>Ga0233425_10001830_pt1 | contig 44939 bp, 31 predicted proteins | sample Watercolumn_Towu_2_FD_181712 | JGI IMG/M metagenome (GOLD analysis project Ga0233425, IMG submission 181712) | Freshwater microbial communities from Lake Towuti, South Sulawesi, Indonesia - Watercolumn_Towuti2014_140_MG | ecosystem: Environmental > Aquatic > Freshwater > Lake | place...
TAAGGCAGAGAGGATCGAAGCGGGGTCCCGCGACGTAACTTTCTCGTGGGCAAATGGTAACGTGAGACTGCCCGCGCGTCGGAGAACAGAACAGACGCTGAGATGCACGCAAAAAGCCGGGAAACACGCGGGAAAATGCGGCACTTTTGAGGGTCAGTTTCGTGGTTAAGTGATTGCTCATGAAAAGGTTGAGTGTGATGGGGGCGGTTTTTTTGAATTCAAGAGTCATATCCCCCCCTATTTCAGGGTCTTTCGGGATAATCCTGGTGGGATGGGCATGGTAAGGCGAAAGGCGATCCGCCGCCGCTGAAGCTGTGGCGGACGGGCGATGGCGCGGATGAAGGGGAAGAAGAGGGAGGTCTCACACGAAGCCACGAAGTCCACGAAGGAAGGGGAGGATGGACAAGGAAGAAGGCTTCCGCCGCCGCTGAAGCTATGGCGGACAGGGAAGGCGGTCCGCAGCCGCTGAAGCTATGGCGGGCAGGGCATGCCGAGGTCATGCGGTCTGCTTTCCTTTCGTGGCCCGGTGCCGGTTGGTCGCCGCGGCGAGGGGCGCACCGCGCCGCGACGGGCGGGCGCTTCTCATCGTCGAGGCGGCCGCCGCCCGCAGCGCGGCCTGCGAGGGCAAATGTGGGCCGGGAGGAGGTGCGGGACAATGACTCCGTTGACTCGGTTGACTCTATTACGGTTTTTCGGGGGAGAGCGGAGGGGGAATCCGCAGATTGACTGAGATTGACGCAGACCATGTATCCCAGTGAGGCCTATCCGATGCAGCAACTCTAGCCCCTCGTTTGGTCTCCATTGCCTTTTGGCGTTTTTCCCGCGGTCATCTTCCAGGAGCAAAAGACGTATCGCGTCGATGGTGGCCGACTTCCCGGAACCGTTCTCACCCACAAGGACGTTCGGACCCCCGGAAAACTCAAGTTGGAACTGCTTGCCGAAGCACTTGTATGCATCCTTCAATGTTGAGCGTCTTCGGGAACATACTCCATTGCTTTGGGTTTCGCGCGTTGGCGCACCTGTTCGCGGAGGGCCTCGAGCTCGCCGCCAGGGCTGACATGGATGAAGCACACCGTGTCGGCGATGGCGGCGACGACCTCGTTCCGGTGCTTGGCCAGATCGGCGGTGACGCGGCGGTGCTTTGCGCTGAACGGGGAAAGCAGCAACAATCGTCCGCCCGCGAGCGGGCTCTTCCATTCGCCGGGCACGCCACCGACAGCACTCCGCTGCTTCGCACCCTTCGCCACCCCGGTTCCACGCCCTTCCCTTTTCCCGCGAAACACCGCTACTTGACACTATCAGGCGGATGAATTACGATTGGCGACATCGAAACACGTAATCAATCAAGCCCGGTGGAATCGAAATCGATCCGCCGCGAAATCCTGCTGGGCTTCTGGAAGGCGCACATCTTGCATCACGCGGGGCAAATGCCGCTGCACGGGCATTGGCTGCTGGGGGAACTGCGGCGGCATGGCTACGAGATCAGCCCCGGCACGCTCTACCCGCTCCTGAACCGAATGACCGCCCTGGGCTGGCTGGCCTGCCGGCGCGACCCGGCGGGCGGACGGCGGGCGCGCAAGGACTATCGGCTCACGCCCGCCGGCCGCCGGGTGCTGGCGTTGGTGCGGAGGCAGCTTCAGGAGCTGCAGGAGGAAGTCGCCGGCGAGCCCCGCCGTCCCCGGAAACCAACGCCGGCCTGATGGTCCCACCCCGATCCCGCTGATGAATCTCGTCCAGTCGGCCATGCGCCGCCCGTTTACGATGCTTGTGGGCGTCGTGGCGGTGGCGCTGGGCTCGGTGGTCGCGCTGCGGCAGATGCCGCGGGACATTTTCCCGAGCCTGGGCATCCCCACCATCTACGTGGCGCAGCCCTATGGCGGCATGGACCCGGCCCAGATGGAAGGGTTCCTGACCTATTACTACGAATTCCACTTCCTCTACCTTACGGGCATCGAGCACGTCGAATCGAAGTCCATCCAGGGCGCCTCGATCATCAAGCTCCAGTTTCATCCGGGCACGGACATGTCGCAGGCGATGTCCGAGACGGTCGCCTACGTGAACCGGGCGCGCGCCTTCATGCCGCCCGGGACGGTGCCGCCGTTCATCATGCGGTTCGACGCGGGGAGCGTGCCGGTCGGGAACCTGGTCTTCGCGAGCGAGTCGCGGTCGGTGTCCGAGATGCAGGACGCGGCGCTGAACCTGGTCCGGCCGTTGTTCGCGACGCTGCCCGGGGTCTCGGCGCCGCCGCCCTTTGGCGGCAGCGCGCGCAGCATCGTGGTGAACCTAAAGCCGGACCGGCTCCGCGCTTACGGCATGCCGCCCGACGAAATCGTCAGCGCCCTGACGGCCGCGAACACGATCAGCCCGTCGGGCAACATGCCGATCGGCAAGAAGTACCCGATGGTGCCGCTCAATTCGGTGGTCAAAAGCATCCGGGACCTCGAGCAGTTGCCGATCCGGCCCGGGACGTATCCGGCCGTGTTCCTGCGGGACCTGGCGACCGTTCAGGACAGCTCGGACATCGTGACGTCCTACGCGCTGGTGAACGGGCGGCGCACGGTGTACATCCCGGTGACCAAACGAGCCGACGCCTCGACGCTCGCGGTGGTGAGGCTGGTCAAGGAACACCTGCCGGAATTTCAACGCGTGCTGCCGGCGGACGTAAGGGTGAGTTACGAGTTCGACCAGTCGCCCTACGTGACACGAGCGATCGCGGCGTTGACGCTCGAGGGTGCGCTGGGGGCGCTGTTGGCGGGGTTGATGGTCCTGGTGTTCCTGCGGGACTGGCGCAGCGCGCTGGTGGTGGTGCTGAACATCCCGCTGGCGCTGATGGGCGCGGTGGTGGCGCTCTGGCTGACGGGCCAAACTGTGAACATCATGACGCTGGGGGGACTGGCCCTGGCGGTGGGGATCCTGGTCGATATGTCCACCGTCGTGATCGAGAACCTGCACACGCACCTGGCCGGAGGCAAACCCATCGCGCGCGCGGTGGCGGATTCGGGGAAGGAAGTGGCCCTGCCGCTGCTGGTTTCGATGCTGTGTGTGTTGGCGGTGTTTGTGCCCTCGCTGTTCATGCAAGGCGCGGCCAAGGCAATGTTCGTCCCGCTGTCGCTAGCGTTGGGCTTCTCGCTGGTGGCCTCGTATCTGCTCGCCAGCACTTTTGTGCCGGTGCTTTGCACCTGGACCCTCCGCGCGCATCGCCAAGCCGCGCCCGGAACAGGCGGCCCGCCAACGGCCGGATTTGCGCGATGGCAAGGCGTGTACGAACGGGCGGCGCGTCTGGCCGTGAAGGCGCGCTGGCCGCTGGTGGCGGGTTATCTGGCGGCCTCGGCCGCGCTGATTTTTTGGCTGGGTGGAAGACTCGGCACGGAAATCTTCCCGCGGGTGGACGCCGGGCAGTTGCAGGTGCGGTTGCGGGCGCCTGCCGGGACACGGGTCGAGGGCACGGAGGCGATCGCGCTCGAGGCGCTCGAGTTGATCAAGCAAGAGGCCGGTCCGGGGAACGTCGAGGTCACCCTGGGTTTCGTCGGCGTGCACCCGCCGACCTATCCGATCAACCTCATTTACCTGTGGAACGGCGGCTCGGAGGAAGGCGTGGTGCAGGTCCAGCTCAAGCGCGGCAGCGGCGTGAACGCCGAGGCCTTAAAGGAGCGGCTGCGGGTCAAGTTCGCCCAACAGATGCCGGACGTGGCGTTTTCGTTCGAGCCGAGCGACATCGTCAGCCGGGTGATGAGCCTCGGGGCGCCGACCCCGATCGAAGTGGCGGTGAGCGGGCCGAACCTGGCGGCCAATCGCGAGTTTGCCGAGCGCCTCGAGGGGCGTTTGCGGGCAGTGCCGGCGCTGCGGGACGTGCAGTTTGGACAAGCGCTTGATTATCCGACGGTCGAAGTGAACGTGAACCGCGAGCGGGCCGGGATCATGGGGGTGAAGATGTCCGAGGTATCGCGCTCGCTGGTGGCGGCGACGTCCTCGAGCCGGTTCGTGGTGCCGAACTTCTGGGCCGACCCGAACAGCGGGGTGGCCTACCAGTTGCAGGTGCAGGTGCCGCAGACGGCGATGGGTTCGCTCGAGGACGCGCAGAATCTGCCGGTGAGCTATCGCGACGGCAAGGCGATCCTGCTGCGGAACATTGCCAGCGTCAAAGAAGGCGCCACGGCAGGCCAGTATGAGCGCTACAACATGAAACGGATGATCACCCTGACGGCGAACGTGGCCGGGGCCGACCTGGGCACGGTGGCCGCGCAGGTGGCGCGCGTGATCCGGGAGGCGGGTGCGCCGCCGCCGCAGGTGAGCGTGGCGTTGCGGGGGCAGGTCGTGCCGATGCAACAGATGCTCGCCGGGCTGCGGACGGGGCTGCTGGCGGCGGTGGTCGTGATTTTTCTGCTGCTCATGGCGAACTTCGAGTCGATCGTGCTGGCCTTCGTGGTGGTATCGACCATTCCCGCTTGCATCGCCGGGGTGCTGGTCTCGCTCTGGCTGGCGCAAAGCACGCTCAACCTTCAGTCCTTCATGGGGGCGATCATGGCGGTGGGAGTGGCGGTGGCCAACGCGATTCTGCTAGTGACCTTCGCGGAACGGCAACGCATGGCGGGCGCCGGGGCAAAGGATGCCGCGGTCGATGGGGCGCGCAGCCGGCTGCGCCCGATTCTCATGACCAGCCTGGCGATGATCGCCGGCATGATCCCGATGGCCGCAGGCTTGGGTGAAGGCGGCGAGCAAACTGCCCCGCTGGGGCGCGCCGTGGTGGGCGGGCTCGCGGCGGCGACGCTGGCGACGCTGCTGATCCTCCCCGCGGTGTTCGCGATCCTCCGCCACGGCGCGGGCACAAGGTCGGTTTCGCTCGACCCGGACGATCCCGCCAGCGGGCATCACGGGTCGTTGGCGGCAGGCGCTGTGGCGCGTGGCGGCGCCGGTGCGGGCGGCCTCGAGCCCCAGGCATAGACCACTTCTGGAATCATGAAAACCACACCGCACCCGTTCTGGGTTGGCTGGCTGATCGCGGCCACATCGTCGCTGCTGTGCGCGCGCCCGGGCCAGGCCGCTGATCCGGCCCGGCCGAAGCCGGACGCGCCCGTCGAGGTCGCCGTGACTCGCCCGGTCAAGGGCAACATCACGCGCAGCGTGACCTTGCCGGGCGAAATCAAGCCCTATCAGCAGGCAACGCTCTGCGCGAAGGTCACCGGGTATCTGAAGTCGATCAAGGTTGACAAGGGCGACGCCGTGGCGGAGGGCGCGTTGCTGGCGGAGATCGAGGCGCCCGAACTCCTGGCCGATGCCGCCAAGTGCAGGGCCGAACTTGCCGTGGCGCAGATCGACCATCGCCGCGTGAGCGAAGCGCAGACCAAGGCGCCCGACCTCGTCGTGCCCCTGAGCGTGGATACCGCGAAGGGCCGGCTCGAGGTGGCCAAGGCCAGCCTCGAACGGGCGGAAACGCTGCTGGCGTTCACGCGGATCACCGCTCCTTTCGCCGGCGTGATCACGCGCCGCATGGTGGACCCCGGGGCGTTCATCCCAGCCGCCACAGCCGGCAACCCGGTCAACGCGGCCCTGATGACAGTCGCTGATTTCAATGTGGTGCGCGTCCAGGTGGCCGTTCCGGAGGTCGAGGCCAGCCTGCTGGCGAAAGGCCAGCCGGTCAGCGTGCGTGTCGATGGGCTCCCGGGGCGGGCGTTCGAAGGCCAGGTGACCCGGTTCGCCTACGCTCTCGAGGAGTCCACCAAGACGATGCTCGCGGAGGTCGAACTGCCCAATCCCAAGCTCGAGTTGCGCCCAGGGATGTACGCGCGCGTGCAGATCGGCATCGAGCGCCGGGAGAATGTCCCGTTGTTGCCCGTGGCGGCGTTGGTGACCGAGAAGGCAGGCGCATTTGTCTTCACCCTGAGTGACAGCAAGGCCAGGAAGACACCGATCAAAACGGGATTCAACGACGGGACGAAGGTCGAAGTGGTGAGTGGTCTCGACCCGACCGCCCCGGTCCTGGTGCCGAGCGGGCGGAGTCTGGCTGACGGACAGGCCGTCCGCGGTGTGGAGCCCCGATGAGCGTCGTGGCTTCCAGGCTGGCGCGGCTGATCCAGGCGGCAACACTGCTGGCGCTGGGCTTGGCGGGCGCGGCGGCGCAGGGGACGAACGATGCGCCCCACCCGATCGACCTCCCGACGGCTCTCCGGTTGGCCGGAGCCCGAAACCTCGAGGTGCAAATCGCGCAGCAGCGCCTCAGCGAGGCGCGCGCGCAACGGGAAAGCGCGCGCGAACAATTCCTCCCGGCGCTCTCACTGGGAGTGGCCTACCGACGGCGCGACGGCATGGCCCAGGCCGTGCCCGCAGGCACGGTTTCGGACACGCACCTGCAATCGTACGCACCGGGCGCGACGCTCGCGGCGCAGGTCGCTCTCGGCGATGCCATCTATCAGTCGTTGGCCGCCAGGCAGCTCGTGACGGCGTCCGAGCACGCACTCGAGGCCCAGCGACAGGACGCGACCCTGAGCGCGGCCCAGGGCTACTTTGACCTCGCGAAAGCCGCGGCGCTGGCCGGGGTGCTGCGCGAGGCGGTCAAAGTTTCCGAGGATTACCAGGGCCAACTCCACGAGGCCGTCGCCGCGGGCGTGGCGTTCAAGGGCGATGAGCTCCGGGTGCAAACCCAAACCGGGACCTACCAACACGCACTCCGCCAGGGCCTCGAGCAACAGCGCATTCACGCGGTCAACCTGGCCCAGGTGCTGCACCTGGACCCGGCGCTCGAGTTGGTTCCGGCGCCGGACGAATTGGCGCCGCTGAAGCTCTTCGGGGTCGAGACCGGGCTGGATGCACTCGTCCAACGGGCCCTGAGTTCGCGACCCGAATTGAAGCAGAGCCAGGCGCTGGTGCAGGCGGCGCGCCAGGCGAACAAGGGGGCCGTCTATGGGCCGTTGGTCCCGTCCCTCAACGCGCAGGTGTTCGCCGGCGGGTTCGGGGGCGGGCGCGACAACGGCCCCAGCAACTTCGGCGACGCCGAGGATTACCAACTCGGTTTGAGCTGGCGGCTGGGCCCCGGGGGCTTGTTCGACTCGGGGCGCGTCCACGCCGCCAGGGCGCGTCTGGCCGCGGCCGAGTTGGGCGAAACCAAACTCAAGGACACGATAGCCTCCCAGGTCGTCGCCGCGCTGACGCGACTCCGTTCGTTGTCCGACCAGATGGCGCTGGCGCGTCGGAACGTGGCCACCGCAAGCGAGGCCTTGCGCCTCACGCGCGACCGCAAGCAATACGGCGTGGGCGTCGTGCTCGAGGACATCCAGGCCCAGCAGGAGCTCACCCGGGCCCGCGCGACGCACGTCACGTCAATCGCCGAGTTCAACAAAGCCCAATACGCCCTGAGCCGCGCGGTGGGCGAGGCCGCGGACGCGCCGCGCTGAGACTCTTCCGCAGCCCGAACGGGTCAGCCGCCCGCGACGATCTTGACGATTTCGAGCCGGTCGCCCGCGGCAAGCTGGCGGCGGGCGAACTCGGACGGGGCCACCGCCGCGCCGTTGAGCTCGACCACGACGCTCCGCGGCAACAGGCCCTGAGCAAGGAGGAACTCCTCGAGCGTGCAGGGCAGTTGCGCGGCGACCGGCTGGCCGTTGGCGACCAGCGTGGACGGCTGGCCCGCGGTCGGCTGATCAGGCGACATGGGCGGGTGCTCCCTCAGGCGGTCAGCGCGGCATCCCAGTCCTTCCAGACCGGCTCATAGCCCAGCCGGCGGATCAACTCGCTGACCTCGGCCGAGGAGCGTTCGTCGGCGATCTCGAATTGGCCGGTGGCGTTCGTCGTGCGCGCCGCGGGCGCGGCCCATTCGCTGGCATCGGCGGCCAGGGCCACGATCCGGCCGCGTTCGGTATGGTGGATATGTTCCCGCCCCGCGCCCGTGTACCCGCCGGGCTCGGTGTGACTGCCCGCGCTCACGAGCGTGATGCCGAGCGGGATCAACCCATCCCGCAGTCCGGCCGGTTCGCGGGTCGAAAGCACCAGTCCCACGTCGGGCAGGAAGAGCCGCAACGCGCACACCAACTGGACCAGCTCGCGATCGGTCATGTGGGTCAATGGTTCGAATTGGCCCGCGCACGGGCGCAGACGTGGGACGGAGATGGTGAGCTGCGCCTTCCAACAGTGGCGCAGCAGGCAGGCGGCATGAGCGGCAACGGCCAGCGCCTCGGCCCGCCAATCAGCCAGCCCGTACAGAGCGCCAATGCCGAGGCGTCGGAAGCCGGCCGCGTAGGCCCGCTCGGGGGTGGCGAGGCGCCACTCGAAATCGCGCTTGGGTCCCGCGGTGTGCATTCGCTGATACACCTCGCGATCGTACGTTTCCTGATAGACCACCAGGCCGTCCGCGCCCCGGTCCACCAACAGCCGGTAATCCGGGGCGTCGAGCGGCCCGATCTCCAGCGAGACCGACGGCACGCGGGCGTGCATGGCCCCTACACATTCGGCGAGGTAGGAGGTCGAGACGAATCGCGGGTGTTCGCCCGCCACGAGGAGGATGTTGCGGAAGCCCTGACCCATGAGCGCTTCGGCTTCAGAGACGGCCTCCGCCACCGAGAGGGTCACGCGCAGGATCGGATTGTCGCGTGAGAAGCCGCAATACTTGCAGTTATTAATGCACTCGTTGGACAGGTAGAGGGGGGCGAAGAGCCGGATGACCCGGCCGAAGCGCTGCCGCGTGAGCGCCTGAGACCGGCGGCTCAACGGCTCGAGCAACTCGGAAGCGGCCGGGGAAATCAGGTTCGCGAAATCCGGCAGCGACGGGGCCGGCCGCGCCAGGCTGGCCCGGACCGCAGCGAGGGACGCGCTGCGCGAACGCTCGTGCAGGGCGGCCAGCGGCAAGGAAGCGAACTCGGCCACAAAACTCATGCGCGCACGGTAACACACACCGGCACGGCGGCAAGCCGGTCCTCCGCGGGAGCGGGGTGAAATGCCCGGCCATAGAGAGGTAAGTCAGTTATGGAGAAAACGCTCGCCCTCACCGCCGCCTTCGTCCCGGCAAGATGGAGCATGCGAAGGCAGGCGCAGCGGCGACCGATCAGTGCAGGACTACGGCGGGCCAAGCCGGCCCTCTCCCATCGGATGGGAGAGGGAGACTCGTTCGCCGCGTGTTTGCAAGGGGGGTCGCGCTGGATTCCCCGGCCGCTCCTGTTCCTAATGGCAGCAGCGCGTCGATGGCGAGAGCGGTGCTCGCAATTCACGAGACGTCCGTGGGCGGTTCCCTCCTGGAGGAGCCCTACGGCTCCGGGACCAGGGGATGGCTCCTCCGCGCCAGCGGCAAGGCCACACGGGAACGGTTCAAGCCGGCCTCGAAGACCGCCATGGCCATCTCGAGGGCTTGCATGGCGTTGCGCCCGCTGCACGCGGGTTCGCCCCCCGAGCGGATGGCGGCCAGCCAGTCGTCCACCACGCGCCGGTTGGCGGCCCGGACGCTCTGCTCTTCGGCGGGAAGGCTCAGGCTCGGGTCATCTTTCCAAGGCCGCCAGGCGGACTTGTGGCCGGCGGCGGTCCAGTCGTCGCCCTCATGGAGCAACACGGCAGGAAAGATGTCGGCGAGAATGCGCGCGCGCCCTTTGGCGCCGATCAATTCGATGCCCCAACGGCCCGCCTCGGCGCGGTAGGCGGCGCGACTGGTGAAGACGCCGTTGATGCCGTGAGCAAAGCCAAATTGCGCCTGAATCTCGTGCCCGGCGATCGGCCCGATGTTCTCGGTGGCCTCGTGGGCATCGGCCAGTTGGATATCACGGCCATCCTGCGTGACGCGGGCCGTGCACCAAAGCGCGTCACCCGCGAACATCCGCATCAGATCGAACAAGTGAATGCCCAGCACGATCAGGTCCTCGCCACCGGCGCGCGCGTCCTGTTTTCCATGTGCGCGGAGCTCGAGGAGATCGCCGATGAGCCCGGCGGCGATGGCCTCCTTGAGGCGGACAAGCTGCGGCGCCAGGCGCATTTGATGCGCGACGACGACCTTGCGTCCGGCCTGGCCGGCGAGAGCGAGGATTTCATCGGCCTGTTCGAGCGTCTGCGTGATGGGCTTCTCGAGGTAGAGGTGGGCGCCCAGGCGCAGGGCCTGCATGGCCATGTCATGGTGCTGGTCGGTCCAACGCGGGGCGATCGAGACCAACTGCGGGCGCTCCTGGCGGAGCATCTGGCTGTAGCTGGGGTATTGGCGGGCGGCGTGGCACCGCACCGCCGCCTCGGCTCGGCCCGTCTCGGAGGGGTCGGCCACGGCGACGACCTCGACGTCGGGGCGATCGTTGAAGATGAGCTCGTGCCCGTGTCCGTAGTCGCCGCGGCGGGTATGGCCGATGATGGCGGCGCGGAGCCTGGCCGATGGCGCCTCGACGCCGGGAGCGGACCAAGCCCACGGCGCCGCGAGCGCGGCCGTGCCGATCCACCCGCAACGCCGAAGGAACCGGCGCCGAGACGAGCGTGCTGGGGTTCGAGGCATGGAACAGATGCTGGTCGAGGATGTGATGGCGGGCACGGGCACCGCGGAGCGCTATTCGCCGATCACGGTGACCACGATCGTGCGCTGGCGGGGTTTGATGTCGCACTCGAGGTGGAATATCTGCTGCCACGTGCCGAGAACGATTCGTCCGTCCCTGATGGGAACCGTAAGGGCCTGCCCGAGGAGGGTGGCTTGCAGATGCGAATGGCCGTTGCCATCGTGCCACGCCCGCTCGTGGCCGTAGTTGCGGCTGGGCGGAACGAGTTTGTCCAGGACATCCGGCAGGTCGCCCATCAGCCCCGGTTCGAGCTCGATGGTTCCCAGGGCGGCGGTGCTCCCCACATTAAACAGTTGCACGAGTCCGGTCAGTACGTGGGAATCTTCCACGATGCGGCCCACCTCGGCCGTGAGGTCGTGGATGTCGCGGTGTCCTTTCGTTTGCAGGGTGATCTGCTGTTGGTAGGTCATAGGCGTGCCTTCGATTGGTACAAAGGAGCATATCCGGTGCCGACCCTGCGGTAATCGGGGTGGAAAGTCGAGCCCTCAAGCCCTGCCCCGGAATTAGGGGCTTGGGGCCAGGGGCTAGAGGCTAGTTTTGGGCTTGCGCCACCATGCCGAGCCGATACGGTTCGGCCACACCGAGGCGGTGGGGTGGCCACGGCCTCGCTTGGTTGCATGCTCGCAGCGTCGAAGCCCGCATGGATGAACACTCCAGTTGCCAGGCCGGAGCAAGTCGGTTCCTCGCTCATCGAGGGACGCGGGAGCCGTTGCGCCCGGAGGCGGCGCGCTGCCATCGTGAGACTGTTGGCGGCGGCCCTGCTGCTCGCCGGGCGGGCCGATGCAGTTACCCTCGAGGAGCTCAACGCTGACCCGAAGCTCACCCCGCGAAAGTTCGCGGGGTACTTCACGGACTTTGCCTATCGCTTTCACGAGGAAGTGCAGCCCGCGCGGGTCTTCCTGGGCACGCGCTCCGGCGATTGCGACGACTACGCCGTCCTGGCCGACCAAGTGCTCAAGCCCAAGGGCTACCAGACGCGCCTGATCCACGTGCGCATGCCGGGGGTGGTGGCCCATGTGGTTTGCCACGTCATGCCGGACAAGGTGTATCTCGACTACAACAACCGGGTCTATCTGAAGAAGCTCGCGCGTTCGGGGCCGACCGTGCGCGAGATCGCCACCAAGGTCGCCAAGTCGCTCGAGTCCAATTGGACTTCGGCCTCCGAGTTCACGTATTCAGAAGGCTTGAAACGCCTGGTGGTCACCGTCGTCAAGACGGACCGGCCGGAGGACGATCCGGTCCCCGGCCAGCCGGCCCGGAAAGGGACAGGCGGTTTCTGAGGCCGCGCGCGCAGCGATGAAGGCCACGCTCGAAAAACGGCTGCTCGCGCTGTTCGTGGTGCTCTGCGCGGTGTTGGTGGTCGTGGCGGGCGCGGCCATTCGAAGCATCGGCCGCAGCATGGCCAGCAGTGATTGGGTCAATCACACGCACGCTGTCATCATCGAGGCCGACGCGCTCGCCGGCTCGCTGCGCGCCGCCGAGGCTGCTTTGGCGCGCTTCCTCCTGTCCGGCGGCGAACAAGACCGCTCCGCCACGCGCGAGGCCTGCGCCGAGATGACCGAGCACCTCGAGGTGGCCAAGGCGATGACCCGGAGTGAGCCTCTCCAGCAGGCCAAGCTCAAACAGGCCGAGCCGCTGGTCACGCGCCACATCGCCTTCCTCCAGCAGGTCATCCAGGCCCGCCAACAACAGGGCCTCGAGGCCGCCCGCCGCCTGATGACCGCCGACACCGGCCTGAACTCCGCGCGCGAACTCCAGCGCCTCCTCGCGCAACTGAAGCAGGATGAAAACGCCCTGCTCAAGGAACGGGACACCGCCTCGTACCTCCAGGCCCAGGCCACGCGCTGGGTCGTCCTGACCGGCGTGACCCTGGACTTCCTGCTCCTGGCGGTGGTCGCCTGGCTGATCCGCGACGACATCGCCGCGCGGCGCCGCGCCACGCTCGCCCTCGAGGCCGCCAACGAACAACTCGAGTCGCGCGTGCGCGCGCGGACCGCCGAGCTTGCGCAAACCAATCAGACCCTCAAAGAGGAGAACCTCGAGCGCTCGTGGGCCAACCAGTCCCTCGAGCACCAACTCCGATACCATCAACTCATCATCCACTCGATCAACGACCCGATCCTCGTCGTCAGCAAGGCCATCAACATCACCCGCATCAACCCCGCGGTCCTGCGGCGCACCGGCTACGACGCCCCCGAACTGATTGGGAGTCCGCTCCACCGGGTCTTGCGGCGCGCCGGGGCGGGCGCGCCGGGCGCGCCGGCCAGCCACGACCCGGTGGCGCTGGCCCTGAAGGAAGGACGTGAGCTGCACGCCTGGCCGGCTGAACTTGTCGCCAAAAACGGCCAGGCCGTCCGTGTGTTGGTGAGCCTCTTTCCGTTGCGCGACAGTGACAGAGTGGTCGGGGGCGTGCTGACCCTTGGGCCGGCCAACCCTCCCGCCCCTTCCGATCCCTAGCATTCCGCCGATCCGACACGCACGCCTATGCAGAAACACATCCTCGTCATCGATGATGAACCGGAAATCCGGTCCGCGCTCTCACAGTTTCTGGGCCTCAAGGGTTACCGGGTCTCCGCGGTGGGTACGGGCGAGGCCGCCTTGCGCGTACTCCGAACCGACCCGCCCCACCTGGTCATTTCTGATCTCCAAATGGAGGATACCGACGGGTTGGTGCTCATCGAGCAGCTCAAGGAGTGTCTCCCGAGCGTGCCCGTGATGCTGCTTACCGGTGTGGCCTTCGACCCCGAGGTGGTCCGCGAGAACCTCAGCAAGAAGGTCTCGAGTTACATGAGCAAGACCGCCTCGCTGCAGGAGATCGTGACGGAAGTGCGGCGCCTGCTCGGGGACGCGCTCCCCCCGGCGGCCGATGCAGCGCGCCCGTAGGCTCCCGCCCACGGCGACAAGCTGTCGGCGCTCGATAGCGCCTCAGGGACGCCGGGCATACTCGAGCAGGGCGGAGCCGGGCCGTTGGTTCACGACGATCGGGAGCCCCTGCTGGAGCAAATCCGCCGCCGTGAACGCGGACTCTTCGCCCGAGTCGAGATTCGTTACGGAGTAGGAGGCCCCGGCGGAAAGTCCCTGCAACGGGAACCGGGCTGCCTGGTAGGGGCTGCCCGGGCGGCGCAAGGCGACCACCACGCCCCGCCCCAGGTCCGGCCGGTCCAGTTGATAGGCCGTCCAGAGTTCCGGGGACTGTGAGTAAGTTGTCAAGGGATAAAAGTCGCCGTAGTAATGATCGCGGATTTGCCGGTACTGCCGGAGGATGTTCCCGGCCCAATCGAACGGGAAATCACGCGGGATGCGCTCCGCGGGCACGTCGCCGGCCACCCACCAGTTGAGGCAGAGGCTGCTGCACATGCTGGCGCGAAACTCGTAGTCGTCGCGGGCGCGGTCCTGGCTGGTGGCACTCAAGGGCACCCAGGGCAGCAGCCCCTGGGTGTGGCATTGGTGCGCGATGGCATCGCGCGGACCATCCGTGCGCCAGAACGGCGTCGCCCGGCCCAGCGTCTCGAGATCGAGCCGCCGCCCGCCGCTGGCGCAGTTGTCGATGATCAAGCCCGGGTGCCGCTTCAACAGCTCGTCCCAGAAGGCGTACAGCCCTTCGATGTAGCGCATCTCGGTGATGCCTTGCCGATCCGGAGCGTCGGCCGCTTGCCAAAATGGCAACGGGTCGATGTTGAAGTCCTGCCGGTAGCAGCCAAGGCCGAACTCGTCCACTTTGCTCGAGATAAAGTCCGTGAGGAACTTGCGCGCCGCGGGAAGGCCCAGGTTGAGCAGCGAGCTATCCCCGCCGCGGTCCAGCAACCACTCATGATGCTCCTTATGCCAGAGGGTGCCCCGGAAAACGCGCTCGGGCTCGAACCAAAGCATCAGTTCCCGCCCGGACGCGCGCAGGGCGTCGCTGAGGGGCTTGAAGCCCGCCGGGTAGAGGTCGCGTTTCACGGTCCAATCGCCCACGCTCACCGGCCAGCCGCCCTGCCCGTACCACTCGGCGTCAATCCAGTAGTAGTCGATGGGCAATTGATGCTGGATGATCTCGCGGATGTTGTCCAAATGCACCTCCGCCCGCGTGCCGCCCCAATTGCCGCACGTGATGGGAGCGACCAACGGCTTGCCGGCGCGTTCGGGCCGGTGATGGGCGAGGAGGAACTGCCGCAGTAGGTTTTGTCCGCGCCAACGATCCCCCTGGTAGAACAGCAGCATGATGCGGGGTGTGCGAATGGTTTCGCCCGGGTGCAGGACCAGGTGCGTGCGTGCCAGGCCGGCGCGCATGCTGATTTGGGCCCGCGCATCGGCGGCGAGGTCGGCGGCCCACTCCCCGCTCCAGCCGATCCCGGCAACGATTCCGCCGTTGGCGCCCTCGAGGTTGAAGAAGGGGAGAACCTGGCTCGAGGAGCGCCCGCCGCCCGGCTGGAGATGCAATGTGGCGCCGGCCTTCAGCATCGTCTCTTGCGGGGCAAAGTCATCGAAGGAAGCCACGGCGCCTTTGGCCCAGTGCAGTTGGCATGGGCCGGCGCCGGGCACGGGCAGGAGGCTGTCGAGCGCTTGGATCGCCTCCAACAGCGGCGTATTCGTCGCCGCCGGGTTCGTGAGTTGCACCAGCCACTCGACGGCCGGCCAATCGCGGAACCGCAGCATTTCGACACGCACCTCCAACCCGGTGGCCGGATCGCGGTAGGTCAGGTCCCGGCGCTCGCGCTGCGGATCCGCCGACCCCTCCTGTGCCTGGCGTGACCAGCGTTCCAGGAGCGTCGCACTCGGCAGACCCTGGTACAGAAAGGAAAACCCAAATCGGTTCGCTCCCGGGCCCGGCTCCCACGGCAGGTCCTGCAGACGCACGGCCGTTCCATCCTCGAGCGCGATCACCGCCTCCGCCCACAGGGCCTGATCCCAGCCGCGGCCGTCCCCGGCGTCCTTGACGCGAATCTCGAATTCGGAAACGCCGTTGAGCGGAACGTCCAGGGCCAGTGCCCCATCCCGGCGTCGGCGCGTCGGGGAGGTGAAAACTTCCTTGCCCGCCACCAACACATGAAACGTCACCGACCCCTGGCCAATGGCTTCGCCGCGCACGGTATCGTCGTTGTTCTCGAGACCAACCTCCGCCGTGAAACGAGCCGCGGGCCGTCCCAGATGTACCGACAGATGCTTGGTCGAGTTGAAGGCGATCCCATGCGTGTAGGGTTTGTCGCCCAGTTGGTAAGGCGACCCGCGCCACGAGCGCCCGCGCGTGATTCCGTCGCCGGCATCCTCGAACACCACCTTCAGGTAACCCCGGGGCGGCGCCTGGGGGCCGGCCCCAAAGACCTGCTCGGTCCAGTTCCGGCAGGCCTCGAATTCCCCGGAACTCGGAGTCACCGCGTGGGACGTGCAGCTCGCGGCCAGGGCCGCGAGGATCAGGAGGGATCGTTGATGGTTCATAGGTCGCATTTGGATAGCCTTTTCAGGCTGGCGCATCCGGCTGGGTCCAGGAGCGGGCCGGCTCCGCCGCGGGGGCCATTCCGAGCTTCAGAGCCGCCTTGGCCGACTCCTGTGGGTCCACGGGAAACCAGTTTCGCCGATCGGCCCGGCTCAAGCCGATGACATCGACTGGCTCGATCGCCTCGAGGACGGCGGCGCGCAGTGCATCGCGCTGTCCGGGGCTTGCGCCCGAGCCGGGCGCCGCTTCCAGCGCCAGCGCGCAGCACCGCTTCAGGGCCGGGCCAAACCGGGGGTGATCGTGCAGCAGAAACCCGCCCGCCAACTCGGGCCGGCCCAGGCGTCGCGCGTTCTCGGCGAAGCTCGCCGCCGCAAAGTAGAGCAGCGCGAGGACGGAAAAACTCGGGAAATCGCACATGTTGTTGTAGAGCGCGCCGACCAACTGCTCGGCAGCCAACAGCTCGGACTCAGTATGCCGCGCATAGGCCTCGAGGCGGCCCGGCGCCCGGAGCGCCGGCACGCCCTCCTCGAGTGTGCCAGCCAATCGGCCGATTCCCAGCAACGTCAGCGGGAACCCGGTCGAAAGCAGCGGATCGATGAAGCCGGCGGCATACGGCAACAACACCCAACCCGGCCCCGCGATGGCGCCGCTACGGAATGGCAGCCGGGGCGCATGCACAAACGGGAGAATGGACTGCGCCGTGGCGAAGTGCTCCTGCACGGCGGGAAGCCGCTCGAGCAGACGCCGCCAGGCCGGCGCCCCCTCCGCCAGGTCCAACTCCGCCGCCAGCGTGTCCGTCGCCGCCACACCGGCACTGGTGATGCCATTGTTGAACCGCAACACCCAAATCCACCCGCCCGGGAACACATGGTGCACCGCGGCGTCGTCCGGCGGATAGGGTGGTGCTTCCGACCGTGGGAAGCACGCGAGGTCCGCAAAGCGGCCCACGCCGGTAAAATGGGAATAGAGTGCCTGCGTGGGGGGCAGGTGGTCGAACCGCCGTTCGGGCAGTCCGAGCGCGCGATGCAGGAAACCCCGCGGGCCGCTGGCGTCGATGACCAGGCGCGCCTCGAGCGCCATCTCTCCCCCCCCCCGCACCCCGCTCAGCCTGCTCACCGCTGGTCCCACCTCGGCACGGTCCAATCTCGTCTCGTCGAGGTACTCGACACCCATCCGCTGCGCCTCCTGCACGAGGAAATGATCGAACTCGGGCCGGTACCAATGCGTATCGGCGAACTCATCGCTGGCGCTGGCGGCGACGAGCAGTTGATGCCGACGCCGCGCATCGTCCAAGAACGGCTGGCCGAAGGTGTGGTGAAAAAAAGTGAACCCGCGCTTCAGGCCGCAGCCAATTTGCGGATAAGCGCGTTGCCAGCTCCCCCATTTGTTCAGCGGCAGCAAGCGGGGCAGATCGTAGCGGCGGGCCAGCTCCCCCCAGAGCAAATCCGCCAGGGGCGTCGAGGACTCGCCGATCACGAAGCGTGGGTGGCGGCCGCGCTCGATCATCACGACCGAGCAGCCCAGCCGCCGGGCAATCATCGCCATCAGCGAACCGGCGAACCCGGAACCGACGATGGCGATGTCGAACGGACCACGCATGGCGGAGAGACTGCGCCGGGCTCAGGGCGGCGGCGGGGAGGGTGTCCGGCAGGCGCGTGCCAAGTCGAACATCGGTTCGCAAACCGGGCACTCGACGGGCCCGAGCGGCTCTTGTTCCGCGTTGATCCGCCGCAGGCGCTTCACGCGCGACTCGAGGCAGATGGAACATTCCGAGAACTTCTCGATGTCCCACAGGTCCGCCAGGACGCGCCCGCGGCGAAGACGCAACCCGAACTCGAGCGCGGTCTCGAGAGTGGCGAGCTTGGGTCGAGCGAAGGCCCCCTGGGCCGCCAGGTCCTCGAGGGCGCCGTTGCCGAGGCGAGTCGGGATCAGGACCGCCACCGTGGCGCCGCAATCGAAGGCAAACACGAGCGATCGCACCGCCCACTCGAGGGCGGCCGCTTCGCTCAGAAATGGCGGCTTGACCAGAATGAACACGCGCAGGGCAATGCCATGTTCCGCGAGGAACGCCGCGGCGGCGCGAAACTGCTCGAGGGTCATGCGCTTGTTGAGCTTCTCGAGCACCTCGGGGTGGGCGGTCTCGAGGCCAAGGGCCAGTTCCAACGTCGGAAGCCGATCCGCCCGCGTCCCGTATTCGGCGGCGGCGTTGTGCAAGAGCCGCCGGAACTCGAGGCAGCGCTCGCCCACCAGTGCGGGGTGACACTCGACGATCACGCGCTCGAACCGGCAGACCAGTTGGGCGATCGCGGGGTAATCCGCCGGTGGAACGGCCCGCGCGTCGAAGAAGCTGCCGCCGTTGTAGAGCTTGATCACTCGCGGCTGAAACGGGACCTCAGGGTCGGCGGCCATCGCGTCGGGCAAACCGGCCAGCACGCCCTGGATCTGCCGCGGGATGGCGCCGACCGGGATCGGTCCCGGGACGGTAAACTTCCAGAGATCGCACATCAGGCAGCGCCACGGGCATTCGCGGCTGGTCAGCAGGACCGTCAGGACCGATTCGGCCTTCCCTTGCGCCGAACGTTCCCGCTCGATGAAAAACGAATGCGCCCGCCGCACGTTGTGCCGCCGCCGCGAGCCGCGCCGCGAGAGGATCCAGCGGTCGCGCGCGCGCGGCTCGGTTGGATACGGTTGAGGCGGCACAGGCAGACTCGATCCGTCCGCGTTCCCGCGAACGGCGCGGCTGCGGCTCGCTGCTGCCGTGCCCACGTCCGCGGGCGCGGCCCTCAGGAGTAAAGTGCCAGGAACTGTTTGCGATACGCGGCTTCCTGGGCCGGCAGCCGCTGCCGCAAGCGGTCGGCGCCGACGGCGCCGTGTTGGAAGCGGCGCTTGGGAAACACCGGCATCGCGAGGCCCGTCAGGGCCTTGATCCCGCGCGCAACGATCTCGCCCTTGAGCGCGTAGAGTTTCTGAACGTCCTGCCCGGCCAGCGCCGCGAACGGAATGCCTTCGGCCACCTCGATGACGCCGGGGCGCGTATAAGGACTGAACCCTTCGAATCCGAGGTGTCGCGCGGGGGCATACGTGCGCGCATAACTCCGGCTCAAGCCGCCGCTGTAGGTCAACGAATGCTTGATGCGACCGACCCCCCAGCCCTCCTGGTAGAGCATCAGGTTGTTGACCACGCTCCGGATCGTCAGCTCCGGGTTCTCTTCGATCGGGTAGTCCTTGAGATTCTCGTCGCCGCCATCGCCGTCCAACAGGTAGCGCCAATCCGGGTAGCGGGCGCGAATGCCGCGACAGAGGGTCAGGCCCATCGACGCCGCTTCGATGTCAAGCGGTTTGTAGTCCTCGACGATGCGGATGGTCTCGGCGACATCGAGCGTATCGAGGCCGGCCTCGATGGCCTCAAGGAACATCCCCAGGCCCAGGGCGTCCAGGAACCGGTGCGCTTGCGCCAGGTCCGGCCCATCCCCAAACGAAAGCGTGAAGGCCTTCAGCCGGCTTGGGTTCATCCCCAACCGGCGCATGACGTGGTATGTCACCAGAAACACCGAGCCGCTATCGATCCCGCCCGAGAAACACACCCCCACCGGCGCGCCCTCCGGCAGCACCCGCAGCCACTTGGCGACCTGGTCGGCCAGCGCGCCGATGTAGCGGCGCCCGATCTCGCCCAGGTCCGCGGGGAGCGCATCGCGCGTCGGTGTGAAGAACCGCGTGTAAGTCGGATCGGGGTCCGGGCACCCAATCAACTGAATCTCCACCACGTAGTGCGCGGGCACCATGCGCGTGTAGCTCGGGTGGAACTGATCGGCGAGCCCCTCCGCTTTGAGTTGGGCGTGGATTGCGTCCATGCGGTCCGCCACGATGAGCGCCGGTCCCTCATGGCGTTTGGCCAGAAAGTAGCGCATCGGACGGTCCAGCGAGCGCGCCATCCGCACGGTCTTGCCCGACCGCGCCAGCAAGGCAAACGAACCGTCGATCTCCCGCACCGCCTCGGGCCGGCCGGACAGCACCCGCTCGCGGGCCTGCTCGGGGGTCATGTTGAAGACGCGGTTTAGGCTCGGGTCCAAAAGGTCCACTACACGTTCAAGGTATTGGTCCATACGTCATTTGGTTCTAGTGATGTCGCCGAACATAGCAGGCGGAGGCGGCTTGGCAATGCTGGTCTTCGCCTTCTTTCGGGGTTGCGGCCCGCTGCGGCCCGCGAGCCCGTCGCGCGTTCAACAGGCCGAAGCCTGCACCACGAACACACACCCTCACGGCCGGCTGGTCGTCCCCTTGACTTCAACGAGACCTGTGACATCATCGCACCATACGTTATGTCTGTCAGTGGCAAGGCTAAACTAAGTCGCGAGCAACGGCGTGACCTGGACATCGAGATCGGGTTCCTCGAGGGCATCGCCCGGCGCGACCCGGGCTACGTGGAAGCCCTCCAACTCCTCGGGGACGATTACACCCGCCGCGGCAGGTTCGCCGAGGGTCTCGAGGTGGACGAGCACCTCGCCCGTTTGCGCCCGGACGATCCGCTGATCCATTTCAACCTGGCCTGCAGCTACGCCCTCACCCGCCAGCCGCAGGCCGCCTTCGACGCCCTGAACCGCGCGATCGACCACGGCTACCGCGATTTCCGCTGGATCTCCCGCGACCCCGACCTGGCCGCTTTCCGCAAACACCGGCTTTACCGCCGGCTCCGGGCGCGCATCCGCGCCATGACGGTCGCGGTTCGCTAGCCCACGGACGGACCATGAATGTCACCGTTGGCGGCCGCCCCCGGCCCTACCGCACGGTGGCGTTTGACTCCTCGCGCAATGCCGTCTTGTTGATCGAGCAACGGCTATTGCCCCATCGTTTCAAGGTCGTCGCCATCCGCGATTTCAAAGCCGCCGCCGCGGCGATTCGCGACATGGTGGTGCGTGGGGCTGGGGCCATCGGCGCCACCGCCGCGTACGGTCTGGCGCAGGGTGCGCGCGCCTTCCGGGGCGCGGACCTGCGCCGTTTCAACCGGCACCTCGAGGCCGTTTATCAAACCCTCCGGTCGGCGCGGCCCACCGCGGTGGACCCTGTCAACGCCATGGACCAGGTCCGCCTCCGCATGTGCGCGGGCGCCACCGTCGCGCAACGCCAGCGGCTGGCGCTGGAGGCAGCCAACGCCTTTGCCGACGAAGACGCAGCCCATTGCGAAGCAATCGGCCGGCACGGCGCCCACCTGATCCGGGAGGGCGCCCGCGTGCTGACGCATTGCAACGCCGGCTGGCTGGCCTTTGTCGATGTCGGCTCCGCCACGGCCCCACTGTACGCCGCCCAGGCCGCTGGCCGGAAATTCCACGTCTTTTGCGACGAAACCCGCCCGCGTTCCCAAGGCGCGAGCCTGACCGCCTGGGAGCTGGCGCAGCAAGGCGTGTCGCATCAGATCATTGCCGACAACGCCGCCGGCTGGCTGATGCAACGCGGCGAGATCGACCTTGTAATCGTGGGCAGCGACCGTGTTCTGGGGCGCACCGGCGAAGTCGCCAATAAGATCGGCACCTACACCAAGGCCGTGCTCGCCCATCGCCACCGCATCCCGTTTTACGTCGCCATCCCCCTTTCGACCATCGACTGGAACCTGCGGTCTGGCGCGGACATCCCGATCGAAGAACGGAGTGAGCGGGAAGTTCTCGGGGCTTGGGGGGTGACCGCGGCGGGGCGGAGGGTGTGGGTGCGCGTCGCGAACCCGGGGAGCGGCGCGCGCAATCCCGGATTCGACGTCACGCCGCCGGAGTTGATCACTGGCATCATTACGCCCGTGGGCATCTTCCGCCCGCGCGACTTGGCGCGGCGCCGTGCCGAGTTGGGCGGTTGAAGCACGACTCGACTCTGCGGGGGGCCGCCGATGCCACCCCGCTCGCGCCGTTGAGCCCTTGCCACGGCCCGTGTGGCGATGCGCCGACAAAGCCGAGAACCCTGGCACCCGCGAACCCGACGATAACCCATGCGGCAATAAAGACTTGCGTGTGCGCTCGGTGGCAATATGTTGTGGACCACGCGGACGGCGGGGTAGCCAAGTGGTAAGGCAGGGCTCTGCAAAAGCCTTATGCGTCGGTTCGATTCCGACCCTCGCCTCCAATTCTCGCCTCCGGCGAGAATTGCCGCGCCGTAGTCCCGCCGCCGCGGGACGTAGGCGGGCGGCTCGGCAAGCCAGCCTCATTCGCAATGACCGCTTTGTTTACGTTTACCTCCTTCAGTCCGAATCGGACTCCGGTCGCTACTACGTGGGGATGGCCGATGACCTGCGCGACCGATTGGCCAGACACAACCGGGGCGAGGTGCCGCACACCTCGAGCCACGGGCCCTGGCGGATCAAGTCGGCCGTGGCGTTTCGAGATCGAGACCGCGCCGCGGCTTTCGAGCGTTACCTCAAGACCGCTTCAGGACGAGCATTCGCGAAGAAGCGACTGTAACCTCGCCCGCAGCCAAGGCGGACGGCTGGCAGGCCAGCGAAGGCTGCACGCCATAGCCCGCTGGGCGGGCGGGCTTTGTGAATCGCGAGCCTCCCTGCCTAGCCCTTCGGCCTCGACATGAGCGTTTATCACTACGTCTGTATCCTCCAATCCGCAGGACGGCGTGCTGCAATGTTATTTTGATGATGAATACACCCCTTCTCTGAATGGTCTTCCCGGCCATCAATGGGCAACCATGAAGACTTGGGATGGGACAAGATGGGTGAATCCGGTAACCGTAAGCCGGGCAATTGATCCTTCAAAATTATCGCGCGACGGCATGTGTTCGGTTGCCCAACTTTCTGAACACAACTTGCTTTGTGTGGTTGAGAGTGTTCAGACCGAGGCCCCTTTTCGTGGCTGCCTCAGAATGATCACCTCAAGTGATGGCGGGGCGCACTGGAGTTGGAGCGCTGTGGAGCGAAAAATCGTTTATGCCCCGACCAACGGGGATTTGAATGCCTTGGCCCCGTGGATGATCAAACGTGCGAACGGAGACCTCCTGGTGGTCTTTACGACTGAGGAAGACAGGAGTCAGCCCGGCGAGGCTTCAACGGGTGTCCTCTTTATGGATGTGAAATATCTGATCAGCAAAGATTCGGGCACGTCATGGACAAGACCTGGTGGGTCCGGGAATGTAATTGAATATTACACCAATCCTCCGGTATCCGGTGTCTATTTCCCCGGCGTGACAGAGGTTTCCCCAGGAAAAATACTTGTTCAATACATGAAGAAGAGACAGCACAGATGTAAAGGCGGGTTGTATCCATAAGCCGCCGGAGGAGTAATAAGTGAAGAACACTACGCACCGTGAAAGTGCAGCCTTTCCCTTGCTTGGGTCTGGGTTGCTGGTCGCAATGTTGTCCCTGACGATGACGTTCCAGGCACTCGGAACTGACAACCCTTTTCTCCGGACTGTGCTCCCCGGTGGATATGGTCTCAACGACTGCGGCGTCGTCAAATACAACGGCGAGTATTTCATCACCGGCAACTGGCTTAGTGGGAAGATGTTTTCCTCGCGCGATCTGGTCAACTGGGGCAATGGCACAAAGGTCATCACGCATGTTGGCGGCTGGGCACCGGTCCACCCTAACGACGATTTGTGGATCCACGACTCGGATCCGAACTACGTCAATGGGGTATTCCATCTCTATTTCCAAGTCGATGACAAGATCGGCCACGCCACTGCCAGCAGTCCGATGGGCCCGTATACCGAGCCAGTGCCTGGGCCGGCATTCGATTCGGGCATAGGCGCTGACTATTTTCGCGACGAAAACGGGAGCAATTATTTCTATACGACGAAGTTCCCCTTCGGCAACGTGATTTACGGTCAGACGATGTCGGATCCCTGGACCCTCACGGGCAGTGCCATCCCCCTGATCTCAGCCATCCCCGGCACTTGGGAAAATCCTAGCGGGACGCCGATCAACGAAGGCTCCTGGGTCATGAAATATCGGGGGCGGTATTACATGCTCTACGCCGCCAACGACACCACCAGCACCAATTACCAAATCGGCTGCGTCGAGGCCGCGACGCCTCTGGGGTTCAACAACACCGGGAAATATCCCGCACCGGTTCTGGCGCGCACGAGTGTGACCGGGGGCGAGATCAACACCATTGGCTCGCCATGGGTGGTGGACGGGCCCAATGGCTTTGAAAAGTGGGTTGGTTACTTTGCGATCAATACTCGGGACAGCGCTCTTCGTTTCCAATGCGTGGATCGGCTTCATTTCTTCGACAAGAAACTGATCGTGGACGGGCCAACGGATCGCTTTACGCCGGGCTATCATCCCGACCCCGCCAAGCCGACGCTGTTAAACCTGTTCAATGTGCCCGACGGACCGTTGCCCGCGGCGGACTGGAGCCCGGTGGGGCTTGGCACATGGAGCGTGTTGAACCACGAAGCGCGCCAGACCGACCAGGCCACCTGGAGTCTCAATCCAGTCAACCGCCCGGCGGCGCTCAATTATTTGATCGAGGGCAATTTCAAATTCAACTCGGCTGTTGACAGTGTGGATCGGGCGGGCGTGCTGGCGTATTATCAGGATGTAAACAACTGGGTGGTCATCGGCGTGGATCGGGTGGCGGGCAACTGGTATGGCGGCGTGTGCACGGCAGGCGCGGTTTCCGTCGTCGCGGCGGCTTTGCCTGCGGGCTGGGATCATTCGGTGTATCACAAGATCCGAGTTACGCGGAATGGCACGCAGTTCGACGTGCGGCTGGACGATATGATTCCAGCGGGCGGCCTGACGCCGATCAACACCAGTTTCACTGGCGCGGGAAGGCCGGGTATTTACACCGATAACACCTCGGCTTCATTCGACGGTGTCATTTACACTATTGGCTGGGACGAATACGACAGTGGCGTGCGGGGCTGGGGTGCATCCTCCGGCGGCATTGCTGCAACCGGGAACTGGAACTATGGAAGCAATGGTATCTTCCAGACCAACACCACGGGCACCAACTACACGTTCAAGGGCGACCTGATGCCGCAATACGAATTTTCCACGCAAGTCTATCGGAGCAACAACGTGGCCGTGGATGGCAAACTGCACAGCATGGGCATCCTGCCGGTGATGATTGACTGGAACAATTACCTGGGGGCGGAGATCAACCTGACCAACAACACGCTCTTCACCTACGGCAAACTCGGCGGCGTGGTGCTGCCGCAACAAACGGCGATGGTACCCTCGACGAACAACTACAACCTGCGTGCCGTCAAGCTGGACGACCGCGTCATCCTGTTCGTCAATGGCCAGCAAACCTTGACGGTGAGTAATGCCTTTGGCCCTTCGCACGTCGGGCTGGCAAACCGGAGCGTTTCCGCCAGGTATAGCGGCATTCTGGTCTATCGCACGGAACCGCTCAACCTGCCAGCCCCGTGGCAGCATCAGGACATCGGCACGGTTGGTTTTCCCGGCTACGCCGATTACAATGACGGCACGGCGGTCATCACCGCCTCGGGAAACGACTTCTGGGGTTCGCAGGACGGTGGACACTTCGCCTTTCAGCCAATAACAGGCAATGCCGAGATCATTGCCCGTGTGGACTCATTGGATCCCACGAGCTACACGGCCAAGTGTGGACTGATGTTCCGCGAAAACTTGACCGCCAGTTCGCGGATGATCTTTGTGAGTGTCATCGCTGCCGACGATGGCAACGGCACCCAGCATCAACTCATCTGGCGCACAACACCCGGACAGAGCACAGGTGGCCTCGTCCATAACAACACTCCCATCCTGCCGACACAAGGCTGGCTCAGGCTGACTCGTCAAGGCAATACCTTTGCCGGTTACTACTCAACCAATGGCTCGAACTGGAATGTGATCGGTGCCAGCCAGGTCATCAACATGGCTGCTTCCGCCTACGTCGGTCTGGCAGTCACGGCTCAACACAGCAACAGGGTCTGCGGTGCCGTGTTCGACAACCTCGCTCTGACACAATGGCCAACGACTACCTCGCTTTCTTCCAGCACCAACCCTTCCACGTATGGCGGTTCCATCACCCTTGCCGCTCTGGTGACGACCACCAATGGCGTGCCGACCGGCACCGTCACGTTTATGGACGGCGTTACACCGCTCGGCACGAACGCGTTGAGCGGCGGCAGCGGTAACAGCGCGACCGCGAGTTTGGCTCTGACTAATCTGACCGCCGGCTCGCACAACCTTACCGCCACCTACCGCGGCACAAATAATTACAGCGCGAGCACCTCGCCTCCTTTGTCGCAAAACGTGAACACCAAGGCTCTGGTCGTGACGGGATTGACAGCAAACAACAGATATTACGACGGCGGAACCAATACCACTTTGTGGGGAAATCCCGGGCTCTCCGGCGTGGTTGGCAGCGACACTGTGACGCTCAGCGGAACGCCGGCCGCCAGCTTTGCAGACAGCAATATCGGAACCGGCAAACCAGTGACCGTGACGGGTTATTCCCTGAACGGCTCCAGCGCCACAAACTACACGCTGACGCCGCCTGCATTGATCGCGGATATCATTCCTGCACCAAGCAACCTCTATCGTTTGTCGGCTGCGTTGAGCAACGGGAATATGGTGCTGAACTTTCTCGGCCAGCCCGGAGCGAACTATGCATTGGAGCGGACGTTGTCGCTTAGTCCGCCAACTTGGGTGCCGCAAGCAACCAATTCAGCCAGCATCAATGGCACTCTCAATTTCACCAACACGTTGATGAATGGAACCAACATCTTCTGGCGAATGAGGTTTCTGCCGTGAGTGCTCTGAGCATATGAATCTAACCTTCCCAAACCAACTCAACCGCATCCGCGACGGCGTGCTGGCCCAGGCGGACACACTCCAGAAGGTTGCCGCGCATTACGCGGACGCCATCCAGAACGACGGTCTCATCCATGTCTATGCCAACGGCCATTCCCGCGTCTCCGTCGAGGAAATGGTCTTGCGCATGGGCGCGCTGACGGGCTTTCATCCGCTGCTCGCGCACGCGCTGTCGAACTTCACTGACGTTGTCGGCGCGGACAGTTTGCGTCTGAATCAAGCCATCGAAAAAGTCGAGGGGCTTGGTGCAATCCTGCTCGATGAAGTGGAAATCGGGCCGCACGACGTTTTCATCGCCATCAGCGCCACGGGCCAGACGCAGGCGGCGGTGGATTTCGCGCTCGAAGCATTGCGCCGCTATCCGAACCATCCGCTCGTTTGCTTTGCCTCGAAAGAACTGGCCAGCCAATCCGCGCCAAAGCACAGTTGCGGCAAGACGCTCTGGCACATCGCCAAGGAACACCCGCGCGGCTACTTCCTCGACAACTGTATGCCGTTGGGCGACCTGTCCACCAAGGTTGAAGGCCAAACTGGGAATTACGTCGTTTGCCCGCTCAGTTCCATCGGCTCGCTCACGCTGGTGCAATCGCTGAACGAACTCACGCTGCGGGAATTAGACCGGCGTGGCTACAAACACATCGTTTTACAGAACATGCACCTCGGCGGCTACGGGGTGAATTACGACGAGTGGCTCGCCGACCAGCGCCGCCGCTACAGCAGGGCGCTGCACAATCCCAATGCGGTGAAGCCGGTGAAGAAATGAACCAGAAGACCGCATGACACCCCGCACCTATCTCATCACCGCCTCCACCGGGATCGGCGCGGAAACTGCGCGTCAACTCGCGCGCCAGGGACACAACCTCTTCATCGTCAGCCGCACAAAAGAGAATGTGCGGGCGCTCTTGACGGATCTGCAGGCGCTGGGAGCGAAAGCAGGATCGCACACCGGCGACCTGACAAACCCGAGAGTTGGTCCGGCAGCGGTGGCAAAGTGCGTTCAGCAATTTGGCCGGCTCGACGGCCTTTACAATGTCGCCGGCATCAGCGCGCGGAAATTTGGCGACGGGCCGCTGCATGAATGCACCGAAGCAGGCTGGCAGACCGTCATCAATACGAATGTGACGACCCAATACCGGCTGGGCCGTGAGGCGCTCCGTGTAATGCTCGCCCAGAAGCCGCATCCGGAGAACGGCCAGCGCGGCGTCATCCTCAACATGGCCAGCATCCTTGGCATTCATCCCGAGCCGAAACATTTCTCCGCCATCGGTTACGCCGCAGGCAAGGGTGCGATCATTTCGATGACCAAGGCGGCAGCCGCGTTTTATGCCGCGAAGCGAATCCGGATCAACGCCATCGCCCCGGCGCTGGTTCACACGCCCATGAGCGCGCGGGCTTCGCTGCCGCCTCGACCGGTTGACGAAGAAACGCGGCGAGGACGGATGCACCCCCGGCCCACCTCGTAGCACCCTTCCAAGCCACCTGCCGGCCTCATCACAACTTGTCACCCGGCATCGGCGGGGCATCGGGCGAGTCGTTCAGGAACGCGACGAAGTCCTCTCGCCTAGCCTTGCGCGCTCGCTCGCGAAGATACTCCACAGTCATGAGCGCGCTCAACTTTTCCGCGGCGGCAGAGGAAAGCAGTTGCTCGACGGTCAGGCCCTCCTGCTCCGCGCATTCGCGCAGTTGGCGGGCCACACCGTCAGGAATCTGAATCGTCAAGGTGCTCATGTCTTCAGCAAGTTGAGGAAATCGCCCGGCGTCACCGCCGCGATTCCCCATTTTTCTGTTCCGCGAAAATCGCGGACATTGTGCGTGACAATATACCGGCAACCCGCAGCTACTGCCAACTCCAGAATCAGGTCGTCATTCGGGTCAGGCAACGCGGGCCGCCAGAGGAAAAAGATTTCCTGCAGGTGACTGACCGAGAGGATGAAATCGAGAAAGCCTTCTGCCTGCGCCTGGGACCGGTGCAGCACATTTTCCGGGCGCAAGACGGCGGCGCGGTATTCCGCGAACAACGCCACGGAAACCACGGGCTGAAACCGGGCATCAGGCAGGCGCATGAGCAGCGCGTGAGACGCTCCGTGCTTTGACCGCTCGGCGGCCACGAGCACGCTGGTGTCGAGGACGACTCTCATTCGAGCCAGCTCTGAACCTCAAAACCCTGCGGTTTCTTCGGATTCACGTGAGCCAGACTGCCACTGGTTTCCTCTCCGGTCAATGCGGCAGCGCGGGCACGCGGGCACTCTGGGCACTCTGCACGCCCTGCCACTTCCTCGTGGGCCGCGTGAGCGGTCCACCGCGCGCGCCCGGTTCCCGTATCCGAGCGACGACCGGTCAGCAACGGGTTTCGGTTCGAAAACAACGGACACCAAAACGGACACCAAATTGTGGTGAAGGAGCGGGTTTGGGTAGTGAGCGATTATGCTTGAATTGCCTGATTTTATTGGGGATTCTCGCGCTTGAAACGCGGCGAATAAGGCCGATTCCGACCCTCGCCTCCAGTGGTTGGCGCTTGGGCCTTGTCGGCCGCGCCGGCCCGCCCGCAGCCGCTGCTCAGCGACACCAATCTCGTCATAGGTCGAGTGCCAACTCAGGCGTTCTTTTTCGGTACGGCTGCAGCTTGGGATCCCGGACCCGGGCCTTGGCGGCCGCCGCCGCTTCGGCTTTCTCCGCCCACTCGCTGAGAATGCCCTGACCCAGCTTGCGAATCTCGCCAATGGCGCGAACCTCCGCTTCGTGGGCGGTGCATCCCTGGGCCACCAACTGGTCAATCAGGTCGGCGATCTCCAGCAGGCTTTGACGCACGTGAGGCTTGTCGGCGAAATGCTCGTCCAGACTCAGCGTTGGTTTTGGCGACGGCGATGGCAGTTCACTGTTCATGAACTGCTCTGTTCATACATCGCTGGCAAAAGGACCAGGAAAAAACTGCCTAGTCGGTAGATTGATCCTGAGTCAAGTCCCTTGCCTCTTGCCCTACACTTTGAATCGCACCCTTTATGTACCAGGTGCTTGACAACCGGCGGCCTGGGAAAGCTGCCTTATGCCGGCGCGCGGCGCACGGTCTGAATGGTCGCCGGGTTGGTTTTAGGGCTTGCGCTGATGGCTGAACTTTGTAGGCTGCGCTTCGGTGATTCCAGACGGCCCAGGAAGCGGTGCGCCGGCCACAGGGCAGTCATCGGCGTGGTTCGCAACCACGCAGTGGAACATCGTTCTTGCGGCCGCTGCCGCGCCTTCCGACACCGCTGCGAAGGCCCTTGAGGAGCTTTGTAGGACCTATTGGCGTCCCACCTACGCCTACGTGCGATGCCGAGGGTATTTGGCCCAGGATGCGGAAGACCTCATCCAAAGCTTCTTTGCCCAACTCATTGAGCGGCGCAGCCTGGCTGCCGCCGACCCCGAGCGGGGGCGGTTCAGGTCGTTTTTGCTCGTCTGCTTGAGTCATTTCCTTGCCAACGCTGAGGACGCCCGGCGGGCGGTCAAGCGCGGCGGCCGCGTCCGCATCGTGCCGTTGGGCGGAGCCGAGATGGAGGCGCGTTTTGACGGAACGCCGCAGGACGGTCTCAGTCCGGAGAAGGTCTTTGACCGGCATTGGGCGCTGGCCCTGCTGGAAGTAGTACTGGGCCGGCTGCGATCGGAGCAGGAAGCCAGTGGACACGCGGCGGGGTTTGAGTTGCTCAAGCCCTTCCTGGAAGGCAACCGAGCGGACACGCGCTACGCCGAGGTAGCTGCCCGCTTGGCGATTTCGGAGAGTGGGGCGCGCATGATGGCGCTGCGCCTCCGGCGGCGCTACCGCGCCCTGATTCAAGAGGAGATCGTCCGAACCCTGGCTGACCCCACGCTGGCAGACGACGAGTTGGACTCGCTGCTCGCGGCGTTGCGCGGGGGGCCTTGGGTGTAACGAAAACGCCCGGCTGCTTTAATAATAGTCAGAGACGCCAGCAGGCGCTGGCTGGCTGCAATGAACCCGGATGGTCATCCTTGTCCGCGTTGTGGCGCACGGCTTCCCCGGGGCGCTCCGGAAGGACTCTGCCCGGTCTGCCTCCTCGCCTTTGTCCGCTCTGATTTCAACGCTGGCGAGGCCGAGGCCGAGGCCGGCCCGGCTGAACTGGGGCCTGAGACACCTCTGGGCGTGTCCCGCTGGGTTGGAAACTACGAGTTGCTTGAGGAGATTGGCCACGGCGGGATGGGTGTAGTGTTCAAGGCCTGCCAGCGGGGCCTCAACCGCCTCGTGGCGGTGAAGATGATCCTGGGGGGATCCCTCTCCAGCGCCGCGGCCGTGGCCCGGTTCCGCGCGGAGGCGGAGCTGGCCGCGCAATTGCAGCATCCGGGCATCGTCCCGATTCACGAGGTGGGTGAGCACGAGGGACAGCCTTTCTTCTCGATGGACTACATCGAAGGGCGGAGCTTGGCGGATCTGGTCCGGGAACACCCGCTGCCGGCGACGGCCGCGGCCAGTTGCCTGCGCGCCATCGCCGAAGCGGTCCAATACGCCCACGAACACGGTGTGCTCCACCGCGACCTCAAACCGTCCAACATTCTGATTGATGCCGCCAGGCAGCCGCGCATCACCGATTTCGGGCTGGCCAAGCGGCTCTCCGAGGATTCCGAGCTGACCCTGAGCGGACAAGTCCTCGGTTCACCCAGCTACGCCGCCCCGGAACAAGTGGCTGGCCAGCGCAATTTGATCGGTCCTGCCTCGGACGTCTATTCGCTGGGCGCGGTGCTCTATCACCTCTTGGTCCGCCGACCCCCGTTCGTGGCCGAAACCCTTGCCGCGACTGTGGGGCTGGTGCGCGAAGCCGAACCAGTCCCATTACGCCGCCTGAACCTCTCTGTCCCAGCCGATCTGGAGACGATTTGTCTGAAATGCCTGGAGAAAGACCCCCGCCGGCGCTACCCCACGGCTGCCGCGTTAGCCGAGGACCTGGAGCGGTTCCTGCGCTCCGATCCGGTCCTGGCGCGGCCGGTGGGGACGCTGGGCCGGCTGGCGCGGTGGTGCCGGCGCAAGCCGTTGGTGGCGGGTCTGCTCGGGGGAGTGATCCTGCTGGCCCTGGCCGTCCTCATCGGTTCGCCGGTGGCGGTCTATCGCATTCAACGCGAGCGCAAGGAGATGGAGCGCGAGACCTACCGCGCGAGCATCGGTCTGGCCAAGACCTATATTGACCAAGGCAGCATTGACCAGGCAATGTCCATCCTGACCAACTGTCCCCCGGAATACCGCCATTGGGAGTGGGGGCACTTGATTTACCTCTGCCACAAGGACATCGCGAGCTTCCAGACGCATGGCGCCACCAACCTCGGTCAGTTCGCCGAGTTGGCTTTCAGCCTCAAAGGTGATCTGCTCTCCTCCGTGAGCAGCGTCGGCGTGTTGCGGCTCTGGGATTACCCATCACAGACGGAGGTCTTCTGCTCGGGCAGTCCGACCAACCAGATCACTTGCGCGGCTTTTGATGCGGAAGGAAAGCGCCTCGCCGCAGGCTTTAAGACCGGTCATTTCCAGATATGGACGGTCGAAAGAGAAGAGAACCCTGCGATTGGCGTGCCGACTTCCAACGCTCCGCCAGCCTCCATCCCATATCCTCCGTCCCTCCTCGCGAAGCCGCCTCCCATCTATCACTTTCAGACAGCCCTCAGCTTCTCAGCCCACACCGGGCGTGTGACCCAGGTCCAATGGAGTTGCGACGGAACTCAGTTGCTCAGCGCCGGCCTGGATGGCCAGGTGCGGCTCTGGGATGCCGGAACCGGCCACCTCGTCCACGACTTGACCGGTCCCACTGATCCGCCGCCTTACTCCTTGACCGGGCTTGGCTTTAGTACCGAACAGGATCGCCTCTTGGCTTGGTGCAACCCGCGGTTCTTAGCGTGGGACCGGCGCACCGGCGCCGTGGTCCAGAAGGAACGGCTGAGAGTGAGAGGTCTCCTCTGGCCTAGCCCGGATGGCCAGCATATCGCGATTATGGAAACCGACGGGAGGCTTTTCCTGGGCACTTCCGCGACCAACTCCAAGGAGTTGATCGAGGCGCCGTTGCTCCGGATGACAATGGAGCAGCCTGTTTTCTTCAGCCCGGACAGCCAGTGGCTGGGCAACGCCGGCGACAACGGCTCGGCCCGCATCTGGCGCGTCGAGGATGGGCGTGAGCATCTCGCCATCCCTTATCGGGTGCGACGGATCAGATTCAGTCCCGATAGCCGGCTCATGGCTACCTATGGCAATGACAACTACGCCGTCATATGGGACCTGCAAACCAAGCAGCAGGTCTTGCGCCTCCAAGGCCATCGGGCGCTTCTGGCCGACCTCCAATTCAGCCCGGACAGCCACCAAGTGGCCACGATAGACCAACAGGGCGTGATCAAGCTTTGGCTGTCGGAAACCGGTCGGGAACTCCTCCCCCAACAGGATTGCGTCTATGCGGCCAGCTATAGCCCGGACGGCCAATGGCTGGCGGTTGCCGCCCTATACCGCGGTCTGGAGCTCTGGAATGCCCGCTCGGGCGAACGGCTCGTCGTTTTCAGAGGGCCTTTGGAATGGGTGTCCTCCATCGCTTTCAGCCCGGATGGAAGCCGGATGGTGACGGTGGGCTCTCACCACTTGATACGCCTCTGGGAGGTCGGCACGTGGCGGCATTTGGCGAGTTGGCGCGGCCACGAGCGATGGGTCGCCCAGGCCATGTACAGCCAGGATGGCCGCTGGCTCTTGACTTATTCATGCGACGGGGTAATCAAGCTCTGGGAAGCAGCCACCGGCCGGCTGCACCGATCCATGGCGAGCGGGCTGCCTCATCTCTTTGGCGCCGCCATCTCTCCAGACGGCCAATGGATCGCCGCTGGGGGCATGGACGGCTTGGTGAAGCTCTACGAATCAGCCACGGGCCGCGAACTCGCCGTCTTCCGGGGGCACTCAAGGCCCATCCTGACCGTCGCCTTCTTCCCGGACAGCGTCCGCTTCCTCACCAGCGCCACCGACGGCCAGACCAAGGTGTGGGATTGCCGAAAGCGTCGTCTATTGGCCGCCTGGACGGCTCGCGGGTGTGACTGGCCGGCGTGCTTTAGCGGGGATGGCCGCCGCCTCTTTGCCGGCACCACGCGGTTTGACTATCCCGGCTACGATACCCCCAAGTTGGTTGTGCGGGACGCGGCGACTGGCCGCGAACTGTTGTCCTTGGAGACCGCCGGGATGTGCTCCCGCCTCCAATATGACGGCGCCCGCCGCCAATTGCTGGCCGGCGCCTTTGAGGGCTTCGTCCGGCAGCTTGAGGCCTGGCCCTGGCAAGACGCGGACTATCCGGGCGCCCCTTCCAGCGGCCTGGCCGAGCGGCTTCACGGGTTTGCCAACCACTATTGGCGCCAACGACTCGCCGCCGAATCCGAGCGCTGGCGCCACGCCGCCACTCCAACCAACGAGCCAACTCGACTAACCTTCGATTGGGAGCCCTGGCTCTTCGCCGCGCGCGATGCCCGCGCCACCGCGCGGCACATCAACCTGCGCCCTTTCTATTCCGCCCCCTTGACCCCGGCCCCCATGCCAGTGGTTGACTTCGACCGAAACGATGAAGACTTCCGAAATCTACCGCAGGGATTGGTGGCCTTTCACGGCATTGATTTTGACGTCCGCGGGATCGTCCTGTTGCGCAGGTGGGACGACCGGGGCGGCGTGCTCCAACAGCGGTGGGATCAACTCCCGCGCGAGGTTCGGGGCATTCCCATCGGCCAGAAATGCCGGCGCATCCACGTGCTGCACGGGGCCTCGCTTCGCATGGACGAAGGCGGGCCGATTGGCGCCTACATCTGCCGCTACGCCGATGGCACCAGCCAGACCCTCGACATACGCTATGGCCTGGACCTCCGCTGTTACAGTTCCGAGGGCGGGGACCCCAAGGAAGAACCTGAGCGCGGCAGACTCGCCTGGCAGGGGAAGACTCCCTTGAGTAGGCCGGGCCTTGTGCGCCTCTATCTACGCACTTACGACAACCCCCGGCCCGATGAGGAAATCACCAGCATTGATTTCGTTTCCCGTATGAGTGGTTCAGCCCCTTTCCTGGTAGCCATGACGCTCGAATAGATGGGGGAATTGTAGATCGAGGAGGGAAATGCAAAACCCCGTAGGAGCCGAGGTAACGAGGCTCATTCTGCGAGGATTTCAGAGACTCCTTACGTCGTCTCCTACGGTTCTGCAATTGGCTTTGCATTCTACAATTGACAATTTACACTTCTGCTGACTTGACAACCAAGACCCGGCCTTGCCATGCTCCCGGGCAAGAGAAAGAGCCTCTTATGCGCGTCCAAAGTGCGAACAGCGCTGCCCTGCTGGCCCTGCTCCTCCTCGCCTTGGCTGACGGACCAGCCTCTGCTGCCGAAGCGTTTGACTGGGACGATGGCCCCCAAGGTTGGTATTTCTACTACGAGTACAATAATGGGCTTGGGGATTGCATGCCGTGGCTCGGCCACGGCGGGGAGGGAGACTCAGGCTTCGTGTTCGCGCCCTTGGACAAGGTGCAGATACACTTCAGCGCTCCTGGAGCGCATGAGGCGCTCTATACTTGCCCAGGAATCGACTGCCCATTCCTGGACACTGCGGTTGACCTGACGCGGCTCAACCAGATCACCGTGAGCCTGAACCGGCAGCCGTTGTCTGCCGCCATCAACTCTCCGGCGCCAGCCGCCGACTTGAAAGGGGGAAAACTGGTGTTCTTCGTTGGGCGATTTGATTCGGCCACGCGATATGCCTTCTACTACTACAACCGGCAGTGCTTCGCGGAGCCGCCGGCGGCGGGGTGGCATCCCACCAGCATTTCTCTCACGACCAACCCCGAAGACTGGACCTCCTTCGACCCAGTCACCCATGCCTTCCCGGTGTCCGACCTGCTGCCCAATCCCCAGCAGTGGGGCATCTGGATCCTGGACGCGGCCGGCCAACCGACCGGCAACCTGGGCTTCGACAACCTGAGCTTCGGCAAGCCGCGTGTCGTCACCCCGGTGTCAAAGGCCCTGCCGGGGCACTTCACCTTCGACTGCGGCGCCGAGGACTGGAACTACTGGTTCGAGTACAATCCCGAAGTCGGGGACCCGCTGCCGTGGCGGCCCGGGGGCGGATTTGCGGCAGGCCATATTTGGTCGCCCCTGCAACAGTTGAAACTCTGGCCGCCCGCGCCGGAGCCCACGAACGCCCACTTCCTGTTCGTCACCTATGACCGTCAGAATCCCCTCTCACTGGCCAAGGGCGCGACCATCCGGGCCCGTTTTAACCGGCAGCCCCTGCCCGCCCGGCAACCAGCCGTCGCCCTCATGGGGAGTGTGCTTTGTTTCTTTGTGGGCACAGCCCGCTCGGCGAGCGACTACGCGTTCTACTATTTCAACCGCGCGATGCCGGTGTCCAGCGCCAGCGGCTGGAACAGCGCCCAGCTCACCCTGACTTCCAATCCCGCCGATTGGCGCCTGCTGGCCGGGCGCGGGAAGCTGCCCGCATTGAGCGAACTGCTGCCCAACCCGCCCCAGTACGGCTTTTGCCTTATCGGAGCAAGAGCCCAACCCTCCGGCTGGCTGGGAATTGACGCCCTCGACTTCCAAGTCCCTCTGCATGTTGCCAGCGTGGCGGTGCTCCCAGAGTCCAACTCAGTCAAGCTGAGTTGGGTGAACACCTTTTCGGGCTGCATCTCCCTGCGCGCGCGCCCAAGGGGCGGCGAGGGGGACATCGTGACCTTGCTGACGACGCCCTGGCTCGACTTGCTCCAGTGCCCGCCAGAATGGGGCCGGGTCGAGTACGTGGCGCCACTGGCTGAGCAGAGCGGCTTCTTCTGGCTGGAGGCCGAGTAGGCTGGATAGCCACGGACGAAACACCGATGAAACGCGAATTGCTCCTGAATTAGGAACGTAGGAACTCAGGAAGTGGAAACCAGGAACCCGAACCGGCGTGCACGCTCCTCCTCCTGGTTTCCTCGCCTGCCTTTTCCTGATTTCGTGAGTTCCTAATTCGTCTTTCGGTTGCGGCTCTGCCGCGCTACGTTCCATCGTGGCAATCCAGGAGTTTTGCTGGTGGCTCGGGCTCGCTCCTGCTTTCCTGGTTACTTTTCGTCCTTCCCAACCTCCGCATCATCCGCGCTATCCGCGGTATCCGCGGTCAACTCTGCGATTTTTAACCGCGGATAGCGCGGATAGCGCGGATTTCGCGGCTGCACGCCGATCTGAGCCGGCAGATATGCCGTGTGCATACATTTGCGGCACAAGGGCTTACGCCTTATCTCCAACTGCCGGATCACCCCCCTCAAAAAAAGTGAAAAGATGTGAAAAAAAATCACCGCGCTCGTGTGACGTTTCGCCGGGATTCCGTTAGTAGGCATTTGGAGGGCGTGTGTGGTCACGCGCCCTGTGGTGGCGTCTTATGACGCCGGTTCGACAAGTCAAACGAAGTAAAGTCGAGAATTGTATGAAAAACACCATGAAAAGCACGATTGGCTTGTTGGCGGTTACCACGGCGCTGGTGGTTGGTGGTCCGCGCCTCTTGCGGGCCGCTCAGCCCGGCCAGACGCTCTGGGAGTTCGAAGTGGACACTCTGTGCGATATGTGTGGGATACGGGGCTGTCCCGCGCTGGGAACCGACGGCACGCTGTATTTCGGCACGGAGTTCACGTGCACGTGCACCTTCTACGCCTTGGACGGAGCCACCGGCCAAAAGCGGTGGGCATTGGCCACTGACGGGATGGGTTTGTCCCCAGCCGTTGGCACGGACGGGACAGTATATGCCGGGGATCTTCTCAGAGCGTTGGATGGAGCTACGGGGGCAACACGGTGGAGTGTTTGGGGTAGCCTGGCCTGGGGAGGGAATGCGGATCCCGCGATTGCGGCGGACGGGACCGTGTATTTCGTGGCCGGGAACAAGGTCCATGCGCTCGACGGAGCGACTGGCGCCACACGCTGGACTAACGCCCTCGACTCTTATGCTTCCTCCCCGCAATCGCTGGCGGCGGACGGAACGATGTATCTAGGAGGATGGGACAACAAGGTCCATGCACTGAACGGGGCGACGGGCCAGAAGGTCTGGGAGTTTCAGACTGGCGGTTACGTGTCCGAAGCAGCCATAGGGGCGGACAACACCGTGTACGTCGCCTCGGCCGACAAGAAGATCTATGCGCTGGACGGAGGAAGCGGGGTCAAACGCTGGGAGTTCCTGACCGGTGGCCCCGTGTGGCAATTCGAGGGCCCCTGTTCCCCGGTGATCGGGCCGGAGAACACGGTCTATGTCGCGGCGGCGGCGCGCTATGGGTCGGACAGGGTCTATGCGCTGGACGGGGCGACCGGGCAGAAGGTCTGGGAGTCTCAGACCCCTGGCGGCTGGCTGGCCGTAGCCGCAGACGGCACGCTATATGTCGGGTCAGACAAGCTCTACGCGCTCAACGGGGCAACGGGGCAGAAGGTTTGGGAGTCTCAGACCCCTGGCGGCTTCGTGACAGTCGCGGCCGACGGGACGGTGTACGTGGCCTCGGGGCGCAGACTCTATGCCATCAAAGGGAGCGCCCCGTTGGCAAGAAGTCCCTGGCCCAAGTACCGCGCTGACGCCCAGAACACGGGTCAGGCGCCAGGCCAACCGCCCCGCTTTGGGAGACTGCCCTCGATAAGGATTCTCAAGGAGGGCGGCGAAGGGCGGATTACCGTGCCGGTTTCGAGTACGGCGACACCACAACTGCAGTGGTTCTTCAACGGGACGGCAGTGGCCGGGGGCACCAACGTGACCTTGATCCTGCCCGCGGTGGCGCGGGCTTCGGAAGGCAGCTACTGGTTAGTGGCCAGCAATGCCGTGGGTCAGGCCACCAGCGCCCCAATCCTCGCGGTGGTGAGCAACGTGGACCCGGAGCCCTTCGTTGCGCTCCGCTGGCGAGCTCACACGCAGAGCGAACTGGCGCTCCAGTCCGCCGACGCGGTGGGGGGTCCGTGGTACAACTTGAGCAACTATCCGCCGACGGCCACCGAGCAGCGGTTTGTGGAGCTTGAATCGGCTCCGGCGCGGTTCTACCGGCTCAAGGCTTCCGGCTTGGAGCCTGTGCTCCCACCGATGTTCACGAAAGCCGGCTTCGTGAACGGGTGGTGGTACGCAGACGCGGTGGGCACCAAGCACCAAATTGAGTACGTGGCTGCCGCCACCGGCTGGACCAACTGGCTAACGCTTACCAACTTGGTCTTGCCCACCAGCCCGTATCTTTACACGGACGAAGAGAGCCTGACCAGTCCCGGTCGTGTCTATCGCACCACGCCGGTGCCGTAGGCAGGCGCGAAGTGTTTGGCGTGCGCCGGCCTGCGGCTGCGGCTGCGTCCTGTGATGCCAGTCCGACAAGCCAAACCAAGTCAAGTCGAGAATTGGATGAAAAATGAAAAAAATGAAAAACACCATGAAAAGCACGATTGGCTTGTTGGCGGTTACCACGGCGCTGGTGGTTGGTGGTCCGCGCCTCTTGCGGGCCGCTCAGCCCGGCCAGACGGAGTACACCTTCACGACCCTGGCGGGTGCGGCCGGCCAGGCTGGGAGCACAGACGGGACAGGCAACGCGGCGCGGTTTAACCATCCTTGGGCGGTGGCAGTAGATGAGCTCGGTGAGGTCTATGTGAGCGACACTTACAACCACACCGTTCGGAAGATTGGGCCCGGGGGCGTGGTGACGACTATCGCCGGCACGCCTGGGCAAGCGGGCAGCACGGACGGGCCGTGGCGTACCGGGCAGTTCATGTTCCCTTCGGGGATCGCGGTGGACAACGCCGGCAGCGTGTATGTCGCGGAACGGGACAATCATACCGTGCGCAGGATTCAGGTTGGGGGCGTGGTTACGACCGTCGCCGGCCTGGCCGGACAGCCCGGTAGCACCAACGGGACGGGAAGTGCCGCCCGTTTTCACACGCCTACGGGGCTCGCCCTGGACCGTGCGGAGAACCTGTACCTGGCGGAGTTTGACAACCACACGATCCGGCAGATCGTGACGGGGGGCGTCGTTACCACGCTCGCGGGCCTGGCGGGACAGGAAGGCAGTAGTAACGGGACGGGGAGTGCGGCGCGGTTCGCCGGACCTCAGGGAGTCGCGGTGGATCGTGACGGCAAGGTGTTTGTGGCCGACTTTGGCAACCACACGATTCGCAAGATTGGGGTTGGGGGTGTGGTCACAACGGTTGCAGGTCGGGCGGGGGAGGGGGGCAGCACGGACGGCACGCTCGGCACGGCCCGTTTCAGTTTTCCCCGCGGCATCGCTGTGGACGGCGCGAGCAACCTCTATGTGGCGGATAACCAAATGATCCGCAAAATCAATCTGCTCGCCGGTTCGGTCAAGACGGTCGCGGGATTGGCCGGGCAGACGGGGTCCACGAACGGGACGGGGAGCACCGCGCGGTTTAACGTACCTTGCGGTCTCGCGGTCGATCAGGCCGGCAACCTGTTTGTGGCAGACTATGGAAACCACACGATCCGCGTCGGGTTCAAGGACCCCGCGGCGCGGATCAGCGTTCCGCCTCGAAGTTGCACCAACACGATGGGCTCGACGGCCACGTTCGCGGTCGTGGCCTACGGCAAACCCCCTTTGAGCTTCCGCTGGCGCAAGGGGGCTGTGCCGCTGGTCAACACCGGTCGTATTACAGGCGTTACCACCCCGACACTCACGATCACCAATGTTCAGACCAGCGACGCCGGCGTCTATTCCGTGGTCGTTACCAACGCCGTTGGGGCGTCCACCAGTCCGGACGCAACGCTGACCGTGGAGATGCCCGAGGCTCTCCTGGAATGGCGCGGCGCCTGGTCCACGGACAATGTGGTGGATTTTCGGGTCGCGGGCGCGAAGGTCTTCGTGGGCAGCTATTCGTTTACGCCGATGGGCAGCGATGGACGGTTGGACGTCGTGGACTTCACCCAGCCGGCCGAGCCAGTGAAGCTAGGCCAGTTATGGGTGGCGAACGGCATCGACGGCATCTGGTTGCAGGGCGACGTTGCCTACCTGAGGGTCATGCACTATTCCACGCGCGCTCAAACCTATTCGGGCGTGGCGGTGGATGTCCGCAACCCCACGAACATGATCTACCTTGGGAGCTCGAGCTTGGAAGGCCGGGTGTTGGCAGTGAGCGCGGATCGGATCTACGGGCGCATTGGTGAAAGCCACTGGCCGTGGGGCGGTTGGTACGCGCTCGCGGTGTGGGACCGGCATAGCCTCGGATACCTTGGTCGGTACAACAAATCCCCGAGCGGCGTGGCTGTGATGACCAACTGCGTGCTGGCGGCGTTTGGAGACCTCGAGACACTCGACTTCAGTGATCCCGCGCAGCCAAGACGAATCGGGGGGCTGACAACCACCGCCTACGGGGACGTGGAGGCCGCGGGGCGTTACGCCTATGTCGCGGCAGCAGAGAGCGGGCTATTGACGATCGACGTTGTCGATCCTGCTTCTCCCAAGGTCGTTCACGTCTTTGACACCCCGGGCAGCGCCCAGTCCCTGGAAATGGTGGGGGATTACCTCTGCCTCACGGACGGCTTCGGGGGCGTCTTTGTGTTCTCGGTGCGCCCCCCCGAGCCGCCGGTCGTGGTCGCGCGCTATGAGGACGGTCAGTTCTGGCGACTGCTGTGTGCCGAGGGCGATGATCTGTACGCGCTGAGCAACAACTCCGGCGGCGGTGACGTGCGAATACAAGCCCTCAGGCTCTATCACGGAGCCAAACCGGAGGAACCACCGGCCTTCGTCACCCAGCCCCGCGGTTGCACCAACGCCGTGGGCACGACGGCGACGCTGACGGTTCAGGTTTCCGGCTCCCCGCCACCGAGCCTGCAATGGTTCAAAGACTCCGGCGCGTTGGCGGACGAAGGCCGCATCTCGGGGGTGCTCACCAGCATGCTCAGCATCGGGAATATCCAAACGAGTGATGCGGGCTGGTATGGGGTCGTGATCAGCAACGCCGTCGGATGCGTGACCTCGCAGGTGGCCCGGGTGGTGGTCGGCTATCCTCTGACCGTCAGCACCCAAGGCCTGGGCACGGTGCAGGTCAATCCTCCGCTGGGCGTCTTCGAGCCCGGACAGAGTGTTCAACTGACGGCGGTAGCAAGCGAGGGCTCCACCTTCGTGGGTTGGAGCGGGGACGCGTCAGGCACCGAGAATACCATTACCCTGGTCATGGACCGGGCCAAGACGGTCCAGGCCCAATTCTGGACTCCTCCGCGGGCTACACCTCCGGGCCTGGTTGCCTGGTGGACTGGCGATGGTGAGGCCACCGACCTTTATGGAACGAACCACGGGAAGCTCTGGAATGGTGCGACTTATACGGCGGGAATGGTCGGGCAAGCCTTCTGGTTTGACGGCGCTGACGACCGGTTCGAGGCGACGACCGGCGGGTTGCCCGTCGGCACAACCGACCGCACGATCGAGTTCTGGGCACGAATGGATGCAGTTCCTCCATCCGGCACTGAAGCCTGCTTCGCCGGGTACGGCAGCTATGGCTCCTATGGGAGCGTATTCCACCTTGGCACGCTGGGTGGAAACAACGCCCTGTTCTGGTCGAGCTGGAATCCCGGCTTCGCCGGTCCGACGCTACAAACCGGCCGGTGGTATCACATCGCCGTGACAGGTCAGGCCGGGGTCTTACGGCTCTATCTAGACGGTGTCATGGTCGGCAGCCAATCGCTGCCGTTCCAGACACCCAGCGGCAAACTGTTCTATGTCGGCGCTATTCCGGATTCCCTGGGCCTCTGGGGAGTCCGCCGCCTCCGCGGTGCAGTGGATGAAGTCTCGGTTTACAGCCGCGCCCTCTCGAGCGACGAGTTGTTGGGCATCTACCGCGCGGGTAGCGCTGGCAAGACTAAGACCCTCTCCCCGCTGATCACTGAGCAGCCCTTGGGGGTCCGCGTGGCAGTGGGCATGCCCTACAGCCTTCGAGTGACCGCGACCGGCACCGCGCCGCTCAGTTACCAGTGGCGCCGCGACGGGCTGCCGCTTCCCCAGATGGTCAGCAACCTCGTGCAGGTGCTCCAGGCGCAGTTGGCCGATGCCGGCAACTACCAAGTGGTGGTTACCAATTCCCTGGGAAGTGCCACCTCGCAGGTGGCCAGAGTCGTGGTTGGTTATCCTCTCACCGTCACCACCAATGGCGTGGGCACGGTGCAGGTCGATCCGGCTTTCGAGATTTTCGAGGCGGGCCAAACGGTCCAACTGACCGCGGTGCCCGCCCCGGGCCGCACCTTTCTGGGTTGGAGTGGGGACGCCTCGGGCACTGGTAACCCTGTTCAGTTGACCATGGACGCGCCAAAGCGGGTCGAGGCGGCATTCTGGATGACAGGCTTCGGCTTCAGCATTTCCGAAACGGGTGGTGATGCTGGTCGTTCAGCGATTATCGAGCCTGAGCAGGACGGCATACCTCCGGAAGGCTGCCTGTTTGGGGAAGACGCCTGGGTTTTCTCGGATCGTAACCACGAGGTCAACGGCGGCGCGCTGGACGAAGCCGGCAACTTGGTGCTTACGGCGGCCACCCAGCCGGCGCGGATCGTGGGGTTGCCAGCGTACCTCATCGGACGGCCCTACATTGCCAACGCCAACGATCACAAGGACAACCCAGGCTATCAGCTCTTGATCGCGCTTCCGGCAGGCGCTCGCCTCTACCTGTTGCTCGACAACCGGCTCGGCGACTCGAACGCGGCCGATCCACCGGTTCTGGGGGACGCAAACGGCGGGCTCATGTCCTGGGTGGCCGCCTTGGGCTTCCGGCCGGTGAACACGGGGCTTTCGCCCAAAGGCTACCCCGACTTCGTCGGCGTTGACGAAGCGGTCGGCTACGGCGCGGTGACGAGCCCCAACGCGCGCATTCACGCCTATTCGGCGCTGGGCCAAGGGGCCGGGGTAAGCATCGATAATTACTACTCCGTGTACGCCTTGGACGCGCCAGCGGGGACCATCACGCTGGGGGCGCAGAACGACGGGAGCACGCGGAACATGTACGGCGTCGTCGTTGAGGCGTTTGCGACGCCTCGGATTGAGAAACAACCGTCGGTGGCGGTCTGGAAGGAAGGCAACGAGGGGCGAATCACCATTGAGGCGTCCGGCACGCCCACGCCACAACTGCAATGGTTCTGCAACGGGACGGCAGTGCCCGGGGCTACCAACGCGACGCTGGTTTTGCCGGCGGTGACACGGGCCTTGGAGGGCACCTACTGGCTGGTGGCCAGCAACGCCCTGGGGCAGGCTACTAGCGCCCCCATCGTCGCGGTGGTGAGCAACGTGGATCCGGAGCGGTTTGTAGCTCTGGCGTGGGCGGGGCGCGCCAGTGGACTGACCCTCGAGTCAACCGACCTGCTGCGTCCCGGGGCCGCGTGGCAAACGCTGAGCAACTACCCGCCGGCGACCACTGAGCAGCGGTTTGTGGAACTGAAACCTGCTCCGGCCGTATTCTACCGGCTCAGCGCTTCCGAGCCCGGGCCCGTGCCCTCGCCCATGTTCACTGGGGCCGGCTTCGTGAACGGGTGGTGGCATACAAACACGACCGGGACCAAGCGTCTGATCGAGTATGTCGCCGCCAGCACCGCCTGGACCAACTGGCAGGTGCTCACCAACTTAACCCTGCCCGCCAGCCCGTATTTGTTCCTGGACCACGACGGCCTGGGGCAACCGGCGCGGGTCTATCGCACAACGGTGGTACCGTAGTACCATTCTTGAGGGCGTGTGTGGCCACGCGGCCAGCGGTTGGGTCGGTTGACGCCGGTTCGAGTAATTCAACCAGACAGAGTCGAGAATTGTATGAGAAACGCGATCACGATTGGATGGTGGGCGGTTACCACGGCGCTGCTAGTAATCCCCTGGCTCTGCCCCTTGAGGGCCGGCACGCCTGGAACCATGCGCTGGGCATTCACGACGGGGCGTGAAGTGCCCTCCTCCCCCGCGATTGGGGCCGATGGGACGGTGTATGTGGGGTCGAATGACAACAAGGTCTATGCGCTGGACGGGGCGACGGGGCAGAAGCGCTGGGAATTCACGACGGGGCGTGAAGTGCCCTCCTCCCCCGCGATTGGGGCCGATGGGACGGTGTATGTGGGGTCGTATGACAACAAGGTCTATGCGCTGGACGGGGCAACGGGGCAGAAGCGCTGGGAATTCACGACGGGGGATATTGTGTTGTCCTCCCCCGCGATTGGGGCCGATGGGACGGTGTATGTGGGGTCGTATGACAAGAAGGTCTATGCGCTGGACGGGGCAACGGGGCAGAAGCGCTGGGAATTCACGACGGGGGATATTGTGTTGTCCTCCCC
>Ga0233425_10001831_pt1 | contig 44922 bp, 36 predicted proteins | sample Watercolumn_Towu_2_FD_181712 | JGI IMG/M metagenome (GOLD analysis project Ga0233425, IMG submission 181712) | Freshwater microbial communities from Lake Towuti, South Sulawesi, Indonesia - Watercolumn_Towuti2014_140_MG | ecosystem: Environmental > Aquatic > Freshwater > Lake | place...
TGGCGGTGACGGCGTATCAGCGGGAGAAGGCGTTGCTTTGGGGTTGTCGGCGGATGATGTCGAGGTTGTTGAGGAAGTTGAAGTGTCCGGGGAAGGTATTGGCGCAGGTGGCGGTGACGGCGTATCGGCGGGAGAAGGCGTTGCTTTGGGGTTGTCCGCAGAGGATGTCGAGGTCGTTGAGATAGACGAGCTGCCGCTTGGCGGCCCTGATGGTGGCGGGGATAGCCAAGGCGGATCTGATTTTCGGCAGAGTCCGCTGCTGGAAGTCCTGTCCAAATACCTTGACCCAGACCAGGCCCTCGGCCAGGTGGAGGTCCTCAATGAGTCCGAGGAGGGTCTGGTGGCCCAACTTTTGGACCGCTTCACGCCAAAGTTTATCAAAATACCGGCTGGCGTGTACCCTTTTGGTTGCCGCAATCCCATCCCTGGTGAGCACCCACTTCAGGAGGTCGCTGTTACAAGTTATTATCTGGGGCAGTATCCGGTAACGAATGATCTGTTTGAACTTTTTGTCCGCGAGACGGGCTATGAGACGGATGCGGAAAGGGCAGGGTTTGGCCTGGTACATGAGGGGCTGTGGCAATCGCGCATGGACCCTGACACCGGCCTCGCTTCCTTTTCGATCCGTCATGGCGCCGCAGCCGTGCAGGTCAGCGGCGCGAACTGGCGTCATCCCTTGGGGCCAGGTTCGTCATTGGAAAACCGGCACAATCATCCTGTGGTCCAGGTCAGTTTTCGAGATGCCCAAGCCTTTGCCGCTTGGGCTGGCAAGCGTCTGCCCAGCGAAGGCGAGTGGGAGGTGGCAGCCCGAAGCGAGGATGGGCGGCTTTTCCCCTGGGGAGGAGATTGGGTGACGGACCGCGCCAACCTGGGTGGATCTTGCCTCGGGGAGACAACACCGGTGGAACGGTACCGGGACAAGGGGAAAAGCCCGTTCGGCATTGTCGACATGCTGGGCAACGTCTATGAGTGGACCGCGACCCGTGATCAGCCTGATGGCAAATTCCCCCGTTGGATCCTCAAGGGCGGATGCTGGAATTCGCGCGGGATCATCAGCGCCTGCCATAGAAATATTCAGCCCGAAACGTGGTCGAACATCATCGGCTTCCGGTTGGCGGTGTAGGGCGACAGGAGGGGCGTTCAGGCGAGAACCCGATCGATCAGCCCCTCGTCGACATCAGCAGTGATCACGACGGTGCCGATTGCTGTCGGCAGCACGAAGAATGGCCGGCCGCCCACGGTCTTCTTGTCGGTCAACAGATAGCCTTTGAGTTTCTTCCGGTCAGAACCGGCGGGGATAGAGGTGGGGAGACCAAAGTTTTTGATCAGTGCTGTGAGCCGGTCGGCATCGCTGCCCGGAAAGATCCCTTTGGCAACGGCTAAGCTGCTGACCGCCACCATGCCGATGGCAACGGCCGAGCCGTGCGCCAATTGGTAGCCTGAGTCTGCCTCAACGGCATGGCCGATGGTGTGGCCAAAGTTCAGTATCCGCCGCAAGTCTGCCTCACGCTCATCCTTGGCCACCACCTCGGCCTTGATGGCGCAGCAGCGCTCGATCACCTGCTCGAGAACCGCTAAGTCTCGGGCAAGAATCGCCTCCCGGTGGGTTTCCAGGAAAACAAAAAAATCATGGTCGTAAATCACGCCGTATTTGATCACCTCGGCGATGCCGTTGAGCAACTCATGACCCGGCAAGGTGCGGAGGACATCGGAATCGATATAGACGGCGCGCGGCTGATAGAAGGCGCCAATTAAGTTCTTTCCTTCCGGGATGTCGACTCCGGTCTTGCCACCGACGGAGCTGTCCACTTGCGCCAAGAGGGTGGTGGGGATTTGGACAAAGGGGATGCCGCGCAGGTAGGAGGCCGCCAGGAAGCCGGTGATGTCGCCGGTCACGCCTCCGCCCAAGGCGATCAGGCCATCCTTGCGGTCAACCCCCAACTGGGCGAGGCGGCTGGCCAGATTCGCCACCGTGGCCATGGTCTTACTGGCCTCCCCGGCCGGAAAGGCGACCAGGTCCGGGGCGTATCCTGCCTGGCGGAGTGAGGAGAGGACTGGGGCGCCATAGAGCCCGGCTACAGTCTCATCAGCGATGATGACGAAGCGTTTGGCGATATTTTTGGTCTTCAGGTCTGCTCCGATATCTTGCAGTAGACCATGGGTGATTATGATTGGATACGATCTGGTGCCCAGGCCAACCTGTAGCTGTTGCATGCTGTTGAACTCCTCGTTGGGGGAATCGTTATGGTGCGCCTTGGCGGATGGATTCGAAGGCGAGTGGCAAGGTGTCCTCGGCTACGACAATTTCCTCGTCAGCGGGCCATGGGCTTGGCTCGACCGGCCAAACGTCCTTCGCCTCGACAATTTCATCATCCGTGAGCCATGTCCCGAGTTCCACCGGCAAGGCGTCTTCGGCAATGACAATCTCATCTTTTGTTTCGTTTGTCCACAGCTCAAATTCGCTCGGCAAAACGTCTTCAGCCGAGACACTCTCGTCATCCGTGGGCCATGGGTCGAGTTCGATGGGCAAGGCATCTTCGGCAATGACTATTTCCTCGCCATCTGCGGACAGGGCTGCCGTTGTCTCAAGGCCGGTTCGTGCTGCGTCTGTATCAGGCAATGCCGTGTCCCAAACCTGGTGGCCCCGTTTCTTTTGTCTCGAGCGGGTCGGCATAGTCAACCAATACAGTTTGATTGCGGCGCGATAATTCACCGCTGGGCATAATATCGTAAAAGGCGGGATCGCTCACCTCGCGATCCCCGACCATATGGCCAGTGGGGACAAAGAATCCGCCTTCTTGACATGACCAGACTGCCTGTGCAGCCATAATCGTCTGCCCAGTCCCCGATTGCAAGTGGACGTTGCCGGTAAATATGAGATGCCGGAAGTCGGTTGGAATGAGGCCGCTGTCTGCCTTAAGGGAAATAGGCTGAGTGTCAGGCAGTGCAATTTCTATCGCAATCCCGTCGAATAATACCCGGCTTATAATGTCGAGGTCAATATCAGAATCTTCAGCCCATGCGTTATCGATATCGAGAGACGGCAGGAAGGAGCCAAAAGAATCGAAGCTCTTGCCGATGAGTTCAAAGGGGATAACGAGTCTGTCTTTGTTGGCAGGATCAATGGGTGGGGAAAAGGCGATCTTGGTTGATCAAGGGCGTTGGCCAGTTGTGCGCCACATCCCAAGTTTTCTTCTTTTAAGGGTAAGAGGAACAAAACGAAAGAGGGGGAGCAGCACTAAGGCCGACTCCCCCTCTTTCGTTTTACGCAAAGTAAAACGGGCTATGCATCAAGAATTACATCTTGGCGCCGGAAGCGGCACCCTGCATCTTGACCTCAACCTTCTCGGTCAGACCCTGATAGTACTCTTTCAGGATGACGAGAACCTCGTCACGGCCGAAATGCGGTACGATCTCAGCGCCTTCGGAGAGGGCCTTGCGCAGCTTGGTGCCGGACAGGATGACGCGATCGTCCTTGGTGTGCGGGCAGGTGCGCAGAGAGGCCATGCCGTCGCACTTGTGGCAGTAGAAGGTCCAGTCGATCTTCAGCGGGGTGCACTTCAGGGCCTTGCCTTCCGGCAGGTTGGTGGGGATCTTGTCGAAGATGGTCTGGGCTTCGAACAGGCCGTAGAAGTCGCCAACACCTGCGTGGTCGCGGCCGATGATCATTCTGTTGACGCCGTAGTTCTGGCGGAAGGTGGCGTGCAACAGGGCCTCGCGCGGACCGGCGTAACGCATATCCAGGGGGTAACCGGCCTGGATGACGTTGTCTTTTACGAAGTAGTGCTCGACCAGACAGTCAATGGCGCGAACCCGGACTTCGGCGGGGATGTCGCCCTTCTTCAGGTTGCCGATCAGGGAGTGGATCAGTACGCCGTCACATACCTCGATGGCGATCTTGGCCAGGAACTCATGGGAGCGGTGCATCGGGTTGCGGAGCTGGAGGGCGGCAACATCGGCCCAGCCACGCTCGTCAAACATGGCGCGCACTTCTGCCGGCTTCAGGTAGACACCTTTGTACTTATCCGGGTACTCGCCTTCGGACAGAACTTTGACGGTACCGGCCAGGTTGAACTCCTTCTGAGCCATGACCATCTTGACGCCCGGGTGATCTTCCAGAGCGATTTTCCAGAACTTGTCATCGGCAGACTCTTCGCCTTCGCCCTTGAATACCTTCTCGCATTCCCACTTCTTGTCGGCCTCGGTCATTTCGTACTTCTCGGAGACCTTCATGGTGGCGTAGATGACGCCATCGTTGTCCAGGGCGATCTCGTCGCCAACCTTGATGCCGTCGGCATCGGCCTTGGAGCAGTCCAGGGTGACCGGAACCGGCCAGAAGGTGCCATCGGCCATCTGGAAATTCTCGCACACGCCCTTCCAGTCAGCCTTGGTCATGAAGCCGGAGAGCGGGCTGAAACCGCCGATACCCATCATGATCAGGTCGCCTTTGGCGCGGGCGCTGATTTTGATCTTCTTCAGGCCCTTGGCCTTTTCCTGCTCTGCTACCAACTCATTGCCATGAAGCAGGCAACATACCAAACCCTTTCCTCCGTGCGGTGCAACTAATCTTGACATGTCTGACGTCTCCTCTTTGGATTGTTGAACAACAAGAAAAAGCGAACGTATCGCTATGCTTTTTAAAGATAGGTGACCATAAAAACGTGGGGGATAATTGTCAAGAAAAAAAGTGACTGGCTGGTGGCGCAGGTGTTTCGGGGGCGAGGTGGGAGCGGTCCGCGCCGTTTTTCTTAGTGCTTGCAAAAGGCACTTGCGGGGCTCTTAGCGGGAGGGCCCGGCGACAACGTAAAAACGCCCGGATCGTTACTGTCACGATCCAGGCGTTTTTGCTTTGTCGCCGGGTGAAACCTGCCGAAAGCGCAACTAATAGCCTTGCGCATCCGGCAGCACTGCCAGGCGGATTAGGCCTTGGTAGCCTTGCGGCGACGAGCGCCAGCCAAACCAGCCAGGCCGGTGCCCAGAAGGAGCATGGTGGCAGGCTCAGGAACCGGCTTTGAGTCGGTGGAAGCTGACCAGGAGAATCTGGCGATATTACCGGCAGTACCCTGGAAAGAAGCTATCCAGTCGCCAGCGGTGTCGGCAAAGGTGTTGGTTGAATCATGGATAATGCCGGTACCTACAATGTCGATATCGGTAGGCGTGTGCTGGGTAACAGTCAGGCTCGTCATGTCAAAGCTGAAATTGCCGGCAGCCCAGAGCGGAACGATTGGGGTGGAGGCAGGGTTGAATTGGAAATTGTTGATAGTGCCGATAGTGCTATCAATCGGAGCGAAGTCGCCGGTGGCAAGGTTGATGATGATGGTGTTGTCGTTCAAAAAGCTCATGGCCTTTCCGAAGTCAATACCAGTTGCAGCCGCAATTGTTGTGTTGGCCCAGGCGCTGTCCACGGCATTATAGGTGCCGGTCATCTGCACGGTTCCAGTGATGGCGGGCAACGCCATGGCGCTTCCAGCCACCAGCAACGATCCAACGAAGGCCATAGCCAAGCTCTTTACTAATGTCTTTTTCATTTTTGTTTCTCCCTTACAAGTGTTGTGATTAATCTCGGTCCCGCATCTTGCAGTCCAATTTCCCCGGGCAGTGACCACCAAATAATTTCATTGAACTTGGCATTATGCAGCAATGGTGCCACAGAATAATTTACCCATCAAAAAAATAAGGCTCGTGCCGCCGAGGCCCGTCGTTGCTCGATTTTATGATTTCTTGTCATTTTCCCTCGCCTCGTTGCCGACCGTGATTGCCGGGGATTCTCCATGTACGGCCTTCCGGTTTCCGGAATTGTGGACGCCTATCCGGAAAAATGCGATTTATTACTACATAGTCAGCATATTAGCAAGGTCAAGAGTGCCGGAATTCCAGAGGACGGGGCTCAGGATTGAGAAGAAAAGGCCCAGAGCTACTCTGGCCATTCGTCCATATCCCATTGCGCAAGCCTTCAAAACTATCCCTTTGTCCCCTCCACCGGTCGCTATCATACACCAGGGCGGCCCGGCAGCGCAACCGTCCTGGCCTCACTTTTACAGTAACAAGAAAAGTTCATGTCGAAAGTTGAAGTTTACGTTAATGTTATTCTGTGGTCGGCCGATACGCTCAGTAATAGCCGGCTGGCCTGCCAGCCTGTCCCCGCAACCCCTCCCTTCACAGGTGTGGACATGACAACAATGCGCATCAAAGATATCAGCGAACGGCTCAACGTCCCGGTTTCAACCATCCGCCACTGGCAGCGCGAGTTTACCGAACTGATTGCGCCCCAGCGCACCAACGGTGGCCAGCGCCGCTACTCCGAGGACGAGCTCGCCCTCTTTGCCCGGATCAAGGCCCTGGTCTACGGCGAGGGCAAGACCCTGGCCGCCGCCAAACAGAGCATCCAGCACGGCGCCTCGGCACGGGAAGAGATCGACTGGTCGCAACAGACCATCCTGATCACCGGCGGCACCGGCTCCTTTGGCAAGCACTTCTGCCGTTTGATGCTCGACCGTTACAACCCCAAGGCTATCCGCATCTACAGCCGCGACGAACTGAAGCAGCATGAGATGCGCATGGAGTTCAACGACGACCAGCGCCTGCGTTTTCTCATCGGCGACGTCCGCGACGCCGACCGTCTGCGCCGGGCCATGGAGGGGGTGGACATGGCGGTGCACGCCGCGGCCTTGAAGCAGGTCCCAGCCTGCGAGTACAACCCCTTCGAGGCGGTGAAGACCAATGTCCACGGGGCGCAGAACGTGATCAATGCCGCCATCGATGCTCGCGTCAAGAAGGTGATCGCCCTCTCCACCGACAAGGCGGTCAACCCGGTCAACCTTTACGGGGCCACCAAACTCTGCTCGGACAAGCTGTTCACCCAAGGCAACGCCTACGCCGGCGAAGGCCGGACCCGTTTTGCCTGCGTCCGTTACGGCAACGTCATCGGCAGCCGGGGCAGCGTCATCCCGGTCTTTCTGAAACAGAAGGAGAGCGGCCGGATCACGGTCACCGACCCGCGGATGACCCGTTTCTGGATTACCCTGGACCAGGCTGTGGAGCTGGTGCTCAAGGGCTTCAAATATATGGAAGGGGGCGAGATCTTTGTGCCCCAGATCCCCAGCATGCGGATCATGGACCTGGCCCAGGCCATCGCCCCGGAATGCGCCATCGACCAGATCGGCATCCGGCCCGGCGAAAAGCTGCACGAGGCCCTGACCGGGGAGGACGAGGGCCGCAACGCCATCCGCTATCAAGGGATGTACGTGCTCCTGCCCAACTACCCCTGGTGGGATCGCAAGAACTATGTCGACGCGGTGAAGATGCCGGAAGGCTTCATCTACACCAGCGACATGAACGACGAGTGGATGAGCGTCGACGAACTGCGCGAGATCGTCTACGGCCCTGCCGCCAAAGAGGACGAGCGTCTGGTGGCCAACGGCTAAGTCAATAAGAACGGGTGCCCACCCCCAACGAAACGCGTTGGCATCGATGAAACCGTCGCCAACCCGACACATACCAGACGCCATGTCCCTGAACCAGAGCCCCCAACAGCCTTTCCTGCCCTACGGCCGCCAGTTGATCAGCGAGGCTGACATCGAGGCCGTCGCCTGCGCCCTGCGCTCTCCCTGGCTGACCACCGGGCCGCTGGTCGGCGACTTCGAGCAGGCGGTGGCTGGATTCTGCGGCGTCAGTCATGGCGTGGCGGTCTCCAGCGGCACCGCCGCCCTGCACGCCGCCATGGCCGCCATCGGCATCGGACCGGAAGACGAGGTGATCGTCCCGGCCATGACCTTCGCCGCCACCGCCAACGCCGTGGTCTATCAGGGTGGGACCCCTGTGTTCGCCGATGTCGACGCCGACACCCTGCTCATCGATCCGGCATCGGTTAAGGCGCGGATCAGTCCCCGGACCCGTGCCATCGTGGCGGTGGACTACGCTGGTCAGCCCTGCGACTACCGGGCGCTCAGGACCATCGCTGAGGCGCACAACCTGTGGTTGGTGGCCGATGCCTGCCACTCCCTGGGGGCCGAGTACGGTGGCAAGAAGGTCGGCACCCTTGCCGATTGCACGGTATTCAGCTTCCATCCGGTAAAGCACATCACCACCGGCGAGGGTGGCATGGTGGTTACCGCCAGCGCAGAACTTGCCGGGGCCATGCGCCGCTTCCGCAACCACGGCATCAGTACCGACCACCGCCAGCGCGAGGCACAAGGCACCTGGCAGTACGAGATGGTGGAGCTGGGCTACAACTACCGGATTACCGATCTTCAATGCGCCCTCGGGCTCTCCCAGCTACGGCAGCTGCCAGGATTCATCGAACGCCGTCGCCATATCGCCCGCCTGTACGCTGAGGTCCTGGCCGGCTCGGACGCCATCCGTCCCTTGGCCGTACGGCCGGAGGCGGCCTCGGCATGGCACCTCTACGTGGTGCGCCTGATGGGCATCGACCGGGAAATGGCCTTCCGAGGACTCCGCGTGCAAGGCATTGGGGTCAATGTCCACTACCTGCCGGTCCACCTCCATCCTTTTTACCGGCAACGGTTTGGCCTCGGGCCGGGACTCTGCCCGGTGGCGGAGGAGGCCTACCAATCCATCCTGTCGCTGCCGATCTGGCCTGGCATGGACGATGCCCAGGCCGAGCGGGTGCTCCAGGCACTCGCACAACTCCAGGTGGGGCCATGACCCGCCAATCCCCTCTCCTGGTCCTGCGGGCCGACGCCGGTTCGACCATGGGCGCAGGGCATGTCATGCGCTGTCTGGCCCTGGCCCAGGCCTGGCGCGACCACGGCGGCGAGGCGGTGTTTGTGGGGACGCTCAACGCTGGCGCGTTGCAGGCGCGGATCGAAGGGGAGGGGGCCGCGGTATTCACGCTTCCGGCGCGGCATCCGGACCGGGACGACCTCGCCACCCTGCTGCCCTGGCTTCACGCCCGCCGGGATCGGGCAGGATGGCTGGTGGTGGATGGCTACCATTTCGATCCGGCCTATCACCAGGCCCTGCGCGGCACCGGCTGGCCGCTGTTGATCATCGACGACTCCGGCCACCTCCCGGCCTATCACGCCGATGTGGTGGTCAATCCCAACGCCTATGCCGGTGAAATTTCGTATCTGGCCGATGCCGAGACCCTGCTCCTACGCGGGACCCGCTTCGCCCTGCTGCGGAGAGAATTCCGGCGGGCAATCGAGACCTCTGCCAGCCCGGCCAGGAGCAGTGAGCCGCAACCCGGAGGCCGAATTCTGGTCACCATGGGTGGCGCCGACCCGGACAATGTCAGCGCCAAGGTAATCGACACCCTTGCGGCGCTGGCCCGGCCCGGCCTGGAGATAAAAATCATCGCCGGGGCCCTCAATCCCCATCGTCACGCCCTGGCAGAGCAGCTGCGCCAGCTCGGCTTGCAGGCTGAATTGGTGCCGCCGGTGGCCGACATGACCCCCCTCATGGCCTGGGCCGATCTGGCCATCAGCGCCGCCGGCTCAACCTGCTGGGAACTGGCGGCCCTTGGGGTGGCCATGGTGGTGACGGTGGTGGCAGACAACCAGGAGCGGGTGGCGTCCTCGCTGGCCGGTCATGGCGCGGCGATCAATCTGGGCTGGTTTCATGGGTGGCAGCCGAAGGAGACGGCAAAGATCGTGAACCACCTCTTGGACAACAGTACGGAACGGCAGGCCATGGGGCAGCGGGGGCACCGGCTGGTGGACGGCCAGGGCTGCGAGCGGCTGCTCCGGGCGATGCGGGGCTGCCATTTCTCCTTGCGGCCAGCCACAGCGGACGACTGCGAGATCGTCTTCCGTTGGGCCAATGACCCCACGACCCGGGCCATTTCCTTTTCCCCAGCGGCTATCCCCTGGGAGGAGCATCGCCGCTGGTTCTTCGCCCGTCTGGCCGACCCTGGGCATCTCTTCGCCATGGCGATTACTCCGGATGGAGAGCCCATGGCCCAAGCGCGCTTCGCCCTGGACGGTAGCGGGGCGGCAGTCATTTCGGTGAGTCTGGCCCCGGAATTTCGAGGCGTAGGCCTCGGCTCCCGTCTGATCAGGCGGGCCTGCGAGGAGGCATCCACCGGTTTGCGGGTGCGCGAGATCCGCGCCCGTATCAAGCCTGGCAACAGTGCTTCGTTGCACGCCTTTGGCCAGGCAGGATTTCAACATCGCGGCGTTGTCGAAGTCTTGGGCCAGCCGGCCGTGGCCATGGAATATTGTCCGCAGGGTATCCACCCATGAATCCAAAAATTACCATCGCCAATCGGCCAATCGGCCCTGGTTGCCCGGCCTACATCATCGCCGAGATGAGCGCCAACCACGGCCAGGATTTCGATCAGGCGCTCATGATCCTCGAGGCGGCCCGAGAGGCCGGGGCGGACGCGGTCAAGCTCCAGACCTATACCGCCGACACCCTGACCATCTCCTGCGACACGGAGCCGTTTCGGATCAGGGGCACCGCCTGGGCGGGCAGAAATCTCCACGACCTCTACCAAGAGGCCTACACCCCCTGGGATTGGCAACCAAAATTGGTGGCGGCGGCCGCCGCCATGGGGCTCCACTGTTTCTCCACCCCCTTTGACGAGAGCGCGGTGGATTTTCTCGAGGCAATCGCTGTCCCGGCCCACAAGGTCGCCTCCTTTGAACTGGTCGATCTGGCGCTGCTGCGGAAGATCGCCAGCACCGGCAAGCCGGTGATCATGTCCACCGGCATGGCAACCCTCGCCGAGATCGATGAGGCGGTGACCACCTTGCGCCGCGGCGGCTGCCATGAGATCGCCCTTTTGAAATGTACTAGCGCCTACCCCGCTCCGGCTGGGGCCATGAACCTGCGCACCATCCCCCATCTCGCCCAGACCTTCGACGTGGTGGCCGGGCTCTCCGATCACAGTTTAGGGGTAGCCGCGCCGGTGACGGCAGTGGCGCTGGGGGCGTCGGTCATCGAAAAGCACCTGACCCTGTCTCGCGCCGCTGGCGGACCGGACAGCGGGTTCTCTCTGGAGCCAGACGAATTTAAAGCCATGGTGACGGCGGTGCGCGAGGCCGAGCAGGCGCTGGGGACGGTGAGCTATAGCGTAACGGCAGGGGAGATGGCCAGCCGGGCCTTCCGCCGTTCGCTGTTCGTGGTGCGGGACATCAAGGCCGGAGAGATATTCAGCGCCGACACCATCCGCTCGATCCGGCCCGGCCACGGGCTGTCGCCGCGCTATCTCGATCTGGCCTTGGGCCGCCGGGCGGCGGTGGATATCCAGCGCGGCACGCCGTTGGCCTGGGAGCATATCGGCGAGGCGGCGGCATGAAAGTCGCCATCATCCCAGCCCGGGGCGGCAGCAAGCGAATCCCCGGCAAGAACATCAAGCCCTTCTCCGGCAAACCGATAATCGCTTACTCCATCGGCGCGGCCCTGGCCTCCGGCCTCTTCGACCGGGTGATCGTTTCCACCGATTCGGAAGGGATAGCCGCCGTTGCCAGGACCTACGGGGCGGAAACCCCCTTTCTCCGGCCGCCGGAGTTGTCCGGGGACTTCACCACCACCGCCGAGGTCATCCTCCATGCCCTAGGATGGCTGGACAATCATGGGACGCCGGTCGCTTGCGCCTGCTGCCTGTACGCCACCGCCCCCTTCGTGCAGGGCAAATTTCTGCGCCAAGGGTTGGAGATCCTGGAAGAGAGCGGCGCCGGATCGGTGTTCACGGTAACCACCTACCCGGCATCCATCTACCGGGCGTTGAAGCAAGAGAGCGACGGCCGCCTGGCCATGGTTTGGCCGCAATACGAACTGACCAGTTCCAACGACCTGCCCGAGACCTTTCACGACGCCGGGCAGTTTTACTGGCTCGACGCCCCGCGTTTCCGCAAGGAACAACGGATCTACAGCACCGACGCCCGGCCGGTGGTCCTGCCGCGTTTCCTGGTCCAGGACATCGATACCCCGGAAGATTGGGCCACTGCCGAAGCGATGTACGAGGCGTTGCGCACCCTTGGGACAATTGACCACGGGTGATGGCCTGCGCTGCCAGCCGGGCGATCGCCACTTCCGTGGGTAGGGACAAGGCACTCTGGCACAGCAAAACGTGAGTGGTTCTTTACGTTGCATTCAAAACATACTTCCAGCACGCCTTCGGAACGACTCGGTTAAGTCCCCTTGAGGGGAACAAGGGTATCGTTTTGCATGCGAACTGGAGTGAACACTGGGAGGAGACCATGACCGCCTATCAAACAGAGCAGGAATCATTCTGGGCCGGAGAGTTCGGCGATCAGTACATCGGCCGCAACCCAAGCGCCAAGGAGATGGGGGCGCGCCTGGCCCTGTTCGCCAAGATCATGGCCCGGACCCAGGGGGTGGATTCGGTCATCGAGCTGGGGGCCAATATCGGCAACAACCTTAAGGTGTTGAACCAGATGTTCCCCGCCATGGACCTTGCTGCGGTGGAGATCAACGACAAGGCGGCGGAATCCTTACGGGCATGGGCCAAGGCCGAGGTGTACCACGCCTCGATCCTCGACTTTTCGCCTGCCCGCCAGTACGACCTGGCCTTTGTCTCCGGGGTCCTGATCCACATCAACCCTGAGATGCTGCCCAAAGTGTACGACCTCCTGTTTCAGGCCAGCCGCCGCTATCTCTGTTGCATCGAATACTACAATCCCTCGCCGGTGGAAATTGACTACCGTGGTCATAGCGGCAGGCTGTTCAAACGCGATTTCGCCGGGGAAATCATGGATCGTTTTCCCGGCCTGCGCCTCATCGACTATGGCTTCGCCTACCATCGCGACCCCAATTTCCCCCTGGACGACCTGACCTGGTTCCTGATGGAGAAGCGATGATCCCGCTCTGCTTCCCTCAGGAGATCGCCCTTGGCTTTGACGATGGCTCGGCCCATCGTTTCCTGGCGTGTGACCCGGCGACTCAGCCTGAAGGCGCAACCATGGATCCGACCCGGATCTACCTAGCCCTGCGGGAGACGTTGGACAGTGCCAAGCATCTCTGCCAACACGCCGGGATTCCTCTGCCTGTCGTTCTGCCGGATGAGACGTTGAAGGCATTGCCACGCCATCCACTTCCCTTGACCGCCTTTCTGGAACAGGCCAAGGCGAATCCGCCCGCCAAGGCCGCTATCTGCCTGATCAATGGCGGAGGCGGCGGTCTGGGCGACGGCATCATGTTCGCGCCTGCCCTCGACATCCTGCTCAGACGGCTGCGAGCCCTGGGCGTTGCCGACATCCAATTGACCCTGGGCACGCTGCTGCCGGGGAGGACCGCCAGCATCCTTGGCTCGATCCCCGGGGTCCGGGTGGCGGCCATGCCGCTCTCCCTGGCTGATTTTCTGAGCCATGACGCCTATGTGGATTTCTCCGGCATGCTCACCGATCCGGCCTTCGACAGCACCCACATGACGGATTTCGCCCTCAGTCGCTTGGGGATCGATCCCGTCACCGTCCCAGCCGCCGAGAAGGAGCCCTTCCTCAATATTGTCCGCCCGCCGGCCTCGCCGGTGCAGGCGGCCCTGGCTCTCGCCCATGCCGAGGCAGCAGGCAAACCCCTGGTGGCGGTGGTCTTTGTCAGCGCCTACACCCGGACCATGCCTGAGACGCAGGCCGCCGCCTTGATCCGCACCCTGGCGGCCAAGTATCGGCCGGCGTTGATTTGTCCGGATTGGTTTGATTCCAACGCCTTTACACAGCGCCACGGCCTCACCGCCATGGTCAGCGACCTCTCGCCGGCCTCGACCGGCTTTGGCAACTATTTCGCCCTGCTCGCCGGTGTCGATGCCATCGTCTCGGTGGATACCTCGGCGATCCATGTCGGCGCGGCCTTGCAAAAACCCACGGTCGCCGTCTTCAACAGCATCCGGCTCGAAACGCGCATCACCTATAGCCCCACCGTGCAGGGGATTCAGCTGCGGTTCGCCGGCAAACACTGCCAGGCGCCGTGCGGGCTGTCCAAGGCCCGCGCCTATGCCGAGGGACAGCTCGCCAACGGTCAGAGTTTCTGCTTCCAATGCGGCTATGCCTGCGACGAGGCGGTGGACCGGGGAGAGATATTGAGCGAGGCCGTGGCCGCCGCGCAATCGCTGCCGCCTCACCGCCAGACAGCAGAGGCGTTGGAGACCATACGTCAGACCATGGCCGACCGTTTCCATGAACGGCTGGCCCCCTGCTGGGCTGCCTTGGATTCGGCGACCGTGGAGTCAGCCCTGACAGAGGTCATCGCCAAGTGCGACGAAGAGCATGGCCGCACCTGTCCTGCCTGCAGATCTCACCGTCTCCAGACCAGGGTTGGCCGTTACTGGGGGGTGGACCGTTTTCGCTGCGGCAGCTGTCATGCCATCTTCACCCCGGACGCCGCCCTCAGGCAAGACTTGCCTCACCCCTCGGCCTCCCAGCCGTTCCCAGCCATGCCCCTGGTCAATGCACTGCTGAACACCGCCGGCACGGTCTTGCTGGCCACCGGCGAGAAAGACGGCTGGCAGGAGGAGGCTTGGGCCGAGCTTCTGACCACGAAAGTGCCACGCGGGCAGTCGCGGGTCTGGTGGGACCGGCGGTCTTGCCAGACGGGTGGCGCGATGCTGACAGGTCCGTACGATGCAGTTGCCGCCCTGTGCTGCCTGGACAGCGAAGAGGCCCCAGGGGAATTTCTTGCCCACCTCGTCTCTTGCCTCAGGGATGGCGGCCTGCTGCTGGTCGCGGCCCGTAACAGTCAATATCTCGGACACCCTGTCAGCAATCCCCGCGGGGTATCGTCGGGGCGGCCGCAACTGGGCTGGGAGCGGGAGACGTTGTCCGCCGTGGTTGCCCGCCATGGCCTCGAGACAGTCTGGCTCGGCAGTACGCCAACGGCGTGGCAGGATATCGAGGCCGCCGCCGGACTCTTTCCGGCCCTCACCATCCAGCCGCCAGGCCATGAGGATCTGTCGGTGCGGGTCGAAGGCCGCGACCTGACGGAACTCATTTCAACGTACATGGCCCATGTTTTGCAATCAATCCGGGACCATGGGCAATATTGGCTCTGTTGCGCCCGGAAATCAAACCAGGGAGGAACCGCGGATGTGGGAACAAAGCAAGGCAGCTAAGAGACGGGTGGCCATCCCCGCCTTCCAGAGCCGCTACTTTGTCGGTAATGGTATCGATGTCGGCGGCAAACCCGACCCGTTAGGCCAGTACGCCGATTTTTTTGGCCGGATGCTGTCCGCCCGCACCTGGGATCTCGGCGATGGGGACGCCCAGTACATGGCCGGGGTCAGCGATGGCGCCTACGACTTCCTCCACTCCAGCCATTGCCTGGAGCACATGGTCGATGTCCGGGTGGCGCTGGCCAACTGGATCAGGATTGTCAAGCCGGGGGGATTTCTGGTCATCACCGTGCCTGACGAAGACCTCTATGAGCAGGGCAACTGGCCGAGCCGCTTCAATTCTGACCACAAGTGGACCTTTACGATCATGAAAGACCAGAGCTGGTCGCCTCGCTCCATCAACGTCCTCGATCTGCTGCGGGAGGTGAGCGGAGTGGTGACGGTGGAGAAGGTCGAGCTGCTCCGCGATTTTTACCGCGATGCCTGGCGGGTCGAACAGATCGACCAGACCATGACCCCGGTTGCGGAATGCGCCATTGAAATCATTCTCCAGAAAAAGTAATCAACAATGTCTGCAGGAGGCCAACAATGATCACTATCAGCGGAACAACAGTCAAAACCATCATCAAGGAGTCCCTGCTGCGCGAACAGGTTGACCCGACGGCGGCTGAGCACGTGGCCGAGGGCCTGGTCTCCACCTCGCTGCGTGGCGTCAACTCCCACGGCATCAGGTTGATCCATCACTACTTGGCGGCGCTTAAGGCCGGGCGGATCAACCCCAAGCCGCGCTACAAAGTCGAAAGGCGCCTGCCCACCGTGGCGGTGCTCGATGCCGACGATACCTTCGGCCATGCCGCCGGCATGGAGGCCGCGCGCCTGGCCATCGAGATGGCCGGCGAATACGGTTCCGGCAACGTGGCGGTCAAAAATTCCACCCACTACGGGGCCGCCGCCTATTTTGCCCTGGAGATCGCGGCCCATGACATGATCGGCACCAGCTACACCCATGCCGACTCACTGATCATCCCCACCAATAGCAAGCGGAGCTTCCTGGGCAATAACCCGGTCTGCTTCGCCGCCCCGGTGGCAGGGGAAGGCCCGTTCTGTCTGGACATGGCCACCAGCCTGATCACCTTCAACGAAGTGCGCCGCCTGCGGGAGATCAACGGCACCACCCCGGAGGGCGTGGGGGCGGACAAGGACGGCAAGCCGACCACCAATCCCCATGAGATCACCATGTTGCTGCCGGTGGGCGGGCATAAGGGCTACGGCCTGTCGCTGATGGTGGAGATTCTGTGCAGCACCCTCACCGGCATGCCTTTTGGCCCCCATATCTCCAAGATGTTCGTCGACTTGGAAAAGAAACGGCACTTGGGTCATTTTGTCGGCGCCATGAGCATCGACGGCTTTGGCGATGCCGGGGCCTTCAAATTGCGGCTCCGCCAGATGCTTGACGAGCTGCGCGCCGAACCGTCCCTTGACCCGGCAAAACCGGTTATGGTGGCCGGCGACCCGGAGAAGAAGGCCTTCGCCATCCGCAGCCAGGACGGCATCCCGGTGACCGAACAGGAACTGGCCCAGTTCCAGGCCTTGAACACGACCTACGGGATAGGGGCCGCATTATGACAGAGGGACGGCAACCGACCAGGATCGCCATGATCCCAGCCCGCATCGGCAGCACCCGCCTGCCGATGAAGAACCTGGCCCTGATCGACGGCGAACCGATGATCGCCTATGCCATCAAGGCGGCCAAGGATTCGGGCGTCTTCGACCGGGTGGTGGTCAACGCCGATGCCCCGGTCTTTGCCAAGATCGCCCAGCGCTACGGGGTCGAGTTCTACCACCGCCCGGCACAATTGGGCAGCTCGACCACCAAATCGGATGACGTGGTTCGCGACTTTATGCGCAACCACCCATCCGACATCCTGGCATGGGTCAATCCCACCTCGCCCCTGCAGACCGCAAGCGAGGTGCGGCAGGTGGTTGGCCACTTCGAAAACGAGGCCCTGGACACCCTGATCACGGTCAGGGACGAACAGGTCCATGCCAACTTCCAGGGCCGCCCCTTGAACTACACCACGACCGGCCTCTTCGCCCAGACCCAGGACCTGGTCCCGGTGGAGCTCTTCGTCTATTCGGTGATGATGTGGCGCACCACCCCGTTCCTTACCGCCTACGAGCAGCAGGGTCACGCCTTCTTCGTCGGCAAGGTCGGCTTCTTCCCGGTGGAAAAGCTTTCGGCCATCATCATCAAGCGGGAGGAAGACTTAAAACTCGCCGAATTTGTGATCAAGACCCTGCGGGCGGACCGCAACGAGCCACTGCGCTATGACCCCCTGGCAGACGAGGCGCGCCATGGTTAATACGGCCGGGCCCATTGACGTCCTGGTGGTAGGCGCCGGGATGTATGTGTGCGGCAAAGGCACCGACGGCTATGGCACGATCCTGCCCGCCCTATTCGAGGCCCATCGTCTAGGCCTGGTGGGCCGTATCCAGCTTGCCGCAACCTCCTTGGCTAGTGCCGGGCAGGCCCTGGCCAAGGCCACGGCGCTGGCCGCGTTCATGGGGGTTGCGCCCGCCGTGGAGATCGCCCCCTGCACGGCGGGAGGCGCCGGGCCGAGGTCGTATCAAACCCTGTTGACAAGCTCCTCCTTGCCCCAGGCAGCCATTGTCTCGGTGCCGGACGAGCACCACTTCGCCATCGCTGGCGACCTGATTAGCCGTGGCCTGCATACCCTGGTAGTAAAGCCATTGGCCGCCAGTGTCGATGAGGTTCTTACCCTTACTGCCCTGGCCCGTGAACACGACGTCTACGGCGCAGTCGAGTACCATAAGCGGTTCGACGAGGCCAACCTCAAGCTGCTGAGTCTCATTCGCCAGGGCAGCCTGGGGCGGCTGCTCAATATCGCCATCAACTACAGCCAGCGTAAGAGCATCCCCACCAAGGCCTTCCGCTCCTGGGTGGAGAGCACCGACATCTTTCAGTATCTGGGCGTCCACTATGTCGATCTGATCCAGTTCCTGACCGGCGCCCAGCCCCGGCAGGTGATGGCGGTGGGTAGCAAGAAGCACCTCATCGCCCAAGGCATCAACACCTGGGACACCATCCAGACCCTGATCCAATGGCGCGACGCGGCGGGGGAGGTCTTCCTCTCCTCCCACCTCACCGGCTGGGTGGACCCGGACTCGACCTCCGCCATGAGCGACCAGCGCTTGGAGGTGATTGGCAGCAAGGGCCGCTATCGCAGCGACCAGAAGCATCGCGGGGTCGAACTGGTCACCGACGAGGGCGGCGTCGAGGCTATTAACCCCTACTTCACCCAGTTCTACCCGACCCCGGACGATACCGGGATGAGCGCTGCAGGCTATGGGCCACGGAGCGTCATTCAGTTCATCGACGACTGCGGGGCCATTGTCCGGGGGGAGAAAAAGGCCTCATCGCTTGCCGGGTTGCGGGCCACATTCGCCTCCTCCGTGCCGGTGGCCCAAGTCATTGAGGCTAACCGGCAGAGTCTGACCACCGGCAGTTGCTGGATCGATATCGAGCCAATTCTTTAAGGAAGGGATCCTATGAAAGTCTCCATCATCATCCGCACCAAGAACGAGGAACGCTGGATCGCCTCCTGCCTGAAGGCCGTCTTTGCCCAGAGCTATCAGGACTTCGAGGTCATCATCGTTGACAACCAGAGCGCCGACTCCACCCTGGCCAAGGTCGAACAGTTCCCGGTCAAGAAGGTGGTGCACTGCACCGAGTACCTGCCCGGCAAGTCTTTAAACATCGGCATTGCCGAGGCCAGCGGCGAGTTCGTGGTCTGCCTCTCCGGCCACTGTATCCCTACCAACGACCAGTGGCTGGCGAACCTCTTGCGCGACATGGATGACCCCGAGGTGGCCGGGGTCTATGGCCGCCAGGAACCCCTGTCCTTCACCCCGCCCGGCGACAAGCGCGATCTGATGATCGTCTTCGGCCCCGAGCGCAAGGTGCAGCGTAAGGACTCCTTCTTCCATAACGCCAACTCCATGGTGCGTAAGTCGGTCCTCAACCGCATCCCCTTCGATGACAAGGTGACCAATATCGAAGACCGGGTTTGGGCCCAGCAGGTCCTGCAGCAGGGCCACACCATTATCTACGAGCCCGAGGCCAGCGTCTATCACTGGCACGGCATCCACCAGGACGGCAACGTCGAACGCTGCCAGAATGTGGTCCGTATCCTGGAGAGTCTGGACAGCCGACTGTTCGACGCCAGCCACCGTCTGAGCCTGGAGCACATGAACATCGTGGCCATCATCCCGATCAAGGGCGTTTCCAAACGTCTGGGCGGGGCGCCGCTCCTGGAGTACACGATACACAGCGCCCTGCAATCGAGGTATATCTCCTCAGTGGTGGTCTCCACCGACAATGAGCAGACTGCCGCGAGCGCCATGGCCATGGGGGCGCACCAGGCGATCATGCGCGACGCCACGTTATCCCAGGACTATGTGGGCCTTGAGCATGTCTACCGCTACACCTTGGACAAACTGGCAGAGCAGGGCAATCACCCCGATGTCCTGGTGCTGCTGGAAATCACCTACCCCTTCCGGGAAAAGCCGTTGATCGACGAAATGATCGACAAACTGGTGGCCGAGGGCCTGGACACGGTGCTGCCGGCCAAGCTGGAGCACAATCCCCTCTGGGTAGCGGAGGAAAAGGGCCTGCGCCGTATCGACGAGGGGTTTATCCCCCGTCAGTACAAAAAGCCGATCTACCTGGGGTACAAGGGGCTGTGCTGCGTTACCCGGCCCGAGTTTGTCCGCACGGAGGAGATTGTCGGCGCCAATATAGGCGTCTACACGGTGGACAATCCCTATTCGTGCCTGGAGATCAGAAACGACCGCGACCTGGAGCTGCCGGGGACCATGCTCCATAGCCTGCGGCCGCTGAAATCCATCAAGCCGGTGCCCAGGCTGTCGATGACAATACGGAAATGCGGCAATGGTTGATTGGGAAGGCGTCTCCTGTCATCTCTGCGGCGCAATAGACGGCTTTCACCCTGTGCTTCTCAAGGGTGAGCCGCTGGCCTGCGGGCAGTTCGGCTATGAGGTCCATCCGGTCATCTGCCGGTGCGGCCTGGTCCTACTCAATCCGCGCTGGACAGCGGCCACTTACACCGAATTTTATACCCGGCACTATGACCCGCTTTACCGCCTGGAAAGTAAGCCCGACTACGGCAAGGACGGGGTCGTCAATAATATGCGCCAGGTCTGGCAGCGCATCCAAGCCCATCTGCCCGGGCCGGCCGTGCAGGCCATCCTCGACGCCGGTTGTGGCTCGGGCTACGGCCTGGCCTACCTCAAAGAACAGCTGCCGCAGGCGGAGATATTCGGCATTGAGGCCTCGCCGGAGTGTTGCCGCGTTCTGCGGGAGGAGGTCGGCGCGACCTTGTTGGACAGCGATATCGACGGGCCGTGGCAGAGCAGCCAACAGGGGAAATTCGACCTCATCGTCTTGCGCCATGTGGTGGAGCATTTTTTGACCCCGGTGGAGACCTTGAGCCGGCTGGTCCGCACCTTGAGCACTGACGGGGTGATGTATGTCGCCGTGCCGGACATGATGCATCCACGCACCGTTCTCCGTGACTACCCCCTTTGGTGGGAGTATTGGTTCCGGGCCGTGCATCCCTATTACTACTGCCGGCAGACTCTATTTGCTACCCTTGCCAGGGCCGGACTCTTTCCTGTGGCCTGGGGCGAGGAACACGAAGAGGTTTGGTGCCTGGCCAGTGCCATGCCACGGCCTCAGGCCACAGTGGAGCCAGACCTCTTTTTCTCCCAGTCCCAACTGCTCACAACATTACTGCCTAGCCGGGAAAACGACACGATATGCTCAGCTGCAAGATAAATTATGACGCCGTTTCCATTTTCCTGCCCAATGGCGGAGGGGCACTCACCCTCAATCGAGACGATATTGTCAGGTTCTTTCATGTCTTTTTTTGGGCGCATCTCACTAAGCTCGGGCGAAAGCACCCTGAGTATCAAGGGGTGCCCATTCACAAAAGTCCTGGCGACCTGTTCAACTACCAACAGATCATCCTGGCCCAGCAACCTGATTATATCATCGAATGCGGCGCGTTCCAGGGCGGGGCTACCCTCTATTTCGCCAATCAGCTTGATCTGATCGGCAAGGGTAAGGTAATTTCTATCGATATCAGCGAGAGAGAGGGGGTTTGGCACGACACGGTGCGGAGCCATCCCCGTATCACCTGTCTGGCGGGCAGTTCCACCGACCAGGCAATTATCCACCGTGTGTATGAACTGGCCGGCGATAAGCGTAATAATTTTGTCATTCTGGACTCGTTGCACACCAAGGCCCACGTCTTGGCAGAGCTCAAGGCCTACGCAGGACTGCTCCAGTCAGGCTGCTACCTGGTTGTCGAAGATTCGAACCTCAACGGACACCCTATCCCGCCAGAGTGGCACCCGCCAACCGCCAAGGAGGGCGGTCCCCATGAGGCGATTGCCGACTTTCTGCGGGAACGTGACGATTTTACGATTGACAGGGAGATGGAAGAGCGTTTTTTGTTCTCGTTCGCGCCGTCCGGCTACCTGAAAAAAATGAGGGGAACCCATGAGTAACACAGCGCCTGTCATTATCCTGATCGTTTCTAAATCCTTCGGCGAAGTGGACTGGATTCTGCCTGTCCTCACCGCCTTCAAGGAGCAGAATCCCTCCTGGCGGATCATCACCCTGTTCGGGCATAAGTTGATCCACGACTTCCTGGCCCTAAACACCACTCTTTTCGCCGAGTTCAAGAAGATATCCTCCCTGAATATCGTGCCCCAGGAGATTGCTTCCCTGTTCAGGGACGAAATCCAGCCGGAACAGGTACAGATTATCCTCAAGGACTACAATGAGGATCAATACTGTCCCTTCAAGACAACGGTGGAGGACCAATGCCCCCAGGCCTTGGTTGTCAGCTACCCCCATTCGAATCATATTTTTTCCAATCGGAGTACCGACGGCCTGCGTCACTGCGGGGATCCGGACGCCTACAGCCGGCACGACATCTTCCTCCTGTGCTCCCCCCATGACATTCCCTACTGGTCTTTCTTTGTGGATGTGGCGAAGATCAGGACCTACGGCTATCCCCGTTATGACCAGTGGTGGATCGACCGCCTGGTCAACATCTCGGCTCTCGCCCTCACCGAAGAGTACCGGCGGGCGCGGCAGGCGAGCAAGGTGTTTTTCTATATCTCACGGGGGGCGCACTCGGTCTATCTGAGCCAAAGTGACTATGAGTACCTGCTGCGGTCCACCCTGGACGAGGTGCTGAGGCATGACGGTGCCTTCCTCCTGATCAAGGCCCATCCCCGGCAGGACATGGAAGACCTGAAGCGGATCCTCGACGGCTATGACCCCAAACGCTGGCTGGTCTCCGGCCTGCACCTCATGCAGCTCGCCTTCCTTGCCGATGTGGTCATTTCCGGCTGGTCGTCCGGGATTCTCGACGCCCTGGCGGTGGGAAAACCTGTGATTGAATTCTGGCGCTTCAGCGGCAAAGATCCGGACTGCCGCTTCGCCGTCGATGGTCAGCCTACCACCATTTACCGGGAACTGGGGCTGGCCAGGCCGGCCGACACCAAAGAGGAGCTCGCCGCACTGATCGCCGAGGCCTTGCACGACCCGGGAGCCCCGGTCTGGCAGGCGCAACGACAGGCGTTTCTGCGCTATTGCAAGGACGAAGACCATGTGTCGCAGGACATCGCCGCTGGTCTGCTCAACGAATTGAGCCACAAACAGGCGTTCCTCCCTGATGCAGGAACCATGGCCGCCCCCGCCGCTCTTATCGAGGCAATGATCGAATACACAACAGGGCTTGTCGATGGCGGGATGGAGGAGATTGCCCGGCAATGGCTCGATTTTATGCATGCCCAATTCCCCAACGATCCCAAGGTCCTCAACAATTACGGGGTGTTCGCCTTTAACCAGGGAGATTTTGCCGCTGCCGTTGCTGCCCTGACGGCAAGTCTCACCGGCGCTCCCAGCTACCAGGAGCCGGCGGTGAACTTGGCCTTGGCCCTGCTGGCCTTGCAGCGGCCCGATGAGGCGGCGGACGTCATTGTTAATTTCTACCGCCAGGCAGCGGGCTCTGGCCCGCGGACCGCATTTATCCATGCCCTGCGCGAGCAGGTGGACGATGCCACCTTCGCCCTCATTCAGAATAGGATCAGTCTTTTAGGCGGAGGAGGCCGCTGAATGGCGCCCCGCTACGACTGCGCCATCATCGGTGGCGGGATTGTCGGTCTGGCTTTGGCCTACACGGCTCTGTGCCGCCATCCGAGCCTCAGGCTGCTGCTCCTGGAAAAGGAAACCTCCGTTGCCAGCCATCAAAGCGGTCACAATAGCGGTGTTATCCATTCCGGCATCTACTATCGGCCCGGTAGCCGCAAAGCGGCTAACTGTCGGCGTGGCTACCAGCTGCTCATCGATTTCTGCAACCAGCATGAGGTGGCGCACGAGATCTGCGGTAAGCTCATCGTCGCCACCCAGACCCACGAGTTGCCGTTGCTGGAGGAACTCCGCAAGCGGGGCGAGGCTAACGGCCTGGTCGGCCTCAAACCCTTGACGGCTGAGCAGATACGGGAAATTGAGCCCCATGTGGCGGGTCTTGCCGGTATCTTGGTGCCCCAAACCGGGATCATCGATTTCCGGGCCGTGGCCGCGACACTCCATTCCCTCATCCAGCAACATGACGCCACTGTCCATCTGGGCGAGCAGGTCATCGGTATTCGCCAGCAGACAGACGAGGTGGAGATCGTCACCACCCGGGGCAGCCACGCGGCGGCACAGGTGATCAACTGCGGCGGGTTGCAGTCCGACCGCCTGGCGCAACTCACTCAGGCCCAGCTGCCATGGAGAATCATTCCCTTCCGGGGAGAATATTACACTGTGCGCCCGGAACGGCGCGACATGGTGCGCGGCCTGGTGTATCCGGTGCCGAACCCGGCCTTTCCCTTTCTTGGCGTCCATTACACCAGGATGTTGAGCGGCGAGGTTGAGGCAGGCCCCAACGCGGTGTTGGCGTTAAAGCGCGAAGGCTACCACAAATTCGACTTCAGCGGCAAGGACAGCCTGGATACCTTGCTATGGCCGGGTTTTCACAAGCTGGCCTGCCGTTATTGGCGGGCAGGGCTTGAGGAAATGATCCGCTCCTTTAGCAAGACGGCTTTTGTCACCGCCCTCCAGCGGCTGACCCCAGATCTGCGGGCCGACGATCTCGAGCCCGGCGGGGCCGGGGTCCGCGCTCAGGCCTGCGATCGCCAGGGTAATCTGGTCGACGACTTCCTTTTCCTGGCCGACAGACGAGTGTTTAATGTCTGTAATGCGCCGTCGCCAGCCGCCACGGCGTCGTTGGCTATTGGCGAGCACATCTGCGCGTTGGCGCTGCCGTGATCATGGCCGCTAATACCCGAGACGATAAGTGGCTGGCCTGCGCGGAGAAGGGAATGCAAGCTATTACCAGTGTTGACGACTTACGGGCGTGGCGGAGTTATTATTACTTCGCAGGCGGCCATAGCTATCGCGAGCCGCGGTACGATACCAGTGGCGGGCCGGGCGGTTCTCCATGCATATGGGCCGACGACTCAATGTGGGCCATCGATACCCCGGAGCAACCCCATTCCATCCTGTTCCTGCTCCAATACCGTATCTGGGGCGACGCCCCGCCCTTGGACCTCAGAAACGCCGAACTCCGGCTCCGGCTGTGTGGCGACAACCTTGCCCTGCATGGGGCGCGCTGCTATTTTTGGGTGGCTACCCAGTTGCCCACCACCACCCGCTGGCACTGTACCGCGCAGCCGATTGCCATCAGCCCCGGCCAGTGGCAGGAGCCCGTTGTCCTTCGTCTGTCCACCGACCCGGCCCACTGGCACCGCAGTTTTACCTCCAACCCGGCCAACGCCGCAGGAATTGACGAGGCCCTTGCCCTCTGCGTTAGCTATGGCTTCTCCTTTGTCGGGTTTTCTCAAAAGGTGACCGGCAGGGTGGGCCTTGCCGAGTTTGCCCTGCTTGCCAATGTGGATCCGGCCTGGCCCTTGTTCTTCCCCAGCCAGTCGGCCTCCCCGCCCTGGTTAACGCGAGACAGAGTTCACCAGGGCCCGGTGCCCATCGCCCGGCCGCCAAGTGAGTACGGCGAGACGCCGCCTGGGCTGGGCAGGGAAGAGGCGGGACTGTGTCTGCATGGCGAATCCCTCGTGACTTCCGGCGATCCGGTTCGCTATGCCTATCTGGCCTTCTTTGAGGCGGCGGCACTCGGGAAGCGGGATCTACGCAACGCCCTGCTGATCGTCAGGCACAATGGCACCGCCTTCGATGCCGCTGGGGGGAAGATTTGTTTTTTCGTGGAGCACACGGCCAGCGGCACCCGCTGGGTACTCAGGGTTCCCTTCGAAACAGCCGATACTGATCTCTTTTACGAGTTGTTGGTTGCGAATCCAGCCTTCTGGGCTCGCCTGTCAGGTTCGCTTGGTCTTGCCGAGGTCTTGGCCGGCAGAGAGAGTGAAACGGGCTATGACTTGCTGGGCTTCGTGCTTATCGAGCCACAAGGGAGTCCCCGTGGCCTCTGGGAACTCATCCGGTTTTCCCTGGGACCTACGGTTGATGGACGCTGGACTGGCCAGCAAGGAGACTGACATGAGCATGACCAATATCGCCCCGCCTCTTACCTCCTGGAAGAGTTACGAGTATTTTGAGGGCGGACACAACTATCGCGACATCCGCTATCAAGACGATGGCGGGCCCGATGGCAGCCCTTGCGTCTGGGCCGATGATTCTCTGTGGACCATCGATACCCCCGAGAATCCCCGTTCCATCCTCTTTCTGCTCCAGTACCGCTTTTGGAATAACGAGCCCCCGCTCGATCTTAGAGGGGCTGAGCTTCAGTTCAGGCTCCGGGGGGACAACCTGGCGCTCCATGGCGCGCAATGCTATTTTTGGGCCGTCACCTATGCGCCATCGGCCACCAGGTGGCACTGTACCGGCAAGCCCATCCCCATCAGCCATGGCCGGTGGGAGGAGCCAGTGGTCCTCCGGCTGGAGGACGATCCTGCCCAATGGCACTGCAGTTTCGCCTCCGATCCCGCCTGCCAGCAAGACTTGGAGCAGACCCTCGCCACCTGCTTCAGTTATGGCTTCTCCTGGGTTGGCTTCTCCCGAAAGGTCACCGGCAGGGTCGGGCTCAGTGATTTTCGTCTGCTGCAGCATGTGGATCCTGCCTGGCCGTACGTCTTTAATGGCCGGCAGGGGAACGAGAGGTGGCAGACAATTAGCGCTGCCGGTTCGCGCCAGGTCTTCATTGCCGAGCCGCAACGGATTGCCTCGGGTGTTAGCGCCGTTGCAGGAGTAGGCGGGCCCGGCCTGTATCTTGCCGAAGACTATCTGCCCATTGGCGAGCCCTTCGCCTTTGTCTACCTGGCGATGATCAAGGCCAGTGACTCCACTGGCGGCAGGGATTTGCGTAACGCCATGGTGATGATTCGGCAGGTGGCAAGGGATTTTGATGACCGGGAGGGGAAAATCTGCTTCTTTGTCGAGCATGCCGCCAGCGGAACCCGCTGGGTCCTCAAGGTGCCCATTGAGAATCGGGATAACCAGCCGTGGTGCGCCATCTTGGCGACTGAGCCGGCCTTCTGGGGGCGGCTTTCCGGTTCGTTGGCCCTGGAGGAGGTGCTGGCCGGGTCGTCCGGATCGGCAGGTTACGACTATTTCGGGATCATGCTCACCGGCTCCAATGGTAAGCCAAGTGGCACCTGGGGGTTGACCCAATTTTCCATCGGCCCCACCCTGGATGAACGCTGCTCCCGGGCTCCAGACCAGGCCGGAGGCTGAATCGTTTCCCGACCATCTGCGGCTATCCAGGCTGCCGGGATCAAGCAGACTCCGGGTTGGCAACCAACGGCACCGCCCCGGTATAGATCACACACTTGCGGCACAGGCCCGGAAGCTCAGCCTGCTGATTTTCCGCGACACGGGTTCGTAGCTCTCCGTATGGCAGGCTGTGCCACACCGTGAGCAGCGAGGTTTCCTTGATATTGCCCATCACTTTTTCACTGGCCAGGTCGTAGCAGCAGAGCACCAGGTCGCCGTTGGCCCGCACCGCCATTTCCGTAAAAGGCTTTTTGCAGAATTGTTGTGGAATTCCTGTTTGGCAGGAAGACTCCCCGTCGAAAAGGGAGCCCTTGGTGGGGACCAGACCCGGCCACTGCATGGCGTAGGTGGTCTGACAGGGCACCCCTGGGAAATCAGCACACAAGAAATCCGGCATCTGCGGAATATCGGGGTCCCCCTTCCGCCGTGGCACCGTATTGGCTATGGTGACGCGGCATCCCGGGGGGCGGTGGGCTAGCAGGGTGCGCAGATTGTCTCGCACCGTCAGGTAGCGTCCCCCCCGGCGGATAGCGTCATTCTCCTCGGGGGTGCGACCATCGATGGAGATCTCGATGTGATCGACGCCGCACCCATGAAGTTGCCGGCAGACCTCCTCGGTAAGCAGCATGCCGTTGCTGTTGAACATCACCTTCACCCGTGGGAGCTCTTCCTTGACCCGCTGGATCATGGCTGGTAGTTCCGGATGAAGCAGCGGCTCGCCGCCCAGGTACATGACACATTCGGACAGGTTGCGCACGGCCTTGAGCTGATTGAGGAGCCGCTCAAAGAGGGAGAGGTCCATCAGGGAGCGCTCCAGCCGCTGATAGGAGGTGCCGGTTGGGCAGTGACGGCAGCGCAGGTTGCAGCGGCTCGAGACCTCGATGCGTATCCGCTGCGGCCCCCATCCTTCCTGCTCCGCGCCAGGCTGATTCAATGTTTCCTGAAACAGCTGCAGGGCCTGCTGGCGGTTGCCGGCCCGATGATGCACCAGGGCCAGGTTATGAATAGTCTTGCGGCGGGAGCCTGGTATCAAGGCTTCGGCCTTGGTGAGAAAGCCAATTGCGTCTTCGTTGCGGCCGGCGTTATAGGCCAATTGCCCCAGCATGGACCAGGCCTCGGCGCAAGAAGGGGCGAGCCGGACTGCCGTCAGAAAGCAGCGTTCCGCCTCATCCTGGCCATGCCGCAAATTGTTATAGATGAGGCCGAGGTTGTAGAAGGCCTGCAGAAAACCAGGATGCCGCTCGATCGCTGCCTGGTACGAGGCGATGGCCTCCGCCGTCCGGCCAAGGGCCGTATAGGCTTGGGCCAGAAAGAAATAAGCCTCCGTGTGGCCAGGGTGTAGGGCCAATACGTGTTGGAAGCTCGTAACTGCCCGCTCATGCTCCAGCCTCCCGCTCTGGGCCAGGCCAAGTTGTAAAAAGGCATCATAGGCATCGGGGCGGACGGCCACGGTGAGAGCGAGGTGTTCCTCGGCCATGGCGTATTGCTGCAGGCCATTATTGGCCATCCCCAAAAAGTAATGGGCGATGGGATTCCCGGCATTCAAGGCCTCTGCCTGCTCGAGTAGCCCGATGGCATCGTGCCAATGCTCAGCCCGGCACTGATCGATCCCTGACTGGAGGAAGTGGGCAGCTTGGTCGGCGACAGATGGTTGTTCAAAGGGTGTCATCATACTGCTCTCACACGGTGAGTGGGCCTGGGTGGGGAGCACAGGAGAATCGCCAGAGCCCTGCTAAGGTTGCTTCCAGCGCCGAAGTGGGCATGCCCAGACGGCGCCAGTTTAAAGACGCACCGGGACCCCCTGGTCCCGCAGGTGCTGTTTGACCTGCCGGGGGGTGACCTCGCTGAAGTGGAACATGCTGGCTGCGGCAATGGCCGAGGCGTGCCCGGCGGTGATGGCCTCGAGAACATGGGCCGGGGTGCCGGCCCCACCAGCCGCGATCACCGGGATGCGGACCGCCGCGCACACCTGCCGCAGGCAATCGATATCATACCCTGACATCGTCCCGTCCCGTTCGATGGAGGTGAGCAGGATCTCGCCAGCACCTCGCTCCTCAACCTGCCGGGCAAGGGCCACCGCGTCAAGACCCGTCGCCCGGGTTCCCGAATGGCCATAGACCTCGTATTTGCCCTGGCTGTTGGCCTTGTAATCAATAGAGGCCACCACGCACTGAGAGCCAAAACGGTTGGCCACCTCGCTGATGAGCTCCGGTCTTGCCAGCAGGGCGGTGTTTATTGCCACCTTGTCGGCGCCCACCATCAGCAAGCGTCGCACATCCTCCACGCTGCGGATGCCGCCGCCCACCGTGAGAGGCATAAAACAATCGTCGGCCAGGTCGTCGACCAAGGCGTAGTCCGGTTCCCTCCCTTCCCCGGTGGCGGCGATGTCGAGAAAGATTAATTCGTCCACCTCGCGCAGGGAATAGACCATGATGGACTGCAGCGCGCTGCCCACCCGCCGCCAAGAGTCGAAGCCCACGCCCTTCACCAGGCCGAAGTTTTTGTAGAGGAGGGTGGGGATGATCCGGATCTTCAGCATAGCTCGAGGAAGTTGCGCAGCAGGGTTTGCCCGGCGCCCAGGCTCTTTTCCGGGTGGAACTGGGTTCCGAAACAACGGCCATGGCCGACCACGGAGACGAATCCTCCGCAGTACGGGGTGCGGGCGATGGCGAATTGCGGGGGACAGGCAAAGTGGTAGCTGTGGACGAAATAGAAGTCCGTCTGGTCCGCAATCCTGTCAAACAGGGGGGAGGGATGCAATAATTCCACCTGATTCCAGCCTACATGGGGGATGCGGGTCTCTAGGCTATCGGCGGCCAAGCGAACGACTTCTCCCGGGATCAGGCCCAGGCCGGCGGTCTCCCCGCCCTCATGGCCCCGGTCGGCCATGAGCTGCATCCCCAGGCAGATGCCGAGAAATGGCACACCACGCTCCAGGGCCTGCCGACGCAAAAGGGGGATCAAGGCCCGCTGGGCAAGGTTGTCCATGGCATCGGCAAAGGCGCCGACGCCGGGCAGAATGATGCCGCAAGCCTCGCTGATCGTGGCCGGATCATCGGTGGTCATGGGCAGGCCCCCGCATTTTTCAACGGCCCTGGCCACCGAGTCAAGGTTGCACATGCCATAGTCGACAATGGCAATCTCTTTCATTGGTTGTCGTCGTTAATCTTGGTGAGGTTGCCATACCGGTCCTTCACCAAACGGCCCTTGGCGTCACAGACAAAGAGTTTCTTGTTGGTGAAGCGGTCGCAGATCGCGATGAACTCGTCAATGGACAGGTCGATTTCTTCCAGGATCTCCTCAATCCGGCGGCCCAGGTAGATCCAGGGGAATTTGCCGTCGTGTTTGCGGACCAGGGTTAGGGCATTGTCCCGCGAAATGCGGCCTCGGCGGATGTGCAGGCAGGCGATGTCGGTGGCGCGGCCGAAGCCGAATTTGAGGAACTTGAAGTAATCGTGGATGCCGGTCTGGTAATTATCCAGATTTTCGTAGCAGGCGAAAGAGCCTTCGACAAAATGGGGGTAGGTCTCGAAGCCATGGCCCTGGGCGATCATGGCGTTATGAAAGCCGTCCCAGGGGAGGTAGTAGCCCAGGAATAGCCCGGTGACCCCAACCTGGCGCAACTCTTCGTCGCTGGGATAGCTGAACTGGATGAGATGCTTGCGCTCAATGCCCTCGATCCCGATCAGATCGGAAACTCTGAGTCCAAGCAAGCCGCCGAATTCCTCCAGCCAGCGGCGAGAGAGTGTGCTGTTGTCGGCGTCCGCCGCCGGGCCGCCGTATTCGTTTTGGGAGTTCTCGCCCCAGATGATGAGAGGGATGCGCATCTGCACGGCAATCCGCACCGGCACCGTAAAGATGGTGACATGCTCGGGCCAGGAGATGTCGCCGACATTGCTGAGGGCGAAGCGGTTGATCTTACGCCTGACCACTCGATTGGAGGTCACTTCCAGATAGTCGACGCCCAGCCGTTTAAGGTTATCGATATTGCGCCGTCCTAAGTCGGAGAGTGAACAGGTGGTGCCGGTGACACACAGCGGGTTCATGCCCAGTTCCAGCATCTTGATGACCTGGTAATGGCTGTCCTTTCCCCCGCTCACCGGTACGATGCAGTCGTAATTACTGCCGTCCTTGCTCCGGTAGCGCTCCAGCACCGTGCGCAGTTCCTTTTGGCGGCTCTCCCAGTCGACCACGCCGCGGCGCTCGAAATAGCGGCAGGCGCTGCACACGCCCTCGGCGTCAAACTCGAGATCCGGCTTGGTTTCCGGCATCAGGCAACGGCGGCAGTAACGGACCATGGGCAACCTCCTTGGATCATAGAATCTCGCTGCCGCCATCGCGGGCAGGGCGGCGGAGCAAATAGTTGTGGGCAAAGCGACTGGCCAGAGCACGTACCGCCGGTGGCGGTCTTCACCGTTGCGCCGAAGGCGGGGAGTCTGCGGAGTGCTCGGGAAACTCCCGTACTATGGAGTATACCCGGTTGCGCTGAAACTGCCTGTAAAAAAATCTCCGCCGCGCCGGCGCGGCATTGTACTGGATGGCGGCCTGCATTAACGCCCTTGTTGGGCCCGTTGCGGGGATGAGTCCAGCAGGAAAAGCAACTCGGTCCGCACCCTGGCAATGACCTCCGCCCAGGATCGGGCCTCCGATTGCCTGAAGAGCCGCATGGTCGGATACCATGGGGTGTCCTCACGAGCAAGCATCCAACGCCAATCAGGCACCACGGGCAACAGGCCCCACACCTGTCGGCCCAGCGCGCCCGCCAGGTGAAGGGGGGCGGTATCCACGGCAATCACCAAATCCAAATGGTCCATCAGGGCGGCGGTATCGGCGAAGGACTCCATGTAGGGAGAAAGGTCCACCGCCCCGGGCAACGGGATAGCAGCGGAGGAGCTAGTCTTCTGCAAGCAGAACAGTGCGACCCCGGGGAGGTCGGCAAGGGGCAGCAGGACCTCGGGCGGACAGGAGCGGTTATGGTCATTTTTGTGTAGGGGGTTGCCCTGCCAGGCCAAGCCCACCTTGAATAGCCCCCGGAACGGCTGGAATAAGGTTGTCAATTCGGCAGAGCGGCTTTTTTCGGCATGGAGATAGGGGACGGCGCTCGGGATAGAGGAAAGCGTGGTGCCTAGGGTTTCGGGCAGATTCAAGAGTGGGGCGTAATAATGGGCCTCGGCGCAGTACCCCGGGATTTCATGTTTGAAGATCGCTGTGTCGATCTCCGGCATGGAGGCCATCAGCCCGCGAAGCGAGGTCTCGCAGGCCAAGACGATGCGTCCCACCAAGGGTTTGACCAGCCGCAGATAACGGGCAAACTGAATGCTGTCGCCTTTGCCCTGCTCGGTAACCACCAGCAGGGTCGCCTCGGGGCTCCTCTCGCCATGCCATTCTGGAAGCGGCAAGACAAGGCGGTCGGCCCCTTTGCGCCGCCACCGCCACCGGTACTCCTTGAAACCCTCGACCAGGTCCCCGCGCAGCAACAGGGCATGGCTTATATTCCAGTGCGCTTCCACCAGCAGGGGTTCCAAGGCGATGGCCTGGCGAAACATGCTCACGGCCCCATCCGGTTCATTGCGCTGCAGGAAGAGACAACCAAGATTGTAATAGGCCTTGGAAAATTTCGGATCCCAGGTCAGGGCCTGCCGGTAGCAGCCGGCGGCCTCCTCTTCGCGGCCCTGCAACAGATAGGTGTTGCCAAGATTGGCCATGGCCTCGGCAAAATCCGGCTTGAGTTGGAGGGCCTTTTGAAACGTTGACACCGCTGCCTCGAGGCGCCCCAAATCGTGGAGGGCAAGCCCCAAATTATTCAACACCCTAATATCCTCAGGCGCCAGGGCGTGTGCGCGCTCGAAGCTGGCAACGGCCTCGGCCAGGCGGCCGGACTCGTTCAAGGCGATCCCCAGGTTGTATTGGGCCGGCACATGCCCGCAGTCCAAGGCCAACAGCTCGGTGTAATTGGTAATTGCCTCATCAAAGTGCTGCTCGGCCTGCTGCGTCAGGGCCAGGTTGAAGAGGGCTTCCCGGTTGGCCGGATCTATGGCAAGGACTTGGCCATACGCCTGTGTTGCATCGGAATAGCGTTTTAACTTTTGCAGGGAAACGCCAAGGTTGAACCAGGCGTCAAGGTAGGCTGGCCGCAAGCGGATCGCCTGCTGGTAATGCGAGGCCGCCTCTTCCCTCTGGCGCAGCCCCATCAGCGCATTGGCAAGGTTGTAGTGGAGCTCGGCAAAACCGCTGTTTATTGCCAACGCCTGCTGGTAGGTAGCAATCGCCTCCCCTGTGTGGCCCTGCTGCTGCAAGGCCAGTCCCAGGTTGTTTAGCGCCTTGCAATTGTCCGGCTGCAGGGTTGTCACCCGCCGGTAGTAGGCAATTGCTCCGGGGTAGTCGTCCAGCAGGATGGAGAGATCGCCCAGTTTTTCGAGGGACTCAGTATCGTCTGGGGAAATTGCGCAGGCCTTGCTGTAAGCTTGAACTGCTTCCGGCAACCGGCTATGGTGACTTAGAAAATCGCCAAGTTGGCGATAACTCCTGGCCTCCTGCGGCGGCAAGGCCGCGGCTTTCTCCAGGGCGGGCACCGCTGACTGCCAAAATCCCAATTGGGTATAGGCCATGGCCAGATTGTAATACGCCGCTTTGGCGTGGTGCTCGGACTTGAGGGCGGCGGCATAATGGGTTACCGCCTGGTCTGGCCGTTGTCCCATCATGGCGATATTGCCCAAGGCGATATGGGCCTCGGCAAAATCGGGCCGCATCAACAGCGTTCTTTGGAGAGGCGCGATGGCTGCCGCCGTTTCGCCCTGCTCGATTAAGATCATGGCATGGTTGTAGTGATAAATGGCATTGCCTGGCGCCAGCCGGATCGCTTCAGCGAAATATTCTCCTGCCGCAGTCAGCTGTCCCTGGCCGTGGAGGATCAGGCCAAGCAGCCGGAACGTTTCATGGCTTGCCGGGTCCATGGGGATCAGGCTCAGGCACAGCTCCTTGGCTTGATCGAGCTGGCCGGTGCGCAGCCAATGGCGTACCTGGCGCAACTGGTTTTCTATCTCTGTGGGCATGAAGTCACATCCGGCCGGAGTGTGCGCCATGGCGGTATGGGTGGACTGATTTGTCATCGCAGGGAAAATACGTTCATGATTGCAAGGAGGCATGCCTTCTGAAGCAACTATCGGAACTCATGGCGAACTACTTAAAGAAATAGTCGCCAACCGAATTATTTTGAACGGCGGCGAGGCCATCTTCCCCTGTCATCGCCAAGCAGCAGGCAAAAAAATTTTAGCCTTCTGGCTGGGCACCCGATACAGTTCAAGGAAAGCACCTCCCGCTGCCCTATTGCCAATGGAGAATACACGCCGATGTCCCATCCCGGAGTTCCCCACGCCGCCGCCAATCATGCCGCCCTGGAGCGTTGTTGGCCGGCCTTGCATGCCCGTGTCAGTGCGCACCATTCTCAGGCAGAAGCCCTCTCTCTGATCGCTGCCGGGGAACCATGGCCTGGGGTGGAATCCCATCTTGACACCGTGCCTCCTGGCGCTCAAGGGCTGGTGGTGTTTCTGGGCCTTGGTCTGGGCTATGGCCCCCTGCTCCTCCTCCGCGCCCGGCCGGAAGTCAGACAAATCGTTATCTTAGAACCATCGCTGGATGTGTTTTCCGCCGCTCTGGCAGCTGTTGACCTGCAACCGCTCCTCGAGGCCAAACACGTCCACCTCTTTGTTGGCGAAATCGACTGGGAACAGATGGAAGAGGCGGTTACCCGCGTCGCCTCTCTGGAGGATACCCATATCCTGCGGCACCTGCCAAGCTTCCAAAGGCAGCCCGACCTCTATGGCCCCATTAATGACCGGGCCTATATGATACTCAACCACCTCAATGCCAGTGGCAGCACAACCAGGACCTGCGGCCCAATCTTCATGGACAACCGCCTGTCCATCCTCACGCTCCTCCGCCATAGCCACAGCCTTGACGCCCTGCGCGGCCGCTTTGCCGGGAAGCCAGCAATCCTGGTGGCCGCAGGTCCGTCCCTGACCAAGTCCATCCCGGACTTGCGCCGGGCGGTGGGTTCATGTGTGCTGATCGCCGCTGACTCTGCCTTGGCCCCACTGCTCAAAGCCGGCATCACACCTGATTTTGTCACCTCCATCGACTACCTCGATCTCAACTTCGAAAAACTTGCCCCCTTTCTTCGGGAGGACTGGCCCTTCTCTCTGGTGACCACGGTCAAGGCCACGCCTCTCATCTCCCAACGGTTTCCAGCCCGACACATTTTCCTGGCCTTTGCCGATGACCAGCCGCAGCAGTGGATGATAGAGGCCCTTGGCGTCAAGACCATGGCCGCCATCGCCTCTTCCGTGGCCCATATGTCGCTGGGGCTAGCCCTGATCCTCGGTTGCGAGCCAATTATCTTCATCGGTCAGGACTTGAGCTATACCAACGCCATCGGTGACCACGCCGAAGGCACTGTGATCATGCGCGACGACATGCCCAAGGACCGGGAGTTCTTTCAACGTCCAGCCGTGGGTGGCGGCACCGTCACCACCGACCGGCAACTGCTCAGCCTCCTGAAGATCTTCGAAGACATCATTGCCGCAGCTCCAAGGCACTACATCAATGCCACCGCCGCTGGCCTGCGCATCCAGGGCGCAGCCGAAATGACTTTGGCCGATGCTATAACCTGCCATTGCCGAGACATTGTGCCGGTGGCCGCAGACATCGCAGCCGCCACTGCCGCAGGTCCTAGCTTTGACGTCGAGCAATTCCTCCGTGTCAGCAAGGTCAACCTTGCCACTGTCAAAGCCACGCAGCGTAAACTGAGTGAGGTCATCGCTCTGACTCAGGATGTGGCGCGAGAGGTGGCCAAGCTGCCCGCCAGGCGGGAAATCTATGGTCATTTTTCGTCTATGCCTGCGGGGCTACAAAAAAAACTGGCCCGTTTTGACCGGATGAACGCCGCCATCGACAGCCATGAATCGACCTGGACTCAAGTGCTGGAACTCACCTTTGGCATGCTCAGCGACAACGACCAGCGCCTGGCGCAAAATCAGCGCTTGCGTGAACGGACGGGGTATCTGCCCTGGCTGTCGGCCGAACTTGCGCGTATTCAGGCCCTCAATCAAGACCGCCTGGCCGTGCTCAACCGCTATGCCGGTAGTCTTTCGAGGCTCATCGGCCACCTTGACAGAGAAAAACAATTACTCGCCGGCACTCCACCTGGCGCGCGCCACCTGGAACTCATCCAGCTCCATCTCCAGGCGGGCAACTATGCCTTGGTGAAACGTCTGCTCACCGCCCGCACTCAGCCTGATGGCAACGACCCTCAGTTCCTCCTCTCTGCCGGGGAGGTGCAGGCCGGTATGCTCAACTATCCTGCGGCCCTGCGGGATTGGCGGCAGGCGATAGTCATGGAGCCATCCCTTGCCCCTTCCGTCCAAGTTAGCAAACAACGTTTCTGTGAAGAGTGGTTGGGTTTTGTGGAGCGATATGGCAATGCCGGCGAAGAGGGAGATAATTTCCCCCATTTGCTTCCCGCCTGGTTGGGCAGGGTCAAGGATATCACTTCCCAGGAGGGCATGGTGCCGCCTCGTCTCCAGCACATATGGGATGTTCATCGCAGCAGGTGCGAAGAGTGGCTGTCCACAGGCCATTGCGAACCGGCCGAACTCACCCTCAACGGTTGGCAGGTATTGAGCGATTGTATCCCGGAGGTGCTGATTGTTTTAGCCAGGCTTCTCGCTCACAAGGGCAAAGCGGACGAGGCCATTGCCGCCACGGAAAAAGCCCTCCGGATTCGGCCGGATCAGCCTGAATGGCTGGCCCAGCTTGTCCGGCAACTTTTGCAGGCCCATCACTTCGATGATGCCATCGCCATGCTGGGCAAGGCTGTGCAGCTCGACCCCAAGCACGGCCTCATCTGGGAAGAAATTGGCGACCTCCTCTGCCGCGACAAGGATTACAGCAACGCCCTGCTGGCGTACGAGAAATGTTACCTGGCCCTGCCTCAGCATGGTAACGCCCTCTGCCGCATGGGCGACTGCTACCTCGCCACTCACCAGACCGAAGCAGCCATTGCCGCATATGAAGCGGCATTGAAGCAGGGTCCGGCCAATGCGTCCGCCCTCCTCGGGCTCAGCAAGGCAAAACAGCTGGCCTCTGCGGCCCCTTGCTAGCCAGCACAAGCACCATCGCAGGCAGGTCAAGCTCTCTTGGCGCTGGCCAATTTCTGCTGGCAATCCCAATTCCGGATCATCCGTATCCCTTTGTTCCCCCCTCGCTCTAGGGTATTGTCCTGCTGCTGCCTCGGGCCCTGAAAGGTCTATTCTTGTGAGGTGAAATTTGGAATAGATGCCGCGGCGGAAAAAATTAGCGTCCGCACTGAAAAAAACTCATGCTCCTTTCATTACTGCCGATATGAATTTTGACAAGAAAGGCGTCTGCCCGAGGTAGGGCATACATACTTCATATCCGGATGCATTGAGACAAGGAGGTGACCCGACAGAGCGGACACAACAGAACCAGCAGGCAAGTAATTGTACAAGCACGCCGGCAACGGCAGGTCTAAGAGGAATGGATTCCCTTAGTTTTCACTCATTCATGGAGGAACGACTATGACTTTACGCATCAACACCAACGTGTCGGCATTAATGTCGCACAAAAACATGATCAAGAACGACAACAGCCTCTCCTCATCCCTTGAGAAGCTGTCGTCAGGTCTGCGGATCAACAAGGCCGCCGATGACGCTTCGGGCATGGCCATTGCCGATTCGTTGAAGTCTCAAGCCCTCGGCCTCGGCCAGGCAATCCGGAACGCCAACGACGGTATCTCCATGGTACAGACCGCTGACGGCGCTTTGGAAGAGTCCATCAACATCGTCAACACCATCAAGACGAAGTCCATCCAAGCCGCCCAGGACGGTCAGACTACGGAAAGCCGGAAGGCGATCCAGGCCGACGTCAACAAGCTGATGGAAGAACTGGACGCCATCGCCAAGACTACGGCATTCAACGGCCAGAAACTGCTCTCCGGCCAGTTCACCGATAAGAAGTTCCAGGTTGGCGCCTACTCCGGCGAGACCGTGGGCATCTCCATCGGTTCCACCGAAGCTGGCAAGATCGGCCACCTTTCCACCGGCATGCTGAAGACCAACAGCAGCACCGGTGGTGAGATCCGTCTCTCCATCTTCTCCAATGTCCAGAATGCTGAAATCGGGCTCCAGTCTGTCAAGATCGCCTATGACAACTCCCGGGAAAACAGCATGGGTGCCCTGGCCGCCGCCATCAACAAGGTGGCCGACCTGACCGGTGTCACCGCCCAGGCTAATGTTGCCGTGTCTTCTAACAGCGCGGTAGCGGCAGGATCGACAGGCTCCAATTTCGCCATCAATGGTGTCACCATCGGCGCGATGTCAGTGCAAAACAATGACTCTGACGGATCCTTGGCCAACGCCATCAACTCGAAGACCTCCTTGCATGGTATTACCGCCAGTGTCAACGAGTCCGGCGTCCTTACCCTGACGTCAAGCGATGGGCGGGCCATCCAGGTAACCGGCGACACCGGCAATACCTTGCTGGGCAGCAACCTCAACACCTTCGGCGAGATCAAGCTCTTCCAGACTGGCGCTAACGAGATCAAGATCAGCGATTCCGCCGACATGGTCAGCCTCAACCTGACCGCCGCCTTCAATATCGATGGCGCGGTTACTACTGTCCTTGATTCCACCTTGGCCAAGAATTCTGTTATTGAGTCGACCTCGGTGATCAAGGCGGGCTCCACTCTGGGATTCACGGTGGGGGCAGCCAATATCCGGGGCGGCGACATCACCACCACCCTGGACAGCACCCTGGTTGCCGGTTCAGTAATTGGCTCCGGCAGTGTCATCAAGGCCGGCTCTGTAGTCCAGGGCGACCTTACCCAGAAGGGGGCGGCAACAACCACGGCCGACAGTCTGCTCAAGACCGGCTCTGTCATCACCTCGGGCACGGTTCTGGCTGCTGGCACCGTGGTCACCACCCAGTTCGTGGCCGATGGCAACACCTACACCGCAGGCTCCACCTTGGCCAGCGATGTCACCGTCAGCGCTAGCGTCACCCTGCTGGCGGACATGACTGCCAAAACAGGTTCCGTCCTTGACGAAAGCAACACCTACAAGGCCGGATCCTACTTCGGGGCGGACATCTCCATCTCCGGCACCGTCACCATGAACTCCGGCATGACCCTCAAGGCCGGTTCGGTGATCGGCGAGTCAAACTCCAGTCTGCTGGCTGGCTCCGTAATTGGCGGCGACATCACCACCTCCGGTTCGTTGACCGTCACCTCCGAGATGACCCTGAAGGCAGGCTCCATCCTGTCCGACAGTATCAGCAACTCGCTGGCCAAAGGCTCAACCATCGGTGGTCGGGTCACCCTGAGTTCCGCTGACGTCACCCTGGCTGGCGATATGAGTCTGGCCGCAGGCTCCATGCTGGCCGAAGGTTCGGTCATCAAGAAGGGGACCGTACTCACCGACAACATCTGGGTGGCTGGCGGCAATCAGCTCAAGGCAGGCACCGTCCTCACCGGCGATGCCATCACCTCGGGCAGCAATTACCTGAACGCCTCGATGACCTTGAAGGCCAACTCGGTGCTGAACAGCGGCACCATCCTGGCGCCGACCGCCACCAGCAGCAGCGGGGCAACGGCAACGACCTCGATATCCGACGTCAAGAAGTACAAGCTGTCGGATATCGATCTCACCACCCAGGAAGGCGCTCAGGTGGCTATCTCCATCGCCGACTCGGCCTTGAAGAATCTGGACAAGATCCGTTCCGACCTCGGTTCCGTCCAGAACCAGCTAACCTCAACCATCTCCAACCTGTCCGTCACCCGCGTCAACGTGACGGCGGCAGAGTCGTCCATCCGCGATGTCGACTTCGCCGAGGAGTCATCCAACTTCTCCAAGATGCAGATCCTGGTCCAGGCAAGCTCGTTTGCCATGGCACAGAGCAATGCCTCCGGAAAGTCGGTATTGAGTCTGCTCCAGGGATAAGAGGTGACTGATGTTGCAGGATTGATGGCGTAATCGCCGGACATTGGACAACATCAACATGGGGCGATGGCCGTAACAGGCTGTCGCCCTTTTTTTGTGCGGGGCAGGGGGGCAGCCGCCATATCCAGCAAACGGCCGCACAAATTAATTCAAGAAATTCCTGGCTCCTGCCGATAGGTATCAATGTAGAGCCTTGCTTTTTGCCGCACGAAAGACACAAACAGACACCAACTTATTGGGCAGGGATCCATCATGGCGGGCAGTATTAGCACCCTGGGCGTCGGCTCCGGGCTGCAACTTCAAGACATTCTCGACAAGCTGCGGGCGGTCGACCAGAAGACAGTGGACCGCAAGAAGACTTCTATTGCCAAATACGAGTCCCAGCTTGAAGAGTTCACGGTTGTCAAGAATAAGCTTCTCACGCTCAAAAGCGCCGCCCTCAATCTCTCCCTCTCCAGTTCTTTCATCGGCCGCACCGTTGCCAGTTCGTCAGAGAGCGTTGCCACCGCCACGGTAAGCAGTGGGACGAGTGTGAAAAGCTCAGCGCTCACCGTGACCAATTTGGCTCAAAAAAGCATCTGGATGTCTTCATCCGGCGTCGCTTCCGGCGACAGCATCGTCTATGTCCCCACCAGCCAGGTGTCATCGGGGGTGACCAACCCGGCCACCGATCCCATCGCCAGCGCCCCGGGCAATCTCACCATCGCCTTCGGCGGCAGCAGCACGATAACCGTGGCTGTAGACGGGGCCACGATGCTCGATGATGGCGGTGTCAGTGGCCTGAGCCTGGTCAGCCTGATCAACAACGACGCCGAAAACGCGGGCAAGGTGACCGCCTCGACCTATACCTCTGGCGGTCAGACGTTTCTCCGGATTGAAACGGCCACCCCCGGCGGTTCCGGCGAGGCGCATAGGATCGCCATTTCCACCAATAACACAACCCTGACCTTCGCCCCGCCCAAAAAATTGTTGACCATCCAGAGCGGCGCTGACGCCACCAGCCTCTCCGTCGCCGCCGACACCACCTTGAGCCAACTGGTGGAGCAGATCAATGATGACACCAGCAACCCGGGGATCGTCGCCAGCACGATCAACGATGGTGTTGATCCGGACGCACCCTACAAGCTGGCCTTGACGGCCACCAGCTACGGAGAGGACCACCGCATCTCCTTCTTGACCCAATTGCCAGACCTGGTCATGGCCGAACAGGCGAGCCAGGCTGCGGCCAACTCGCTCAACTCCCAGTTCACGGTGGACGGTCTCGCCTATCAGCGCCAGAGCAACTCGGTAAGCGATGTGATAACCGGTGTTTCTCTGACTCTGAAGGGCACTGGGAGTTCCACCATCAGCGTGGCCAATAACGATGCGGGTCTCAAGGAAATGATCACCGACCTGGTGACGGCGTATAATGACGTCGTCCAAGAGGTGAAGGGTAAGAGCGGCTACGATACCCAAAAGGAAGTCTTCGGCATTCTGGCGGGAACCACTCTTCGCGATATGCCCTCCGACCTCCAGGGCCTGATGACATCCATCAACACCGCCGACCCTGACGGCAACATCACCAGCCTCTTCAATCTGGGGCTGGAGTTTGACCGCGAGGGGACCATCAGCATCAATGAGACCACCCTCTCTGCTGCCATCAGCACCTACGGCGATGGGGTGCAGGCATTTTTTCTTGGCGATTCTGCCAATAATATCGAAGGGTTGGGTGATGTAATTAACAACCGGCTACGCACCATGACCGGGAGCGCCGGGCTCATCGAGGGTGAGAAGACATCGGCCCAGGCCCGGATCGATGACCTGAACCTGAAATTTGCGGCTGAGAGCACCAGGCTTGATAAAAAGTACGACCAGCTGACCAAGCAGTTTATCGCTCTGGACCGTTATATGAATGAAATGACATCGATGTCAAATTTTCTGACTGGCCAGTTCAACAGCTTGAGTGACGGCTGGGTCAACAGTTCCAGTAATAAAAATTAACAATCGCTTAGCCTGAAGGCTGCGAGAAAAAGAGGGCGGGGCAAGGACCTAATCTCCATTGACTGTAAAGATCTGCCCTGCCATAGCCCAAGGGTCTTCATTCAGATACCTTCTCTGACACAGCAGCACAATTTATGTGATGCCGGCCGGTATTTTTCAGGGTTGCATCATTGTTTCACTAAGCGCCAATGGGATACGGTCTGCCGTTCCTTCCACCACAGACAACAGGAGAACGCATGCATACTGCCAAAGTCAGAACAGCCTACCAGGCAAGCGAGGCGCAAGCCCAGATCCATCCGGTCAAACTCATTCACCTCTTATATGAGCGGGTCTTGATTCATCTGGAGTTCGCGGAAAAGGGATCGCTGGCCAATGACGTCAAGGAACGAGGAGAGAACCTCAGCAAGGCCATCGCCATCATTGCCGAACTGAATGCCTCGATCAAGGATTGCGACACCTCGGAGGCGGCCGCCTTTCTGCGCGGGCTGTACTCCGCCATCCTCCTGGAACTGCCCAAAGTCGGCATATCAGGCGACGTGGAGATCATTCGCCAGTCTCACCGCTATCTCAACCGCTTGCGGGAGATCTGGGAGTCAACCGCTATGGTGGAGGCAGGCCTAAATGAATCTGCCGCCGCCGGGACGGCAGGAGATTCGCTGGCGAACGAGAGTCAGCACAGCACGGCTGGCGGCGGCGAGTATCCGGTAAACCGCCCCAATAAATTCAAGACCATGGATGCTGCCTCCTGCTACCTGCACGGAGTTTCGGTATCCATTTGACAAGTGGGGCGGTTTATGTCATCACAAGAGAGTGTAAATACGGCGATTTTGTCAGCGTTGGATCGCTGTCTGGCCATGCAGGCGGATCACCTGGCTCTGCTGGAAACCGGGTGCCTGACCAGGATCAGCCAGTGGGTCGAGGAGCGCCAGGCCGTTGTCGGCCACTTGCGGCATGCCTTGGCTGAAGCTCAATCTGTGGGGATCACTCAGGAACTGCGCGACATGCTGCTCCAGAAACTCGGCTGCATCTTGAATCATGAAAAAATTCTTTCCCGGGTTGCGAAGCAGCAACGGGGTTCTCTCAGCGATAAGCTTTCATTTCTGCGCCGGGGGAAGAAAGCGTTACATGGTTATGGCCAGGGGCGGGGTGGCTCCCCGCCGCAGTTTGTCAGCAATAAGCAATAAAAAAGGTGGTTGTCGCCCTTTTGTTTAGGAGAGTTCATCAAGAGGCTGGGGGTCAATTTAGCCCCTTGCGTCTCACATCAACAGCCGGGACAGGATTTCCCGGCTCATCAAAGAAGTAATAGATGGTAGGAGGTACGTCATGGATGTCAATCTGAATACCGAAATCAAAGCTTACGGGGCACCGGCGGTCCCGGTGGTGGAACAGGAAGACAAGGTAAAACCCCAAGTCGCGCCAGTGCGGGAAGATACCGAATCCACCAAAGCCAACCTCAATGATCAAGCGCTTCACGACAGGAAGGGCAAGGGGGCCGGCGTCTCCCTCTCGCGAGAGGAGATGGAAAAACTGATGGCCCAGGTCCAAAGCCGGCTTGACACCATCGGCGGCAACCTGAGACTCGGTCTCAACGAGTATAAGCCTACTCGGGACATCGTGATCCAAGTCAAAGACCGGCGCAACGACAAGCTGATCCGGCAGTTCCCCTCGGAAGACCTGCTGAAGCTCAAGGCAAAACTGGAAGATTTGGCTGGGCTCCTGTTCGACGAAAGCGCCTGAAATCAGGTCGCGTCAGATCCTCCTCCCTTTCTTGGGCGGCAGCCCTCCTGACTGCTCGCCACGACACCATAAGTATGCTCTGATCCCTTCCATGCCGCCGCCTGCCTTTTCTATTGACCATCCTTCGGGGTGGTTATTATTTTGCGTCGGTACGCGATGCTGATTTAAATTTGCATTCAAGTTGACACTATAGTATACTTTCGCCATGGAGGTGTGCCATGGGGAGAAAAGCTTGCATCAGTCCCGAAGAAGTGCAGAGAGCCAAACAGTTACGTGATCAAGCAACCACAGTTGCCGACTATCGCAAGGCTCTTTCAGTGATTCTGGTTGCTGAATATGGCCTTGATGCGGATCAGGCGGCCGAGGCGCTAGGCACAAGCCGCCGCACTGTTTTTCGCAACCGAAGCATTATTCGCAATCAAGACGACACCCAAAAAAAGACATGGGGTGGTCGCCGGAATTTTTCAATGACCATTGAGGAAGAACGGGAGTTCCTTTCTCAATGGCAAGAGAAAGCAGCGGCGGGAGGAGTGTTGACGGTTCCCCCCATACATGCGGCCTTGGTTGAACGGCTTGGGCATGACACTCCCATGTCAACGACCTATCGGTTGCTGGATCGCCATGGGTGGCGCAAAGTGCAGCCCGATACCAAGCATCCAAAGAGCGATCCTGCCACGCAGGACGAGTTCAAAAAAAACTCCCCGAAAAAGTGGCTGCCGCCTGTCTGAAAAACGAGAAACAGCTGCCGGTGCGACTGATGTTTCAAGATGAGGCCCGCTTTGGGAGAATGAGCGATCCCCGATCGTGCTGGGCTCCTGCCCCACATCGGCCGGTCGTCAACTTGGCCCTGATTCGGGAGTTCCGTTACGAGTATGCCGCGGTCAGCCCATGGGATGGCTATCTCGACTTCATGACTACCGAGAAGATGAACACGGAGAACATGACCTGCTTCCTGGCGCAGGTTAGCAAGGCCCACGAGAATGAGTTCATCGTCATGATTCTTGATGGAGCGTCATCCCACAAGAGCAAGGACCTTGTGATCCCTGAAAATGTGTCACTTGTGCTGCTGCCACCTTATTCGCCAGAACTGAATCCGGCAGAGCAAATCTGGAACGTGTTACGCCGAAACTATTTTGCAAACCGGGTCTTCGATTCGCTTGAGGCCGCAACCGTCCAAGCAGAATTCGGTTTGTCAGAGATGGCAGCGAGCAAGTCAGTTGTCCGGCAACTAACCAATTGGCCGTGGATTAGTGCCATCT
>Ga0233425_10001832_pt1 | contig 44910 bp, 47 predicted proteins | sample Watercolumn_Towu_2_FD_181712 | JGI IMG/M metagenome (GOLD analysis project Ga0233425, IMG submission 181712) | Freshwater microbial communities from Lake Towuti, South Sulawesi, Indonesia - Watercolumn_Towuti2014_140_MG | ecosystem: Environmental > Aquatic > Freshwater > Lake | place...
GGGCAGATCGAAGTCGAATCCCAAATAGGCCAAGCGGCTTGTTTTTACTTGTATTTGCCAGTTACAGGTCATCCATAAAAATATTCTTGACAGGATAAAATGGTATTGCCTATAATACTATAATGATTTATCAGCTTGTTATTGATACCAATGTGTTCCTTTCGGCCTTGAAATCTTCCAGGGGGGCCTCATACAAATTGATAACTTTGATAGGAACAGGTAAGTTTGATCTAAATATATCCATTCCCTTGGTGGCTGAATATGAAGAGACGCTCAGGAGGGAAATCCATCATATATCAGAAAATGCTATAGCTGATATACTCGACTATATTTGTGTGGTTGCCAAAAGGCATAAAATTTTTTATTTGTGGCGGCCCATTCTAAAAGATCCGGATGATGATTTTATTTTAGAATTGGCTGTAAAATCTAATTCCTGGATCATTACTTATAATAAGGCCGATTTTAAGAAGGCTTCATATTTTAATATTAAGGTAATGACTCCGAAAGAGTTCTTACGGTTAATAGGAGAAATACCATGACCGCTATAAATGTCAGACTCCCGCAGTCCATACACAAAATGGCCAAAGAAATTTCTAAAAAGGACCATGTTTCGCTTAACCAATTCGTGACTTCTGCTATTGCCGAGAAAATATCCGCCTTAATGACTGAAGAATATTTACAGGAAAGGGCCAACCGAGGCTCAAGGCAGAAATTTTTAAGAGCCCTGGCCAAGGTCCCGGATAAAGAACCAAGCCAAGAGGATCGACTCTGAAGACCTAACCCTTCTTCTCCACCAAACCCAGCTCCGGCACCGGCCTGGGCCTGGGCATCGTCAAACGCCTGGTCCAGCTCTACGGCGGCAGTATTGAGGTTGAATCCATACCCGGCCAGGGGCCTGTTTTTCCGAAACGTTATCGGGATTGAGACTCTTTTCTTGACGTAATTAAAAAATTACGCTATCTTGATTTTTATGATTAAACCTGATTCTTCCTTGGAACCGGAGTGGGATGAAGACAATATCAATCATATTGCAAAACACGGGTTTAGCCCGGAACAGGTCGAAGAAGTTTATTATGGTGAAGGTCCCTATTCGACACTGGCCATAAAAAACAAGAAAGCAGAGGGAAGGAATCCGGAATACCGATATCGATTGTGGGGTACGGATGCAGCGGGAATTTGTATTGAAGCCATTATTGCCCCTTATCCTAAATACGGTATTTGGCGATGTGTAACGGCCTTTCCTATGTCTCCTAGAACTAAAAAGAATTACTTAAGACGGAATAAAAAATGAGCAAGTTACCAAAGAAATTGAAGAAGAGATTAGTCAAAGAGGCCCAGGACTGGGACTCTCTGATTGGTAAAGAAACTTCTGAAGAGCTCCATCTGTTGCTGGAACGAGCAGAACCTTTTTCGGCTCAAAGACCGGTGAAACAACCGGTTTCTCTTCGGGTCGATCCCTTTGATCTGTCTATGGCCAAACGGATTGCTCGGCGCAAAGGGATTCCCTTTTCTCAGCTCATGGCCATGTGGCTTCATGAACGGATCGAACAGGAAAAAATAAGGGTTTAACCCTCCCAAGGAACGGAAAAGTGATGTATTATTTTGAGCTTCTGGAGGCCTTGTTCAAAAATAAGGTACGATATCTCCTTGTCGGGGGACTGGCAGTCAACCTTTACGGTATCCCGCGGGTGACGCAAGATATCGACCTTATTATTTCGACAAAAAAATCGAATATCCTGAAAATAAATTCCTTGCTGAAAGATCTTGGATATATCCCACGACTGCCCGTAGATCCGAAAGATTTGACCGATCCGGCGAAGGTGAGGGACTGGATTGAAAACCGAAATCTTAAGGCCTTCAGTTTTTATCATAAAAAAGAAAACTATAAAGTAATCGATATTCTACTGAAGCATCCCCTTCAATTCCAAGAATCCTTTAAACGTAAAACCGTCAGATCTGTTAAGGATATTGAGATTTATCTGGCATCACTGGATGATCTTATTGAGACTAAAAAATCCGGCGGGAGAAGGCAGGATTTCAGCGATATAAAAATGCTGGAGAAAATCAAGAAGTATTCCGGTGAGGAAAAATGAAAAAGGGATTTTCCTATACCCTGGAAGATGAAAAGATCCTCGAATACTTGAAGCTGTCCACCGAAGACAAGTTAAAATGGCTAGAGGAAATCAATGAATTTACTCGGCTAGCTTTAAACGACCGGGAGAAGCAAATTAGAGAGAAACTGCGAACCGGCGAGATATGATGACCCTCTAATAAAATTCCCTCTCCGGAATATTTTTTGTTTGTGCCTTCCTTAAAAGTTCGATAGTTCTTCTCAACATTTCCAGACACACCTGACAGCGGACGCACTTCCCGAGATGGCGGCTGATCTTTTCACAAGTTTGGGCGTCCAACTCCCCGTCCAGGTATTCGGAGAGTTTTTTAAAGATCTGGAGGCAGTTTTTATGATTGTGGTTGTTGCCGGTCATGTTCAAAATAGTCCTTCAGTTTTTCTTTGAGAAATAGCCTGCCCCGATGAAGTCTGACCTTTACCGTAACCGGTTTAAGATGTAGGATCCGGGCCGTGGTAATAGGGGTCGGGCCGCGTTAACAGACCGAAATAAAACAAAATGAAGTCGAGTTTGGTCTTTAAAATGGGCCTATATTGAGTTTTTTAAGGGCAAAAAGAGCGATATAGAAGTTAATGGCCAGGGTAAAAGGGAAAGCATACCGCTTTCTGGTCTGTGACATTATCTCCCTGGATATATCTGGCATCTCACTCATCGATATCAGAGGAAGGGACATGGGACGAGATATTCAGGAGGGAGAAGGAGCCGCCACCATGATCGCCAACCTGGAAGACAAAAGTTTTTCCCTGACCCCCGAATTCCTTTACACCGGTATCACCAACCTGGAACTGCGTCTGCGGACCGGTTTTATCTGCGGCCCCCGGGGTACGGAATTCGGCGACAAACCCAACGATTTCCGAATCGACTTCCGCATCCGCTATTATTTTTAGGGTGACGGATTAAGGCTCCGGAAAATCCTTTTATTCTTGACAAGACCCGATTAATTCCTTACACTTAAGGTAAGGCTAAAAACTCCTTACTTTGAGGTTGTCTATGATTATCGCTAAAGTAACATCCAAAGGGCAGATAACCATTCCGAAAGAAGTTCGAGAAAAACTGGGAGTACATCCGGGTGAAGATGTCGGCTTTGAGGAAAAGGGAGACCTGATCCTGATCCGGAAAGCCCTGACTAAATCACCCTTTGACCCCTGGGTCGGTCAACTGAAACATCTAAAAGGTAAACGGAGCGACGACTTGGTCAGGGAGATTCGGGGCCATGATAACCGCCGTTGATACGAATATTATCCTGGATATCCTGATTCCTAATGAGCCGTTCAGGGCTTCCTCCCAAAAACTCCTGGAGCGGTTTTGGGCCAAAGGGAAACTTATTCTTAGTGAAATCGTTTTAGCCGAACTGGCTTCTCAATTTCCTGCGGAAGAGAAGCTTAAACAATTCTTGCTTGAAACGGGGATGAGGCTGGAACGTTCGAACGAGAAATCCCTTTATCTGGCCGGGAGAAGATGGTCCAAGTATGTTTCGAGGCGCAACAAAAAACGTCTTTTCTGCCGTCAATGCGGTCATGATTTCGATTTGGCCTGCCCGCGATGCCGAGCAGAGTTTGCCGGACGATTTCATATTTTAGCCGATTTCCTTATCGGTGCCCATGCCTTGGAAAAGGCCGATTGTCTGCTCTCTCGGGATCGGGGATTTTATAAGACTTATTTCAGTGATCTGCGCATAATCGGGACAATATAATCAACGCTAAAAGGCCTAGACTTAATATAACCTTATCAAGAAGGAGTCCCCATGGAACCGAAAGTCGGCTTGGCCCTGGGCGGCGGTGGGGCCAGGGGCCTTGCCCATCTCGGCGTGTTGAAGGTTTTGGAAGACGCCAAAATCCCCATCCACCTCATTACCGGCACAAGCTTGGGCGCCCTGATGGGGGGACTTTATGCTTCCCGACCTGATGCCGACTATTGGCTGGGGCGGGTTGAACAATTTTTAAGAGGCTTTAATGAGCGAAAGAATCCCCTGGAATTTATCCGCAAACTGGAGGAGTTTGATGATAACTGCGGCTTTTTTAACGATATGGCCAACCTGGTCCGAAAGAGTTTCTTTTGGGGGGTTACCGCCACTAAATCGGCCTTCATCTCTGAAAAAGATTATGAAGAATTTATATATCCTCTAATCCCCGATATGACCATCGAGGAGTTGAAGATTCCCTTTGGGTGCGTGGCCGCGGAAATCGGCAAAGCCCTCCGCGTCCTTTATACCCAGGGGTCACTCCGCCGAGCGGTCAGCGCCAGTTGTGCCCTGCCCGGGATTTTCCCTCCGGTCCGTGACGGGAATCAATTATTGGTAGACGGAGGCTGGGTGGAGTGTTTGCCCGCCCGCTGCGCCCGCGACATGGGGGCCAAGGTGGTTATCGGTGTGGATGTTTCGGGCGAGACTCCATCTTTCAGCGGCGGTTCCGGATTGGATGTAGTCATCCGCTCCGATGCCGTGACTCGGATTTATTTGAATAACCTTTTGCTGGCAGAGGCCGATGTGCTTATTCGGCCCAATGTGAGCACCTGTCAATGGGCTGATTTCAGTCTTTCCCGGGTGATGTTCGCCTCGGGAGAGGCGGCTGCCCGGGAAATGCTTCCGGCCATTCAGGAGGCCATCCAAAAGGCCCGTGGACCCCGCAAGACCCTATGGGAACGCCTCAAATTGTTCAAGAACAGGGTTCTGGCAAAGAATATTTGATTATTTGAAGACGTTGAAATACTTTTTGGGCCAGGTTACTCAAAAAGGTCCGGATACAAGGCGTCCGAAACCAGGGACCCGCCCCGAAGGGATGGGCCTAAGCATCGCCCCCGATGCAAAAAAATGCCGAGGAAAGAGTCATACAAAAAAGTACGTCGGAATGACGCGGGATGAGGACAACGAAGAAGATGGGCCTTTTTGTTCGCCTTCGGCTTACTCCCCCCTTTTGGGGCGGTGCCCGGTTTCAGTAACCTGTGGAGGGTCATTGGCACCACTCATCATAGCCCATCGGGGCGACTCTTCGCGGGCGCTGGAAAATTCTATCGAAGCCATAACATTGGCCCTTTCCATACCGGTAGATATGATTGAATTCGATATCCGCAAAAGCCTTGATAACAGGCTCTTCCTGATGCATGACGGCGATACAGGCAGAACCGCCGATCAAAATATCCCCATAGAAAGAAGCCGATCGGAAGAGATCGCCCGAATACGGCTAAAAAACGGGGAAAAAGTCCCTACGCTAAAGGAGGTCCTGGCACTGGTTTCCGGACGGGCCGGGCTGAATATTGAAATCAAAAGCGATGAAACCGGTGCCTTGTGCGCCGAAGAGCTTCTCCGGACCGGCTATGACGGCCCGGTGATCATTTCCTCCTTCAAAGAAAGAGAAGTCTTGGCGGCTCGCCGGGTTAATCCGGATCTGATAACAGCCCAAATATTTGATTCCTTTTCATCCGCAAACCTAGATGACTATAGCGCCAAAGGCCACAACGTTATCAGTCTCCGGAAAAGCACGGTTACCGAAAAACTCCTGGCCGCCTGTCGCGAAAGGAAGATTCGGGTGTATGTCTGGACGGTGGATAAAGAAGTGGAAATAAGAAAATTTATCACTATGGAGGTCGATGGAATCGTCTCGAACCGACCGGCTACCTTGAAGAGAGTTCTGGAATCCTGGACGGGAACAAGAAGAACAGGATAATCTAAAAATGAGAGTAAAAATTAATGAATCCAATGGAAAGAAAATCTGTCGGCATCGTATTGTTCGATGATATCGAAGTTCTCGATTTTTGCGGTCCCTTCGAAGTCTTTTGCGTCACCCGTCTTAACGAGGAAAGGCGACGGGGCGAACCGTCGCCCTTTGAAGTCCTGCTTGTCTCGGAAAAAAGTGGTCCCGTGGTTACAAGCGGGGGCATGAAAGTCGTTCCCGACTATATCTTCGAGACTTGCCCTAAACTGGATATTCTGGTCGTCCCCGGAGGCTGGGGTACTCGTAAAGAAATCCAGAACCCGGCGATGATGAATTGGCTGCGTATCCGTGGGGCGGAAGTTGAGACCCTGACATCGGTGTGCACCGGTTCGATGCTTCTCGGTTTTGCCGGGTTACTTGACGGGTGCCACGCCACGACGCACTGGCGCTCCCTCGACTGGATGCGTCAGTCCTTCCCGTCGGTAACGGTTGAGATTGATAAGCATGTTGTCGAGGATGGTCGAGTCATCACCTCCGCAGGAATTTCGGCTGGTATCGATATGGCCCTGAAAGTTGTTGGACGTTATTATGGAGAAGGAATCGCCCGGACCACCGCCAGGCATATGGAATACCCATACCCGGAGAGCAATGACCGCCGAATTAAAATTTAGCCAAATTAATCGTTACAGCGAATGGGTTGCCTTCTAATAAAATTGCCGTTGGTTTGGCAGGCGAAGTATTGCTCAGAATTCCATTTGGGAGATTAAATGCCGATTAAAAGATTCAGGGTTGTTGGAGTGATGGGATCCGGTTCGCAGTCTTTTTCGGAGTTGTCCCGATGCGTGGGCGCGGCTATAGCCAAACAGGGATGTCATCTTCTCACCGGCGGCGGGGGAGGGGTGATGGCCGAAGTTAGCCGGGCCTTCTGTGAGATCACCCCCAGGGAGGGATTGAGCATAGGGATTCTGAAGGGGCGGACGGAGTCCGATTCTTGCCAATCTGCCTTCCCCTTGCTCCATACCCCCGCTCCTCCCAACCCCTGGGTGGAAATACCTATATACACACACCTGCCTTTGAGCGGGGAGCGGGGTCGAGAAGAAGGCAGCCGGAATCACATCAATGTTCTGTCTTCCGACGTCCTGGTCGCCCTTCCCGGAGGGGGCGGAACTTATTCGGAAGTGATCCTAAGAATAGACTACGGAAGGCCGGTTATTTTTTTTATAGGAGATCATACTATCGACGGGAAAGGGGCCGATCATTTTCGCGCCCGCACCCAAGACAAGGCCCTGGTGATGGAGGCCCGGACGGCAGAGGAATTGGAACAGCTGCTCAGTCAGACCCTGCAAGACGGCCATAAGTAGGGGCCATAAATGATCCGGATCAGGATTAAAGAAAGGAATACGTTTTTGGACAATCTATTAAACCCCATTCAAACCCGGGACGGTCACACCGTGACCATTGATTTTTTTCAACCCCAGGATGCCCAGGGAATTGTTGAACTCTTCAAGGAAGTTTATGGAAACGGATATCCTATCAAGCTGTATTATGATCCGGAGGCCCTGGTTCGGTCCAATACCCGGGGCGACTGCTGTTCTATCGTCGCCCGGGAGGAAACCGGCCGGGTGGTCGGCGTGACCCACGCGGTGCGCACGGCCCCTTTTGAAGTCCTTTATGAGTCGGCGGCCGGGTTGGTCTTAAAGAGTTATCGGAGCCAGGGGATCAGCAAGAGGCTGCAATGGTTTCTTCTGAACCGCTGGCCGGCCTCCAGGCCGGAAGTGGTCGGGATCTTCGGGGAACCGGTCTGCAACCATGTCCAACTGCAGAAGACCTGGGATGATTTGGGGGCTGTGGAAACGGGCCTGGAGGCGGCCCTTATGCCGGCTGAGGCCTATGGCCGGGAAAAAGGCGGTCATGGCCGAGTGGCCTGTTTGACGGCTTACTATCCGGTAAAACACCGTCCTCATCTCCTCTATCTCCCTGATGTTTACAGTGAGACAATCCCTTTTCTCTATCAGGGACTGAGTGAAGAGCGCTCTTTTACCCAGTCCGTTGAACCCTTGCATCAAGATCATCCAACCCGGTATCAGATGAAGATTTTTGATTTTGCCTCCCTGGCCCGGGTGAGCTTCGAGGATATGGGAAATGATTTTGGTCTCTCTGTGGAGAAGATTGATCAGGAAGCCCAAGAGCGAGGCTTGAAGGTTATCCAGGCCCACCTGAGATTAGGGTGTCCTTGGATCGGTGCGGCGGTTGATGTGCTTCGTACGCGGGGTTATTTTATCGGCGGGGTATTGCCCCGATGGTTCGATGAGGATGGCCTGTTGATGCAAAAGCTCTTCTGCCCGCCCGACTGGGAAGAGATCCAGCTCTATTCGGATCGGGCCAAGGAAATATTAAAGATAGTCCGGACAGATTATGAAAGTGGGATTTAGCAGGTTGCTGAAAAAGGCCCATTTACTGCGTTGCCCTCATCCTTCGTCATTGCGACGTACTTCTTATGTACGCCTCTTTCCTCAGGATTTTTTCGCATCGGGGGCGATGCTTAGGCCCATCCCTTCGGGACGGGTCCCTGGTTTCTTCGCATCCTGGGGATGCTTAGACCCACCCCTTCGGGGCGGGACCCAGTTTCGGGCGCCTTGTCTCTGGGCCTATTTGAGCAACCTGTGAAAATTGAGTTTTACTGCAAACTGTTAGGATACCAGGGATCAGGCCATTAGAAAAAAATAGAAAAAATATTTTTTCTAAGATATTATTGCTTAGGAATTATTCTCCCTAGGGGAAAGGAGGATTACCATGAAACGGTTGGTTGGAGTTATTTTCTGCGGACTCTTGTTGGTCTCGGCGGGAATCAGTGATGCGCAGAATCACGTCGGTATCATCTTGAGCGGGCATGAGAAAGACTGTGAAGTGACACATAAAGGCAAGAGTGCTCCCTGCAGCAGCCGAAAGCTGTTGTACGTCGGGGATCAGATCATGAAAAAACCTTCTACAAAATCGTTAAAGATCAAATGGGCCCCCTTTGCCGATGGAAAGGCTCAAGGCGATACTCTGATAGAGGTCACCCTGCGGCAGCCGGATAAACTTTCCGGGAATCGTTTGGTGTCCGGAATAAAACAATATATGGATGATTTTGTCAAACCGACGGAATACGGGACGATTGCCTTGGTTACTCGAGCTCGACCGGCGAAGATGGTCTGGCCGTTGCAGGCCACATTGATGCAGGATGTCCCGCTGAAAGTGAATGAGCCCGATGAGCGGATTAAATCCATCACCATCACCGACGGGAAAGGTCAAAAAGTTTATGAAAAAACGGTTAAAGGGACGGCACCGACGGCCATCAGCCCGGCAGAGATGGGGATGAAGCCTCAGGAAACCTATGCTCTTACGGTTCATAAGGATGTCGCCAAAAGGAGAATGGATATTAAATTGCTGGACAATGAGATCCAGGAGGAAATCCGCCAAGGCTTAGCCGATATTGAAAATGAAAATGATACGCCGTCCGGAAAAGTTATCAAAAAGGCGGTTTACTTGCAACTGATGAGTGATGCCTACCCCGATAAAATAGACTTGTATTGGTTGAGTAAACAATTATGGCAGGATCATAAGACGATGTTCTCCAAGGATCAGGAAGAAATCATCAATGGTTTGGAACAGAGATTTGTCCAGCATTGTCGAAAAAAATAAGCAGGACCGGGCAAACGGTCATAATGGTGGAAGCCGGGTGGGGGAGGCCTTGATCAAGAGTGGGAGAAGAATTTCAGGATATGACCCGAAATTAATTTTTTGATGTTTTCTTGAAGCCGATACCACCCCATAGCCAAAACCGGGATGAGCAAATTAAGAAAGAGGAAAACGGTATTGATGAAAATACCGTATTTGATATAGAAAAAATAGGTTGTGGGGATGACGACCATGGAAGCAAAGATGGCGGACAGAGTCCTGGCCGCTGAAATAGAAAAATGCACGAACATATAGCAGGCAAAGAGGATAACCATCAAATTAACCAAAAGATTGACCCATAAAGGAGCGTCCCGGACCTGCCAATCCCCCAGTAAGACATTCAACGCATTGCCGATAATATAAATCCCAGGCATCTCACCAACCGGCGTTAGATACCATCCTTCCTTGTCAGGGCTGGAGGTGCCGATGATGACTATTTTATCTCTTAACTCCTGCTGCAGGGGCTCCACTTCATCCGGCAGCATTCTTTCACCAAAAAGAGTCCCTTCCTTGCTTAATGTCCCCGGAGGTAAAAGTGAAAACCGAATTCGGTTGGAGAAGAGCTCATTGTTCCCCACCTCGATTCGTCTGCCGTTGGATAGGGGAAGGTGGTATTTTTTTCGTTTCTGATGTTGAACATCCTCCAGTATTTTAGGCTCCAGGGCTTTAAGTTTAGAAAGATCGTTGGTCCATAAGGCCGCCGTTAAAATAGGAACACCCCAGAGGACCAGATTATTTCCGTCACTGCCCTTGACAACATCATAATACCGTAAATAGCGAACGGTTCGGTCGTATTTAGAAAAGGAGGAATAAGGAAAGCCTCGATAAAAATTGGGGTTTTTATCAATCAGATCGTCAAAGATATTTTTTTTAATTTGATTGCGGCCGGCGCTGTGAATGGTGGGAAAGATAACCTTTATCTCTGATTTTTTTCTGGTTAGGTCGCCCAAACACTTCCTTAATTCGGCATCTTCCCCGGGACGGTTCGAAGGGTGATCAAATAAGATGTCCAGATAGACCATCCGGGCCTTATTCCTGTCCGCCAGAGTCAAAAAAAAGGCTATCTTATCCCTGGGGATCAGTAAAGGTTCTCCCCAGCGGATATAGGTATCACTGTCAATATCTATAAAGACAATATGGTTTGAAATTTTGGAACGCACATTTTGGCATTCCCGTGTCGGCACAGGGTTTTTAAAACAGGCTTCCGATGCCGTGACCAGTGCCCCGGTTTCTTTTTTGATTATTTTGTCGATGGTGGAATTAAAGAGGCTTTCCATGATCTGCAGGTGGGTCATGAACATGAAGGCGATGCCCAAAGTCAGTCCGATCCCAAAGTTGGTGAAGAATGAGAGTTTTTCCTCCTTTTCCCAATGCCGCCAATTTAGATAATGACGTCTGGGACGTCTTTTCGGTAAATAGGGAGTAATCTCTTGGAGCAGTTTTTCAAAAATACTTTTAAATTTCATGGCTTGATGCCAATCCTCGATTATCTTATTAGTTTATTTACCTCCATCCCCGCTGATAATAAATGGGGCCCAGAATAGGGGATGGGCGTAGGTGGCAATGGTCTTGCCCGTAGACGCGTCTTTCAGGGTTTCTTGGTCAATCAGGTTCAACATAGATTTGCGCAAGGCCTGGGCCCGGGAGAGGGTTTTGTTTTCCTCCTGAGATTGAAAGATCCCAGTTGCCAGTTTGCGGGCCGAGGTAGTTTCCACCGGCCACATGGTCAGCAGGAGGGCACGTGTGCCGGCATAGAAAAAAGCCTTGCCCAGACCGGAAGCCGCTTCGGCGCCTTGTCCCTCCGCCGCACCGGTATTGCAGGCCGAGAGAACCACCCAGTCGGCATTGAGCTTTAATTGCAGGATTTCGTCCATGGTCAAGAGGCCATCCTCCTTAAACCCGGTTATCTCCGGGGTGGATAGGGCCAGGGCCGGTTGATCCAGTCCATCCAGATCGCCGGGGACCAAACCATGGGTGGCAAAGGCGATCACCTTTCGATTTGAGAGATTCATGGACATGAGTCGATGCTTGGAACAATTCTTCCCCAGGAAAACATCATTGGTTATATCCGCCCGAAGTGCCTGGGCAATGCTCTTTAGTTCATCTGCCGTATCCGGCAGACGGTTCAGTTTGCCAAGCTGGGCCGAGAGAATCTGGTTATTATCCAGATTCCCTTTTTCCAAATTACGCACCGCCCGTAATTGCACTTTGGCCCCCCGGCTGGCCAATTGTCTTTCTGAAAAATCCGGGGTCATTTGCTCCTTATTGAAAATAGGGTCACCAAATCCGACAAAGTTTTTTCTTAGAGGATCGCCTGCCGGTAAAGACCGCAGCGTCATCAGGGCATTTGCCGAGGGGATCATCGTTACCGAGGCCTGGCGGATCAACCAGGGGACCTCTCTGTACTCAGCAAATAAGTCCCCTTTCTCTTTTTTTAGCTGAACCGGTTTGGTAGGCAGAACAGACAGCGGCAACTGGCCTAAGGGACCCGTAACCGTGACAAGCAGGTTCTGGGCTTTAATCCAGGCAGATTCCACGGGGGCCAGCAATCGATTATAAAGATGATAGGCTTGATTCAGATCGAACTCGGGGACTTCCTCCATAGTCGTCGGAGCGGGATCAGGATCCAGGGCCTTACGTAACTGAGTGACCATCGTGGTAAGGTCTTTCCCCCCCAGAGGTATTACCGAGAAACCACTTTCCCCTTGGGAGGGTACGGCCCAGATATAGGTCTTTTCTTCTCCGGTATAAATAGAAATCAGGGCCTCTCCCGGACGGAGGGTTTTCTGGACCGTCGCTATGGTCACCGGTTGAGGATTTATAAAATCGGCATATTTAGGGAAACGTTTATTGATCTCGGTGATAACAGCCGTGTTGGCCTGGGATAAGGAGTCGATCGTGTTCTTCAGGGTCTTCAAGGCTTGTTGGTCCTGTTGGTCCGGCCGGGCCATAATAGCATTGGAAAAGATGTCTTGCAAGGCGGTGATCTGCTTCCTGGTATCCTGCTCTCTGCGGACCAGATCGGATAGTCCCGGATCATAGGCCGCGGCCGCTCGAGCACTGCTCTCCCCAAGGGCAGTCTGGGTTTTCTGACTCCCCAGATAACTGATCACCCTAAAGGCCTCCTCTGATGCCGGAACACCTAATTCCTTTTCCTTGGGCATACCGTAAATCGCTGCTAAGAAGTCGGCATAAGCATCGAGGATTATCCGGGTGATCCTGTTCATTGCCTCACGCTTACCCCCTTGCTCCATCAATACAGGGGCTGTGGCCGAGAAGTCCCGGAAGGCTTCTTTGTAGTTGCCGGTTCCGGAGTAGGCCATAGCCCGGAGGGCCACCATAAGAATAGTTCTGAAATGTTTTTCGCCGAAAGACTTTTTGTATCGTTCGTACACCTGAGAAATGATCTTCAAGGCCTCATCCCAGCGGCCTGTTTTCAAAAGAGAGATGATAAGATCCTCGTTTTGTATGAATCTGGTTTCGTAGAGATAGCGGTTCTCCTTCATCCCCTCCCGGGCGGCATCATATACCTTCATGGCCCCGGTAAAATTCCCTTTCCGGCTTAACACATTACCCAAAAACATTCGGGCAGTACATAGGGCATTGGAATCATCCGGGATGCCGGAAGACTCCAAGATACGGATGGCCGTCTGGTTTAATTGCTCGGCCTCGTTAAGACGACCTTGAGCGATCATGGCCAGGGCGAGAATCTGTACGGTCCGGGCCGTTAAATCTGACTTTATACCTCCAAGCCCCAAGGCCTCTTTTATGGTCTGTCGAGCCTCTACCTCGCCTTCAAGGTAGCGACCTTGAATAATAAGGTTTCTGGAAAGCAATATGCGGGCCGTTATAGAAGGGCGTGGATGAACTTCTTTTTGACCTGGCAAATTTTGGAGGTAAAGTGCCTTTCGAAGATGGGCTTCCGCTTCCCTATATCGGCCTTTAGCCGTTGATATGTTAGCCATAATTCTGTGCATTTGACTGGTTATCCCAAGGCCTTTTTTTCGGAAATGATTATAATCGACGCGGCTTTCCTGGACGATTTTCTCGGCGGTCTCTATGTCTCCCATTAGGATATAGGCGTCTACCAGTTCTTGATAGGAGCCGGTACTCGGTTTAGTATTATTTGTAAGCTGCACGACTTGCTTGAAAAGATCAATGGATTGTTGGAAGTTGCCGTTTGATTTCTCGGCTATGGCAAGAAAGTGCAGTAAGTCTGGATTTTTTCTTTCGTACTTCTGGGCGTTCCGAAAATCCTCGAGGGCCTGTTTGGTATGGCCCATATCAAAGGCGGCAAAAGCTCTCTTCTGATAGAATCGGAATTTAGCATCATCGCTGAGGTTGTCAGGGGGTAAGGCGGACATCTCCGTCTTCAATCTTTCCGTAACCTTAGAGTCAAACTGTCCCGGTTGATCAAGAACATTCAGGATATCGTCAATGCGGCGTGAGGGAGCGGTGAAAGGCTTTTCTTCCATGGGAAGGGAAATTTTTTCAGCCTCTTCCTGAGACATCGCTGACGCCTGGTCGGCAAAACCGGAGAAGAAAAACACCATCAGAAGATGAAACATCAAAATAATATACCTCGTTATCTTCAGAGTTATGCCAGGGCCTTGTTTTATTGACGCCATGTTATCTCGTCACCTCAAAAAAAATCCTATAAATTTATAATTAGCGTATGTCCTCTCCGCCCCCGTCACCGGAGAGGACGAAGGGTGCCCAGAAAAGGGGATGGGCGTAGCAGAAAGCAATTTTTCGGGTTCGAGGATCGATGTGTCCGGGTGATTGTATCAGATTGATCATGGCCTTTCGCAGGGCCTGCGCCCGGGTCAGTTTCTTATCCTCCATCTGATAATGAAAGAGCTGAGTGGTCAACTGTCTGGCGGAGGTGGTTTCCACCGGATACATGCTGGCCAGAAGAGCTCGGGTACCGGCATAAAAAAAGGCCTTTCCTAATCCGGAAAGGGCCTCGGCCCCCGAGCCATCGGCGGCCCCGGTGTTGCAGGCCGAAAGGATCACCCAGTCGGCATTTAATTTTAATTTCATGATCTCGCCCATCGTCAAGAGGCCGTCTTCTTTTATTCCGGTCACGGTGGGGGAGGAAAGGGCCAGGGCCGGCTGCTCCAGGCCGTCCAGGTCGCCGGGGACCAGGGCATGGGTGGCAAAAGCCACAATCTTTCGGTCGGAGAGATCCGTGGTTTTTACTTTTGTTTCCGTCGCCTCTTTTCCTAAGAAGACGTCGCGGGTTAGATCCGCTTTAAGAGTAACGGCAATGGTCTTGATTTCTTCGGCCGTATCCGGAAGACGGTTCAGATTTTCGAGCTGACTGGAGGAGAGTTTCTGGCTGTCCAATCCGCCGTGATCAGACAACCGGACTCCTCTGACCTGGATGGTTCCACTCTTTTTTTCCACCATTGAAATTTGTGAGCGATTAAATATCGGATCACCGAACCCGATAAAAACTTTCCTCTCGGTGGATCCCGGAGGCAGTTGACGAAATGAGAGGAGAGATATAGCCGAGGGCACCATGGTAATGGAAACATGGTGAATAAGCCAGGGGGCCTTTTGGTAATCCTCAAAAAGAACTTTTTCTGTTTTAGAGGGCTTATGGGGAGCGGTCATCAGGATGGATAGAGGCAACTGACTAAGCGGGTCGTTGACAATGATCAATAAATCTTTGGCATCCTTCCAGCCCTCTCTGACCGGCAGCAGCAGAGAGCGGTATAATTCATAAGCCCGGTCATAGTTGAAAGGAGGGATATCGTTAATTGTCCGAGGATTCGGATCAAGGGATTCCCGCAAAGAGGTGACCAGTTGGGCCAGGTTCTGCTGCCCCAAGGGGATGGAGGCGTATTTTACCGGACCCTTGGCGGAAATGGCCCAGATATAGGTGCGATCCTCAAGGGTATAAATCGAGATCAAAGACTCATGGGGGCGCAGGATTTTTTGAACGGCGGAAGGGAGGGGGAGTTGGGGATTGACGAAATCGGCATATTTGCCGGAACGTTTCTTTATCTCTCCCAAGAAGGCTGTTCTCGATTGTCGGAGTGTATTCAGTTTTTGACGCAGTTCTTTGAGTAATTCCGGATTTTGCTGATCAAAAGGAGCAGAGATGATTTCCATGAGGGAGGTCTCAACCGCTTTTATTTCTCCTAAAGTGTCCTGTTCCTGGCGGATGAGACTAATAACCTCGGAATCGGTCTCTGCGGCCCTGGCACTGCTGGCTAAAAGGGCGCTCTGAACAGTTTGGCTGCGGGTGGCTTCGGAGATTTTAAAAGTGAGGGCCACGGTATCGAGACCGGGGTCTTTTTCCGTCCGGTTGTCGTGAAGTTGATCAAGGAGTCGCATATAGTCGTGGAGGATTATTTTTACCCGTTGATTTCTATAGTACCCGCCTCTCCCCGCGGCATATTGGGACAGTTCATCGAAGGCCCTGGAAAAGTCTTCCAAAGCCTGTTTAGGATTATTTAAACGGAAATAGGCCATCCCTCGGAGGGCGAGCATCTCGGCGGTATTGAAATTTTTCTCGCCGAAAACGGTTTTATAATTATCATAGTTTGGGGCGATGATTTCCAAGGCCTCCCGGGGACGACCGGCCATAATCAAAGATAGTAAAAAGGAAGAATTTTTTGTATACACTTTCTCATAGAGATATTGATTCTCCTTCAGTGCTGTTTTTATCTGATCAAATTGGATCAAGGCACTCTGGAAGTCGCCCAAGGCGACCAGAAGATTTCCGTAATTACTTCTGATCTGTCCGGCCATTCTGGAATCGTTGGTCACTCCGGAGGTTTCCAGGATTTTTATGGCGGCGGTAAATAACTTTTCCGCCTCCTCAGTCCTCCCTTGCACGGCCAGGTTGTTGGCAATGGTGGAGATGGCCGAAAAGGTCTGGGCCGATTCCTGTCCCCCATGGCCCAGGGATTCTTTGAGTAAATTACGGGCGATCATTTCTGAACCTAAAAAGCGACCTTGAAAATACAGATTTCGGGCCAGCCAGGCCTTATTGCGAAAGACCGTTTCCGGTGAAGAGGCATCCGCCCCTGTGCTCAGCCTCTTGGAAAGGGCCTGGCGGATAAAGCGTTCGGCGGCCTTGAATCGGCCTTGGGCTTCCAGGATGCGGGCTTCCATATGGGCCCTTAGAATGAGGCATTGATTCTTGGCCCACTTTTCTTTCTGAGAGGGTCCCGCCTCCATTCGTCCCCAGCCGCTTCGATGTATTTTGGAAGGAGTTCCTTGCTCGCCCCGGCAATGCTTGAGGGCTTCTCCCTTTATTTTATTGGCCGCTCCTATGTCCCCCAATCCGGCATAGAGGGATGATAAGAACATATAACTCCAGATGTAATTGGAGGTTTTGACGTTTTGTTCAAATAATTCGATAGCCCTCTTGAAATTTCCGGCATCCAGTTCGGTCACGGCCAGTCGATGGAGGAAGGATGGATCGTTGATCCCGGCCTCTCCGGCAAAGCGCATGGCCATTTCAAAGTCATCCAAAGTTTGTTTGTAGCGTCCTAATTCAAAGGCGGCCGATCCCCTCTTTTTGTAAAAATCGGCCAGCTCTTCTTTGTTTTCCGTTTTGGGCGGAACGGCTTCGGCTTTTCTTTTAAATGCGGCTGTGGTTTCGATATTGAACTTTCCGGTTTGATTAAGTATCTGGGTAATATCGTCGATCCGTCTAGGCGGGGGTGTAAAGGTCTCCTGCTCAACCACGGGAGCGGTTTCCTCTTCAACTTCTTCCAGGGATTGGGCAAGAATAGGGGGGGCCGTCAGGAAGGCCAGGAGAGTGAAGAAGACTATGAAACATATTGTAGTCATAAAGTAATTATATAAAGCAGGGGAAAAAAGCAAGGAGAAAAATTTTTTTACTAACTGAGGATCGGAAGGAGTTGTATCGGCGCGGACCATGAGTCGGTTATAGGTTGAATAGATCGAAAAGACATGAAGGTTGGGCAGAAAGACAAAAGGAAGAAACTAGGAGGAATAAACTAAAAGGACCGAAGCGATTATTTTATTGAATCCGGTAACTACAACGTGGTATTTTAATACTCACATTTGAAAAGTCCGTCCGCAGAAGAGAAGTGGAAACGGGAAGGCATTGGGTGCACAGGTTGTCAATTCATTCTCAAGGTGAGGACGTATGTTATTCAAGATCAGCCTCTATCTGTCTTTGTTCCTTTTCATCATCGGGTTAGGGTATAAGGTCCTGAACTGGTTTCGCTGCCGGGCGGATGATCCGGCCGGAGATGTCTCCGCTTCCCAACGTTTTTCGGCCGCCGTCCAGGGCCTATTCCTGTCCGTCTTCAGCAGCCGATTTTTTACCCTGCTTAAAATATTCCTGATGGATATCCTCCTGCAAGGCCGCCTCTTCCGGGAGAGCCGTCTGCGCTGGGCGGCTCATATGTGCCTGTCTTACGGCATCCTTCTGCTGATTTTGATGCACGCTCTGGACACTTATATTTCCAAAAAACTTTTCAGCGAATTTTCTTCCACCATAAATCCCTTTATGTTTCTCCGGAATCTTTTCGGGGTTATGGCCCTCATCGGCCTGGGGATAGCCGCTTATCGCCGCCTGACTGATCAGGTCATGCGTCAAACCACACGAGGGATGGATATCTATGCCCTGGTCCTTTTGGCGGTGATCATCCTTTCCGGATTTTTTTTAGAAGCGGCCAAGATCGTCTCCCATGAACGTTATCAGGAGATGGTCCAGGAGTTTTCTTCCATCACCGATGAAAAAGAAGCCCAGGCCTTGCAGGTTTATTGGGCCAAAGACTTCGGGGTGGTCTTCCCGAAACCCATGGCACCCCCGGATCAGGCGATCCTGGACAAAGGCAAAGAGGTTCATGCCCTTAACTGCGCCTCCTGTCATTCCAAACCAACGGCAGCCTTTTTGTCCTATGGGGCAGCCAAAGTGATGAGTCCGATGGCCTTGACCTTGGGACAAAGCGGCACCAGGAGTTTTTTCTACTATATACATTTTTTGAGTTGTTTCCTGGGGTTGGCTTTACTCCCCTTTACCAAAATGTTTCATCTCCTGACCAGCCCCCTGGTCCTTTGGATCAACGGGGTGACGGATTGGGCCAAAGCCACTCCGGCCGCCCTGGCTACGGTCAGGGCCATTGAACTGGACGGCTGCACCCATTGCGCCACCTGCAGTCTCCATTGTTCGGTGAGGCCGGTGTTTCAATCGATTTCCAATACGTTAATTTTGCCTTCGGAAAAATTAACAGCCTGGGGGTCTTTGACGGGGGGGAGAAATGGTGACTTCCCCCTGCCTACACTCGAAGCCGGAGAGTATGCCTGTACAAAGTGTACACGCTGTACGACGGTCTGCCCGGTGGGGATTAATTTGCAGGACTTCTGGCTTAATCTGGATACAATGTTGCAAGACCGGAAATGTCCGGATCTGTTTAGCCGGAGCAGGGATGCCTTTGTTGAAAAGTTCGGCTGGAATCGTCAACAGACGATCATCCAGTTGCCGCCTTTAGGTAAGGCCTTTACCCGGAGGGTGGGCCTGACCTTTCAGGCCTCTAGCTTTCATAACTGTTTCACCTGTATGACCTGCAGCAATTCCTGTCCGGTTGTAACCCATTATGAGAAGCCTTTGGAAAAGCTGGGCCTGCTTCCCCATCTGATTATGCAGAATTTACGCTACGGACTTCAGGATAACGTCCTGGGGGCCAGGATGGTATGGGACTGCCTGGGTTGTTACAACTGCCAGGAAAGCTGCCCCCAGGGGGTGCGGGTTACCGATGTCCTTTTTGAATTAAAGAACCTGGCCTTTCAACAAGGGATAGACCGGACTTCCGGGGAAGGGAGGTCATAAGAAAAATGAGTCGATACAGCTTATTCCCCGGATGCAAGATTCCTTATTATCTGCCCCGATATGAGACGTCCAGCCGTCTGGTGCTGAAACAATTCGGTGTGGAGCTGGAAGATCGGGAGTTTAATTGTTGCGGCCATCCGATTCGATTTTTGGACTTTAAGGCCTTTGTTTTTTCTTCAGCTCGAAATATAGCCATAGCCGGTCAAAGAGGACTGCCGCTGCTTTGTCTGTGTCAATGCTGTTATGGGGCCTTGCGCTATGCCGATTTATTAGTCAAAAGACATTCGGATCTGCGGAAAGAGGTCCAGAACTTTCTGATCTCCGAAGGTCTGCGCTACCCCGAAGGGCTGGAGATCAAGCATCTTTTGCATGTCTTTGCCGAAGATATCCTCCCGGAAAATATTCAGAAAAAAAATGTGCGCCCCTTGGAGAACTGCAAAGTAGCCGCCCATTACGGCTGCCATATCCTGCGGCCCCGGGATGTGGTTCAATTCGACACCCCTTTTAACCCGACTAAATTTGAGAAACTGATCGAGTCCACCGGAGCGAAAAGTATCGATTGGCCCATGCGGACCCAATGCTGCGGAGAATCGTTGTGGGATAAAAATATGACCTTGTCCCGGGAACTGACCGTCAAGAAGATGAGGAATGCCCAGGAGTTCGGGGCCGGGATGCTCTGTGTGAGCTGCACCCATTGTCAAATCCAATTTGACCGGGTGGGGGAGATCCTTAAAGAAGAAGGTGGAAATCCATATGTGCCTTCCATCCTCTATCCCCAGTTGCTGGGTTTAAGCCTGGGATTGGAGGCCAAGGACTTAGAGGTTTCCCCTGCCTTACTCGAACGTCTTAGCTGATTTCTAGTCTGTTTTATCGGCCCCTTTCTGAGGACCGTTTTTCCCTAAGGCGCCTTTATTTTGTTTTCTGATAACTCGCCGAGTACCCTTTCCGCACAGTCATGACACAGTCCGTGAGAGAATTCCACCTGGGAATGGTTCCGGATATAGGCCTCCATTTGGTGCCACTGCCCTTGATCATCACGGATTTTTTTGCAGAAGGCGCAGATGGGCAGAAATCCGCTTAGGATTTTAATCCGGGAGTGGGCCTCCTTCAGTTCAATAATCATTTGTTCCCGTTGGGCCTCGACTTTTTTTCGAGGCCAGGAGATAAAGGCCGTCACCCAAATCGCATATAAAGCCAAGAGCCGATTGGCCACCACCTTCCACAATTCCCCTCCCGGGGGAGAATAAAAAAAGCCTAAAATGGTTAATAGAGAACAGAGGGCCGCCAAATAAAAAACAGCCTTCTGCTGCCTGAGGTTATAAGCCAGAAGGATTACGGAAATATACAACACCCCATCAGCCACGCCCAGTTCGGTTAAAAAGTCGATCCCCAAAAATAGGATCATCAACAGGCCGATAAAAAAAAGAAGTCGGGTCTGACGGTTTTGATCGGCTGTGTTTTCCATAGAGGCCTTTCCTAATGATGAAGTGAGAAAAGAGTTATTGGCTGTAGGTCAGGTTACGACCAAAGGGAGTTACATGACAATTATGACGTCTTTTTGATAAAAAGTCAGGGAGCCCATCGAGCACCCTGACCTACAAATTAAATACCGAAAGAATCGAAATTGGTATTATTTTAGCTTTTTTGAAAAATGAAACCAGGATAACGGAATGTTTGCAAATAATGTCATTCTTGGACACCGGTGGTCTTGTTTTTAATGTTGTCCAAAGGTTACCCAGTGGGAAACCGGGAACCGCTCCGAAGGAGTGGGACTGAGCAGGTCTTCTTGCGAAGAGAATCCGGCCCCAAACGCCAAGTTAATTCGATGCAGGGCATTGAAGCTCCCGGCCAAGGCCGGGGCTTCCCGGCAAGGAATACTTTCAGTTATTGAAGTTTGCTTCCCTATCCCCCTAACAGAAGGGGGCAAGGGAAGCATCCCGGTCACCTTAGCCCGTTTCCAGCTTGGGTGAAGGCCTACTTTTGGAGCAAGGCAAAATATTCTTCGCATAAAAAGCCTTGCTCAGTCCCACTCCTTCGGAGCGGGTCCCGGTTTAGCCCGGCAAAGAAGCTTCGGAGAAATGGTGGACAACTTTAAAAACAAGACCACCGGTGTCCTCCTGTTGGGTATCCGTAGTCCATTTTTCAAAAAGCTAAAATAATATCGAAATTTTAAATAGATGTAGCCACATCACTGTCAGATGGCTGTAATTATATCCCTCTTTTTTTTAAAAGGCTTTGATTTAAGTCAAATCTTTTTGTTCTCGGAACTATTAGGATGTCTTTGACTCCGGATTATTACACTTTGCGCAGGCGGGTTATGATCATTGCAGATAAAGATAAATCATTGCTGAATCGTTTGAAAGTACGTTACCTGATTCAAGGCCTTTTTTTGCTCTGGGTTTTTTTAATGGCCTTTCAATTCCGGGCCTTTGTGCTTTCTCTCTCCGATCCGCTCGGGACCCCTATGGCCTATCGCCCACCTTCGGTGGAGGCCTTTTTACCGATAAGCTCCTTGATGAGCTTCACCTACTTCGTTAAGACCGGAATAGCCAACCAGGTTCATCCGGCGGGTTTGGTCATTTTTTCCTTGACCCTTATCGGGGCCGTTGTGATCCGAAACGGATTCTGCAGTTGGGTTTGTCCCATCGGTTCGATTTCGGAGATGATTTATAAATTGGGTCGAAAAGTCTTCGGACGAAACCTGTCTTTACCCCTCTGGCTGGACCGGGGACTCCGGGGAATAAAATATTTTCTGCTGGCTTTTTTTCTTTATATCATTCTACCCATGTCGGCCGGGGATCTAAGGGGCTTTATCCACGGACCCTATAATCGGATCGCCGACGTCAAGTTGTATTTCTTTTTTTCGCACATCAGTACCCTGGCCTTTGTGATCATTATGACGTTGGTCTTTTCCTCGCTCTTTATCAAACATTTCTGGTGCCGCTACGGCTGCCCGTATGGGGCCCTGTTGGGACTGTTATCCCGAATCAGCCCTTTCCATATTCAACGGAAGGCCGACCGCTGCCTGAGCTGCGGCAGTTGTGACCGCAGTTGTCCCAATTCCATAGCCGTATCCCAATTGACTCATATCCGCTCGGAAGAGTGTCGGGCCTGTTTCTCTTGCCTGGAAGCCTGTCCACGCCCGAATGTGCTTAATTTCGGGACCGGTCCAATTCTTCGAACCGTCCCGAAGGCTGTCTATGCCCTGGTGATCTTGTTGATCTTTCTGGGGCTGCCTCTAGTCTTTTCGGCCCTGGGCTATTGGGAATCTGAGACCCCGATGTTTGTCTACCGGCATTTGTTCCAAATCCTGACTCAGATCGGTCATCCATCCGTTTCCGGTCCGGGGACCGGTTAGCCCTAAGAGTTCCGGTCTCCCTGTTTAATTTGAAAGATGCCATAAGTGGCCCGAAGGTTGGCCAGAGTTTTGATCATCCGGCCCCATTTCTCCTGCCCTTGAGTGTTGATAGCCGCCGCTTTAACAATCATAAAGCCAACCTGTTTGGAAAACAAGATAAAATCTTTGATGGTGATGACCCGGATATTGGGTGTGTCATACCATTGATAGGGAAGCTGAGAGGTCACCGGAGCCATACCGGTAAGGAGGAGTTGGAGACGAATCCGCCAATGACTGAAATTGGGAAAGCTGACGATTCCGTTGCGGCCGATGCGCAGGATGGAGCGGATTAAACGGTCCGGCGCATAGACCTGCTGTAAGGTCTGGCTTAAAACGATGTAATCGAAGGCTTGATCCGGAAAATCTTCGATCTCTTCATTCATGTCCCCCTGAAGAACAGAAAGTCCTCTCTCGATGCAGCGGACTACTTTGGCTTCATCTTTTTCGATTCCCTTTCCTTCAATGGCTTTATGGGTTTTCAGATAGAAGAGGAGATCCCCCTCTCCGCAGCCCAGATCCAGAACCCGTGAACCCGGCTCTATCCAGGAAGCCACTAACTGCAGATCAAAACGAATGCCGTTGTTTTTAAATTTGACGATAGACACGGTCCAAGAAACCTCTGATCATTTCGGTTAAGCGTTCATCGGGCAGCAGAAAGGCGTCATGGCCCCATTGGGCCTCAATTTCGCAGAAGCTGACATCCTTGCCGTTTTTCTTCAAGGCCTGGACGATCTTCCTGGATTGATAGGTCGGATAGAGCCAGTCGGAAGTAAAGGAAATGACCAGGAAGCGGGCCATGGTTTTGGAAAAGGCCCGTACGGTCGATCCTTGTCCGTGCTGGAGGCCGAGGTCGAAATAATCGGCGGCCTTGGTGATATAGAGAAAAGAATTAGCATCGAACCGCTCCACAAACTTAGATCCTTGGTATCGAAGATAGCTCTCCACCTGAAAGTCGGCATCGAAGTTATAGGAAAAATCGGCGCGGTCCTGAAGCCTGCGCCCAAATTTCATCCTCATGGATTCGTCGGAGAGATAGGTGATGTGGCCGATCATGCGGGCCACGGCCAGTCCCAGAGAAGGCTTGGGACCGGAATAATAGCTGCCGCCGTTCCAGTGGGGATCGGCCATAATGGCCTGCCGGGCCACTTCGTTGAAGGCTATAGCCAGGGCCGAGTGCTTGGTGGTGGTCGCCAAAGGGATAGCCGAGTGGACCATGTCCGGGAAGCGGATGGCCCATTCCAGAACCTGCATCCCGCCGATCGAACCGCCGATGACCGCCAAAACTTTTTTGATGCCCAGGTGATCCAGGAGGCGTTTTTGGGCGGAGACCATGTCGCCGATGGTGACTACGGGAAAATCCAGTCCATAGGGCCGGGTGGTTTGAGGGTTGAATGAAGAAGGGCCGGTCGTTCCCGAACAGCTACCCAGGATATTGGAACAAATAACAAAGTAGCGGTCGGTATCGATTCCCTTTCCCGGACCGACCATGATATCCCACCATCCCGGTTTGTTGTCCTCCTGGGCATAATAACCGGCCACATGTGAATCACCGGAAAGGGCATGGGTGATAAGGATAGCATTATCCCCGGCCGGATTTAAGATCCCGCAGGTTTCATAGGCCAGGGTCAAAGGCCCCAGACTGGCCCCGCATTCAAGGACCATTTTAGCGGGCGGTTCGGCAAAGGTGAAATTTTTTTTCTCCACCAGCCCTACCGAGACCCCTTGGGGATCATGTTCGATATATTCGCTCATGAAGCGGACTTGCCTTTCAGGGCTTGTTCCAGGTCCTCAATAATATCCTGCACATCTTCTATCCCGATGGACAGACGGATCATCTCCGGCAGAATGCCCAGGGCCAAACGGGTTTCCTCATCAAAAGAAATATACTGGGAAGAGTAGGGGTGAATCACCAGGGTCTTACAGTCTCCTAAGTTGGCCAAATGGTAAATCATACGAAGACGATTGATAAACTGAAAGCAGGCGTCCTGATCCTTGAGACCAAAGGTGATTAGGCCGCCGAAACCTTTTCCTTGGAATTGCTGTTGGGCAAGACCATGAAATGGATTTGAGGGAAACCCTGGATAATTAACCCAAGCGACTTCCTTTCTGCCTTGCAAAAATTCGGCGATGAGTTGGGCGTTTTTCAGGATCCGTTCCAGGCGAAGAGACAAAGTGTCCAATCCAATCATGGTCAGGTAGGAATGGAAAGGGGAGGCGGTGGTCCCGAAATTGATATGGTGTTCCCGCCAGACTTTATCCAAAAAGGCCAACGGCCCTTTGCGGTCGATAAAAGGTTTAAAATCCGGGAACCGATCTTCGGACCAGGAAAAGGCACCTTTGTCGATCACTATCCCGCCGACCGCTGCACCATGTCCGCTTAAATATTTAGTGGTGGAGTGGAGGATGATATCGGCATCCAACTCAAAGGGCCTGCATAAGTAAGGGGAGGCCAGGGTATTATCGACGATCAGGGGAATTCCTTCTTCGTGAGCCAATCGGGCGATTTCCCGGAGATTGGGAATATCCAGTTTGGGGTTGCCGATGGTTTCTACATAAACAAAGCGGGTCTTTTCATTAATCGCCTCGGCCAGGGCCTTGCCATCCGTTGGTTCGACCAGCCGGGCCTTAAGGCCGTATTTGGCGAAGACCCTGGTAAAAAGGAGATAGGTGGACATAAAAAGGGAATTCCCGGCCACGAACTCATCCCCCGAGCGTAATAAGGCCAGACAAGCGTTATTGACGGCGGCCATACCGGAGGCCATCATAACTGCACCCTTTCCGCCTTCCAAAAGAGTCAGTTTCTCTTCAAGGGTGCGATTGGTCGGATTGCTCAGGCGCATGTAAATGTGGTCGGTGGTCTGGCCGGCAAAAGATCGGCTCAAGTTCTCCACCGTTGAATGAAGATGCGAAGCGGTTTGGAAGATGGGGGGAAGGGTCGCCCCCGACCAGGAATCCGGAGATTGTCCGGCGTGGATGACTTGGGTATCGAAACGATAAGATTTTTCGGATGCCATACTGGTTCTAACCTCCTGCTCTTTTTGTTGATAAAAAGATAATCTGCCGACCTTTAAGGTAAGGTTAAACGACCTTACCTTAAAAAGCCATGACTTAAGTCATATTTTCCGGTGTTTAGGTCAAAAAAATACTACATTGTGGTATAATTTGTAAAGAGAATAAGGTCTCCCTGTGCAGAAAGGTAACCGGTTTGGAAAAATAAAATAAATAGTATTAACTATTATTTCTTTCCGAATCCATGAATTTACCTCGATATTTTGAATATTTTTTTACTTTAAATAAAAAAAGTCTTGACGGAGACACAATAAATCATTATTATAGTTAATACTATGAACAAATTAACTAACGATTCAACCAGAATGACGCGTGACCAAGCCTCCCGGCTTAAGAGCCTGATTGAAGATATCAGCCTCTGTTGTCAGGAAAGAATTGAATTGTTTTCCAGGAGATTCGGCCTGACCCCGGCAGAACTTCGAAGCCTGCTCCTGTTTAAAGATGAACGGTATCTGACTCTGACGACTCTCGCTCAAAGATTAGAGGTGGCCAAAAGCCGGGTAAACAAAATCCTGGAAGGTTTGCTGAAAAAGAAGCTCATTGAACGCCTGGATGATCCGAAAGACTCCCGGGTCAAATTAATCAGTCTGACCCCGGCCGGGCAGAAGAAAACCAGAGAAGTGGATGAGCTAATGACGGATATGCATCATTCGCTGGTCCTGACCTTGAACGCAGAGGACAGGAAAACGGTCCTTTCGGCTTTGGAATTGCTGCGGACCTCGATGGATGCAGTGAAAAAACGGTTAGAATAATTTTATTTTCAGAGGAGGGAGTTATTATGGAAGATATTAAACCTGCTCAAACCTTGGACTGCAGGGGCCTGAGCTGCCCCATGCCGGTTTTGAAAACCAAAAAGGCCATAGAAACATTAGCATCAGGTCAGGTCCTGGAAATAATGAGCACCGATCCGGGAACCCGTAACGACCTTCCGGGCTGGGCTTCGCGCACCGGAAATACTTATCTGGGGGAAAAAGAAGACCAGGGTTTCATCCGTTTTTATGTGAAGAAGAAATAGGTGGAAGAGTATGGCTGAAAAATTGGGCATTTTCGTTTCCTCCAACAAGAATCTCAAACATGTGATCGGGATCACCAAGGCTGCCGAGGCCGCCGGGAAAGAAGTTGTTATTTTCTTCTCCCACAAAGGCGTCCTGCTCACCCAGGAACCGGAATTTAGGGAACTGATCGGGCATGGCCGAAAATCATTGTGCAATGTGGGGTATGAAGCCAACGGTCTCAAAGGAAAACCGGCCCCGGGGATTGAAGAAAAAGACTTTGGGACTCAGGCCCGGCATGGGGAAATCATTGAGGAAGTGGATCGGTATATTGTGATGTGAATACCAGGTTAAAGGCAGAAGGTGCAAGGTGTAAGGAAAATCCTGATAATTGTGAAAAGGGATAAAGGAAAAAGAAATGAGGAAGGTGGCTTTTTTAGTCAAGGATAAGGAAGAAGATTGGGAAGGGCTCCGCTCAACCCTGGGACTGGCCGTGGAAAACAATTCGGTCTGTCTCTTTGTCCTGGATCATGAAGTGGAAATGACCGAGGCTTATCGAGAGAACCTGGATTGGGTTTTGGATATGGAAGGTGAACTGTATTCCAATGTCCCGGCCAATGTGGAGAAGCACGGTTTTAAGGCCGTTACTTATGAGGAGTTGGGACAAAAACTGAAAGAAATGGATTTCATTGTTCCCTTTTAATTTGGAAATGAGTGTAACGTATTGCATGTTTTTTTGAGGTTATTATGAAGCTTCTACATATTAATCGGTCTAAACCAACCGAAGAAATAACGATTCTAGAGAAGATCCTTTCTGAAGGGAATGAATCAACGATTTTTCCTTTGTATGAAGAAAAGGTCGATTATGACAAACTGGTGGAGCTTATCTTTTCGCACGATAGGGTTATTAGTTGGTGGTAAAAAAATATGACCAGGTTGCTGAAACCGGGAACCGCCCCAAAGGGGTGGGTGTGAGCGTTAAGCGAACAAAAATGTTCATTTACGGCGTTCCCCTCATCCTTCGTCATTGCGGCGTATTAATACATACGCCTCATTCCTCAGGACTTCTTCGCATCCGAAGGATGCTTAGGCCCATCCCATTGGGCTGGGTCCCTGGTTTCGGGAGGCCTTCTATCTAAACCTTTTTAAGTAGCCTGGAAAAAAATTTCTTTTCAATTATATAACTTCAACCAACCATATTAATCAACCAGGAGGTTTTATGGACGAGAACCAAATAAAAAAAATGATCGATGAGCGGGTGGAAGAAATTTTGAAAGAAAAGTTGGCCCAAGTGGGGCAGAAAAACAGGATGGCCATCATCGCCTCGAAAGGGACGCTGGACATGGCTTATCCTCCGCTGATCCTGGCCAGTACAGCAGCCGCTTTTGATCTGGAAGTGGGGATCTTTTTTACCTTTTACGGTCTGAACATCATCAACAAGAAAAAGTATGCCAACCTGAAAGTGCCACCCTTGGCTAATCCGGCCATGCCCATGCCGGTGCCGAACATCATCGGGGCACTGCCCGGAATGACGGCTATGGCCACGACGATGATGAAAAGCTGGATGGCCAGGGAAAAGGTGCCGACTATTCCTGAACTATTGGACGCCTGTATTGAGGGCGGAGTGAAGCTCATCGGCTGTCAGATGACCATGGATGTAATGGGCGTTAAACGGGAAGACCTGATTGAGCCTATTGAAATAGGTGGGGCGGCCTCCTTTTTAGATTTTGCCTTGGATGCCAAGGTTACTCTGTTTATTTAACAGGTAGCTGAAAAAGGCCCATCTGCGGCGTTGCCCTCATCCTTCGTCATTTTGACGTATTTCTATATACGAATCATTCCTCAGAATTTTTTCGCATCGGGGGCGATGCTTAGGCCCATCCCTTCGGGACGGGTCCCTGGTTTCGGGCGCCTTGTATCTGGACCTTTTTGAGCAACCTGCAAAAAAGAGTTTTTCCGCAAACTGTTAAACGGTTCAGGATAAGAAGAATTGAATGATTTGATTTGGAAGGGGCCTTTGAAGCTTCGGCTTCCGTGTTCCTCACCCGGAGGAGTCTTATCCTGTTCAGCCCTCGCCAGCAAGGTCACCTTCCATCATTCTTAAAGGTGGCGTCAGTGTTTGAAAAGGATCTTCCGGCTTTTCTTTTATTGACTTGGCCGCGGAAGGCGGGCAGTCGGGATCGGTATTTTTCAATTTATTAGGTTCATTAGTTAGTTGCGGTTTTGAGTCAGGGGTGTTGGCCGGCGAGGTTTTCCCTTCTTCGGCAAAGGAAGAGGTGACGAAGAGAAGAATCAGCATGAGAATGCCTAAAATTTTATAGGAATTTTGTTTGATCATTCTTGTTCCGTCCGAGTATTGTTTTTAATAAACCATTCACTCAATTGGGCCTTGTTGGGGAGGCCGCCTACCGCGACCAGTTTTTCGTTGATCAGCAGGGCTGGAACTTGGAAGACGCCGTAACGATCGATTTCCTTCTGGTCGGTGACGTGCTCGTAATCGGCCGCCAAATGGAGCTCTGCCAGGACCTCTACTATGCTTCGGTTGAAGGCCTGGCAGCCGGCACACCCCTGACCCAGCAGTCGGATGACCAGACCTTGCTTTTTTTGTTCCGGACCAGTGTCCCGCCCCAAGTGCTTATGAAATTCCCGAACCAAGGCCCGGCCATAATCTTCTTTGGCCTTTTGAGGGATATAATTCTTTTGGGAAAGCTGCCGGATTAATTTTCCGGCAATTTCTTCATCGGAGGGGTCAGTCAGGGAGGAAGCCAGTTCCACCATAGCCTCTTTTAAGCCTATAATCCCGACCTGCAGATTGCCTATTTTCAGTTGGGTGATATCTTCGTTTGACATATTACGTTTTAATAATTCTTATTTTGTGATCTTTTTAAATAATAAGATCCAAGGTGATCATGTCAAGTGAAAAATAACGATTAACAGTTGCTGAAAAAGGCCCATTTACTGCGTTGCCCTCATCCTTCGTCATTGCGACGTACTTCTATGTACGCCTCACTCCTCAGGATTTTTTCGCATCGGGGGCGATGCTTAGGCCCATCCCTTCGGGACGGGTCCCTGGTTTCGGGCGCCTTGTCTCTGGACCTTTTTGAGCAACCTGTAATAAATGAGTTTTTCCGCAAACTGTAAATTAGAAAGAAGAATAAGGCCGTCAGATCAATGGGCTTCTTCTTGACAGGACCGGCATAATAAATCCTTGGAAGTGCAACTGGTGGCTTCAAACTGCAGGATGGGATGATCGATCTTGAATTTATTCAACAGCAGAGCCCGGACTTCTTGGGCCAGGACATCCACCTCGCACAACATCTGATCCGGCACCATGATGTGGGCCGCCAGGGCGATCGTTCCGGCGGAAGGATTCCAGACATGCAGGTGATGGAGTCCTACGACCCCTTTCAGGCTCTCTACTTCCTTTTGGATGGCCTCCAAATCAATTCCCGGCGGCGTGGCATTCATGAGGATCAACAGGGCTTCCTTTAATATCCCCCAACCGCTGTAAAGGATCAAGAGAACAATCAACCAGGAGACCAGGGGGTCGAGCCAGTACCAGGGACGAAAGAGCCAGATTATTCCCAATAGCGCCACACCCAGGGAAGTCAGGGTATCGATGATCATGTGGAGAAAGGCCCCGCGCAGATTGAGATTTTCTTTGGCTCCGGCATGAAGCATCCAGGTAGAGAGGCCGTTGGCTAGAACCCCGACAAAGGCGGCCCCGATGACCAGATTCCCTTGTATCGGAACCGGATTCCTGAGCCGCCCCCAGCTTTCCACGGCGATATAGAAAGCGGCTCCGAATAGCAGGGCCGTGTTGAAAACGGCGGCCATTACTTCTACCCGTTTATAACCGAAGGTGAGTGAGAAGGAGGGGCCGCGTCGGCCTATTTTTAAGGCGACATAACTGATCAGGAGAGAAGTGCAATCGCTTAAATTATGCAGGGCATCACTGATCAGGGCCACGCTGCCGGCAATCAGACCGGCGATAATCTGGACGGCCGGTATGATCAGATTGATAATCATGGTTATGACCAGCCGCCTGGTCCCGGAGTTCGAGGGGCTGTGATGATGGTGATGGTCAGTTTTCATAAATATGAAACGATAGTTCGGAGTTAAGAGTTCGGAGTTCGAAGGAACCGTATCCCCATCCTTTTTCGGACTCGCCCAAGACAAAGGGTGATGACAAGAAAAGCCGCCCCAAAGGCGGCTTTTCACTATTAGCCGGATGGCTATTTTTAATATACACTAAATCAAAAAATCTTAAAATGGGTTTTAATGGGTACCCTTTCGGGATTGTTTTTGACCTGATCCGACAAGAATCTTATTGGCCGGTTAATTATGGGTTTACAGACTCTTCTTTTTCTAGTAAGAGGGAAACACCCTGGATATTGTTGAATGCGGATTTAGGATTTTGGATGGCAGATTGGGATGGGGCCGGGATGAGATTCGAAGTTAGCGGATTAACCTATGGGAAAAATTGATTATCAAAAGAATTTAACGAAGGTCCAGCAGGAGGCGGTTTTTTCTCCGGACGGTTACACTCTGGTGATCGCCGGGGCCGGCAGCGGGAAAACGCGCACCCTGGTCTACCGGGTGGCCTGGCTGGTGGAGAACGGCACTCCCCCGGAGAGGATTTTATTGCTGACCTTTACGCGCAAGGCTGCTCAGGAGATGCTTCAGCGGGTGGAAGAGATGCTGGGACGATCCTGCCAGGGGGTGGCCGGGGGGACCTTCCATTCCCTGGCCTATAAAATTCTACGGCGCTACGGGGCCGCCATCGACCTGAGAAGTCCGCTGTCCGTCCTGGATCGGAAAGACAGCGAAGAGATTATCGCCAAGATCATAAAAGAAAAAGGCTGGGAAAAGAACAAAGACCGGCCGGATAAAAAAGAATTTCTGGAAATGCTCAGCCGTTTGGTCAATCGGGGACAAAGCTTTGAAGAGGGGCTCACGTCCTATTATTTTGACGATACCGTTTTGAACCAACTGAGGGAGCTGAATCGTGAGTATGAATCTTTTAAAAGAAGCCATGGCCTCTTGGATTATGATGACCTGTTAAGTCAAGGCCTGCGTCTTTTTAGGCAGGAGCCGCGGATAGCTCAAAAAATCGCTTCTTCCTATGACTATGTTCTGGTGGATGAATATCAGGATACCAACCTTCTTCAGGCGGAGATCGTCCGGCACCTGGCCCGAGACAATGTGATGGTGGTGGGCGATGATTCGCAGTCCATCTATGGGTTCAGAGGGGCCCATTTCAAGAATATCTTCGATTTCCCGCGCCAGTTCCCCGAGACCCGCCTGATCAAACTGGAGGAAAATTTTCGGAGTTCCCAGGCCATCTTGAATCTGGCCAACTCCCTGATCAGCTATTCCCAACAACGGTACAGCAAGTGCCTTTTTTCCCGTTTCAAAGAAGGAGCAATCCCTTCCTGCCTGGAACTCCCTTATGAAGAAGCCCAGTCGCAGGCCGTTGTTCAGCGGCTGCGGGACTATCATGCCCAGGGCATCCCCTGGAGGGATATGGCCGTGCTTTTTCGAGCCGGCCATCACTCCTTTAACCTGGAGGTGTTTCTGCAAAAGGAGGGCATTCCCTTTAATAAATACGGAGGCCGCCGGTTTGTGGAAGGGGCCCACATTAAGGACTTCTTGTCATATTTGAAAGTCCTTCATAACCCCAGGGATGTCTTGGCCTGGGAGCGGATCTTAAAACTCCTGGACGGCTTAGGACCGAAGAGGGCTCAGGAAATAGTCGGAAAGATGGTTCTTCACCCTGACTGGACTTCCCGCTTGGAAGTCCTTTCCCAATTCCCCCGCTTCAAAGCCCAGCTCGAGGAGTTTTACCGGCTTTTTCGGGTCTTGACGGATCAGCCCGTCATAAGGCCCACAGAGGCCCTGGAACTGATTTGGGCTTATTATCAAACGCTCCTGCCGACTTTATATGAAGACGCTCAACGTAGGCAGAAAGAGATCGAGGAAATCATTCGGATCAGCTATAATTATACCGATATAGAGGTCCTATTGGGTGATTTGAGTCTGGAGGTCTATGAAGAGCAGGAAGAGCGGGGGATGGATCGCCTCGTCCTGTCCACCGTTCATTCGGCCAAAGGCCTGGAGTGGAGGGTCGTCTTTATCATCTGGTTGACGGAAGGCCGCTTTCCTTCCACCCATGCCCAGATGGATCCGGAGGAAATGGAAGAGGAAAGACGGCTCCTCTATGTCGCCGTTACCCGGGCCAAAGAACGATTGTTCCTGACCTATCCGCTGATGCTGTCGCAGCGGGGAAACGGCTGGCAAAAAAACGATCTCTGTCATTTCGTGGCCGGGATTCCGGAAGAAATCCTTTCCAGGGGAGGCCGGCCGAGTCAGGTTATCATGGATATTGAACCCGTTCCCAAAGAAGACGACCAGGGTTTTTCTAAAGGGACCAAGGTTTTTCATGCCCTCTTCGGTAACGGAGTGATTCAGGAGCCGCCTCGGGAACGAAAAGTGCGGGTCTTGTTTAAACGCTATGGTTCCAAGGTCCTCCATCTCGATTATGCTCGGTTGGAAAGGAGTGATGTCTAATATGCCCGGGCAACCCTTTGAACGCTTAACCTATGATCGGAAATACCATCAGGCCTTGACCTATCTCTATAATCTGCAAAAATTCGGGATTAAATTCGGTTTGTCCAAGACGGAAAACCTGTTGAAGGCCTTTGGTAATCCTCATAAAAATCTCCCCGCCATCCATATCGCCGGGTCCAACGGAAAAGGGTCGGTGGCGGCCCTGCTGGCCTCCATATATAAACAGGCCGGATATAAGGTCGGCTTGTTTACTTCACCCCACCTGATCGATTTCAGAGAACGGTTTCAGATCAACGGCCGGATGATCGGCAAAGGACAGACCCTGGCCCTGATCAAAGAGATTCAAGACAAAACACATTCCCTGGAACCACCGACTTTTTTTGAATTCGTCACGGCCATGGCCCTGCTCTTTTTTAAGCGGGAGAAGGTCGATTTGGCCATTATGGAGACCGGGTTGGGGGGAAGACTGGATGCCACCAATATCGTCCGTCCCCTGATTTCCGTGATCACCACGATTTCGTTGGAACACCAGGAATACCTGGGAAAGACCTTGAAAAGCATCGCCTGGGAAAAGGGGGGCATCATCAAAGAGAAGGTCCCGCTGGTCACCGGAGTAACCCAAAAGAAGGTCCGGATGATCCTGGAAGAGATGTGCCGGGAGAAGCAGGCCCCCATGTTTCTGGCGGGGAGGGATTTTGGGACCCGGAATACAGGGCAAGGACAATTTGCTTATTTCGGATTTCGGATTTGTTCCCTTGGGTCACTCCCATCCCGATTGCATCGGGACGGGTTCCCGGTTTCGAATTTCGGAAAGGGCAAGAAAAATACCCCTAACCAGAATCCGCAATCCGCAATCTCCATTCCGAAATTAAAAGTCGCTCTCCTTGGTGAGCATCAGATCAAAAACGCCGGTCTGGCTTTGTCGGTTGTCCGGCTCTTAAATCAAAAATATCCGGTTTCCGAGGAAATGATCCGCAAAGGGTTGGAAACGGTCCAATGGCCGGGGAGGCTGGAAATGGTAGGGGAGAATCCTAGGATCGTCTTGGATGGGGCCCATAACCCCGGGGCCATGAGAACCCTGACCGAAAATATCCCCAAAGTATTTTCCTTTAAAAAACTTTTTCTGATTTTTGGGATGATGAAGGACAAGCAACTCAAAGAGACCTTTAATTATTTGATTCCCCTGGCTGATAAGATCTTTCTTACCAGGGCCGAATATGATCGATCAGCCGATCCTCAAGACCTGCAGCCTTTTCTGGAAGGAAAGAATGTCCCCTATGGCCTTTTCCCGGCCCTGCCTGAGGCCATAGAGGCAGCGGAAGAGGAAGCCGGTCCGGAAGATTTAATCATTATTACCGGCTCTCTTTTTATCGTCGGGGAGGCCCGGGCCTGGTGGGAGAGGCGCAAGGCAAGGCCGGATAAATCGGTGTTGACAAGGGGTTGAGGTTATGTGATTATTTGTTAAATTGAATTAACACTAACCTAACATATTTGAATTTTAGGAATCAGGGGGTCTTATTTTTGAAGTTGTCCAAAGGTTCCCCAGTGGGAAACCGGGAACCGCTCCGAAGGAGTGGGACTGAGCAGGTCTTCTTGCGAAGAGAATCCGGCCCAATGGCTAAGTTGATTCGGAGCAGGGCATCTACCCATTCCGATTACCCGCCTTGGTGTACGCCTACTTTAGAATAGGGTCAAATATTGGCCCGGCAAAGAAGCTCCGGAGTAATGGTGGACAACATCAAAAATAAGACCCTCTGATTCCGGGGATAAAGGCAGAGATTAATTCTTAAATTCTATTACGAAACCAACCAGCCATGAAAAGAGAAAAAAGGCGATTAGGGGATATACTGATCCAGGCCGGCATTATTACACCGGACCAGATAGCCGTGGCCATAGAGGCCCAAAAAAAGACCAAGGAACGGCTGGGGAAGACCCTAATCCGACTGGGTTTCATCGATGAAGAAAAACTGATCAAAACCCTGGCCCACCAGCTCAATATCAATTCTATTAACCTCAAGGAAGAAAAAATAGAACCCGCACTGGCCAAACTGATTCCGGATAAAGTGGCCCGGCGGCACATGGTCGTCCCTTTGGCCAAAATGGGGCAGGTCCTTATGGTGGCCATGGCCGATCCTTTGAATATTTTTGCCCTGGATGATTTATCTTTTAAAACGGGTTTGGAAGTTGAACCGGTCATCGCCTCGGAGCAGGATATTCAACAGACCCTGGATAAGCTCTATGAATCCACTTTCATGGACAAAATCGAAACGGCCCCCGAAGATCTGCAGGTATTTGCCGATGAGGAAGAACAGCCGCCCGGTGGCGAAGAGGGCCAGGAGGTGGACGAAGGGCCTATCGGCCAGTTGGTAAATTTAATCATTTCCGAAGCGATCAACGATCGCTGCAGCGATATTCATATCGAACCCGATGAAAAAGCCCTGCGAATCCGTTACCGCATCGATGGTATCCTGAAGGAAACCTCTTCTTTGGGGGCCCGATTCGCCGCCCCGGTGATCTCCAGGATAAAAATCATGAGCAAAATGGATATCGCCGAAAAGCGGTTCCCCCAGGACGGCCGTTTCAAGTTTGTCCTGGGCAATAAGGTGATCGATGCCCGGGTATCCTCCTTTCCGACCATATATGGGGAAAATGTGGTTATCCGGATCCTCGACCAGACCAGCATTGTCATCCCGCTGGAAAGTCTCGGTTTGATCCCCAGAGACCTGGAAAAGGTTCGCTATCTGATCGAAAAACCCTATGGGTTTATTTTAGTGACCGGGCCCACGGGCAGCGGCAAAACCACCACCCTCTATGCCGTTTTAAACACCATCAATTCAACCGAAAAACACATCGTTACCCTGGAAGATCCGGTGGAGTACCGACTGGATCTCATCCGCCAATGTCAGATCAATCTGAAGGCCGGACTGACCTTTGCCGTGGGCTTACGTTCCATCCTCAGACAAGATCCGGATGGCATCATGGTTGGAGAGATTCGCGATTTTGAAACCGCCGAAATCGCCGTTCAATCCGCCCTGACCGGCCATCTGGTTCTTTCCACCCTCCATACTAATGATGCCCCCAGTTCGTTAATCCGCTTAGCCGATATGGGGGTGGATGCCTTCCTGATTTCCTCCTCGGTTGAGGGGGTGATTGCCCAACGATTAGTACGGATCATCTGTTCTCGATGTAAAGAAGCCTACCCGGCCACAGCCGAAGAACTCCAAGTCCTGGGGTTGCCTTTGGCTAAGGAGGTCATATTGCACCGGGGGAAGGGGTGTCCTTTCTGCAAAGGAACCGGATATAAAGGGCGATTGGGGATCTTTGAAGTCCTCATTGTTGATGCGGAATTGAAAGAGATGATCATGCAGAAGGCGACGCAAAAGCAAATTGAAGACTACGCCCGTTTAAAACAAGGGATGAAGTCGTTACGGGAAGACGGGATAGGTAAAGTATTAAAGGGTCAGACCACTGTAGAGGAACTGAACCGGGTGACTCCCAAAGAAGTCCGGCTTGTTTAGCAGGGCGATGAAAAACGCCCATCTGCGGCGTTGCCCTTATTCCTCGTCATTCCGACGTACTTCAATGTACGCCTCATGCCTCGGAATTTTTTCGCATCGGGGGCGATGCTTAGGCCCATCCCTTCGGGACGGGTCCCTGGTTTCGGGCGCCTAGCATCCGGGCATTTTTGATCACCCTGCTTGAATTGATTTTATATTGAAGGGTAAAGGATAATTAAAGGTTCTTTAAGCAGATCCCCTTTTCTTCTTTAATATCCTCCAGGACTTTGGCCATGTGACTTTCGTCCTGGAATTCTTCAAAGTGTTTTAAGAAGAGGGGTTTGACGGTGGGGTAATCGGATTCCTGAAAATAGCGGGTTACCGGGACGAGGACCCCTTCGTTTTTCAGAAAGAAAAAGAGGGTGACCCGATGAACGGGGATCCCTTCCAGGCGATCATAGGTGAACTTTTTTCGATCAAATTCCTTTAAGGGAAGCCAGAGGAAGATTTCTTCATTGGATGTGCTGAAATTGTATTGGCGGGAGATATAAAATTTCCAAAGTTCATATTCTTGAAAGGGAACAAAGCGGGTCTCGGTTTTGGTGCCCTTCTTTTTTATAAGGATACATCTGACCAGCTTAATGGCGTTTTTAGTCATCGGTTCTCTCCTGAATATGAAATTTATTAACATAATTTTTAATCGGATGGCAAGATTTTATTGACGCAAAGAGGTCTATGCCCCAATTTTTTTATAGAGCCAGAGATCGAGAAAATAAGCTCATTACCGGTCATATGGACGGGACCAACCGCACGGACGTCGCCGGACGGATTGAAAGGCAGGGCTATCTTCCGGTATTCATCCAGGAAAAGTCGGCCAAGCCAACCGCATTAACCGAGGCGGTAAAAGGGCCGGCAGGGGAGAGCCGAGATCTTTCTTTCGCCTTTCTGGAAAAACGTAAGAAAGTAAAGGGAGAGGACCTTCTGTTTTTTACCCGCCAGTTGGCCACGATAATTCGGGCCGGAATTCCCATCACTACAGGGTTATCTCTCCAGGCCGAACAGGCTAAAAGCCCCCGACTCGCTAAAGCCATCCAGGATATCCTGGATCGGGTCAAAGAAGGGGATCCCTTGTCCGATGCCCTGGCCCGCCATCCTGAAATTTTTCAAAATATCTATGTGCAGATGGTTAAGGCCGGTGAGGCCTCGGGGAAACTGGAAGAGGTCTTGAACCGGATAGGTTCTTTTCTGGAATACGATATTGAAACCAAGAAGCGGATCAAGACCGCTACCCGTTATCCCAAGATGGTTACCGGTGCCCTGGTCGGGGCCTTTCTCTTTGCCGTATATTTTATTTTTCCCAAATTTATGGGTATGTTCCTCAGTTTTAAAATTGAACTGCCTTTGCCGACACGAATGATGATCGGCCTTCATCATATTTTTTCCGCCTATTGGTATCTGATTTTTGGAATTGTTGGCGCTGCCGTAGGTTTCTTTCAATGGTACGTCCGGACCGAATCAGGCCGCTATCAATGGGACCTGGTCAAGATTCGAATGCCCGTTATGGGGCCGGTTTTTTTAAAAATAGCCATGTCCCGGTTTACCCGCATGTTTGTCACCTTGAACCGCAGCGGTCTGCCCATGCTGGAAACGTTGGACATCTCCGCGGCGACGATCGGGAATGTCTATTTGTCCAGCATTATCTTGGGCGTCCAGCAATCGGTTAAAGATGGAGGTACCCTGTCGGAGAAGATGAAAGATAAAACCATTTTCCCTCCCTTGGTTTATCAGATGTTTGCCGTAGGGGAGTCTTCCGGAACTTTGGATGAGATTGTTGAAAAAGTCTCTGAATTTTATGATAAAGAAGTGGAAGATGCGATCAAAAACCTTTCTGCCCTGATCGAGCCGATTATGATTGTCGCCATGGGGGGCATGATGCTTTTCCTGGCCCTGGCCATCTTTATGCCCATGTGGGATATGACAAAATTTGCCCAGACGAAAAGTTAGAAATAAATACTGTAGTAATCAGGATTTTTTCTATAGGATATTATTATATAAAATGAAAACATTTAATAATTTCCGATGCACATAAATCCGACTAAATAACCATATCTTGTGCTTCTTTGTTGGCGGCCGGCTTTATTTGGTATTTTTTTTCTTTACAAAGACCGCTGTTTAGCTTATCTTTACGAAAAAAAATAAACTTAATCTTTATTATAAATAATAATTTTTTGAAGAAGGAGGTGAAAGAATGAATCATTTTAAAAAAGATCAAAGAGGTTTTACGATGATCGAGTTGATTATTGTCGTTGTCATCCTCGGTATCCTGGCAGCTATAGCTATACCCCGTTATGTGGATATGTCTACCAAAACCCGACAGGCGGCGGCAGACGGTATTCAAGGAAATCTTAAGGCCGCCGCAGCCATTGCCAATGCAGATTATGCTATCAATGCCAGCGGCACGGGGTCTGTTAATGCGGCGACCATTTATGGTTATTTGACGGAAACTGGAGGGATGACTGTTTCCGGTACGGTCTTCTCTGCTACGATAAACGCCGTTACCTATACCTGGGGATGGACGGCCCCCTTTACCATTAGTAACCGCACACCAACCACTTAAGGCAGTGAACACGGATAAGGGGCTCATCCACCTTCACATACCTGCTGAATGGCTGATGAGCGGTTTTAAGAAGAGGTATTTATCCGTAAGTGAAGATCCCTGTATCCTGGGGTAGGGATCTTTTAAAAGGAGGCTGAAGAGGGTCGTATATTTTTGTGTACGGCCCTTTTTTTATGAATAGAGATCGATGGACCGGTACCTTATTATTATTAGGCTTCCTGGTGCTAATTTCCCTTCACTTCTGGGATGTCTTGACCCAAGAGAAGCTGATGTTCGAGCGGGACCTGCCGATCTTTTTTTTCCCAAACCTTAAACTCTGGGTAGAGGCCGTCAAATCCGGGGAACTCCCTTTATGGAACCCCTATTCTTTTTCAGGGCAGCCCCTTTTTGCTTCTCTGCAGACCTGTATCCTTTATCCGCCCAATGTCTTGCTTCTTCTATTTCCCGTCGCCTTTGCTTTTAATCTAACTATTGTCCTGCATTTCTTCCTGTCAGGATGGTTTATTTATCTGTTCTGCCGGGAATTAGGAGGCAGCCGAACCGCCGCAAATTTGTCCGCCCTCTCCTTTTCATTGGGAGGTTTTCTCCTCTCCATCCATAATGTCTTAAACACGTTTCAGTCGGTCACCTGGACCCCTTTAGTCTTTTTTTTCTTTCTCCGAGCCCTTCGTCAGAAATCCTGGAAATATTCGCTCCTATCATCGATAACCATATTGGTCCAATTTCTTGGGGCAGGGATAGAAGCTTTTCTCCTAACCCAGATTGCAGTTTTGATCTTGACCCTTTACCCCAAGATCCTTTTGACTGAAAATAACTACGCCCCGTTGAAATGGCGCTTTCAAATGATAAGAATGGTATGGGTTCTTTTTCTAGGATTAGGGGCGGTGCAGATCATTCCGTTTTGGGAAATGGTCTACCATTCGGTCCGCCGCGTCGGATTATCCTTTGAGGAGGCCACCCGCTGGTCTTTGGGATGGTCGGATCTGCTGTATGTTTTCCTGCCGGATTTTTTTTGGCGGGGATATGATTATTATAGAATAGATCAAAACTATCTCAAAAGCATTTATCTGGGAATCATTCCCATCCTGATGGCCCTTTTTTTCTTCTTGGGGAGGGATCGGAGAAAGGGTTGGTTCAGTTTTATATTAATCGTGTCCCTACTGTTGGCCTTGGGGAAGAACACCCCTTTCTATGGGGTGCTCTATTCTGTAGTGCCCGGGATTGAGACCATCCGTTATCCGGCAAAATTTTTCTTCTTTTTTTCTGTTTTTATTTGCCTATTGAACGGACTGGGGTGGGATGCCTTGGCTGATCGTCTAAAATCCGATCCGCTTGGAAAGCTTCCCATCCTTAAAAAAGCCTCCTTGACTTTGGCTTTTTTCTTTGTCCTGATCCTGCTGATCCTTTCCTTTTTTCATGTTCCGATCATCCTCTATTTAGAAAAATCCTTTCCGATCAGCCCTGTCCGGCCCTGGGTATTTAATCTTCATAACCTGGACCGTTTTTCTTTTATTGCCTTGTTGACCTTTCTTTTCTTTGTTTTTTTAGCCGACCGGAAGGTTTCAATCAAAAAGGGGCAGATCCTGGTGATCACCCTGCTGACCTTGGATCTTTTTCTGGCTAATTGGGAGTACTACCGCCGGGTTGACCAGAAGGCCTATTTCTCTCTGAGTCCCAATTTGCAGGCCGTCCTTTCCGATCCTGAGAGGGGTCGTATTTTTCCCGATCCTATCCTGACCAATGTAAAGACCGAGAAAAATATGAAGATGGAAGATTTGACCGATCTAATTCTGAAAGAATGTTTTTATTTCGATTATCCCCTGGTCCATCGAATATTTAATGCCTCGGGTTTTGGAGTGATGACCTATCAACCCTACCAGGAGTTGCTGGATCTAATTTCCGTAAAAGATCATCATTTAAACAATCCGGATATCCTAAGGATGATGAACGTAAAACACCTTCTTTGGCATGAGCCCTTACCCGCCCCCCATTGGAGACTGCTCCGCCAAGGGGAACCTTATGCTCTTGTGGAAGATTTTACTAAGCCCCTTCCCCTCCGGGAATCCACCCCTAAAACGATAATCCCGCATCTTTATGAGAATAAGAAAGTATTGCCCAGGGCCTTTCTAATCTCGAACTATGTCGTGGTAAAAAATAAAATCGAAAGATTACAGTTGCTGCAGAAGAAAGGTTTTGATCCGGCTCAAACCGTTCTATTGGAAGAAGTCCCTGATCCGCCTCGTCCAAGTAAAGAATCCCCGCCTGATGATGATCGGGTCAGCATTACAAATTTTTCCTTGAATCAAATCGGCTTAAAAGCCTCCTGCGCTGGCCCGCGTTTGCTTTTATTGAGTGAAGCCTATTACCCGGGATGGAGGGTGTGGGTGAATGGAAAGGAAGGAAAAATTTTTAGGGCCAATCATGCCTTCCGAGCCGTAGCTTTGGATCCAGGCTATCATGTTATTGCTTTTAAGTACCGACCTTTTTCTGTTTATTTTGGTCTGTTAAGCAGTTCCTTGACCTTGATAGGTTTGCTGGTCTCCTTAGTCTTTTTCAGGCAGAAATTGTTCAATTAAACTCTATGGGGTGCACCTTATTTTTCTCTTATGGATAAGGGGGACGGCTAAATATTAATTACTGAGACCAGGGTTGTGCTTGAATGATTAGGGTTCTCTGATAAATCTCCTTAGCCTTGACAGGTTCTTCTGCAAGCCTATAATAGACTAAAAGGGGAGACGCCAGGGAGGCCCTTTGCTTGTTTTAAGGAAGAGAGGATGGTCCAAAATTTTTATTATGAGTAACCGCATGTCCAAAGGCTTAACATTTATTGAATTGATCGTGGTGATCGCTATTGTCGGTGTCCTGGCGGTGATCATAATTCCGCGGGTGATCAGTACCGGCAGCATCAGCGCCCAGCAGTCGGCCCAGATGGTGGCCGCGGATATCCGCAAGGCCCGTGATTTGGCCATGGCCGATACGGCCAGCCACAGCATCACCTTCACCTCCGGGAGCGGTAATTACACCATCGATCAGGGGACGGCCAATGCTCAGACCGTCTCCCTGCCTTCCGGGGTGACGATTAATACCTCTACCACCATCACCTTTAGCACCTCCGGAGTCCCGACCGGCAGCTCCGGTTTAGTCGTTAGTGTGAGTGGGGTCACCACGGTTACGGTTGTGCAAACCACCGGAAGGGTGACGGTGCCGTGAGAGTTAATCGTATAATAACGTTCGGCGCTGAGCGTTCGGCGTTCGTCGAAAACATAATTTTCATTCCTCTTGGCGCCTGCTTTGGGCGGGCATGAGGGCTTAAACCGAAAATGACTCTTAAATCCCTCTCAATCCCCCTTTTTCAAAGGAGGACTTCAAAACTCCCTTTTAACAAAGAGGGGAAGGAGGGAATTCGATTCGCCGAACGCCGAACGCTGAACGACGAACGGATTCTTAGAAGTGACGGCTTTACCCTCATCGAAATAAGCATTTTTATTGTCCTACTAGGCATTTTTATGGCGGGAGTGATGGCCCCTTTTTTAACTTCGGTTAGGCAGAGCGATCAGCCAGAGATTGTGGCCAGTGCCGTATTCCTGGCGGCTGAAAGGCTGGAACAACTGCAAACGTCTTCCTATAGCTCTATCATTTCGGATGCCTCACCGGTTAGCCTGACCGGTAATTACAGCGCCTTTTCCCGGCAGGTCATCGTATCCCTGGTGGATGCCAACATGGCCGCTTCCGGTTCGGATGTGGGCTATAAGAAAGTGGTCGTAACGGTATTCAATAGTCGTTTGCCGGGTTCCGGCATTAGTATTACCTCATTGTTTACCAATTATGCGGGGTAATATCCCCTTATGGCGAAGGGGGATAAAGAGGCATAAAAGGGGTATTTTTAGCAATAATCGGAATGGTTATGTCTAAGCAAAGGCTGAAAGCAGAAAGAACGATAACCGGCCACAGCGGTTTTACCCTGATCGAACTCATCATGGTAATTGTCATCATGGGCGTCCTCGGTGTTTATACTTTCTCTTTCTTAAGTAACACCATAGGGGCCTATATGAAAGTGGAAGGGCATAAGATACTTTATGATGAAGGCCGTCAGGCCCTGGAGTATATGGTCCTGGAGCTTCGGGACGCCAATCAGAATGCCTCTATTACTACCGGGACATCAAGTATCGCCTTCACCCGCTCTAACCCTTCGGCCACTTCCATTACCTACAGCCTGAGCGGGGGTACCTTAAACCGTGTCTCCGGGGGGAGCACCAATGCCCTGGCCGGAAATGTGACCGCTTTTACCCCCAGTGTTTCCGGATCGGCCCCCAATCAGACCGTCACCCTGAACCTGACCATTAGTTCCACTGGAAGCGGCACGCTCTATTTCCGGACTACCGTTTATCCGAGGAATATCAGTTGAGGGTAAAAGCGTCCTTTGTTAATGACTCGTATCAAGTTGGAAAACTATGAAAAAGATACTTTCTTATTTGTTCGTTTTGAAAAAGGAAAAAGGGATTTCCGTCATCGCTTTGATTGTGGCTATCCTGCTTCTGGGGAGTATCGGTATTATTATGAGTTCCCTGATGGTCCGGTCTCAAGAATCGATTCCCCGGGGTTTGGATACCTCCCGTGCGCTCTATCTGGTCCAAGCCGGGGTGGAATTTACCGGAAAATATCTACAGGGCGTATCCGATTGGAGTACCCTGTCAGGAACCTTAACCCGCAATCTGGGAACGGGGTCTTTTCAAATCCAATGGGGGGCCTATAATTCGGGGACTCAAACGATCAACGTAACTATTACAGGCACCTCCGGAAGCGCCCAGCGGCGGGTGACGGCCGCCCTTCAGAAAACCGGGACCTCCCAAGGGGTCAGCAGTCAGGGTGGAATAAACTTTTATAATTCTTCTTCCTTCAATTGCGGCAGTTCCCCGTCGCCCTGCACCTATACCAATGTCCCTTCATCCAACATGCCGGTAATCTCCCGCCCTGGGGGTTTAAGCGCCCCCCCCTTCGGATGTAATTTAAGCGGAAGCAGCACTTATACTCTCTCGGCAGGCACCTATTATTGCAGCAGTTTCAGCGTGGCGAACAGCGTTCAAATATCGGTTTCCGGCCCGGTAACTTTGTTTTGCGGCGGTTTAACGATGGCAAATTCAAGCCGATTCAACTCGGGCGGATCGGCCGCTAATCTTCTCGTAATTTCTTCAGGAAGTGTCAGCTTCTGGAACAGTTCGCAATTTAGAGGTGCGGTTTATGCCCCGGGACAATCCATTAATTTGGGCAATAGCACCCAGTTCACTGGAACTATCGCCGGGGGGTCCCCCACCAACTCCATCAATTTTTATAATAGTGCCACTTTCGACAATTCAGCCGGGAGCAGTTCTCCCTATTTCAATCAAACAGGGGGGGGATCGGCAACCATCGGTTTAACCGGTTGGCAGGAGTAGAAAATGCAAAATAA
>Ga0233425_10001833_pt1 | contig 44883 bp, 46 predicted proteins | sample Watercolumn_Towu_2_FD_181712 | JGI IMG/M metagenome (GOLD analysis project Ga0233425, IMG submission 181712) | Freshwater microbial communities from Lake Towuti, South Sulawesi, Indonesia - Watercolumn_Towuti2014_140_MG | ecosystem: Environmental > Aquatic > Freshwater > Lake | place...
CAGGGAAAATGAGGAAAAGAACCTTACCTCTGGCAAAAGTCTAGCGCCAAATGGTAAGAAAAGATTTTCATAAGTGCAAAACTACTTCGATACTTTTCAAAAAAGTGCGTTTTCGTTCAGACACTAATTAATGCCGCACATTCCACGTGGAATTATGGATGATTGCAAGGGGAAGAAATGCAGTTGACAATTTTGTTTGCCGTATCTATTATTTATTGAAACCGCAGATTACTTGGCGCGGCCTTTGGCCGCAACCAAATTCGAAATACGAATATCGAAATACGAAAGAATTTCAAATGACAAAAAACTCAATGCTCCAAACTTTGCGTAAGCCTCATCCAATCAATGTCTTACGGTTATGCAGTTTGAAAAACGAGCATAAAAAACAAAAAGTTGATGGATTGTAGTACAGAAAAATACCAGCAATCTGTGAAATTCGGCGTTGTAAAATTTGTGCGATCTGTGTTTTCTGTTGTTTACCCATAAAACTTAACTCATCCCCGTTTTTACGAAGACAAGTTTGTGAAGATAAACCGTAGATAAAATATTTAATGGATAAGGGGGCAAAATGAAGATAAGGAAATTTACTGCGATGAGATGTTTCCTGATTTTTGTCGTTATCAGTTGCGCAATACCGGCATTTTCTATTGCAGGGGGTTTGATTGATATGGGATATGGCAGCAGAGGCGGAAGTATGGGGGCAGGGTCAGCACGTTCACATGAACCCATCCAGCAAATTCCCATCAGCTTTGACTGGAACAGCGCAAAGATAGAATTAGGAAAGAAATTGTTTTTCGAGCCCAGATTGTCCAAATCAGGCTGGATCAGTTGTAATTCCTGTCATAACCTCTCAACAGGGGGCGCGGATAATTTGCCAAGCTCTATCGGGCATAAATGGCTGTTCGGTCCGATAAACGCCCCTACCGTCCTCAATGCAAAATTTAATCTGGCGCAGTTCTGGGATGGCCGTGCAAAGGACTTGAAAGAGCAGGCGAAAGGCCCTATAGCCAATCCAATGGAAATGGCTTCGAACCACGAGCTTGCCGTGAATGTGTTGCAATCAATATCGGAATATGTACAGTGGTTTAAAGAAGTCTACGGAGAGGAAAAAATTACCATTGATAATGTTGCCGACGCCATTGCGGCATTTGAAGAGACACTGACCACGCCAAACTCACGATTTGATTTGTGGCTGAGAGGCTACGATAGAATTTCCAAATCGGAAGAGGAAGGATATGCCCTTTTTAAGGATAAAGGTTGTATACATTGCCATAACGGTTTTGGTGTAGGAGGAACCTCTTTTCAGAAATTTGGAGTTACAAAACCATACGACAAAGATACCCAGACCCTTGGCAGGTACAACGTGACAAAAGACGAGAAAGATAAATATGTGTTCAAAGTCCCACTGCTGAGAAATATTGAATTAACAGCTCCCTATTTCCACGATGCAAGCGCATGGAGTTTGAGCGAGGCAGTGAAAATCATGGCCGAATATCAACTGGGAGTAACGCTTACCGATGATGAAACGAACACGATTGTTGCATTTCTAAGAACCTTAACCGGAGATCAGCCTTCGATCATTTTCCCCAGGCTACCACCCTCGACTTCAATTACTCCAAGACCAGACCGGAATTGAGGTTTTATTAGATATCGGGAAACCAGCCATGGTAGTATAAGTTCCTCGCCATCTTTAAAATCACCGTAATCAATAATATTCAAATTTAATAAGGAGTGCTCAAATTCATTTTTAGATTTCGAGTCAAACGAATATCGGAAAAACGTTAAATTTTTTTGTTGCAAATGACTGACACGCTTTGCTATATTAATAGCGTAATTTACACAACAAGCGTGATAATTAATAGTTACACAAGAATTAGTGAGAGTTTTGAATAATTTATTTTATGTAAGGAATCGAAGTAAATGATCAATAAAGAAGTAAAACAGCGAATTATAAGTGACCTCAGAGTGCATGAAAGCGACACGGGTTCTCCAGAGGTGCAGGTAGCATTGCTGACAGAACGAATTAATCATTTAAGCGACCATCTGAAGGAACATTCAAAGGACCATACTTCCCGCAGGGGACTACTTCAAATGGTTGGGCGCAGGTCGGCGCTGCTTAAATATTTATCAAGTAGAGATAATGATAGATACAAAAAACTTATCAATAAACTTGGTATACGAAAATAAATCAAAGTTTTTAGGAGGAACCTATAGACCTATCACAAAATGTATAAAAAAATTCAAATCATTCATCCCTTTTGCTGGTCAAAGCAAATAAGAAATAAGTTTGGAGGTATTTAATGGCATATTGTAAAGTAGAAAGGTTGATCGGCAAAAGAACGCTTAGTATAGAAGTAGGTAAAATTGCAAAACAAGCTGATGGCGCAGCTATCGTTCAATACGGAGATACGATAGTCCTGGCTACAGCAGTGTCGGCACCAGAACAAAAGGAAGACGCTGATTTTTTCCCTCTAACCGTAGATTATAGAGAAAAAACATATGCTGCGGGAAAATTCCCCGGCGGTTTTTTTAAAAGAGAGGGAAGACCTACCTTAAAAGAAACATTAACCATGCGGTTAATAGACCGTCCCATCAGGCCGCTCTTTCCAGAAACATACCTCCGCGAAGTCCAAGTTATGTCCATGGTTTTTTCAGCAGACAAAGAAAACGACCCTGATATCCTTGCTATGATCGGCGCGTCCGCTGCTTTATCTGTTTCAAGTATTCCTTTTTGCGGTCCAACTGGTTCTGTACGAGTAGGCCACATCAATGGAGAATTTGTTATCAATCCAACCCATTCTGAATTGGCGCTGAGCAGCATGGACCTTGTCGTGTCAGGAACGGAAGAGGCTGTAACCATGGTCGAGGCATCGAGCAAAGAAATTCCAGAAGAAAAGATGGTAGATGCCATTATGTTTGGGCATGCCTTTATTAAAGAAATCGTACAACTCCAGAGGGAACTGTTGGTCAAGTGTGGGAAAGAAAAACAACCAATTCCACCATTAAAAATTGATACGGCTCTCGTGGAAGAAATCAAAAAGAAATACTACTCCAGGATATTAGAAAGAAATCTAACGCCAGGAAAAGATGCGAGAAAGCTGGCTTTAAACGAAATACTCAATGAAATTATAAATGAATATTGTACTGACCAGGAAGGTTCACTTACAAAAAAGGCAATTAAGGCAATCTTCGAAAGAATCGAAACAATAGTAGTTCGCGACCAAATTATACAAGAGGGAAAGAGACCCGACGGGCGTGGATTAACGAATATTCGCCCAATTTCCTGCGAGATCGGGATGTTGCCCAGAACTCATGGTTCCGCATTATTTACTAGAGGCGAAACGCAGGCTGTTGTGGTAACAACACTGGGTACAACCGTGGACGAACAAAAAGTGGATACCCTTGAGGAGGAATACTCAAAAAAATTCATGCTGGACTATAATTTTCCACCTTTCTGCGTCGGCGAGGTAAAGCCTTTGCGTGGGCCAGGCAGGCGGGAAATCGGACACGGAGCGCTGGCTGAACGGGCATTGGAGGCTGTGTTACCCCCTCCCAGTAATTTTCCTTACACGATTCGAGTAGTTTCCGACATCATGGAATCGAATGGTTCATCTTCAATGGCCACAGTGTGCGGCGGGACTCTTTCCATGATGGATGCCGGCATTCCCATACATGCGCCGGTTGCGGGGATAGCTATGGGTTTGGTTAAAGAAGGGAACAGCGTATGTATTTTATCGGATATCTTGGGAACGGAAGATCACCTCGGTGATATGGATTTTAAAGTTGCAGGAACGGCAAAAGGCGTTACTGCCCTGCAAATGGACATCAAGATCTCCGGAATCACGGAAAAGATAATGCGGGATGCCCTGACACAAGCAAAAGAAGGCCGGCTTCATATCCTTCAGGAACTTGCAAAGGTCATTGGAATTCCAAGGCCGGAAATTTCCGTGTATGCGCCAAAATTGGTTCATATTAAAATTAATCCTGAAAAAATTGGTATGGTTATTGGCCCGGGCGGTAAAAATATCAAAAAAATACAAGAAGAAACTACTGCAAAGATAGAGATCGAAGACGACGGCACCGTAATTATTTCTGCTGCGCTTGCCGAATCAGCTCAAAAAGCCAAGATATGGATCGAACGTATGACAGAGGAAGTTCAGGTTGGTAAGACCTATACGGGGAAAGTGCTTTCCTTAAAAGAATACGGGGCTTTTGTGGAAATAATTCCAGGTCATGATGGATTGGTGCATATTTCCGAACTGTCTGACAGCTATGTTGAAAGAGTCGAAGATGTTGTCAAGGTAGGTCAAGAGATTATGATAAAAGTAATTGGAATAGATGACCAAAAAAGGGTTAAGTTAAGTAGAAAAGCGGCTATTAAAGAAAAAGAACAACTCCACCCCACAAGTGTTTAAAGACCTTACACTTTGCTTGGCTATTTAAAACTTGTATCAGGTAGTTTCAGGAAATTATTTAAAGGTATTTAGTAAAAGGAGGAATAGTAGAAAAAAATTATACGTTTTATCCAATATTTATATCTTTTGTTCTTTTTAGGAGGAGAGAGAAGGCATAAAGGATAGAACATAGGTTGATGTGGATGTACATGTTTAAACTGTTTTAAGTTGTATTTATTCAATTAGGAGAGCAATAGTTATGGCAATAGGTAAAGTTAAGTGGTTTGATGCAAAAAAGGGTTTTGGTTTTATTGAGCAAGAAGGCGGCGGCGATGTTTTCGTTCACTATTCAAACATTAGCGGCGATGGGTTTAAAACACTGGAAGACGGAGAAAAGGTAGAGTTTGACATCGTTGAAGGGGCAAAAGGATTACAAGCTCAAAAAGTAACTCGCGTAGCCTCCTAAAAACAAATATATCAACAACATCTGAGAGCCAGGAAGAAAGCGCCAAGCCCGTCTTCCTGGCTCAATTTTTTATTAGACAATGTGATCCCCTATTTAATCGGTGCAGCAGCATCCATTATTATTTTTATTCCGATGGCCTTTTTCTATGTACGAAAGGCTATTGATAAGACCAGAAATCTTGAGAAAAGAGCAAGAGACTCCGAAAGATTGGCTTTTATCGGCACCCTGGCAGGAGGACTCGCCCACGAAATTAAAAATCCGCTGAGTACGCTCAATATCAACCTTCAGCTTCTTAAAGAAGATCTGGAAAGTATGACAGGAGAAAACAGCAAAAGAGTGTACCTGAAGACGCAGGTCTTACAAAAAGAAGTACAACGCCTGGATGAAATCCTGAATGATTTTTTAAGATTTGCGAGGGGACAAAAACTAGAACTGAAAGACCATGATATTAATGAGATTTTGGACGAGGTGGTTGATTTTGTTACGCCTGAAATCAAACAAAAAAAGATACTGATCCTAAAAAGTTATGATGCCCATCTCCCTCTGTGTCGTATAGATAGCAATCTCGTAAAACAGGCGATTCTGAACATCATTATCAATGCCAAACAAGCAATGGAAAATGGCGGAGAACTTATGGTTCGTACATCCCTGGATAAAAAATACATACAGATAGACCTAACGGATACCGGCTCAGGTATTCCCAAAGATATTATCGATAAAATATTTCAAGTCTATTTCTCCACCAAAAAGACGGGAACCGGTCTTGGTCTTCCTACAGCAAAGCGTATTATCGAAGACCATAAAGGAACGATTTCGGTTCAGAGTGAAGAGGGGAAAGGAACCAACTTCTCTATAAAATTACCCATAAATTTAACAATTCATTAGCGCCTATCAATGAACCAAACTGTTATCCTTGTTATTGATGATAATGAAGAGCATGCAATTACCACAGCAGAGGCATTGCAGAAGGCGGGATGTAAATGCCGTATTGCTACGAGCGGTAAAGGAGGATTGGAAATCATTGAAGCCGGAGGGATCGATATCGTAATTACCGACTTAATTATGCATGACATCGATGGCTTGCAAATACTCAAAACAACAAAAGAAAGATTACCCGAAGCTGAGGTAGTCCTGATCACGGGTTATGGTACGGTTGAAACTGCCGTAGATGCTATGCAAAAAGGTGCGGCTACCTATCTTTTGAAACCCATCAACATTAATCACCTCCGCGCAGAAGTCGGTAAGCTCGTTGAGAAGCAAAACCTTATAAGAAATAACAGGGAGTTGCACAAACAGCTTGACGAGAAATTTGGACTGTCCGGTATTATTGGGAATAGTCAAAAGATGCAAAAGGTGTTAAACGTTGTCAATCAAATTTCCGGAACTACGGCTACGGTACTGATAACGGGTGAAAGCGGTACAGGGAAGGAACTCATTTCAAAGATTATCCATAATAACAGTCCCAGGAAGAATAACCCCCTGGTGATCTTAAATGCTGCCGCTATTCCTGAAAATCTCCTTGAGAGTGAACTTTTCGGACATGAGAAAGGCGCTTTTACAGGGGCCGTGTACCAGCGGAAAGGAAAATTTGAGTATGCCAATCACGGCACGTTATTTTTAGATGAAATCGGAGATATGCCACTTTCCACACAGGTCAAGCTGTTACGGGTAATCGAGGATGGCGTAGTCACGCGTGTTGGCAGCAATGAGTCCGTCAAGGTCGACGTTCGCCTGATCGCCGCGACAAACCAGGATCTTGAGAAACTTATAAAGGAAGGGAAATTTAGAGAAGACCTGTATTTTAGGCTGAACGTCGTTTCTATCAAATTACCTCCTCTCAGAGAGAGACTCGACGACATTCCACTGCTCATGGATGCATTTCTCCGTGAATTTTCTCAGATACACAATAAAAAAGTCACAATTATTTCTCCTGAGGCACGAAAGATTCTGTATAAATATTCCTGGCCTGGAAACGTGCGGGAATTAAAGAACTGCATCGAAAGTATGGTTGTAGTAAGCACGAAAAACGCTATAGACGTAGAAGACATACCGGATCATATATTACAACGTAGCAGCGAAACATCCACGGTACCCAGTATGGTGGCTGGAATCACCATTGAAGAAGCAGAACGGGAACTCATCAAAAGCACCTTAGCCACGGTGGGTGGAAATAGGGAAGAAGCGGCAAAGATGCTTGGTATTGGAGAACGCACCCTTTATAGGAAACTGGATCGCTACGGACTTAAATAAGACTTACACAGCATATAGATTTGGTACAATATCACAACTATTTGTGTACACAAAAAACCAATTTGTAAAACATCAAAAAATTATGCTCGAAATTAAACTATGCGCCAATTGTAAAAGAAGTCTTTCAAGAAAAGACATCGACTCCGGACACGCCGTATATCAAGAAGATGGAAAACTCATTTGCCGGGAATGCCTTACCCTTAAAATCAAAAAAGAAAAGGGTTATGAGGAAAAAGATTTTCTCATGGAATCATTGTTAAACGAAGTAAAGAACATTAACCGAACGTTGACTTACGAACCCGCATCATGGTTAATTATTCTCGCCTCTGTTATCCAATGCTTTGTTTTTGGCTCACTCGTTTTTGCTTACCTCCATCGCAATAGCGATGTCCATGCTTATCTTTTACTTGCTTTGGTATTTCAGGTAATGGCGTTAACCTTCTTTGTAATAAAAAAATAAAATCAATAACAAACAAAAAATATCTTGACATCATCTAAAATATTTTTATAATAAGTTTATATTATTATTTAACAATGATTACATTTTAACCAAAGGAGGTTTTACATGAGTATGAAAGTTGGACAAAATGCGCCTGAGTTTACGCTACAGGGTGTCGTAGGAGACAAATTTAAAGATGTATGTTTGGATGAATATAAGGGAAAGTGGGTTGTTCTTTTCTTCTATCCTCTTGATTTTACCTTTATATGCCCTACGGAAATCACTGAATTTTCAAAGCGAGATAGCGAGTTTAAGTCAATGAATGCACAAGTATTGGGGGTGAGCATTGACAGTGTTTTTTCCCATAAGGCATGGCTGAAAGAACTTGGAAGCCTCAACTATCCACTGCTCAGCGATATTACTAAAGAGGTTTCCAGGAAGTACGGTGTATTGCTCGAAGACAAGGGTATTGCATTGAGGGGAACATTTATTATTGATCCAGAGGGGAAATTACGATATCAATTGGTACACGATCTCGGCATCGGTCGTAGCGTAGAAGAAATATTGAGGGTATTGCGGGCATTACAGACAGGAGAGTTGTGTCCGGTTGAATGGAAACCAGGCAAAAAGACCTTAGGCAAGGCATAGTAAAATTTGTTCAGAAAACTACCCGTCAGCATATTTAACACATGTAGGGGCAGGTTTGAAACCTGCCCCTACTGCGATTCTTTTTCTACCCTGCATAACAACCCTCTCAGCTGATATGAACCAAATGCCGAATCGTAGGGCGGCGCATTATTGGTAAGCATGTTGGCATTTGACTCCCAAACCCCGTAATCGGGCGCAGATTTCTCAGGAAACCACCAGGCGTGCTCAACATTTATCACCCCGGGATGAATATCCTCTGTAACTAATGCCTTCATTCGTATACTTCCTCTCGGAGATGTCACAATAACCCAGTCTCCGTGTTTGATTCCATGTAAGCTAGAAACTTCGGGATGCATTTCCACCTGAGGATACGGTCTTCGTTTTCTTAATGACGGTATCTGCCTGTGTTCGCTCTGAAAAAACTCCTTCCTCCGACTCCCTGTTGTAAGCACATAAGGAAACTCTCTGGTCAGTTCAGGGGTCGTTACGGGGCTTTCAGGCGGTTCCTTGTAAGTAGGCAGAGGATCATACCCCATCCTTTCCAGCGTTCTGCAGTATAGTTCAAGCTTTTTAGAAGGAGTCCGAAACCCATTCCTTTCAAACTTCCTGTACTCATGCGGCGGATGTACGAAAACTTGTTCCTTAAGTTTTTGATAGGTGACACCCAACGGCTCCAACTGATAGTTCATAACGTCCTCCAAACTCTCCTCACTGCCGGGCAGGCCAAGCCTTCTGGACATTTCGTCTATTATCCATTCGTCCTGCCTGCACTCGCCAACCTGCGTAATCTTCTGCTGCGCCATGACCATGTTTTCTACCACCAAAGGATAACCAATAACCTGTTCGACCTCTGGCCATAAGGCCGCCGGAAGGACGTAATCGGCTATTGCAGCAGTGGGTGTCATAAAAAGGTCGGTAACTACTAATAAATCCAATTTTTGTAAACTTTCATACACTTCCCTGGAATTTGCCACAGTAGTCAGCGGATTGCCGCCAAATATTAAAAGCGCCCTGACCCGGTAAGGTTCACCCGTCCGCATGGCTCTAAAAAGAGTTGGAATATGGGCGGATGGCATAAAGGCGCGCCATCCCCCCAGGAGTTTGAAATGCTCGGCGCCGAGGCGTTTCTTCAACATTCCTTCCGGCAGTTTATCTTTCAGGGTCGGGTAACTGCGGACTACGTTCATTCCAAGAATATCGCCGCCGGGGATATCGACATTTCCGGTTAATCCTCGCAGGATGGCAACCGCCCTCACCGTCTGTAAAGAATTGGGGTTCTGTTCAAGACCAAGCCCCCACTCAAGCACAGCGGGTTTATTCAGCGCATACGTTTTTGCAGCCTTTATAATATCCGATGAAGGTATCCAGGTGATAGCCTCGGCCCATGCCGGAGTAAAAGGTTCAACGTGTTTTTTCAGTTCATCAAAACCAGTAGTCCATTTTTCAACAAATTCTTTATCGTAAATATTTTCTTTTATTATCACATGTATCATTGCCAGTGCCAGTGCGGCATCAGTGCCTGGTCTAACCGGCAGCCACTGCTGACAATATTTTCCGGTTTCCGACCGCCTGGGATCTACGGCAATGCCCAAAGCGCCTTTATCCAGCGCCCTTTTAACAGAAATGGATAGTTCTCCATCCGGTCCCGAGACTAAAGGATTATGCCCCCAAAACAATATACACTTCGGCGAAACTTCTCCGTAATAATCCCCAACCACAAACCCACCATACGTGAGATTGCTTACCGTAATCCTGGGGATAAAACATTGGGCAAGCCCCGGTTCATACCAGTTCGGAGTTCCAAGTGCGTTTGCAAACCTTACGACATGCATATAGTGATGGCGTCCGGTTCCCTGTCCCAGTGCAATGGATTCCGGCCCGGATTCTTTGCGGAATGTATTCAGTCGAGAGGTAATTTCTCCCAAAATTTCATCCCAGGAGATGCTTTCCCATTGTCCACTGCCCCTCTCTCCTTTTCGACGTAGCGGCTTGCGAAGACGGTCGGGATGGTTCGCAATTTCCGGGGTCATAACACCCTTAACGCACATCCACCCTTTATTCATTGGCGAAGTCGGGTCTCCTTTGACCCTCACAATCTTGCCGTCTTTAACATAAACGAGGACGCCGCATCCGCCGTGACAAATTCTGCAAACACTCCTGAAAACCTGCTCACCATTTCGCGGTGTTACCAATGCATAACTCCTGTAAGATTTATTTGAATTTTGGTTGTTAATACTGAGACATTATAAGTATATGGTATTTTAAACCACTAAATCAACTGTTTTGGGAAGGAGACGAATATGATATGAGCAAAAGATTTTGTGTGGATGCTGAGTTGCTGGTAAAAGCTATAAATCAAAAGTCTGGAGATGAAAACATGCTACTATTTGTATTTTCCCTAACGATAAATATTTATCCAGACCTCTCTCAGCGATGAGACATGGCGGCAGGATGTTTTCAAGTTAAACCGTTGCCTGTGATACGGCCTGCTGCAGAGACGCCTGTGCGGCTGCAAGGCGGGCAATGGGCACCCTGAACGGCGAGCAACTCACGTAGTTCATGCCGACCTTATGGCAAAAGGTGACCGTTTGCGGATTTCCTCCGTGTTCCCCGCAGATACCGACCTTTAGCTCAGGACGAGTGCTTCTCCCCCTCTTGATCCCGATTTCCACCAGTTGCCCGACACCTTCCTGATCCAATACCTGGAATGGGTCTTTCTCAAGAATACTTTTTTCAAGGTAGTCAGGCACAAAGGAGCCTACGTCATCACGGCTGAAACCAAAGGTCATCTGAGTAAGGTCGTTGGTTCCGAAGGAAAAGAATTCGGCGTGTTTTGCAATCTTGTCGGCGATGAGCGCCGCTCGTGGCAGTTCAATCATGGTACCCACCATATACTCAATCTGCATACCCTTTTTCTGCATTACTTCTTTCGCTATTCTGTGTACATCGTCCTTTAATACATTAAATTCCTGCTCGGTGCTAATAATGGGTAACATGATTTCAGGATATACCGTAACGCCTTTTTTCTTCACATTGCAGGCTGCTTCGATGATTGCCTGTACCTGCATGTCGTAGATTTCAGGATAGGTAACGCCGAGCCGGCATCCGCGATGTCCCAGCATGGGATTCAATTCGTGAAGCGCCGATACCTTGTCCTGCACTTCTTTAAGGCTGATCTTCATCTGTTTTGCCATCTCTTTTTGATTGTATTCTTCCAGCGGCAAAAATTCATGAAGAGGCGGATCGAGGAGTCGTATCGTCACCGGGAGTCCGTCCATGGTCGTGAATATCTGCTCGAAATCACGACGCTGCATAGGGAGTAATTTCTTGAGGGCTGAAATGTACAGACTCAGAGGCTCTTTAAGTTCTTTCTTAGCCTGTGCGAGTCCCTTTTTAATGTCATTCGTTTTATTATTTGTTGCCTTTGCAAGTTCTTTTTCAATACCGGCAATTTTGGCTTTCAAGTTTTTTACGTCCGGAGAGGAAAGGATCATCTGGCGGACAGAGTCAATCCTGTTTTCTCCAAAGAACATGTGTTCAGTCCTGCAAAGTCCGATACCCTCAGCGCCTAATTCTCGCGCCTTTTTTGCATCAGCCGGGGTATCGGCATTCGTCCTTACTTTAAGCTTGCGAATTTCGTCAGCCCATTCCATAAGCACGGCAAAGTCTCCGCTGAGTCTTGGGTCAATGGTAGTAACCTGACCTAACATTACTTCACCGGTGCTGCCATCTATCGAGATATAGTCTCCCTTTTTTACTACCTTGCTGCCTACCTTAAAGGTTTGACTTTTATAATCAACATTTAACGCACCGCACCCTGCTACACAGCACTTACCCATCCCCCTTGCTACCACGGCAGCGTGAGAGGTCATACCTCCACGGGTTGTTAAGATACCCTTGGATACGTGCATCCCGCCGATATCTTCAGGTGAGGTTTCCTTTCTCACCAGAATTACCTTTTCTTTCTTTTCCGCTAGCTTTTCTGCATCCTCGGCGCTGAAAACCACCTTTCCCGTAGCCGCGCCTGGTGAGGCCGGAAGCCCCACAGCGACAATGTCCTTCTTCGCCTTGGGGTCAAAAGTTGGGTGTAACAACTGGTCAAGTTCATTGGGATTGATACGGGAAATAGCAGTCTTTTTGTCAATCAATCTTTCTTTAACCATATCCACCGCAATTTTTACAGCCGCCTGGGTGGTGCGTTTCCCGTTTCTGGTTTGCAGCATGAACAACCGGTTTTCCTGAATTGTGAATTCGATGTCCTGTACATCTCTGAAATGTTTCTCCAGGGTATTTTTATATTTGACAAGCAGCGTATAGACATCGGGCATTTCCCTCTCCAGATTTACAATCGGTTCGGGAGTGCGGATACCGGCAACGACGTCTTCACCCTGGGCATTAATAAGAAATTCGCCGTAAAATTTATTCTCGCCCGTTGAAGGATTCCTTGTAAAACATACGCCGGTAGCGGAGTGATTTCCCATATTTCCGAAGACCATGGCCTGGACATTTACCGCCGTTCCGAGAAGCCCTTTTATTTCATAGAGTTGCCGATACTTTACGGCGCGCGGGTTGTTCCAGGAGGAAAATACGGCGTCTATTGCCTTCTGGAGTTGTGCTTTCGGATCGTTTGGGAAGTTTTCCTGGGTTTCTTTCTTATAAACAGCCTTAAACTCTTCCACAATTTTTTTCAATTGGTCAGTCGTCAGTTCTGTGTCATTTTTTACCCGTGCATTCTTTTTGTATTTATCAAGAATTTCTTCAAAATAGTGTCGTTCCACACCCATAACAACGTCGCCAAACATGGTGATAAACCGCCGGTACGCATCCCACACAAAACGCTCGTTGCCTGTTTTTTTAATAAGCCCATTAACTGCATCGGGAGTTAATCCAAGGTTTAAAACCGTATCCATCATACCGGGCATGGATGCTGCGGCGCCGCTTCGGACAGAAACCAGTAAAGGATTGTTCGGATCGCCCAGTTTTGCCCCCATCAGTTTCTCCAAACGGGAAAGATTCTGTCCTATCTCTTCGGCAAGACCTTTAGGGTAACGTTGATTATTCTTATAATAAGCATCGCAAACCTCCGTCGTTATTGTAAATCCAGGAGGAACGGGAATACCCAGATTGGTCATTTCTGCAAGATTTGCTCCCTTGCCGCCGAGCAGGTGTTTCATATCTGCCCTACCATCTGCAGAACCATTGCCAAAGAAATAAACATACTTAGGCGACATCCAAACAACTCCTTTCCCTATCAATAATAATTGTAAGACACGTCAAACAACATACAGCCTAAAAAGCGGTTAAAATGGTTTATTATGTTAGCAAAAACATATTTGTCTGGCAAGATAATTTCATGGTAAATTTCATTTACAAATAGACTCTGTTTGATATATTGGTATGAACCTTCATGTGTGCCTGCTGCAAACGCAAAGGATGTAAAATATACACCATCCTTGCACCTTCCGTCAAGGGAGGGAAAGTTCCCTCGTCCCTTGTAAGAATGTTTAGGGTGAGGGGTTTTCTGATTAAGAGCATGAAAAACACGGTCAAAATAACCGAAGTCCTCAGGAATCGCAACTTTTTAAAACTCTGGATCGGACAGATTGTATCTGCCTTGGGTGACAGGTTCCATCAAATGGCGCTGCTTGGATTAATCATGAAAAAAGGGGGAAACGTCGGAGAAGAGTTATCTAAAATCACCTTCTGGAGCGTCCTCCCCTTTTTTTTGTTCAGTCTCTTTTCAGGCGTGCTTTCAGATCGCTGGTCGAGAAAGAGTATACTGATCGGTTCTGACCTGGCGCGTGTTCTTCTGGTGTGTGCTATTCCATGGATTATCCATGATTCCACCTACATTACACCGGCCTATCCCGTAATCTTCGTCATAGGCATCTTCACCTGTCTCTTTTCACCGGCAAAGTTTTCCATCATACCCAATATTGTTGAAGAACGGCATCTTCTTGCCGGAAATTCTCTCATTTCTTCTTCGGCATTGTTGAGTGTTTTGGCTGGCACTGCCATTGGTTGTGTTGTATTCGATTCGATAGGGTTCAAACCATCCATGTATTTTGATGCCTTTACCTATCTTTTTTCTGCCGGCGCTATATGGAAGCTAACAGTTAAGGAAAAGGAACGCCCCGAAATCAAAGGTATCACCGTTGTTTTATCTGATATCAAAGAGGGTATGAAATACATGTATCAGGATGCAAGTCTCCTGATACTCATTTCCTTTGGCGCAATCTTCTGGCTTGTAGGTATCAGCTTTTATGTGGTAATCTCCGATTTTGCTGGCAAGGTATGGGGTTTTACTTCACTGACCCCACTGGGGCTGATTTTCACACTACTCGGCGGCGGTCTATTGGTCGGAGCTATTATGGTAGGTAAGTACGGTGATTGGGTGAAAAGGAATATCCTTTATACGGGCAGTATATGGATTATGGCATGTGGAATTATGATCTTTGCCCTGGTACAGTCGTATATGGCAGCTTCAGGTATCATCTTCTTTATTGGGATGGCCGGAGGCGCATTTCTGGCGCCTATCAATGCGGATATCCAAAAGATCGTCCCGGACGAATTAAGAGGAAGGACCTTTGCCTGCAAAGACATCTTCGTAAATGCCGCCATGGTAACGCCGGTATTACTCATCGGCAAATTAACAACCTTCATTTCTGTCAGGGAATTGATGTTGTATCTGGGCGCGGGGATTTTTCTGATCGGTATTCCGGTAGCATGGAAAAGTATTAAGCTCAATACCATAGGGCTACAGCCAAATAATGGAGAAAAATAAAGACCTGTGACAAGTGACAAGTGACGAGTGATGGGTGGCGATTTCCGCTTCTGCGTCACTCGTCATCCGCCACTCGTCACCATTTCTAAAAACTTACAAAAATGCGTAATCCCATGACCAATCAAAACAAGTTCGATATTCCTGGTTTCCTGAACGACTGTTTTTTCTGTGTGCTCAAGGCGATAGGTGTTTTTATGTTAAAGATATTTTTTCACACCCAGGTTGAACTGAGAGAGAAGATACCGGTCAGAGGACCTCTTATTGTGGCTGCGAATCATTTCAGCTATATGGACCCAATAGCGCTTCAATCCATGTTTCCAAGGCGCATTTCTTTCATGATGACCGAACTGTATTATGAGGGACGGGGAAAATGGCTTTTCAAATTATTGCATTGTATCTGTGTAAAAGAGGAGGGTTCCAACATATCTGCGTTGAAAGGCGGTATTGAGGTGATTAAAAAAAACGGAGTTTTGGGCATCTTCCCTGAAGGAGGAGTAAGCAAGGAAGGCCGCCTTCAGGAGGGAAATCCGGGCATCGGTTTCCTTGCCATAAAGAGCGGCGTACCCGTCATTCCCGCATTTATCTCGGGCACATACGAGGCATTGCCAAAAGGCGCAAAGATACCAAAAATTTCCAGGATCAAGATAATCTTCGGCAAACCTATGACATTCAAGACTATGAACGAGAAGGCAACAAAAAAAGGGATTGTAGAGGTGACACGGCTGATTATGGAACAAATCGAAGCGTTATCTTTTTCAGTAAAGCATTAAATTGATGCTCAACATCTTTTTTATTGTATCCAATGAATTGTTATTTCCTTTTCTAATGGTTTAAATTCTTTATTGCCGGTAACCAATTCGGCTTTCCTTAGTTTTGCCAGCGCAGCCGCATAGGCATCTGCATACGATATCTTTTGAAATGCCTTATATCTGGCGGCCTGTATTGTCAATTCTTTGTTTGCCTCAATAATGGTTATCGGATATTTTACAAGGGTCAACCTGTAAAGTTCCGCCTTGTCATCGCCGCCTTCTCGCAGGGCAATGTAATACATTTCTCCCCAATTTACCACGCATAAGAATACTTCCGCTTTATCTAAGGGCGTCTTTAAAGATACCGGCAACAGTTTCAGCGCCTTCTTCTCCCTCAAAATAAGCCATAAGGGCGTAGCTATCCATAACATATCGTTTCATAGCTCACGCTCCCTTTTTTTCTCCTCCTGGAGGGCGCGCATAAGTTTTCCCTTTGTTTTAAGAAGACCAATATTCTTATCAATAAGTTCTGGGGTAACAGGAACAATTCTTATTTCCCCGTTTACTTCATAAAAATGAACCCGCGTTCCATTCTTGATACCGTATTTCCGTCGTAATTTTGACGGGATAACGACCTGTCCCTTTGATGTGACTACCGATGTTCCCATATATCATACTCCTTAAAATATATTACTATTTGCAAAAATGTATACGTTTTTCTAATGTAAGTCAAGTATATTTTGTAATACATAACGTGGCGTAGGCGCAACCAAAATAGAATATCTAAACAGCAAAACCCGTAAAGTCTTAAATCCGAATGTCTAAATCCGAAACAAATCCGAATATCAAATGAAAATAAAGGATTGCGAGTTTAACCTTAAATTTCTCTGCGAAATGTTAAAAAATTTTCCTTTTTCCCTTTATAAAGTATAATAATTCCCATGTTAGATAATTCGATACTCTACGATTTGACCCTATACAGAGAGGAATTCACCCTGGGGCACGGTCATGCGGCGTGTCTGCTCGTGCATGGACTTGGCTGCGGGCCGATCCAGATGCGGGAGCTTGCAGAAGACTTGCGCGAGTGGGGCTTTACTGCCAGGGGTATTCTTCTGCCAGGACATTGCGGCGATACCGACGGCCTGGCGCTAAGCACACTTCACGATTGGATGGAAAAGGTGGAGGTTGAGTATCTCCAGCTAAAAAAGGAATACCCGGAAGTCGTGGTTATCGGATTTTCCCTGGGTGCATTATTGACCTTGCAGCTGGCATTGCATCACCCGATAGAAAGAATTGTTTTAATGGGAACCCCCCTATTTTTGATCCGGGAATACCTGCCCATAAATACTTTAATTGGGTTCTGCAAAATATTTTTGAAAAAGGTAAAAACATGGAAAAGGAGGTGCTATATCGAATCGGAGGCGCACACGGGCTATTTACACCAACCCATAAATAGTCATTATCCATTACAGACACTCCATGAGATCAAACAAATAACCAGAGACATCAAACCGAGACTGAAAGAGATAAAATCAGCGGCGCTCGTTATTCATTCCAAAAAAGATATGGTTGCCGCCCCGGCAAGCGCACGGTACGTTATAAGACATCTTGGCTCAACTGAGAAACGGCTGGTGTGGCTTGAACGGAGTCATCACCTGGTAATGTATGATGATGAAAAGGATGTGGTTTTCGAGGCGACAAAAGAATTCCTGAAATGAGAAATCTTCAAATTATCCTTAATGATATCTTCCGGCTTGCCTTTAGGGATACAAATAGCTGATTCCATCAACATCATCCTGATCCAAAGTCCTCTTTTTCGTATCGCCCTTATTCTCTTTCCAATACATTGTTTTCTCTGTATGGGTCTTCTTGCAAAGTTCATTTAAAATCAGTGCATGCCCAAGTTCATGGGTGAGTACGCTTTGAATGTCGTAACTATCTTCCGGGCACTTATCGGCAGCGCTCAATTTGTGGGCTGTATTAAATACAATGTCGCTATCGTAAAGTTCCCCTGATTCTTTGTTCCACCGGACATAGTTTCGAGCCACCCTTGCCTTGTTTTTCATTTTTCTAAAACATATTATATTCATACCGTCTTCCGGATTGCGTCCCGCACTTGTCGTGGGGCCGCCATAGATAAAATGAAAAGAGGATGAGGGAACGTCTGTCCACGTCTTCATTGCCGCTTGAATAGCCGCAAGGCTGCTAGGCGGTCCCCCCGAAGTATTGACATAGTAGGTGACCGTATTCGTGTTCCATTTTATTGTTTTCCCGTTTTTTGTCTTTTTGACCTTGTATGCAAATGCACTTGAACACCAAAAACTTGCTATAAAAATAACAAGAAGGCAAACGATACATGGGTTTCTTTTCATATTTATTTTATTGAAAAGAACCTGATATAAGGTGTTCTATTAATCTGTGTCCATCCTTTATGTGGAGACCTGAGGCATGGGCATTCGCTTCGGTGTAAGGGAGTCCGATCCCTTTTTCTATGCCCGTACCATAGGCCGCAAAAGGGACAGATTCCGGGGTATGTGTCCGTTTCGCAATCGGAGTATAATGGTCTGGGAGCACCAATATACGAAGGCCTTTGAATTTGTTCTTTGCTGCAAGGATGGGACCTATTATCTTGCTATCTACCTGTTCAATAGCCAGCACCTTTTCATGAACGTTGCCCTCGTGTCCAGCCTCATCAGGGGACTCAATGTGTATCAATACAATATCGTGGGTTTCTAATGCCTTAAGGGCATATTGGCTCTTATTGGCATAATTAGTATCAAGGTAGCCGGTAGCGCCCGGCACATCTATAATGTCCCATCCAAGATAGCAGGCAATACCTTTAATCAGATCCACGGCGGTAATAACAGCGCCCGTAAGGTTGAACCGTTCTTTAAACGTGGGCATGTTCGGACGATGTCCCTGTCCCCACAGCCAGATCATGTTGGCGGGGTTTTCCTCCAGGTCTACGCGAACCTTGTTTATATCATGATTAGAGAGGAGTTCCCGGGAACGCTCCATAAGGTCAACAAGGATTTCGCTTCCGTTTCCTTTGGGAAGGTGCTTTTTGATTGATTGTCCCATGATGTCGTGAGGCGGAAAACATTTGGCATTCATCTTCTGTGCGCCCTTGTATACCATGATGTGCCGATAGCTTTTGCCTGCGTAAAACTGAACGGCATCATTTCCCAGTTTTTCATTAAGGAGTTTAATAAGGACGCCTGCTTCGTCAGTCTTTATATGACCGGCGCAAAAATCCTCCAGGGTATCCTCGTCAGCAGTGATAAGATTGCACCGAAAAGCCCAATCGTCCTTTTCGAGCCGGATACCAATGCTTGCGGCTTCTAAAGGCGCTCGGCCGGAATAGTATTCTTTAGGACTGTAACCTACAATGGTAAGATTGGCTACGTCGCTGCCGGGTGGAAACCCGCCGGGGATGGTTCGTGCAACGCCAAGCTGCCCGTTTTGAGCGAGAAAATCCAGGTTAGGAGTTCTCGCCGTTTCAACAGCCGTCCTGCCGCCGAGTTTTTCTATGGGATAATCTGCCATTCCATCAGGAATAATGATGCAGTATTTCATGGTGCCTCCTATTCTTCCACACGGAGAAATTTTGTATGATCTTTTATTACGTCTAATCGTTTAATCTCTGCGAGCGCCTTCTGCAGATTGCCTTCTTCTGCCAGGTGAGTCATCATTACAAGGGGGACGTTGCCGTTTTCTCTGGCCTTGTGCTGGATTACCGAGGCAATGCTGATGTCGTAGTTTCCCAAGATGCCTGATATCTTTGCGAGTACCCCGGGTTTATCGACAACGGAAAACCGGAGATAATAGCGTGTTTTGATATTTAAAATATCGGCGATAGGAATGTTCTCACGTCCTCCGGAAAAGGTCTTCATGGCATGAAACGTTATGCCTGCCCGGCCGAGCGCAACATCCACAAGGTCTGCAACCACAGCGCTGGCTGTGGGCATCTGGCCTGCACCCCTGCCATAGAGCATTGTTTCTCCAACGGCGCTTCCATTAACGCAGATGGCGTTAAAGACGCCATTGACGGAAGAAAGCGGATGATCATGGGGAAGGAGTGTAGGATGTACGCGCAGTTCTAAAGCGTTGCCGGGCTTTTTTGCAATTGCCAGGAGTTTTAAGGTGTATCCAAGTTCGTGCGCGTACCATATATCAGACAGGTCTACAGCGCTGATGCCTTCATGGTAAATGCGATTATAATCAATATCGACGCCAAAGCCAAGCCTTGCTAAAATAGCGAGCTTGTGTGATGAGTCTATGCCTTCCACATCCATCGTGGGGTTTTTCTCTGCGTAACCTAGTTTTTGTGCCTCAGCAAGGGCATCGCTGTATTTTACGTTTTCTTTGGTCATCTTGGTTAAAATGTAGTTTGTTGTGCCATTTACAATGCCAAAAATCGATTCAATCCTGTTGGCGATGAAGCCGTCCCTCAGTGCGGCAATTATGGGGATACCGCCGCCTACGCTCGCTTCAAAAGAGATGCTTTTGCCGTGCTGGCGAGCCTTGCTAAAAAGCTCTGAGCCATGAAGGGCAAGGAGCATTTTATTTGCCGTCACGACATCCTTGCCCTTTTCTAGGGCTGTCATGATGATTTCCTTTGCCGGATGTAATCCTCCAACAAGCTCGACAATGACCTGGATATCGGGGTTGTTTAAAAGCGCCTTTGCGTCGTTTGTAAAAAGAATTTCAGGCGATAAATTCAGCTTGTTTTTCACATCCGGGTTACTATCGGCAATCCCCTTTAACACAGGAATACAGTTAAGCTTTTCCAGAAGAGGAGAATTTTTTTCCAGAAGAATCTTCGCGACTCCCGTCCCGACCGTTCCCATACCGATAAGACCCACATTGATGGTTTTCATAATTATATGTATTCCTTAAAGCGGCATGGCCGCAAACAAAATAGTGAAAAGCGAAGATATGTGGCAGGTGACGGGTGTTGTTGTGCTCGTCACCAGGCACACGTCACTATTTCCAAGAACTTAAAATGAGAATTTACTATAACGGATGAAATTGTTTATTTCAATAAAATTTGTAAATGCAAGGAATTCCTTTGTATCCTTTGTTAGTCTAATTTTACTTGTAATGTTTAAATGGGTCTGATAAGATTATTCCGCAAGTGTGTATCCAATGGTTTCGTATAAGGTTCGGTGGAAATGGCGGTAAGCTTTAAACAAAGAGATATTATTTCTATCCGACATTTTAACAAAGAAGAGTTATTGTATATCCTTGATCTGGCAAAGCGGATGGAGCAAACGGATCATACGAATATACTCCATGGGAAGGTGCTTGCCTCATTGTTTTTTGAGCCTTCAACAAGAACAAGGCTGAGCTTTGAGTCGGCCATGAAACGGTTAGGCGGAGTGGTCATTGGCTTTGCAGAGTCGGGGGTTTCATCGGTAGCCAAGGGTGAATCGTTAAGTGACTCTGTAAAAATTATAGAAGGCTATTGCGATATCATCGTTTTACGACACTACCTCGAAGGTTCCGCACAGTTAGCAGCAGATGTTGTTGATGTACCGGTGATTAATGCCGGGGACGGCGCAAATCAACACCCAACTCAGACCTTTTTGGATCTTTATACAATCCGGAAGACAAAAGGAACATTAGAAGGGCTTACTGTTGGATTTTTGGGCGACCTGAAATACGGCAGGACGGTGCATTCACTTGCTTACGCCCTGGCGTACTTTGGCGCGGAGATGTTCTTTATTTCGCCGCCCGGTTTGCGGATGCCCAGAGATTGTATGGATGAACTCAAGGATCGGAAGGTAAAATGTCATGAAAATGAATCACTTCTTGGGATAAGTAAAAAACTTGACGTGATTTATTGTACGAGGATACAGAAAGAGCGGTTTGCTGACCCTGTTGAATTTGAAAAGGTTCGCGGCGTATACAGGTTGAGCAAGTCGATGCTTGAGGAAATAGGAATTAAGGACGATTTAAAGATATTACATCCTTTACCCCGCGTAGATGAGATGGACGGAAGCCTGGATAAAACAGATTTCGCCGTGTATTTTCATCAGGCGCGCAATGGTATACCCGTTAGGAAGGCCCTATTGGCGGCTGTTTTAGGAGCTGCAGAATGAAGCAACTAGACGTTTCTGCAATCAAAGATGGATCGGTGATTGACCACATTGACAACAAAAGCACTTTAAAAGTCGCTGAAATCCTAAACATTCAGAATGAAGAGCAGGTGGTGCTTGTGGGTATGAATTTAGAGAGTAAATTTCTGGGTAAAAAAGGAATAATAAAGATTGGCGGGAAGATTATTGATCAAAAAGAAGTAAACAAAATTGCGCTCATTGCGCCTAATGCAACTGTTAACATTATTAAAGATTACGAAGTCGTTAAAAAATTCCCGGTGGTTGTTCCAGAGGTTATAGAGAATATTGTTAAATGCTTTAATCCTAATTGTGTGAGCAACTATCACAATCTGGAACCCAAACTGCATGTGGTTAATAAAAATCCTATAAAATTACGGTGCCATTATTGTGAACGTGTTATGAACTCGAAAGACATTGTATTGATTTGAATTTTTTCGGAGAAATAAAAATAGCCTGATATACCATGTCGGTTATTGGTATATCAGGCTATCATTGCAAACTCCCTCATATCGTTACATCACCTCCCCCTTCCCATAAGTTTTTAATAGGAGCTTATAAATTAACAGTAGCGATTTATTTTCCCAATCCCTCTATAATTTACCTGCACCGTGTTGCTTTTATCGCTACTGATATTTTCAAAGAACTTTGGAATTGGGGGTGATTAAGATATAACTTATTCTTAAAACTTGCGGTGTTCTTATTTCATATTATTTGACACCTTAGGGAACGTTGAACCCTAATTATAGGCCCCCAATTCCGAAACAATTATATCACAAGAAATAAATTTTACAAACCAGCATGAGGAATATAATGAAATATATTATAAGTAGTTAGAAGTTTGGATTTTATAACTAAACCATTATTTAACCTCTTCGTATAAAAATACAGCCGGAGGTGGAAGAAAAGGAGACCAGCGTTGGGGCGCTAGTAGGGCTTTGCCCTGAAACCACCTTCGGCTCCATAATATTTTATCATATTTTAGAAAAAATTACAAATTACCGAATATTTGGCATTGATTTGTAATTTTATTAGAGAAAATAATCTAGTGTAAAAATCACTTGTCCTGTGCATATAAATTATTGTACTATCTTTAGTATATTTAGTTCAAAAACGCTGGAGAATGTAATTTGTTACAGGTTATTACATCGATAGAGGATATTAAACAACGGGTCAAAACTTTTAAAGAAAATCAATTATCCATTGGTTTTATTCCCACAATGGGCGCATTGCATGAAGGGCACCTGAGCCTGGTACGACAGGCGAAGGAAGAAAACGATAAAGTCGTCGTAAGTATTTTTGTAAATCCATTACAATTTGGGATAAATGAGGATTTTACACAATACCCAAGGACGTTTGATAATGACCGCAAACTCCTTTCAAAAGAGAATGTGGACGTAGTTTTCAATCCCAAAGCTTCAGAAATGTATCCAAAGGGATTTTGTACATCGGTTATAATGGGAGACCTTGAAGACAGGCTGTGCGGCAAATCACGTCCAGGGCATTTTCGGGGTGTTGCTACGATTGTGATGAAATTGTTCAATCTGATAAATCCCGATATTGCTTACTTTGGACAAAAAGACTTCCAGCAAACAGTCGTTATTAAAAGGGTGGTTGCCGATTTAAATTTAGGTGTCAATATAAAGGTGCTTCCAACGGTAAGGGGGAAAGAAGGTTTGGCCTTGAGTTCCAGGAATGCCTATCTCGGCGAGACAGAAAAGAAGGATGCACTGTGTCTGTACAATGCGCTGACAAAGGCAAAGGATATGGTAAATGCAGGTACAAAGAATGCTGAGGAAATTAAAGCGGAGATGGAGAAAATTGTCAATAATTGCAAATCAGCGAAGATAGATTATATTTCAATAGTCAATCCCGTAACTCTTGAAACGGTGCCGGAAGTGCGGAGCGGCGACGTTGCCGCTCTGGCAGTCCGGATTGGTAAGACGCGCCTGATTGACAATATAATCCTGTTTTTTCTTATTGCTGTAGTATGGATAAATTTAAATGTACAGGAAATTCAAAGTTGTGGTTGTAGCGCGAACTTTAGTTCGCTTACATCCTATGCGAACTGAAGTTCGCGTTACATTGAACGTCTGTAACAGGTCATAATCGTGTTTGAGGAAGATAATAAGATGTCAAAAGAATTTGATTGCCGTTTTTTTGCCTCAGAAAAACCCTGCCAATTTAAGCTCGATTGCCCCATAGACAGCGCCTGCCCCAAATACCAACCCATGGGGAAACGCATATTGATTATCAAACTGGCTGCAATCGGGGATGTGTTGAGAACCACGCCTATCCTTCCTGTTTTAAAAAAGAAATATCCACAGTCTTATATTACCTGGATTACGGATAAATCTTCATTGCAGGTCCTGGAGGAGAATCCTTACATTGACCGCCTGCTAACGGCAAATTACGAAAACGCCTTGCGTCTCCAGGTCGAAAAATTTGACGTGATAATATGCCTTGATAAGGACACGGTGGCCTCCAGCCTTGCATCTATTGTAAAGGCGGACACGAAACTAGGTTTTGCCCTCTCTGATAATGGACTCCTTTACCCCTTGAACAAGGAGGCGGACTACTTATTCCGTCTGGGAGTTTCTGATGAACTCAAGTTTCGCCAGAACAAAAAAACTTACCAGCAGCTCATCTTTGAAGCCCTTGGATTGGAGGAAAAACATGGGGAATATGTTATCAACCTTCCGCAGAAATATAAATCTTATGGTGAGCAGTTGATGAAACAGTGGGGGATAAATAATGGCAGGTTGATTATTGGCTTAAACACAGGCGCCGGGAAGAGATTTGCCACAAAGCGATGGGAAGTCGGCGGCTTTGTTGAACTTGCCGACCGGTTGTCAAAAGACCTGAAAGCACAGGTAGTGCTCCTTGGCGGCCCTGAGGAAGTTGAGCGAAATGAAGAGATCGCTTCTAAAACAAAGAGTAAGGTAATAGATAGCGGATGTCATCATAGTTTGAGGGAATTTATGGGATTGTTAAGTCAATGTCATCTGGTCGTTACGGGGGACACCCTTGCCTTGCATCTGGCGATTGCCTTGAAAAAACTCATCGTTACCTTTTTCGGTTCCACCTGTCATCAGGAAATTGACCTTTATGACCGGGGCAAAAAACTGGTTTCAGACGTGCATTGCGCCCCCTGTTATAAAGGGAATTGCGATACGATGATTTGTATGAAAAGTATAAGCGCCAACGACGTGTTCCAGGCTTGTAAAGAGATATTGAAGGCGAATACCTTATTGTAATTACAATTCATTTACTCTAAGAAAAGCATCTCTCTTTCCATGTTCTCTTTAGAGATATAAAGGAGATCGTAAGATGGGAAAATGGTGTTTGGTACAAAGATTTATTCTGTTTCTGTGTATTGTGTTTATATTTTCTGATGCGGCCTTTTCTGGAGAAAACGATTCTATAATCCTGCCGAAATATTTTATAAGAACGGGAAAGGAAACTAAAAAAGGCAGTGGGGTGGAAAAAAAGATCAGCGGTCTATTGCAACTGCAAATTCAATTAAGAAAAACTTATCGGGAGCAACCGACATCTGAGAGAATAAAGGCCATGCAAAGGATGGGCATGAAAACGACGGAAATAGACAAACAAGTGGTTTACATCCATGTGAAAAGAAAATTAAGCCCATCAAGAATTGCATCCTTAAAAGAAATTGGGGTAATCGTGCATGAAGATTCATGGATACCTCCTGTCAAAAACCATCCTACCGGCTATATTACAGCGAGCATACCTATCGACCGATTATATGATGTAGCCAGGAAACCTTTCATTATCAGACTTGAGACAGCCGAAAAGGTGTTGCTGCCCAAAAACGATGAGGCGGCAAAGAGCATTTATGCAAACAATGTCTGGGAGGACTATGGATATAATGGCAAGGGTGTCAGAATTGCAGTTCTGGATTCTGGTTTAGACACATCACATAAGGATATTCCTGCGCCAATAGCAAGCAAGGATTACTCAAATTATCCATCCCTTGATGACACCATTGAAAATCAAATCACAGAACACGGCACCCATGTGACGGGCAGCGCCCTGGGGCGTGGGACGCAGTCAAACGGGAAATACAAAGGCATGGCGTATGGCGCCGACCTGGTTTTTCTCAAGATTGGAAATGATTCAACCGGTGGGGCTTCAACAGCGGCTATCTCAGCGGCCATCAGGGATGCGGTAGATGTTTATGAAGCCGATATCGTAACAATGAGTTACGGCGGCTTTAATACGTATAACGACGGTAGTGAAGAAGAATGTCAGGCGGTTGATTACGCCTTCAGCAAAGGAGCATTGGTGTTTATTTCGGCAGGAAACGAGACCGACAGTGGTTTGCATTATTCAGGCACGGTTACTGCTAATAGCACAACTGATTTTATTAAAGTCTCTGTGGAAAACACGAGCCAGGCAGCCTTATATTTTTATCTAAATTGGTTCGACGGCACAGGAACAACCAATAATCTTGATTTAAGCATATATGATGCTGATAAGATAGATCTGGCATCAAATGTTTCTCAATTCCCTCAAATAGAAAGTTCGAGAGGCACCGAGTCTGAGTTGGTTTACTTTAATCTTTATGTCTCAGCACCGGCCACGTTTTTCTTGAAAGTAAAGAATAATTCAAATAGTGAACAGTTTTACCACATCTATTCTTACGACGATAACGCTACCTTTGAGAATGCAGACCCTGGTTATACTGTTGGTTCACCGGCGACTGCTGACAATGCAATAGCAGTCGCATCGTATGTAACCCGACCGTCATGGACTGATTATAAAGGGGAAAGCTGGTATTATACAAATAATCAGACAATCGGTAATATTTCCTCATTTAGCAGTCGCGGACCGAGGATCAATGGCACAAAAAAACCCGACATTGCCGCTCCCGGTCAGGGGATTATTTCTGCAAGAGATAAGATTGTTACCTGGCCCAGCAGTGAAGATTATTATGTGATTGATAACAATGGTAGTAATGACGGCAACGGACCGGCTGATTATGTGCTGAGTCAGGGAACAAGCATGGCTTGTCCCATTGCGGCAGGGGCGGGGGCATTGTTGATGGAGTCCAACTCTTCATTAAAGGGAAATCCGGAGAGTGTCAGAAATGCCCTGTTTCAAACTGCAAGTAATAATGGAGAACAGAATAATACCGATGGGTACGGCCACCTAAATGTGCTCAATGCATTAAACTACATAGCGAGCACAACTCCATCGCCGACGCCAGCATCATCCCCTACACCGGGTGGCAATGGCTTCCTTTCCGGGACTGTGTATGATCAAGATAATTTCCCACTGGGAGGGGTTACGGTAACCATTACAGGCAATAGTTTTTCAGATAGTGTCGACACCAACGAAGATGGTTATTATGAATTCTATGGTCTTGCTGCAGGAGATTACACACTCACATACGAGAAAGATGGATACCAGGGCCAGACCAGGAATATAAGCCTTGGGGAAGGAGAAATTCTGAGCCTTGGAACGGTTGCTTTGGAACTCATCACAAAAGGCACAATAACGGGATATGTTGTAAACACAAAAGGCAATCCCGTTGAATCAGCAGAGATAAAACTCAGAGGTATAAAAACTAAGATTTCTACGACCACGTTTTCTGATGCAGAGGGTTACTTTGAATTCGCAGATTTAGATGCGGAGACCTATGTGATTATTGCAAAGAAAAAGGGTTATAAGAGGTCGAGTAAAACGGTAATACTTAAAGAGGGAGCAGAGAAAGAAATTGAGATTAAATTGAAAAGGCAAAGGTAACACTTTGGTTTAGTGAGAACAACATGATCAATCTACGTCTGTCATGCCCGAATGCTTTTGTCGGGCATCCATGTCTTTATAATCGCTGGATTCCCGCTAAAAACATGCGGGAATGACACATTAATTTATTTTCGGAGGGAAAATATAATGGATATCTTAAAGCAGGTAGCGGAACTGAAAGAATTTTTAGGAAAAGTGTATTGTTTTATTGAGGACAACGAGAATGCATTCAAAGACGGCGTTGAGGCTGAAGGGATGAAGAACGAAACGTGGAAATGGATGCAGGAATTGGCTAAATTTTTACCTGAAGTTTAATTCTAAAAAAAATTATTCGGAGACGGATTTTATATGTAGGGGTTTGAAATTTTAAATCCCTGCGTCATGTATCTGAGAAAATCAGTGTCCTAATATAAAAGGAACAAATTCTATGACGCGACCGATGTATTACGAGCGTAGACCGCAGACACCCATTAGGGCGCCAAGGGGCGCAACCCTTACATGCAAAAACTGGGACAGTGAAGCGGCCTTGCGGATGTTAATGAACAACCTTGATCCCGATGTGGCAATCCAGCCTGACGAACTCATCGTTTACGGAGGTACCGGGCGTGCCGCCAGGAACTGGAAGGAATATCAAAGGATTGTAAATGCATTAAAAATCCTCAAAAAGGATGAGACTCTATGTGTTCAGTCGGGCAAACCGGTTTATATTGCCAGGACTCATGAATGGGCTCCGCGCATCGTCATTGCTAATGCAAACCTTGTCCCTGCATGGGCCAAACAGGAGGTGTTTGACAGATACGATGAAATGGGACTCATCATGTATGGTCAAATGACGGCGGGAAGCTGGATTTATATCGGTACGCAGGGCATCCTGCAGGGTACGTATGAAACCTTTGCAGCCCTTGCTAAAAAGGTATTTAATGCCGATACGCTTCAGGGCAAGTTTGTGCTCACGGCAGGCATGGGGGGAATGAGCGGCGCACAGCCATTGGCCGTAACTATGAACGAGGGCGTGGTACTATGCGTTGAGGTGAGGAAGGAACGCATAGAAAAAAAGATTAAAGAGGGTTATTGCGATAAGATGACGGATAATCTCGATGAGGCGCTTCAATGGATTGCGGACGCAAAATCCAGACAAATGCCGTTGTCTGTGGGTTTGGTGGGGAATGCCGCCGTCATACATCCTGAACTGGTAAAGCGAAATATCACGCCGGACATCGTAACGGATCAGACCCCTGCCCACGACCTGATGTCGTATGTGCCGGTAGGTGATGTAAAGGAACTCGACAATTTAAGGGAGAAGAACAAACGAGTATATAAGGAAAAGGTATTAGACGCCATTGTTGATCATGCAAAGGCCATTCTGGATATGCAGAGGAATGGGGCTGTGTGTTTTGATTACGGCAATAATCTCAGGTCACAGGCAGAGATGGCAGGCGTATCCATGAGGGATTCCGATGGACGGTATTGGTATCCGGGTTTTGTCCCTGCGTTTATACGGCCTTTATTCTGCCAGGGAAAAGGGCCATTCCGGTGGGCAGCGCTATCGGGTGATGTGGCAGATATTGAGAAAATAGACGAAGCGGTCATCAATAACTTTCCAGAAGATACGTCGCTGGTAAGATGGATAAAACTTGCAAGAGAAAAAGTGCCTCAGTTGGGACTGCCGGCAAGAATCTGCTGGTTAGGATACGGCGACCGTGCGAAGATGGGTTTGCTCATTAACGATATGGTGAGGAAGGGTATCGTCAAAGCGCCCGTAGTTATCGGGAGAGACCACCTTGATTGTGGTTCTGTTGCATCTCCATATCGGGAAACCGAGGATATGAAAGACGGCAGCGATGCCGTTGCCGATTGGCCGCTGATAAACTTTGCCTTGAATGCCATAAATGGCGCCAGTTGGGTAAGTTTTCATCATGGAGGCGGTGTAGGAATTGGCAATTCTCTCCATGCCGGTATGGTTATCGTGGCTGACGGTACAAAGGAAAAGGACGAAAGACTTGAAAGGGTTTTGACGGCAGATCCGGGGATCGGGATTGCAAGGCACGTAGATGCAGGCTATGAAGGGGCTATAAAGGTGGCAAAAGAGAAGGGTGTAATGATACCTGAATGAAGATAAATTTAAAATTTACATTTTGAAGTTTTCACTTTTCATTGAAGGAGTAATTCTATGTCCGAATTAGCCTCCAAAACATGTATACCGTGCAAAGGCGGAGTGCCGCCCTTAAAGGGTGAATCTCTCTGGGCGTTGCAAAGGCAGGTAGAAGGCTGGAATGTGGTGGAAGAACACCATCTGCTCAAAAGCTATAAATTCCCTGACTTTCGCAAGGCATTGGATTTTGTGAATAAAGTAGGAGAGATTGCCGAAGAGCAGGGTCACCATCCCGTAATCACCTTCACCTGGGGGAAGGCAGAGATCACCATTTATACCCACAAAATTAACGGATTGACAGAGAGCGATTTCATCCTGGCCGCAAAGATTGATACACTAAGAATCTCTTGAAATACAAAGGGATGTAAGCTCCCGATGGATTGGCAGCAGGTAGGAGAAGGAATTTTACATCGTAGGTTAAGTCTCTTATGATAAAAATATGACATGTCAAATACTTCTGCAAATAATAAAAAAAGTCACGACCTGTCTCTGCTCCTGGATATTTCTCTTGCTATGATTGAAAAAAGCGATCTGGGTTCCCTGCTGGGTTTCATCATGGAAGAGGCTACAAAAATTATGTCCGCCGATAGGAGTACCTTATACCTTATCGATTTCGACCGGAATGAATTAATCAGTTTTATTGCCCAGAAATCTGAAATTAAAGAAATTCGTCTTCCCATGGGGATTGGCATTGCTGGACACGTTGCTCGCTCTGGCTGTACGGTAAACATTGAAGACGCATGTAAAAGTCCTTTATTCCATGATGGCATTGATAAACAAACAGGGTACAGAACTAGGACTGTCCTCTGTGTACCGATAAAAAATCGTGAGGGGAAAATCATCGGTGTACTTCAAGTTCTTAATAAGAAATCAGGCATTTTTACGGAATATGACTCGTGGCTTTTAAATACATTCGCTGTTTTTGCCGCTACTGCCATTGAAAATGCCCGTTTACACGAGGATAGAGAAAGAACTTTTTTGAGTACCATTAAAACACTTGCAGCAGTAGTAGACCGCCGTGACCCTATCACGGCAGGGCATTCAGAACGTGTTGCGCGACTTTCTGTTAATATTGGTAAAGCCATGGGATTAACTAAAAACGAACTTACCTTGCTCGATTATGCAGCAACCATGCATGACATTGGCAAGATTGTAATAAAAGATAATGTGTTGTTAAAACCGGATAAATTTACCACTGAAGAAAGAGAAGAAATGAACAAACATGCCCAATACACGAAAGAGATACTCAGTAAAATCTATTTTGCAGATGAATATAAAGATGTTCCCGTAATTGCAGCAATGCATCATGAACGACTCGATGGAACAGGATATCCCTATGGTTTGAAAAAAGAGCAATTAAATACGATCGGATGCATCCTCGCTGTTGCAGATGTCTTTGACGCCCTCATGGCCTTCGACAGGCCTTACAAGATGGTTCACACATTATCAGAAACATTGGATATCTTAAAAACCGAGGTTGAAAAAAACCATCTTGATGCGCATATCGTAAAAATCTTTATCCAGAAAAAAGTGTATCTTAAAACCTTCCCGAAGATCCAAAATCGCGATTATCACTATACTGATGATAAGTATTGACAGAATTTGAGCGCCTCCTGCGTCTCATTTATAGACAGAGAGATTGGGAAACGGACGTTAAAACACTTAGTTTGCGGGAGGGTGGGTATTGTGAAGGTAGATTCGGCGCAAAAAACCAATGTCTTAATCCACCTTACTTATAGCTGCCCTTATTTTGAAGTTCTTGAGTTGTTAGGCATATGGACAAACAAAGGTTGTCCCTGCCACCCCAAAACCCACATAAATAAAATGAATCCCTATACAATCGAAGTATAACATCAAGGTGCTTAGAAACCCCTTGACAGGGTAATGGTATTAGGCAATAATTTGGCCAAGCGTGAATAAAAATTAAATTGATCATTACTAAAGAAGGTTTTTTGTTCGGGTATGACCATATTTTATATCAAGTATGTTTTGGGAGATAACTATATGATAAAAATAATCTTTCCAATCATTATAATATCGTTATTATTTATTTCCACGGATAATATCTCCGCAACAACTATACCTCAGGAAGTTAAAGACGTGGTTACTTTTATTTTTATCAAAAATGATTCGGGACAAGTTATTCCAAATGGTACAGGTTTCTTTGTCGGAATCAAAGATGAAAACGATCCTAATATTTTTGATTGTAAATGGATCCCAGTGGATATGATCACTACCAAGGAAATATTTAAAGAATCAAGAATTAGAGAAGGAGACGATGTGTTCTTCATTGGTCTGTTTCCCTATTATGGTAATCAAAGGAACTATCCTATAACCAGGTTTGGAAGGGTTGCTCTTATTACAGACGAGAAAATACCTTGGAAGGACAAAAAAGAAGAAGTTCCTAAAATGTTAGACTTATATCTGGTTGAATCTCAATCCTTCGGTGGCAATAGTGGTTCACCAGTCTTCTTTTATCTAAATGCAACAAGAGAACCTGGTTCTATTGTTATAGGTGCACCAACGCTTTTGCTCGCAGGCGTGATGAAAGGCTGTTATTTAGATGCGAAAGAGATTCAAGTTGCTGAAACGAGTAAAATTCCAATTTCCCTCGAAAATGTTGGAATTGCAGCAGTTGTCCCGGCCTATAGATTATATGAATTACTATTTTCCGATGAGTTAAAGAAAATAAGACCAGAGAAGAAAGTAAAATAATATGAACAATAAAGCAAATATCAATATTCCTCATGAAGCTATAGCTGAATTTTGCAAAAGAAATTACATTCGCAAACTCTCTTTTTTCGGCTCCGTCTTGAGAGGCAACTTTCGTTCTGACAGCGATGTGGATGTGCTTGTCGAGTTCGAGCCGGAGCACGTGCCAGGTTTCTTTGGGTTGGCTCATATGGAGCGGGAACTTTCTGGAATTTTGGGGAAAAATGTAGATTTACGAACTCCACGGGAATTAAGCAGATATTTCCGTGACGAAGTTGTTTCTTCTGCACAGGTGGCTTATGTCAAATGATGATTTGGTTCGCCTCAAACATATGCTCGATGCTGCAAAAGAAGCCGTATTTTTTGTCAAGGATAAGTCAAAAACCGATTTAAACAAGGAGCGTATGTTGGTACTATCTTTGGTTAAAGAGATCGAGATTATTGGTGAAGCCGCCAGTAAAATTTCTGATAAACTGAAAACAAAGTACTTTCACATTCCGTGGCTTGATATCATTGGCATGCGGAATCATCTTATCCATGCCTACTTTGACGTTGACTTAGACGTGGTTTGGAAAACAGTCACTCATGACCTTCCATTTCTTATTACCGAGCTCGAAAAAATCATTCCTCCTAAGAACGATTCATAAGTTTGTATAATCAAGAGTATTTTAAAAAAAGAATTCATATGGAACTATGGCAATTTCCTGTTATCTTTACCGTTGGTATCATGGCCGTGGTTGCTAATACCCTTGCGGGCGGCGGTTCGTTGATTACCATGCCGGTGCTCATTTTCCTGGGGTTGCCGGCAACGGTTGCAAATGGAACTAACCGGTTGGCGATTACGGTTCAGAGTGTATTAGCCGTTGCTGGTTTTAAAAGAAAGGGTGTTTCAGATTTCAAGTCGAGTCTTCTTATGTCACTACCAGTGCTAATAGGCGCTATTATCGGCGCACAACTTGCCGTTGATGTACCAGAAATCCTGTTCAAAAGGATACTGGCTGTGGTCATGATACTCGTGCTTGTGCTTATTCTGTGGGATCCAATACGAATGAGGCAAGGAATTGCTCAATATGATGGAGGCATAGCCTGTTTAAGCAGGCGTCGCCGTATAGTTTGTATGCTTATTTTCTTCTTTATTGGGGTTTATGGAGGATTTATTCAGGCGGGTATCGGTTTCTTGATTATTGCGGTTCTAACCACAATGAGCGGATTAAATCTCGTGGAGACGAATAGCCACAAGGTATTTATTGTCGGCATCAATGCGTTGTTTGCGCTGATTGTATTTATCTTCAACAACAAGATATGCTGGTCAATAGGTCTGGCTCTGGCCGCGGGTAACGGTCTTGGCGGCTGGATTGGCAGTCATCTGGCGGTAACCAGAGGCGAACGTTTTATTAAATTGATTCTTGCAATTTGTGTTACAGGTATGGTCGTGAAGCTTTTGATATAGTTTCGCCGGTACGTTCAGATACTCTAGAGAACACTAAACTATTTTCCAGGAGGGGGTTTCATCTTTTCCTTTGCGATTTCGATATTAAATTTTGCCTCCAGATTTGCAGGGTCAATAACGAGCACTTCTTCCCACTTGCCAATAGCATCTTTATAGTTGCCGTCTCTGTATAACGTCAGGGCTTCATCCAGCAATTTTTGTAATGCTTCTTTTCCCTGTTCGGTCGCCGTTTCCTCAGCTTTTTTCTCTTCTTCTGATTTTTTCTCGCCCTTTGCTTCTTTGATCATTTCACGCCCTTCTTCGATCATTTCCCTGGCTTCTTCTTTCATAGCCTCGCTTTGCCGTCCAATTTCGGAGTCCGTGATACGAGACCTCTGGGTTTGTAGTGCAAGTATCTGGTTTTGTAAATCGGCTTTTGTCTGCTCTATTTCACTTAATTTTTGTGTAAGGTCGCTTATGTTTTTCTGGGTTTCAGAGATAGCGCTTTCAATGGAACTGTCTTTTGTTTCGACTTGAGAACTAAGCGCATCCAGAGTGGTATTGAGCTTTGAATAGTTTGTGTCCATAGCGGCAGCCTTTTGCGCAAGTTCTTCGACGCGTCTTCCGAGATTTTGGGCGGAGAGGTTTAGATTTGAAAGTACCTGACTAAGTTCCAGTATTTTTTGGTCAACCAATGCCAGATGTTCTTCTTGTGTTTTGGAGGATTTTTTACTAAGTCCGACGCACCCTGCTGATAAAGAAGATATACTTAATGCAATGCATGTTAGAAAGATATATTTTTTCATAAATTATCCCTTTCAGTTTAATTGATTAAGCTGTAGTGCGTGATTTATCTCTTGCTCACGGGAGTTACAAAGACTGCGCTACATCTTGTGCAGGAATTCTATTTCATCTTTGGCAGATCAAAATCAAATGGAATTTCTTCACCGCCTGGGGCTACAATTACCAAGGAAATAATGGTATTTAAGTCGATATCCTTTGCCGGGAATTTAAAGACCAGACGTGCGGTATTGCTAGGTGAATTGGGCCAAAATTCACTGGCATCTGCAATTTCTGGCGCAAATTCAAATTCGGGTTGTATTACATCGTCCTTTTGGTAAATTTTAGCAGTATAATACATTGCAAAATTATCTTCATCTCCATAGACGGTTACCGAAAAGGTAAGCGTGTTGCCAATATCCAATGCCTCTTGGATGTTCTGACTGGTAAATTCTCTGCGCTCCACTGCGGCTTTTCTGGCCTTATACGCAAGGTTATGATAAGCGGTAAACAATGAGGCCGATCCTAAACCTTTCCCCAGTGACACTGTCCATGGTTTTGAAAAGGCAGCCATGTCCAGATTTTTATTTTTCTGCCCATATACAATGGCTTCTTGTATTTGTTCCGGAGTCAGCTTAGAAAGAACGGCGTGTGCAGGCTTTAAAACAAATAAGCACAAAATAAAACTGAGAATACTCGTTTGCAAAAATAACTTTTTGGTCACAGATTTATTTCCTTCATGTATAGAGTAAAATTGTTTTTGCAGGCTTTTCAGATAAAGGCATTCTTGAGACTATTCTGCACTGGATTCGGCTGGCGCTTTTTCCGTTTGTGCGGCCTCTTCTGTTGCGGTAGCTTCGGTGGATTCTGCCGATGCCTCTGTTTCATGTTTTTCCTCTTTGGAAGGTTTTACCACATAGTTTTTACCCGTCTTTAGCAGGCTTGCGCCGCCCACGATAAACATGATTCCAAACACAACTGCGCCTATAAAACAGAGCATTCCGCCCAGATTGTTTACGAATTTCTCAACTTTTTCATTGGTCATGATCTTATCTGACTTTTCCGTGACCGCTTTTTCTATTTTGTCCAACATTGTAATTCCTCCTCATTAATTTATTGTATAAACCTAATCTGAACCGCTGGATACCTGCCTGGTTTTTGCGGCTTTGTATATTAATGTCTTACTAAATTGTTATAATTGGATAGTTCCCTGTCGGCATCTTCTTTCATTCCTTTCTCACGATATACGGATTCAAGATTTTTATATGCCTTTGCATACTTTGGATTAATAGCAATAGCCTTTCTGTATTCATTAACTTGCTTGTCAAACATTTTCTTTTCACCATAGGCGATTCCCAAATTGAAGTGCGCTTCGGCGCTACGGGGATTCAAATCGAGCACTTTCCTGTATTGCAGGATTTCATTATCCAGCAAGCCTTTTTTACCATAGGAAACACCCAAATTGAAATATGCATCGATATACGCAGGGTCAATCTCAATCACCCGGTTATACGCAGCGATAGATTCGTCATACATCTCCTTGTCCCGATAGGCATGTCCCAGATTATAGAATGCTTCCAGATTGTCCGGATCGATTTCGATCACCTTTTTATAAGCGCTGATTTCATCGTCTGTCATTCCCTTTGCGCCGCATGCAACCCCAAGATTGAAGTATGCATCCATATAGCCCGTGTCCAACTCGATTGCTTTTTTATATGAAGAAATCTCATCGTCAAAGAGCTTTTTTTTGCCATAGGCCACGCCTAGATTATTGTAAAGTTTCGGTGAGCGATTGTTTATCTCAATGGCCTTCTTGTATTCCCGAATCGCATCGTCAACCATACCGCGTTTATTATATTCGTTTCCCAGTTGATAATGCACATCAAAGTCTCCAAAGTTGTCGGCGCCGTAACTATGGACAGCGCAAGCAACATTTGTGAGCATGATAAAAAATACAAAAAAGATTTTTCTCATACGTTTCGCTAATAAAATTAGGCTTGATAAAACCAATACATCTTTTCGTTCTGAGCACAAATCTCTTTCACGACGTCATAATATTCTGCTTCTGAAAGATCATCCAACTTCTTGCCGTATTTCTTGATAACCTCGTTAAATTCCATTACCTTTTCAACAAGGTTTCCGTGTGTCTCTGAGGAGCCTCCGATAATGTAAAAGTTCTCTCCCGTTGTGATTCTTTTATGATTGTCCTTATTGTCAAAGGCTAAACCGCAAAGGACGATGTTTTCTTTTGAAAGTTTGTCGTGATTATTCAAACGGCAACTCCTTTTAACTTGACTAAATATTACGTATCACAAAAAGTCGCTGTAAAATTATAAAAATAAGGATATTAACTCCGACAATTTCGAATAAAGAATACCATTCTATAAAAAAAATGTCAAGTTAATATACCTGTCAAAAACGCTTGCTGTTATGGTGTCGTTGTGGCAAGTATCCTGTGGGCAATCTCGAAATAAATGACCAATCCCGTTGCGTCGAGCAACGTGGCTATGAGCGGTGCGGATACGAAGGCGGGATCCAGTTTTATAAACCGGAAAAACAAGGGGATGGCTATCCCGACAATATTCCCAACAGTAACTACGGTACACAAGGATATACCAACGGTTACTGCTACGGAAATCTTTCCCAGGGAAAGGGCGGCAATGGTAAAGGCGATCAGCCCCATGATGAATCCAAGCGTGGCGCCAACCTTAAATTCCCTGAGGATAATCCGCCACCATTCTCTGGATTTTACCTCCCCTGTGGCGAGCGCCCGAATTATGAGGGTAGAGGACTGCGATCCGGTATTGCCGCCAGAGCCGGTAAGCATGGGGATAAAATAGGTAAGGGCGATCATCGAGCTTAAAACTCCGGAATAGCTTTTCAATATCGCCTGTGAGATAGTCGCGGCGATTACAAGAACCACCAGCCACGTAACGCGATTGAGGATGCGTTTAGAAAATCCTACACGAAAATATTCTTCCTCAATCGTCTGAATGCCAGCCATTCTCTGAAAATCCTCGGTTACCTCTTCCTGTACAACATCCAATACGTCATCTACGGTGACGATACCCACCAGCCTGTCTTCAGTGTCTACAACGGGAACGGCCAGGATGTCATATTTTTGGACAACCTGAGCCGCTTTTTCCTGGTCATCTGTGGTATGGACATAAAAGACGTTCTCGTTCATGATATCCTTGATGAGTTGGTCAGGATTGGCGAGGATGATATTCTTTAGAGAGGCGACGCCGCGCAACTTTTTGGTCTCATCAACAATGTAACAGATGTAGATGGTTTCACGGTTAGGCCCGGTTTTACGGATATGTTCGAGCGCTTTTGCAACCGTCATATCCATTTGAAGGTCTACATATTCAGGGGTCATAATGCGGCCCGCAGAGTTATGCGGGTAGTTCAGGAGTTCGTTAGCTTCCTTGCGTTCTATGGGCGGGAGCAGCTTAAGGAGTTTTTCGACGACATGCGCAGGTAGTTCATCAAAGAGTTGTGTGCGGTCGTCAGGCTGCATTTCTGTTAAAATTTCTTTTGCGTGCTGTTCGGTGAACTGCTTAAGAAGCTCTTCCTGTTCAACAGGCTCAAACAGGGCAAAGACCTCGGAGATTTTATTCTTATCGAGCAGTCTGAATCCCATTACTCGCTCTGTGGGGTCAAGCGCCCTGAGGATGTCAACAATATCAGCAGGATGACGTTCTCGAAGGAAGTCTCGCAACCCTTTAAAATCTTTGGTTTCGATGAGTTCCTTAATTTCAGGAAGAAATATCTTCGTCCATTGCATTTCCATGAATATCTAGGAATTATAAAAAAAATCTAATAATCAATGTTTTGACGTCTTTATCTTTTTTTCAGTTTAAATGGATTGATTATTTTAAGTTTATCTTCGAGAGTTTGTCTATCTTGCATGTCTTCTGAGTAAAGAATATCGCAATTATTCTCCATAGCAGACGCTACAATAAGGCTATCCCAGTAAGAAAGATTATACTGCTTCTTTAATTTCCAGGCTGATTTAATAGAATTAATTGTTATTACAGAAACGTTACACACATCAATGATCTTTAAAACTATATTTTGAATGTCTTTATCAATTAGCGCATGCTTTAGTAAGGATACATAAACCTCATTTACAACTTGAGTGCTGACGAATATAAAATTACCTTCTAATTGTCTCCAAAGATTTAACACAATATCGTGCTTTTCTTTGTTATCTTGAAGAGAAGAATAAACAAGGATATTAGAATCCAAGAATATTTTACCTTTCATGCAACGTTTCTCTGCTAAATTTTTTTATTTCAGAGACTTTTACAGGATGCATAAAAACATCAGGAATGCTTGTGAAAGTCTTCAAACCGTTGTCTTCCTCTAAAAACTTAACTATTACCTTTGTTTTTTTTATTTTAGGTATTTTTTTCAAGGTTATTTTCCCGTCTTCGAATATACCTTCCATTGTTTTATACATTTTATCACCTCTTCTTTAAATGCAGTGAAATGAAATTTGTTTTCCTTTTTAGTAAGGATTGTTTACTTCTTATTACCTTTGACTATAGCTGCGTTTATTCAACTTTTTCCACTCCCAGCGCCTTTGCCATACCTAATAGTGTCCTTCCTAAAAGAGATCGCTTCATTTCAATTGCCTCAAAATCGCACACCTCGTCGCAGCAGAAACAACCGATACATTTCTTCTTGTCTACGATTACTTTACCGGTTTCTTTTGACATAGCGCCTGCGGGACAATTCCTCACGCATTCGTAACAGCGTGTGCAGTTTGAGTGATTTACCGTAGAAAAGGTAGAGCACGTGTTATCGAACATCATGGCCAGTAAAAAATTTGGCAGATATTTTCCCGCAAAATCCTGTGCGCCGCTGGAAGGTTTCTGGAAGTCGGGGACGGATACATTTCCGATGGTTTCACCAACTACATTGATGGTATCTAACTCAGCATTGCCAAGCCCCCGTTGATGCGCAAATCTGATGGTCGGTACGGCCATTGGTTCAAAGCCTATAATAGTACTTGCTACGGTATCCATAGCCACACTATCTTTGCTGGCAAGGATCAATCCCACCTTTTTAGGTTGTCCGGCATTAGGCCCATTCCCCTCCATGCCGACGATGGCATCCATGATAATGAGGTGGGGGGGCACCATCTGATAGATATCTACCAGCGCCTTGGCAAACACGGTGGGTTTAGGGGCAATCAGATGAACGTTCTTTTTGCCGTTACCCGGGATGCTTCCCAGCATGTTCTTTATGGCGCCTGTGTATTGTGTCAGTCCGTGCGTTTTCAGTTTCGGTACGGAAACCACAAAATCCACCGTTCGCAGCGTTCTTGCGATGCGGAATTTATCTAAAATTTCATAATCCTTGTTCTGAACGTCAATATATTCATCTTTATCGAAATTAACGATTTTTGCCCCGGTATCCTCTGCAATTTCATTAATGCGGGTGATGCGAAAGGCATTGAAGGTGGAGGCATTTTTTACGCTCCCCGAAGAGTCTCCAATAAAGACATCGCATCCGAAGTCCTTTTGAAAGATATTGACGAGAGCCCGGACTACGATAGGGTGGGTGTTGACAGCCCTTTCAGGGGGTTGTGAAGATGAAAGGAGATTGAGTTTTAAGAGCGCCTTCATTCCTGGTCTGACCAGTTTATCCACTCCGTTTAATAAACTCAAAGACTTGTGGATAGCGTGATAGACCTTCTCTAACTCATAATTATCGCATTTAACAATTGATACAGAGGGCATAAAAACCTCTTAAAATGATAGGTAAATCAGTTAAACCAGCAGCATTTTCATTGGCTGTAGTGTCCTGTTAAACGGATTAAAAACCAGTCCCAGGATTTCAAGGGTAACCACACCCAGAAGCGCCTCGTCAGAATCTTCACCTAAGATTACCGGTGTATGACCATCGCCTTGCGGCAGGCTGATATAACATTCAGAAACGTTTCTCTTGATAGTTGTGCCGTCTGCAAGGGTAAATTCCAGTGTTCTTTTGGCTTTTAGTCCGATTTTATTCCATACGTTTTGGGGAAGCAGAGAGTATGTAGCGCCACTATCAATGAGAAATCTCACCATCTCTTTTCCAGCAGGGCCTACAACCTCTCCATTTATAAAGGTGATACCCATATCTGTTCCTCTATCGCAAGTTTTTTATCCCTCTCTACTGGGGGTGTTAAACTTATTTGGTAAATATAGCAAAGTAATGGAATATTACAACAAAATACTTAAAAGAATTTGTTCATCGCCTCCGCCCTTGCCATATCTCTTTGGTACAATTCTCTTTCAATGAGTTTGTTCCGGGAAATTCGGTTTTTCAACCTTTGAAACGGCCTCCTGAAATAGTGTCGGTAATAATAGGCAAGGGGGTAATTTTTAATAAAGGCCGGGGTGGTGCAAATGTAATTAGCGTATTTTCTGTTGTATTTCCACCTCAGAAACTGAAGGTCTTCCGATCCCAGATGATGTGTCTTGACGTTTGCCCAAAAGCAGTTGTAGCGGCTGTAGTCATCTTTATTCGTCACAAGCCCCGCACTCAATAACTCTTCGCGCATGCCTGTTTTTGGGTAAGGCGTTAATATCTGGTCTGCAAAGAAGTCAATTTGTGAATCCACGAAGAACTTGTAATTTAGGGCGATGTCCTCTTCCCTGTCATTCGGGTTTCCGATTATCATGCCGCCAACGATCATGATATTCTGTTCATGAAGTCTTTTAACCGCGAGTTTGGTTTTTTCGATGATGTTTCCCTTTTTCATAAGCTTTAAATTTTCTTCCGAGACGTTCTCGATGCCGAGGAAGACGATCCGGAAGCCTGCCCTGGCCATTTTCCTGGCAAGGGTTTCTGAAGAGGCAATACCCGTACTGCTGGCCTGGATGATGTATCGGATATCGTTATGTCCTGCCTCGGCAATGGCGTCACAGAGGGACTCGAATCCTTTGACGCCTAACGTAAAATTGTCGTCTGAAAAGATAATGAAGTTTGCGCCTTGCTGTTTGGCATTTGCAATGTCCGCAAGTATCCTTTCAATGCTGAATCTCCGGAAACTCTTGCCGTACATTTTGTCTATACTGCAAAAATTGCAGGGCATGACGCATCCGCGGGAGGATTCGACGATGTCGAGGGTAAAGCCGTAATATTGATACCCTTTCCAGATGCGTTTTGAACGATCGGGTATCTTTATTTTGGCCAGGTCTTCCAGTGGCCGCTGGGAATTGTGGATGAAACGTCCGTCATTCCGGAAAGAGACTCCAGGAATACCTTCAATAGGTCTCTTGCCGGTTATGGCCTCCAATAATTCATTGAAACACAGGTCTCCCTCGCCCCGGATGAAAAAGTCAAACGGATCCGCCTCGTCTCCTCTGCATACTTCGTCATACATCACCGTGGCGTGGTAACCGCCCAATACGATTTTGATGTTTTTGTTGAGACTTTTTATGATACCGGCTATTCTCCTGGCGGTAGCGAATTGAAAGCTCATTGCGGTGAGTCCCACAACGTCGGGTTGGTATTTTGAGATCAATTCTCTGACTGTTTCTGCAACCCGGTCTCGCCGTAAGATAAGGTCGGCTATGGAAACGTTATGCCCTTCGATATTACCTGCGATTGACGAGATAGCGAGGTTTGGCGGCTTCCAACGCTTTGCATTAAAGTGGGGAGCGCAGTCCGGCATGGACATCAAGAGCACGTTCATTTTATAGGGATTTCCATTTTATTTGCGAAGGTTTTCAGGGCATTTTTCATGGTTATTAATTTCTCCTGATTCTATCAGCATTTCTCATCCTTGCAAAGAAATTAATTTGTAACCTTCACTCTTACGACTTTCCTTGAATTACTTGTTTTAAACTGGATCCTTGCATTTCCCGTCGTGTTCTTTGCCGCAATTTTGAATACCGCATGTCCGTTGTCGTCGGTAATTGCGACTGACGGTGAAACCCTTACGCGATCCTTGCCTGTTTTGACCCTTGCGGTCACTGTTTCTCCGATAACGGGCGTAACGCCATCTTCGCATATAATGGATATCTGCATTGAGGTCTTCTTTTTTCTTTGGAGTTTTATCTCTTCCGGAGACACCTCTATTTTTCCTACCTCACAAAGTACTGGTGTCGGGATTTGGATTGGCACAGCCGACAGCGCAAAAGTAACAACCGTTGTGCCATTGCCGGTTACTATAGCAGTCAGTGACTCCGCTGTATAATCCGACGCCGACGCAGTTACCGTATAATCACCGGCTGCTAAATCACGAAACGAACAAAAACCATCCTGATCACACTCGTCGGTTACCGTAGTTGATTGGTCTGTATCAAGAGTTACGGCGGCGCCATTTATGCCTTCACCAGTAGCCGCATCGGTAACCCAGACCTCAATAGCGCCGGTTTCAGTCGGTGTCGGCGCTGGCGTTGCCGTTGTCATTGGGGTTGTCGTCGGAGTCGCGGGAGGCGCTGCCTCAGTTGTAAAACTCCACGTGTAAGGCGCAGATAGTGCATTTTCTGCCGGATCAGTCACTTCAGTGGAAATCGTTGCCGTATACGTAGTGGAATAGGACAGATTATCTGATGGTGTAAATGTGGCCTTCTTATCATCGTAAGAAACCGTTCCGCCGATGTTGCCGCTGCCATCGTTTACCGTAAAGGTGTCTGCGGTAATAGTGGAGGCGTCCATCTCCTCGCTAAACGTGGCGGTAATAATACTGCCGACATCCACCCCGGCAGCGCCATTGACGGGACTTGTGGACTTGACCGTCGGAACAGTAAAATCCCCCGTTGTTGTAAAACTCCATGCATAGTCAGAGGCCAGCGCATTACCGACTAAATCCCTTACCCCTGTGGTTATTCGTGCAGTAATGGTGGTATAGGCGGGCAGGTTTCCTGATGGTGTAAACGTGGCCGTTATATCGCTATAAGAAACTGTCCCGCTGATGTAACTGCTGCCGTCGTTTACGGTAAATGTGTCTGTGGTAATGGTAGAGGCGTCCACCTCTTCGTTAAACGCGGCGGTAATAATGCTGCCGACATCCACCCCGGCAGCGCCATTGACGGGACTTGTGGAACTGACTGTCGGTGCGGTAAAATCAACGTCTCCCGTTGTCATAAAACTCCAGGTATAGAGGGATTCCATTGCATTGCCGCCAAAGTCCTTCACCCCCGTGGTAATCCGCGCTGTATATGCGGTATAGACGGATAGGTTGCTCGATGGTGTGAACGTGGCGGTCGTATCGTTATAAGAAACCGACCCGCCAATATTATCGGTGCCATCGCTTACCGTGAACGTGCTTGTGTCAAGGGAAGAAGATTGCATCTCCTCGCTGAACGTGGCGGTGATGGTGCGGTTGATCGCTACGCCAGCACCGCCATTGGGAGGACTCGTGGAACTGACTGTTGGCGGGTCGGCATCATCCGTTGTCGTAAAGCTCCATGTGTAGTCAGAGGCCATTTCATTTTCTGCTAAATCCCTCACCTCTGAGGAGATTCGCGCCGTGTAGGTGGTTGAATGGGTCAGATTACCCGATGCTGTAAATGTGGCCGTCATACCCGTGTAAGAAACCGACCCGCTGATGTTACCGCTGCCATCGCTTACCGTGAATGTACTCGTGTTGACAGTAGAAGACTGCACCTCCTCGCTGAACGTGACGAAAATCGTGCTATTGATCGCCACACCGCTTTCTCCTTCGGCGGGACTTGAGGAACTGACCGTCGGCGCTGTAGTATCAACGGTCGTAAAACTCCACGTGTAGTCAGATGCCAGCGCATTACCGGATAAATCCGTCACCCCGGTAGTAATCTTCACCGTATAGGTGGTTGAGTCAGACAGGGTGCTTGACGGTGTAAAGGTAGCCGTCTTATCACTGTAGGAAACCGTTCCACTGATGTTTCTCTTACCATTGCTTACGGTAAATGTATTTTTGTTAATCGTAGAAGACTGCATTTCCTCGCTGAATGTGGCAGTAATAGCGCTGTTGATCGCCACGCCGGTGGCTCCATTGACAGGACTTGTGGAACTAACCGTTGGCGCAATAAAATCCCCCGTCGTAAAGCTCCAGGTGTAATCTGAAGCCAGCGCATTACCCGCTAAGGTATTGTCATTAAATAAGTATTACAACTTTATAGTTTTTTACTAGCCATCAATATTTTTCCATGCTATATTTACCGCATGGAAGAAGAAGCGATAAAAAAGCGTTTCAATCTTTTGAAAC
>Ga0233425_10001834_pt1 | contig 44869 bp, 48 predicted proteins | sample Watercolumn_Towu_2_FD_181712 | JGI IMG/M metagenome (GOLD analysis project Ga0233425, IMG submission 181712) | Freshwater microbial communities from Lake Towuti, South Sulawesi, Indonesia - Watercolumn_Towuti2014_140_MG | ecosystem: Environmental > Aquatic > Freshwater > Lake | place...
GGGTCGCTAGCTCAGCTGGGAGAGCAACGGACTTTTAATCCGGAGGTCCTGGGTTCGATCCCCAGGCGACCCACTCCGAGGCGGTGCCGATCGCAGTTCGCGCATCGGTCAGGCCGTCGCGAGGCGTTGCATGCGCGCGGCAAGGCGGCGGTGCGTCGCGAGCATCTCGTCGCCCCGCCGACTCACGAGCGCGCCGCCGCGCACCACTGCTCGCCCGTGCACGACCGTGTCGCGCGCCGCGACCGGCCCGCACCGCAGCCATGCCTCCACCGGGTCGGCGAGCGCACCCGCGAACGCCGGCCCCGTGAGCGACCACACCGCCACGTCGCCCACCGCGCCGACCGACAGCTCGCCGATCTCCCCGACGCGCCCGAGGCAGCCCGCGCCGCCCCGCGTCGCGCATTCGAGTGCCATGCGTGCCGTGCCCGCCTCCGGGCCGCTGCGCAGTTTCGCCAGCAGCATCGCTTCCCGTGCCTCGAGCCACAGCGAGCCCGAGTCGGCCGACGACGACCCGTCGACCCCGAGCCCGACCGGGACGCCCGCGGCGCGCAGGTCGACGACGGGCGCGATGCCCGACCCGAGGATCAAGTTGCTGGACGGGCAGTGCGCCACCCCGACACGCGCGGCCCCGAGACGGCTCACCTCCTCGGGGTTCGGCATCACGCAGTGCGCGAGCCAGGCCCGGTCGCTGCACCACCCCACCTCCGCGAGGTACTCGGCGGGTCGGCACCCGAAGGTGGCGAGCGAGTAGGCATCGTCCTCCGCGTTCTCCGCGAAGTGCGTGTGCAGCCGCACGTCGAGGCGTTCCGCGAGGCGCGCGGAGTCGACCATCAACGCCTTCGTCACGCTGAATGGCGAGCAGGGCGCGAGCGCGACGCGCACCATCGCGCCCCGCTCGCGGTCGTGGTGGCGGACCACCGCGGCCTCACTCTCCGCGAGGATCGTGTCGTGGTCCTGCACCACGTCGTCGGGCGGCAGGCCCCCGTCCTTGGCCGACAGCGACATCGAACCGCGCGTCGGATGGAATCTCACGCCGACATCCCGCGCCGCGGCGATCTCGGCCGACAACAGGTCGCCCGCGCCCGAGGGGTGCACATAGAGGTGGTCGGTGGAGGTGGTGCAACCCGACAGCGCAAGCTCGGCGAGACCCACCCACGCCGAGACGTGCGCCGATTCCTCGTCGAGCGCGCGCCACAGCGGGTAGAGCGTGCGCAGCCAGCCGAAGAGCGGCGCGCCCGTCATCGGCGGGTAGGCCCGCGTGAGGTTCTGGTAGAGGTGGTGGTGGGTGTTGACGAGGCCCGGCGTGACGAGGCAGTCCGTCGCGTCGATGGTTTCTCGCGCCGCGGGAGCCGGGCCGGTGCCGACGGCGGTGACGAAGCCCCCCGTGATCGCCACCCAGCCCCCGCGCAGCTCGCGCCGTGCATCGTCCATCGTCGCGACGAGCGTCGCGTTGGCGACGACGAGATCGGCGGTCACGCCGGCGGCGTCACCCGCGGCGGCCGCGGCCGGCGCGCTGCCCGCCCCCGGCGCGCTGCCCGCCCCCGCCGCAGTCAGACGTTGAGGTCGCGGAGCTCGCTCCCCGCGTGGCGCGCCTCGCCGTCGCGCCAGAGGAGATGTCCGAGCAGCGCGGCGATCACGGCGGTGGAGAGGCCGACCACGATCGGGAACGCGAGCAGCACGAGCACGATCACCACGCCGCCCGCCACGGTCAGCGGCGCGACCCGCGCCGCGAGGGCTTCCACGCCCACGCCTCGATCTCCACGGCACCACCCGCGGGCAGCGCCGCGACGCCGACGGTGCTGCGCGCGGGGCGCGAGTCACCGAAGCCGGCCACGTACGCCTCGTTGAAGGTTGCGAAGGTGTCCATGTCGGCGAGGAAACACATCGTCTTGCGCACGTCGGCGAGCGTCGCACCCTCGGTCGCGAGGTGTCCCCTCAGGTTTTCGATCGCCTGTGCGGTCTGGGCCTTGACGCCGCCCTTCACGAGCACGCCGCCCTTGAGTCCGAGTTGGCCGGACACGATGATCCAGTCGCCCGCGCGCACCACCGGCGAGTACGGCCCGATCGGTCGTGCCGCACGCGACTTCGCCACGGCGGCATCGTAGACGGCGACGGCGCCCCCCAGACGTACGATCGCCCGCCGTGTCCGGCATCGCTCGCCGTGCATTCGTGCGCGGCGTCCCTCGCGGTCGCAAGCGCCGCGCGTGGACGCGGTCTTCGACGCCGCGGAGATCACCGACGCGCTCGCGTCGGCGGGGGTCAGCTGAAGCTTTGCCCGCACCCGCACGTGCGGGTCGCATTGGGGTTGGAGATCTTGAAGCCGGAGTCCTGCAGGCCGTCCTGGTAGTCGAGGCTCGCGCCCTGCAGCAGCTGCGAGGACTGCGGGTCCACGACGACCTTCACCTCGCCGTAGGACTGCACTTGGTCGTCCTTGGCGAAGTCACCGTCGAAGTACATCTCGTACGAGAAGCCCGAGCAACCCCCGGGCCGCACCGCGACGCGGAGTGCGAGTTCGCCCGCGTTCTCGGCGGCGAGCAGTTCCTTGACCTTGGCGGCGGCTTTGTCGGTGAGCGTGATCATTGTGCCTCCAACCTACACGCACCATCTGCGCCCGGGACGGGCGCAGCCGTAGCCTTGCCGCCATGACGGCCCGCCAGGTGCCGCCCCCCACCGCCGAGGACGTGCGCGGCATGCTGCGCGCGGTCATCGACCCGGAGCTCGGCGACAACATCGTGGACCTCGGCATGGCGACGGGCATCACCGTGGACCCCGACGGTCTGGTGACCATCCGCATCACCCTCACGATCAAGGGGTGCCCGCTGCGGGCGCAGATCAAGCAGGACGTGGAGTCCCGCATCGCCGGCCATCCCGGGGTGCGCAAGGTCAAGATCGAGTGGGGTGAGATGACGCCCGAGGAGCGCACCGCCGTGATGACCCGTGCGCGGTGGAATGCGCGCGAGCGCGCGACCGACACCCAGGTGCCGCTCGGCGCGCGCGTGCTCGCCATTGCCAGCGGCAAGGGCGGCGTCGGCAAGAGCTCCGTGACGGCCAACCTGGCGGTCGCGCTCGCCGCCGAGGGTCGCACCGTCGGCGTGCTGGATGCGGACATCTGGGGGTTTTCCATCCCGCGCATGCTCGGCATGTCGGATCGCCTCGAGGCCCGTCGCGTCGAGGGCTCCGACACGCCGCGCATGATCCCCCGCGAGCGCCGCGTGGGCTCCGGGCTGCTGAAGGTCGTGAGCACCGGCATGCTCGTGGAGGACGAGGGCACCGCGCTGATGTGGCGCGGGCTCATGCTCACCAAGGCCGTGGAACAGTTCCTCCACGACGTGCACTGGGGTGCGCTGGACTTCTTGCTCATCGACATGCCGCCGGGCACGGGCGACGTGCAGATGGGCCTCGCCCGCATGCTGCCGCGCACCGACCTCGTGATCGTCACCACGCCGGCCACCTCGGCGCAGAAGGTCGCGATACGTGCGGCCGACATGGCGCGGCGCAGCTTCCTGCGCGTCGCGGGCGTGATCGAGAACATGAGCCACTTCTCCTGCGAGCACGGCGAGCGCTACGCGCTCTTCGGCGAAGGTGGAGGCGACGCGCTCGCGCGCGAGATCGGGGCCGAGCTGCTCGGGCGCATCCCGATCGAGCCAGAGGTGGCCGCGGGTGGCGACGCGGGGGAGCCCGTGGCGCTCGCGGGTCGCACCGCGGCGGCCGAGGCGTTCCGCGACGTCGCGAAGCGGATCATCTCCGAGACGGTGCCCGCGGGCGAGATGGCGGGGTGCTCTGCGCGCGTGCTGGACCGCGTCGAGGTCGTGCTCGGCCCCACGCCTGCGCGCGGCTGAGGCGCGGCCCGCGCTCAGCGGGCGTCGAGCTCGTCGTACCCGGGCTCGCCGGGCATCGCGATGCCCACGACGCGGCCCTCGGCGTCCACGCGCAGCCGCGGCAACACCGCCACCGGTCGTTCGATCGCCGAGGCGGCGGCGAGCACGGCGTCGACGTCGTCGTGCGCAGCCAGCCACTCGAGGCTGCTGGAGGTCGGCGGGTACATGTCGCAGCGCCCGGCCGCGTGCTCGGCCAGGGCGGCGGCCGGTGCGACCCACCGACTCGCCACGGTCTCGTGGGCGTCGTGGAGCGGCACCTGGTCGGCGGGGGTGCGCGCCACGAAGAAGCGCGTGTCGAAGCGCCGCGCCTCACCCACGGGCGTGATCCAGTGGCTCACGTATGCGAGCTCGTCGACCGCCAGCGTGACGCACGCCTCGCGGCACAGCGCCGCGATGCCCAGCGTGCCGTCGTGCACCGCGCGGCGTCGCGCCTGCCAATGTGCCGCGCCCGCGGTGCCGGGCGCGGCGAGCCGCGGGTGCGTGCCGTCGTCGCCCCGCGCGAGCAACACCCCCGCCTCCTCGAAGCTCTCGCGGATCGCGGCCACGTAGTAGCCGAGGCCACCCGACGGCAGACCCAGGCGGGCGCTCGCAGCGACGTCGTCGAGGCCCGCGCACGCGGCGAGTGTCTCGGGGCTCGCGTCGGCAGCGTCCACGCGCCCACCCGGAAACACGTGCATCCCGCCGGCGAATTCGGCGCGGGTCGTGCGTCGCAGGAGGAACACCTCGAGACCCGCCCGTGCGTCGCGCACCAGCATCACGGTGGCCGCGGGTCGTACGGGCACGTCGTGCGTCGCCCGAGGATCCGTCATGCGACCAGCGCCGGTGGAACCGTCACGCGACGACACTAGGTTCACGCCCGTGAATCCGGTGTCGGTCGACACTGCGGGACGGCCGCCGTCCGTCGACGCCCTGGCGCGGTCGCTGGCGCGAGACTCGCGACTGCCGCACACCGTGCTCGTGGACTGCGCCCGTCGCGCCGTGGCCGACTCGCCCGGCGACGCGGCCGACGCCGCGGCCCGCGATGCCGCCGCGCTGGAGCGCGACCTGCTCGCCGACGTGATCAACGCCACGGGCGTGCTCCTGCACACCAACCTCGGGCGTGCGCCGCTCGAGGGCGTGCTCTTGGGCCGCGCCACCAGTCTCGAGTTCGACCTGGAGCGAGGCGTGCGCGGCTCGCGTCAGCGTTCGGTCGGCCGGCTCGTCGCGCTCGCCTGCGGTGCGCAGGACGCACTCGTGGTCAACAACAACGCGGCGGCGGTGCTGCTCGTGCTCGCCGCGCTGGGTGCGGGACGCGACGTGGCGGTCTCGCGGGGCGAGGCGGTCGAGATCGGTGGCGGCTTCCGCGTGCCCGAGGTGATGGAACAGTCGGGCGTGCGACTTCTGGACGTGGGCACGACCAATCGCACGCGCCTCAAGGACTACCGCAAGGCCGTGGACTCCCGCCGCCACGACGTGGCGCTCGTGCTCAAGGTGCACCCCTCCAACTACCGCGTGGAGGGCTTCGTCGAGGACACCCCGGTGCGCGAGCTCGCGACGCTGGGCGTGCCGGTCGTCGCCGACATCGGCTCGGGCCTCCTGGACGCGACCTGCCCGTGGTTGCTCGGCCGCGTGCCGCGCGTGCCGGCGTGGCTCGCGCAGGAGCCCGCGGCGCGACAGACGCTGGAGGACGGCGCGGCGCTCGTGACCTTCAGCGGCGACAAGTTGCTCGGCGGTCCGCAGTCGGGCGTCATCGCCGGGCGGACCGACCTCGTGCGCCGCTGTGCGGAGCACCCGCTCGCGCGCGCGGTGCGGCCCGGCGGCACCACCGTGGCGCTGCTGCAGCGCACGCTGCTCGCCCACCTCGGTCGCAGCGCGTGCGACGAGGTGCCGTTCTGGCGCATGCTCGCGATCCCGGCCGAGCGACTGCGCGAGCGTGCGCACGACGCGGCGGTGCGCGCCGGTGCGCACGTGGAGGCCGTCGCACTCGAGTCGCTGCCGGGCGCGGGTTCGGCCCCGGGCGCCACCATCCCGTCCTGGGGCCTGCGCGTGCGCGGAGATGCGTCCCGCGCGCTGCGCGCGCGACCCGTGCCCGTCGTCGCGCGGGTGCAGGACGGCGACACCCTGCTCGACCTGCGCACCGTGCGGCCCGAGGACGACGCCCTCGTGGTCGCCGCACTGGCCGCCCTCACCCCGGGCGTCTGACCGTGCCGGTCATCGCGACCGCGGGGCACGTCGACCACGGCAAGTCCAGCCTCGTGCGGGCCATCACGGGTACCGACCCCGACCGCCTCGCCGAGGAACGCCGCCGCGGCATGACGATCGACCTCGGCTTCGCCCACGCGACGCGCCCCGGCGGCGCCGTGCTGAGCTTCGTGGACGTGCCCGGCCACGAGCGGTTCGTGGCCAACATGCTCGCAGGTGCGGCGGGTGCCGACGGCTGCCTGCTCGTCGTGGACGCGGGCGAGGGCTGGATGCCACAGACCGAGGAGCACCTGCGCATCCTCGACGCACTCGGCCTGCGCCGCGGCGTGGTGGCGATCACCAAGTGCGACCGGGCCGCGCCCGCGGCGCGGGCGTCCGTGCACACCGAGGTGGCCGCGCGCACGCGCGGCACGTTCCTCCAGGACGCCCTCGTGGTCGAGACGAGTGCACGCACCGGCGATGGCATCGAGCCGCTGTGCGTCGCGCTCGAGGCGCTCGCGACCGCGTCGGTGGCGCCCGACGCACTCGGGCGTCCGCGGCTGTGGGTGGACCGCTCGTTCGCCCCGCGAGGCGCGGGCACCGTGGTGACCGGCACGCTGCGCGACGGGCCCGTGCGCGAGGACGACGAACTCGTGGTGGCGCGCACCGGGGCGCGCGTGCGCGTGCGCGAGGTGCAGCACCATGGCGCGCGCGTCGGCGGGCTGGACCCGGGACACCGCTGCGCGCTCAACCTCGCGGGCGTCGAGCACCGCGCCGTGGGTCGCGGTGACGCGCTCGTGCGCGCCGACGAGTGGCCGTTCGTCCACGAGTTCGACGCCACCCTCGCGGTCCTGCCCGGCGCGACACGCGGCGTGGCCCGGCGCGGGGCGTGGGCCGTGCATCTCGGATCGGGCGAATGGCGCGCGCGCCTGCGTCCCATCGGCGCGCGCGAGGTGGCGCCCGGCGCGCGCGGCCCCGTGCGCGTGCGCCTCGACGCCGCGATCCCGCTGCGTCCCGGGGACCGATTCGTGGTGCGCGACACGGGCCGCGACGCCACCGTCGCGGGTGGCGTGGTGCTGGACGTCGCCCCCGTGCGTCGCATCGGGCGCGCGACACCCGACGGCGACCCGGTGCGCATCGTGCGCGAGCGCGGCTGGGTGACGGTCGGCGACTTCGCGCGCCTCGCGGGTCGGCGCCACGGCGGGGTGGCCGGCGTGGCGGAGTTGGGCGGGTGGCTCACCACGACCGAGACGCTCGAGGAGATGCAGCGCGACCTCGCGACGCGCATCGGGCGCACCGTCGACGGCCTCGAGCTGGCCCGCCTGGACGCCCGCGAGCGCGTGGTCGTGCCGACGCTCGAGGACGTCACGGTCGCCCACGGCGTGGCGCGATCCCGGGGCTCCGACCCGCTCGCCGGCCATCCCTACGTCGCGCGCTTCGCCCGGGCGGGTGCGACGCCGCCCGACCTCGCGGGCCTGGACCGCAACGTGCTGCGCCAGCTGCTGCAGCGGGGCGTGCTCGTCGAGAGCGACGGCGTGGTGTTCCACGCGGGCATCGCCGACGAGTTGCGCCCCCACGTGCGCGCGCTCGTCGCGGCGCACCCCGCGGGATTCACCGTGTCGCAGCTGCGGGAGCGGCTCGGCATCACGCGCAAGCACGCGGTGCCGCTCGCCGCGCTGCTGGATCGTCTGGGCATCACGCGCCGCGAGGGCGACGCGCGCGTCGGGGGAGCGCGGCTCTAGTCGCGCCCGCGCCGCTCGCGGTAGTCGCGGGCGCCGCCCACGAGCGGCTCCACCTCGAGCGTCACGCCGTCGATCGCCACCACGCGCAGGCCCGCGCCGTCGGCGATGGGGGTCGCGCGATTGGTGCGGGCGCGCCAGGTGGCGTCCTCCACGCGCGCCACGCCCTCGGGCCCGATGGCGCCGACCGCCACGCCCTCGCGACCGATCATCCATTCGCGGCCGATCGTCGGGGTGGCGAAGCGCGTGCGCACCATGCTGGGCATCCCGACGGTGAAGGCGAGCACGGTGCCCGCCACCGCGGCCACGAGCGTGGCGATCGGCAGGCGGATCGCGCCCGCGTCGCTCGGGCCGAAGAAGGTGAGCGCGGCGACGAGGTAGAGCACCGATCCCGTCGCGGTGAACACGCGCGGGATCCCCACCTGCACGTCCACGGCGAAGGCGAGCATCGCGGCGAGCAACGCCACGGCGCCCAGCGGACGGATCGGCAGCGTCGCCACCCCGTGGCCGGCGAGCACCACGCACAGCGCCGCCACCGAGCCCGCGATCCCCACGCCGGCCGTGTACAGCTCGAACACGAGCAGGGCGAGTCCGACGGTGGCGAGGAGGAAGGTCACCGCGGGGCTCGCGACGGTGTGGAGCAGGCGCTCCCAGGCACCCAGCTTGAAGAAGCGTGCGGTGGTGGCCTCGCGCACCACACCCGCGCCGCCGTTCGTGGCGTCCGTCGCGTCCGTCGCACCGTCGGCCGTCTCATCGGCTGCGTCCTGCGTCGCGGGGCCGTCGCGCACCGTATCGAGCACCACGCCGCGCGCCGAGAGGCCGTCCATCGCGAGCAGCATGTTGCGGATCACCGGCACGCCCTCGTCGGCGATCGGCAGGCGCAGTGCGCCGAGCGCGCGGGCGCGGTCTTCGTCCAGCGTCCCCGTGCGCAACTCGTCGGAGGCCTCACCGAAGCCGAGTGCGGCGCCACCGGGCGCAAAGGGGCGTCCCGTGCGGCCGATCCGCGTGCCGGGGGCCATCGCCGACACGTCGGCCGCGGCGAGGAGTTGGGCGGCAGCGCCGTAGGCGCGCGCCGTGGTGGGCCCCACCCACACCCCGATCGGCACCCGCGAGTCGGCGATGCGGGCGAACATGGCCTCGAGGCGTTCGCGCGAGGCCACGGCCCCGTCGGAGTCCACCTGCAGCACGAGCGCCTGGGCGTCGCCCGACTCGGCGCGGGCGATGGCGCGCTCGATGGACCGCACCACGATGTCGTCGATCAGTCCGTTGACCTCCACCACGTCCACGGGCGCGAGCGCCCCGCCGTCATTGGCTGGCGTTGCGGCCGTCGTCGGCGCGGCAAGCGCCGCCGCGGGCGACGCACACGCGAGCCCGAGACACGCGATCGCGATGGCACGGCGCAACACGGCGCCTCACCGTACCGCGCACCGCGCGGCACGCCTTCGTACCCCGTTCTGCACGGGTAACATCCCCGCGTGCACGTGCTCGTCGCCACCGACGCACAGTGGGTGCTCGACGAGGTGCACGCGGCGCTCGGCTCGCCCGACACCTCCTTCAGCGTCTGCACCGACGGGCGCGGCGTGACGCAGGCGGTGCTTGCGCGGCGGCCGGACCTCGCGGTGCTGGACCTGCAGTCGGGCTCCATGGGTGCGATGGCCGTCACGATGAACCTGCGTCTGGACCACGACGGCGGCCGCGTGCCGCACGTGCCGGTGCTCATGCTCCTCGACCGCGCCGCCGACGTGCACCTCGCGCGCCGCAGCGGCGCCGAGGGGTGGCTGGTCAAGCCCCTGGATGCGTTGCGGTTGAGGCGAGCCGCCGCCGAGGTGGCGGGCGGTGGCACGTGGCGGGAGTCGGCGTTCGACGGTGCGCCACGGTCGGCGCGGGCGGGAGCCGTCGGCGGTCCCCGCAGTTAGGATCCTCGGGCCAACCAGCCGGGGAGTAGCGCAGCTTGGTTAGCGCGCCACGTTCGGGACGTGGAGGCCGGGAGTTCAAATCTCCCCTCCCCGACCATCTCGCGACCGTCAGCGCGTGAGGCCCTCGTGCACGAGGTACTCGGCGATCTGCAGCGCGTTCAGCGCGGCACCCTTGCGCAGGTTGTCGTTCGACACGAACACCGCGAGGCCCCGCCCGCCCTCCACCGACTGATCGACGCGGATGCGCCCGACGTAGCTCGGGTCCTTGCCCGCCGCGAGCAGCGGGTGCGGGACGTCCACCACGGCCACGCCGGGGGCATCCCGCAGGATCTTGGTGGCCATCTCGGGGGTGATCGGCCGTTCGAACTCGCAGTTGAGCGCGAGCGAGTGGCCGGTGAACACGGGCACCCGCACGCAGGTGCCCGACACCCGCAGGCCCGGGATGTGGAGGATCTTGCGGCTCTCGTCGCGCAGTTTCTTCTCCTCGACGGTCTCACCCATGCCGTCGTCCACGAAGTCGCCGGCGTGCGGCAGCACGTTGTACGCGATGGTCGAGGGGAACTTCTGGGCGGCGGGAAACGACACGGCTCCGCCGTCGTAGGTGAGCGTCGGTGCGCTCCCCGACGCACCGCGCACCTGTCCGTCCAGTTCGGCCACGCCCGCCACGCCCGCGCCGCTCACCGCTTGGTAGGTGCTCGCCACGAGCCGCACCAGCCCCGCCTCGTCGTGGAGCGGCTTGAGCACGGGCATCGCCGCCATGGTCGTGCAGTTGGGGTTGGCGATGATGCCCTTGCGTGCCTCACGCGCATCGGCGGCGTTGACCTCCGACACCACGAGCGGCACGTCGGGGTGCATGCGCCACGCCGAGGAGTTGTCCACGACGATCGTGCCGTGGCTCGCATAGCGCTCGGCGAGTGCGCGCGAGGTCGTCGCGCCCGCGGAGAACACGGCGATGTCCAGACCGCTCACGTCGGCGGTCGCGGCGTCCTCCACGCGGATCTCGCGACCGTTCCACTCCAGGGTCGAGCCGGCCGAGCGCGCGGAGGCGAAGAAGCGCACCTCGTCGGCGGGGAAGCGGCGCTCCGCGAGCAGCACACGCATCACGTTGCCCACCATGCCGGTGGCGCCCACGATGCCGATCTGACGGATGCGCCGGGTCATTCCGTCACGCTACCCGTGCCACGAGCCACCAGTGTCCGCGGTGCAGTCGCGGCAGCGCGGCGACACGGGCACGCGGGTCGGCCTGCGGGGTGGCACCGCGCTTGTCGGCGACGAAGACGCGCGGCTCGGCGAGCCTCGCGCCGAGCGCGTCCAGCACCTCGCGCGCCCCGAGGCGGTTGGCCTGCCAGCCGAGCCGGGCGGCCCACCGCCAGCGGGCCGCGCGCGGGCCCAGCACCGGCACCCTCCAGGCGAGCCGCACGAGCGCGCCGAGCGCGAGCAGCGCCGCGTCCCCCCGGAGCCGCCCGCGGAAATTGAGCGCAACCGTGCCGCCGGGGCGCGTCGCACGCACCGCCTCGCGCGCGAGTGCGATCGCGACGTCCGGGGCGCAGTGCTGCAGCGTGAGATACGAAAAGGCGAGGTCCACCCCGGCGTCGGGTGCGTCGATGCGCCGACCGTCCACCACCCGTGCGGTGCGCAGTCGGGCGGGGTCGCCGTGTCGCGCCACCGTCTCGCGGCACCGCTCGAGGAACGCGGGGTCCACGTCGGCCGCGAGCACCGTCCCGACGCGACGGGTGAACGGCGCGGTCATGCGCCCGATGCCGCAGCCCAGCTCGAGCAGGCGCGCGTCGGCGAGGCCCGGCGAGTCCAGGCCGAGCACGCGCAGGTAGCGGCGCACCTCGCGCTCGCCCGTGGCGACGAAGTCGGCGAGCGTGAGACCGTCGCCGGTCACGTTGTTGAAGACCCAGCCCGTGTCGCGCACCACCTCGTCGGCGTCCACGTCGCGGTCGGTCGCATCCCCGGCGCGCCGCCACGGCACGAGGTGCGTGCGTCGGGTCACGGGCCCCGCCGTCAGGAGCGCTCGGGGAGCGGTGCGGAGTAGTCGGCGTCCGCGTCCAGGTCGAAGGCCGTGTGGAGCGCCCGTACCGCCGTCTGCAGCATCGGCGCGGCCACCACCACCGAGATGCGGATCGTGGAAGTGGAGATCATCTCGATGTTGACCCCGTGGTCGGCGAGGACGCGGAACATCTTGGCGGCGATGCCGGGGCTGGACTTCATGCCCGCGCCGACGAGCGACACCTTGGCGATCGCGTCGTCGTGCGTCACGCCGCCCGCACCGATCTCGGTCGCCACGGCGCGCACGATGCGCTCGGCCGTCGCCAGGTCGGTCGTGGGACAGGTGAACGACAGGTCCGTGGTGCCGGCCGTGGAGGTGTTCTGCACGATCATGTCCACGTTGACGCCCCCCGCCGCGAGCGGCTCGAAGATCGCCGCCGACACGCCGGGGCGGTCGGGGACCGACAGCACCGTCACCTTGGCCTCGCTCGCGTCGTGCACGACGCCCGAGATCACCGGATCTTCCATGGCTCCATCCTCCCTGATCGCACCCGCGGGCGGGCGTTGGTCGCTCACCCAGGTACCGGGCTCCCACGTGAAGCTGGACCGCACGTGGATCGGTACCTCGTGGTTGCGGGCGAACTCGACGGCGCGCAGGGCCAGCACCTTGCTGCCCGCCCCCGCCATCTCGAGCATCTCGTCGAACTGGAGCCACGCCAACTTGCGTGCGCGGGGCACGAGGCGGGGGTCGGCGCTGAACACCCCGGTCACGTCCGTGTAGATCTCGCAGGCGTCCGCCCCGAAGGCCGCCGCGAGTGCCACCGCGGTCGTGTCGCTCCCGCCGCGGCCGAGCGTCGTGATCTCGCGGTCCGTGCTCACGCCCTGGAAACCCGCCACCACCGCCACCTTGCCCGCCGAGAGCGCGTCGCGCACTCGGTCCCCGCGCACCTCGAGGATCTTGGCCCGCGTGTGCGTCGTGTCGGTGATGATGCCCACCTGGCTGCCCGTGAAGCTCACGGCCTCCACGCCCGCGTCGTGGAGCGCCATGCACAGCAGCGCCATGCTGATGCGTTCGCCCGTGGTGAGGAGCATGTCCATCTCGCGACCGGGCGGGTCGGCCGACACCTGGCGCGCGAGTTGGATGAGGTTGTCGGTCGCCTTGCCCATCGCGGACACGACGACGACGAGGTCGTGGCCCTCTCCGCGCGCATCTGCCACGTGGCGCGCCACGCGTCGCATGCGCTCGGGGTCGGCCACCGAGGTGCCGCCGTACTTTTGCACGATGAGCGCCACGGACACGAAACGCTAGCCGCGCGCATCCGACGGGAATCGTGCGTTTTCTCGCGTCGGTAGCCTGAGCGCGCCGTGACGACCGCCAAGCGAATGCGCAAGAAGGAGAACCGTCAGCGGCGCCTCGAGTCGCAGCTGCGCTCGTCGCGTCGGCGCACGGTGCGCCGACGTGCGCTGCAGGTGCTCGCCGTGCTCGTCGCGATCGTGGCACTCGCCGGCACGGTGTTCGTAGCGGGCGGGTCCGACGAGGGTGCCGCCAACGATACGGCCGACACGACGGGCGACACGGCTGACACGGCGACCGACACGACCGCCGACACGGCGGGCGACACGAGCGCGTCCGCATCCGACGAGCCGCTCGGCACGCCCTTCGGCGACGGCGAGTGCGCACCCTCGGACGGCACGGCCGCACCGGTGCGCTCATTCACCGCCGCGTTCCGCGACTGCCTCGAGGACGGCGTCACCTACCGCGCGCTCGTCTCCACGAGCGCCGGCGACTTCACGATCCAGCTGGATCCCACCGCGGCGCCGGGCGCGGTCAACAACTTCGTCAACCTCGCGCGCTCGCGGTACTTCGACGACACGACTTGCCACCGCGCCATCCCCGGGTTCGTCGTGCAGTGCGGCGACCCGACGGCCACCGGCTCGGGCGGCCCCGGCTACCGCTTCACCGACGAGTTGCCCGTCGCGGGCGCCTACCGCCTGGGCAGCATCGCGATGGCCAACTCGGGACCCGACACCAACGGCAGTCAGTTCTTCGTCATCACCGGCGAGCAGGGCGTCACCCTGCCGCCCAACTACACGCTGTTCGGTTCGGTCACCGACGGGCTCACGACCACCGTGCCGGCACTGGACGCGCTCGCCAACCCCGACCCCGCGGCCAACGGCGTGCCCCCGCTCGGGGAGATCCGCGTCATCAAGGTCGTCATCGAGGCGACTACGGGCGGCTGACCAGCGCGGCGCGCATCGCCGCGAACGCCGCATCGTCGACGCCGTGGGTGCGCAGGTACCCCTCCGCACCGCCGTGGTCGCGGCGCAGGTCGGCGAGGATCACGCTCATCGCACGCGGGTCGGCGGCGACGAACGCCCGGGGCGCGTCGTCGAATCGTTCGGCCAGCTCGGGCAGGTGCACCCGCGCCCACGCGATCTTGCGGGCCATCGCCTCCTCCGTGAGGCCGTAGTCGGCGGCCACCCACTCGTCGGGTACGCCGACCGTGGACAGCACCAGTGCGGTGAGGATGCCGGTGCGGTCCTTGCCCGCCGCGCAGTGGTACACGGCCGGGTGCGTGCCCGCGTCGGCGAGCAGTGTGAATGCGCGCGCAAAGCGCGCCGCGCTCTCCTCGAGCATCAGTCGGTACGCCCAGACGAGGAAGTCGGCGACGTCGTCGTAGGCGGGGGTCTGCATCTCGCCCCACGTCGCGTCCACGATCGAGACGTGGTGCCAGTCCACGGGGTGCTCGTCCACCGGGAACGCCCCGTGGTGCTCCACCTCGCGCTCGGTGCGCAGGTCCACGACCGTGCGGATGCCGAGCCGCGTCACGGTGCGCAGGTCCTCGCGCTCGAGGCGCTGCAGGCCGTCCGCGCGGTACAGCCGGCTCCAGGTCGTGCGTCCACCGTCGTGCGTCGGGTAGCCGCCCAGGTCGCGGAAGTTGTGCACGGCCGAGAGGGCCACGACCCGACGCGGGTGGCGCAGGTCCTCGAGCAGCACGACCACACGGTACGCGTCGTGCGCCGCTCGTGCTCCCGCCGACGTGGCAATCCCGTGAACCTTCGGTGAACGAAACTGGTACGGTCGGCCCCGTGCCCCTGCACGTCGGTATCGCGGGCTCCGGGATCATGGCGGGCGGCATCGCCGACGTGATCGCCCACGCCGGCAACGACGTGGTGCTGCGGTCGCGCACGCTGGAGGGCGCGCAGCGCACGGTGGCCGCCGTCGCCGCCACCACCGCGCGCCGCGTCGCCAAGGGCGCGCTCACCGAGGCCAACAGGGCCGCGCTCCTCGCACGCATCCGTCCCACCGACCGCCTCGAAGACCTCGCGGACTGCGACGTCGTGATCGAGTCCATCGTCGAGGACGCCGAGGCGAAGCGTCGCCTGCTCGCCGAGATCGGACGCATCGCCGCCCCCGGGGCGCTGCTCGCCACCAACACGAGCACCCTGCCGGTCGCGGAGCTCGCCGCCGCGACGGGACGGCCGGCGGAGTTCTGCGGCGTCCACTTCTTCAACCCCGCCACCGCCCTGCCGCTCGTGGAGGTGGTGCGCCCCGTCGGTGCGTCGGACGCCACGATCGCGCGCGCCACCGACTTCGTGCGCGGCCTGGGCAAGGAGCCCATCCAGGTGGCCGATCGCGCGGGCTTCGTGGTCAACGCGCTGTTGTTCCCCTACCTCAACGCCGCGGTCGCGATGCACGAGGCCGGCGTGGCGACGGTGGCCGACATCGACGCGGCGATGCGCGGCGGCGCCAACCATCCGATGGGGCCCTTTGCGTTGCTGGACCTGGTCGGCGTCGACACCGCGGTCGCGATCCTCGACGCGCTGCACGCGCGGCTCGGCGACGCGGGGTACGAGCCGCGTCCCACGCTGCGGGCGATGGTGCGCGACGGTCGACTCGGGCGCAAGGCGGGCCGCGGCTTCTACGACTACGGCGCGTGAGCGCCTGGGACGGCCCCGCCCGAGACCCGGGCGTCGCGCGGTGGGAGATCCCGCCACCGGACGAGTGGCCCGAGCACGACGTGGTTGCCGCGGGTGCCGACCTCGCTCCGGCGACGCTCGTGGCGGCGTACCGCGCCGGCGTGTTTCCCATGCCCGGCCCCGAGGACCGCGTGCTCTGGTGGTCGCCGATGCGCCGCGGCGTCATCCCCCTCGACGGCCTGCGCGTCACGCGCTCCATGCGTCGCAGTGCGCGGCGCTACGAGGTGCGCGTGGACACCTGCTTCGACATGGTGGTGCGCGGCTGCAGCGTGCCGCATCGGGAGGGCAGCTGGATCACCCCCGCCATCGTGGAGGCCTACGACCGTCTGTACCGGCTCGGGTGGGCGCACTCGTTCGAGACGTTCGACGAGCAGGGGCTGCTCGTGGGCGGGCTCTACGGCGTGCGCGTCGGGGGCCTGTTTGCCGGCGAGTCGATGTTCCACATCCTGCGGGACGCGAGCAAGGTGGCGCTCATGTCGCTCGTGGACGCGATGCGCGCCTCACGCATGCGCCTGCTCGACGTGCAGTGGGTGACGCCGCACCTCGAGTCGCTCGGTGCGGTGGCGATCCCGCGCGCCGAGTACCTGCGACGACTCGCCGACGCGCTGGAGGCGACGCCCTCGTAGCCTGACGGCGTGAGCGAGCGGCCCGGCGGCACGGCCCCGCGCGACGAACCGTGGCTCATGCGCACCTACTCGGGCCACTCCAGCGCCGCCGCCAGCAACGCGCTCTACCGCACCAACCTCGCCAGGGGCCAGACGGGTCTCTCCATCGCCTTCGACCTGCCGACGCAGACCGGATACGACCCCGACCATCCGCTCGCGAGCGGCGAGGTGGGCCGCGTCGGCGTGCCCGTCGCGCACCTCGGCGACATGCGCCGATTGCTGGAGGGCATCCCCCTCGCACGGATGAACACCTCGATGACGATCAACGCCACCGCCCCGTGGCTCCTCGCGCTGTACGCGGCGCACGCGGCCGAGACGGGCGTCGCGTCCGAGGACCTGCGGGGCACCACCCAGAACGACGTGCTCAAGGAGTACCTCTCGCGCGGCACCCACATCTTCCCGCCCGAGGCCTCGCGGCGGCTCACCGTGGACTTGATCGTCTGGTGCGCGCGGCACGCCCCGCGGTGGAACCCGATCAACGTCTGCTCGTACCACTTGCAGGAGGTCGGAGCGACGCCGGTGCAGGAGGTGGCGTACGCGCTCGCCAACGCCGTGGACGTGCTGGATGCCGTGCGCGCGAGCGGCCGCGTGGACGCGGACGACTTCCCCCGCGTCTTCGGAGCCACCTCCTTCTTCGTCAACGCCGGCATCCGCTTCGTGGAGGAGGCCTGCAAGATGCGGGCCTTCGTGGCGCTCTGGGAGCGCATCGGCCGCGAGCGGTACGGCATCTCCGACGAGCGGGCACTGCGTTTCCGCTACGGGGTGCAGGTCAACTCGCTCGGCCTCACCGAGGCGCAGCCGGAGAACAACGTGCAGCGCATCGTGCTCGAGATGCTGGGCGTCACGCTCTCGCGCGGGGCACGGGCGCGCAGCATCCAGTTGCCCGCATGGAACGAGGCACTCGGCCTGCCCCGGCCGTGGGACCAGCAGTGGGCGCTGCGGATGCAGCAGGTGCTCGCGCACGAGACCGACCTGCTCGAGTACGAGGACGTGCTGGACGGCTCGCGGGTGGTCGAGCGGCGCACCCGCGAGATCGCCGACGCGGCGTGGGCCGAGATGGACGAGTTGCTCGCGCTGGGCGGCGCGTACGCGGCGGTGGAGACGCTGAAGGGTCGCCTCGTGGGGTCGATGGCCGAGCGCACCGCGCGCATCGCGAGCGGAGCGCAGACCGTCGTCGGGGTCAACGCGTTCGTGGACTCGGCGCCGTCACCGCTCTCGGGCCCCGATGCGTTCCTGCGCCCGTCGCCCGAGGCCGAGCGCGAGTCGGTGGAGGCGCTCGCACGCTGGCGGGCCGGGCGCGACGCGGCTGCGGTGCGCACCGCGCTCGCGGCCCTGCGCGCCGCAGCGGCCGACCCCGCGGGCGACGTCACCGCCGCCTCGGTCGTGCTCGCCCGGGCGGGCGGCACCACGGGCGAGTGGGCGGACGTGCTGCGTGACGAGTGGGGCGAATACCGCGCCCCCACCGGCGTGGCCCGCGCGACGGGCCGGCACTCCGAGCGACTCGCCGGCGCCCGCGAGCGCGTGCGCGCGATGGCGGGCGGCCCGCCCCGACTGCTCGTCGCCAAACCCGGTCTCGACGGTCACTCGAGCGGCGCCGAACAGATCGCGGTCGCGGCGCGCGACGCCGGCATGGAGGTCGTGTACGGGGGTATCCGCCTCACGCCGGCGCAGATCGTCTCCGCGGCGCGCGACGAGGACCCCGACGTGATCGGCCTCTCGATCCTCTCGGGATCGCACCTGCAGCTCGTGCCGCAGGTGCTGAATGGCCTGCGCGCCGCGGGCGTGGACGCGCCCGTGGTGGTGGGCGGGATCATTCCCGAGGACGATCGCGCGCCGCTCGCGCGCCTCGGCGTCGCGGCGGTCTACACCCCGAAGGACGTGGACGTGGCGCGCATCATCGGCGACCTGCTGGACCTCGTCGCCGCACGCCGCTCGCACTGACCCCCGTCGGTCAGGGTTTCATCGTCGTGGAGGGGGCGACCGGCACGAAGCCCGTCGCGGGCGGCATCACGAGTTCCCAGCCCGCCTCGACCCGGTCGGGGTTGGAGATGTCGTTCAGCTCCATCAGTGCGCGCATGTCGACGCGGAAGCTCTCGGCGATCGAATAGAGCGTGTCGCCGCGCTGCACCACGTAGCGGATCGGCGGCGTATACACGGTGGTCGTCGTGGTCGTCGTGGAGGTCGTGCTGACCGCCACCGCCACCGACGGATCGTCGGGGCGCAGGTCCCCGCGCGCGGCAAACACGAAGGCGAGGATGCCGCTCACGAGGGTGATCGCGAGCAGCGACCACTGGACACGACCCCGCAGCGGCACGGGCGCTCAGGCTATGGCGGCGAGTCGGGCGCGGGTGGAACGCGTGACGACGAGGCACGGCACGTTGAGCAGGATCGCGAAGGCGGCGTTGGCCACGAGCACCCAGCCGCGCGACCACGCGAGCCACACGGGCGAGATCGCGAGCATCGTCCAGTGCACCAGCTCGGCGCGCAGCACCTCCACGCCGAGCCGTGCCCGGCCGTCGCCACCCGTGCCGCCCGCGTCGGCGAGTCGCTTGCGCCGTCCGCCCCACCACGCGCCCGCGTCGGGCACCCAACGCTTCCAGCGGTGCACGCGGGTGCGCCGGCGGTACGCCTCGCGGGTCTCGGCGGGTCGCAGCCGCGTGACGCGTCGGGGCCGCATGACGCGCGCGTCGGAGGCATTCGCCCAGGTGAGCCCCACGGCGACACCCGCCGCGACCCAGGTCGCCGCGCTCACCAAGAGCGCCGCGGCGGGAGCGAGGCGGATGAGCACGCGACCAGTGTGGCGCGCGCCGCTACGGTGACGCCGTGCCCCTCGATGTGCCACCGATCGTGACGTCCGCGCTCGTGGCGCTCGCGGCGTTCGTCCTCATGGAGCCCGCCACCTACGCGGCCCACCGCTGGCTCATGCACGGGCCGGCGCGGCGTCTGCACCGCAGCCACCACCGTCACGTGGCGGCGGGGATCGTGCCGCGCCTCGAGGCCAACGACGCGTTCCCGCTCGCGTTCGCTGCACTCGTGGTGGCGCTGCTCGCGGTGGGCTACCGCGTGAGCGCGCTCGGCGCCCTCGTGCCGGCGTGCCTCGGCGTCACCGCCTACGGGGCGGCGTACCTGTTCGTCCACGACGTTGCGATCCACCGGCGGTGGATGCCGGTCGCGCGCGTCACGGTCGCGCCGCGGGTGTTCGCGCGGCTCGCGGAGGCGCACCTGCGCCACCACCGCGACGACGGCGAGCCCTACGGCATGCTCTGGTGGCGGCTCGGCGCGGGCGCTCAGGCCAGCGGGTCCCGACCGTCCCAGGTGCCGCGCGAGCCGTAGGGCTCGAAGCGCGCAAACATCTCCTCGCCGTACCACCGCTCGCGGCGGGTGCGCACCACCACCTCGGTGTGACGCCGCGACGCGGCGAATGCGCGCATCGCCGCGAGCGATTGCCACACGCTGAACGTGCCGAGCCGTCCGATGGGTGCCTCGCCCACCGCGACCACGGCGATGAGGCCCGTCGTGCCCGCGAGCTCGTCGTCCACGGGGCCGCCCGCCCGTCCGAAGCGTCGCCACGCCGCCGCCCGCACGTCGGCGCGCGTCAGGATCGCCACGCGGCCCGCGTCGGACCCGCGCTGGAGCCGCGCCGGCACCTCGACGCCGCGCCACGACCCGTGACCTCCCGCGCCGCGCAGGCGCACGCTCCAGTGCTCCGCGGCGGCGTGCCACCGTGCCGCGACGGGGTGCACGGCGAGGAATTCCTCGAGCGCGGCCTCGTCGCGCCACACCGCGAACGCAGCCGTGCGCCTGCGGTCGGCCCCGGGGCGCGTGGAGGAGCCCCGCCCCGTGCCCAGCAGCCGCACGAAATCGAGGCCCGGCACGCGCGCGAGCGTGAGTCGGTCGCGCCCGAGGTGGCTCCACGCAGTGCCGGTGGTGCGCCAGGTCGTGAGGTGGAATGACGCGACGCCCGCCACGGTGCACCATGCTGGCAGACGTGAACGGTGGCGTCTCGGTGGTGGTGGCGGTGATCGTGGGCTACCTGCTCGGTGCGATCCCCGTGGCCGACCTCGTGAGTGCGCGCCGCGGCGTCGACCTGCGCGCGGTGGGCGACCGCAACCCCGGCTACTGGAACGCGCGCGCCGCGCTGGGTGAACGCGCCGCGGCGTGGGTGCTCGCGGGAGACCTCGCCAAGGGTGCGCTCGCGGTGTCGGTGGCACGCGGGCTCAGCCTCGACTGGTGGGCGTGGTACGCCGCGTGTCTCGCCGCGATGGTGGGCCATGCCGCGCCGGTGTTCGCGCGCTTCCGCGGCGGGCGCTCGGTGCTCGCGTGGGTGGGCGGCACGCTCGTGGCGTCCCCCGTGGCCGCCGCGGTGGCGGTGGCGTGGTTCCTCGCGTACTGGGCGGCGACGCGGCGCTTCGCCGTGGCGGTGCGCCTCGGCGTCGCGGCGTTTCCGCTCTGTCAGCTCGTCGCCGAGGGTGCCGAGCGCACGGCGGCGAGCGGCGTGCTCATGACGGCGATCGGCCTGCGCTTCGCCGCGGCGTGGTGGGGTACTCGCGCCCGCGCCAACGGTGGCGCCGGCGCATGAGGTCGGCCACGAGCACCGCGACCACGAGCGGGTCGGCGAGCGGCGAACACCAATAGGCGGGTCCGCGTTGCGCGTACGCGCGGCGCGTGCCGACGAGCAGGCCGAGGCGCATCGCGAGGAGCGCGGCGTCGATCGCGTCCGCCGTGCCCAGGACGAGCGCCGCGAGCGGCGCCACGTGCGCGACCGCCACGAGCGCCGCGTCGCCCGTGCGCACGGCGCGGGTCGCCGCGCCCGGCAGTCCGATCGAGCGACCCCAGCCGCGCCAGGTCGCGCGAGTGCCGCCGTAGCCCCGCACGCGCATCGCCCCCGCCCCGTCGTAGGTCTCCACCCGTCCGCCGCGCGCGGCGACGTGCCGCGCGAGCGCGACGTCCTCCACGACCTCGCCGCGCACCGACTCCCACCCGCCGAGCTCGTCGAGTCGGGCGCGCGACCACGCGAGGCACTGGCCGTTGGCCAGGGTGCGCCGCGGTCGCGCGGGCCGCGCCGCATCGGGCACGCCGAGGCGCGCCACGAGCGACGCGAGCATCGCGGCGTGCAGCCAGCGACCCCCGGCGCGCGGTTCGTCGAGCACCCCGGTGACGCTCGCGAGGTCGGCGCCGTGCGCCACCGCCCGGGCCGTCAGGCGGGCGGGCACGGCGGGGGCGAGGCGCACGTCGGCGTCGCAGGCGACGATGCGGTCGTGGCCCGCCGCGGCCGCACCCTGCGCGAGCGCCCAGGTCTTGCCCGCCCACCCCGCGGGTCGCGCCGCGCCGCGCACCACGCGTGCCCCGGCGCGCGCGGCGACCGGCGCGGTCGCGTCGGTGGACTCGTCGTCCACCACGATCACCTCCGCCACGCCGCGCGCCGCGCGGGCGGCCTCCACGCAGGCCGCGATGCCGGTCTCCTCGTCGCGCGCGGGGATCACGACGCTGATCGCCCCGCCGTCGGCGTCGTCCGCGGGGACGGCCCCGAGCGCGGGGCGGCGCCGCGCGGCACCCGCGTAGCGCACCGCGAGCGTCGCGAGCACCGCGAGCCGCACCGCGGCCCAGGCCGCCCCGAGCGGCGACCCGAATGGGTCGATCAGGCGCAGACCTTCGGCACGCGTCCGAGCCAGGGTCGGGCCTGCTCCAGTTGTGCCGCGAGGCGCACGAGCACGTCCTCGCGCCAGGGCGCGGCGACGAACTGCACGCCCATCGGCAGGCCGTCGCGCGACTCGTACAACGGCAGGCTGATGGCGGGCTGGCCCGTCACGTTGAACTGCGCGGTGTACTGCAGGATCGAGAGCAGGTGCGTCATGCCGTCGGGACCCGACAGCACCCCGAGGCGTGGCGGGGGACCGGCGATGGTGGGCGTGCACAGCAGGTCGAAGCCCGCGCCGCCGTCCCGCGGCAGCCACCATTCCACGACGCGCCGCGACCAGGCGTGCAACTCGGTGACGGCGAGCAGGTAGTCGGCACTCGGAGTGGCGCGGCCCATCTCGCGCATGAAGGCGGTATCGGGCTCCACCTCGTCGGGCCGCGTCGCGCGACCCACGAGGCGTTCGAGTGCGAGCAGGTCGGCCGCCGTGTTGGCCGCCACGATCGTCGTGAACAGGTCCGCGAAGCGCTGCTCGCCGATGGGCGGCGGGTGCGCCTCCTCGACCCGGTGCCCGAGACCCTCCAGCAGTCGGCCCGCCTCCTCCACGCTCGCGCGGCTCTCGGCATCGTCGAGTCCGCCCGCCAGCAGGGGTCGCGCGAGCAACCCGATGCGCAGGTCATGCGGCGTGTGGCGCACCTCCTGGACGAGCGGACGCGCGAACGACGGGGCCGTGTAGGGATCCCCGGGCTCGTAGCCGGCGATGAGGTCCAGCACCGCGGCCGCGTCCCGCACGGTGCGCGTCACCGCGCCGTCGATCGAGGCGCCCATCCACGACTCGCCCGACGCCGGCCCGCGGCTCACGCGACCCCTCGAGGGCTTGAGCCCGACCAGACCGCACTCGCTCGCGGGGATGCGGATCGAACCGCCCCCGTCGTTGGCGTGTGCAACGGCCACCGCGCGTGCGGCCACGAGCGCGGCCGAACCGCCGCTGGACCCACCGGTGGAGTGGTCAAGGTTCCACGGGTTGCGCGAGGGTCCGTACGCCACGGGCTCCGTGGTGATCGTGCCGCCGAATTCAGGCGTGTTGGTGCGCCCGAGCACCACGAACCCCGCGTCGCGGAAGCGTCGCGCGAGGTACGAGTCGACGGTGGAGCGGTGGCCGACGTGCTTGAGGAACGCCGAGCCCATGTGCATGGGCTCCCCGGCCATCGCACACTCCAGGTCCTTCACCACCATCGGCACGCCGGCAAACGGCGCGCGCGAGCGCGCCGCGTCGTGGGCGCGGGCCTCCGCGCGGGCCGCGTCGAAGCGACGGTGGATGAGCGCGTTGAGCGACGGGTTGACGCGTTCGACCGCGGAGATCGCGGCCTCCACGATCTCGCCGGCCGACACGGCGCCGCTGCGCAACGCCTGTGCCTGCGACGTCGCGTCACCCGCGAGCGCGTCGTGGATCACGCGCCGAGACTACGCGCGTAGCCTCTTCACGGTGAAAGTGCTCGCCGCGGTGGACAAGTTCCGCGGCACGGCCACCGCAGCCGAGGTGGCGCACGCGATCGGTCACGCGTGCTGGGAGGCGGGCCACGAGTGCGTCGAGCTGCCGATGGCAGACGGCGGGGAGGGCACACTGGACGCGCTCGGCGGCCCGACGCGCACCACCGTCGTGACGGGACCGCTCGGCGACCCGGTGGAGGCGCAGTGGCGCTTCCACCGCGACACCGCGGTGATCGAGATGGCGCGCGCCTCGGGCCTCGCGCTGGTCGGCGGCCGCGAGGCCAACGACGCGGTGGCCTCGTCCACCACGGGTACGGGTGAACTCGTGGACGCGGCGCTGGATCTCGGCGCACGGCGGATCATCGTGTGCGTCGGCGGATCCGCCACGACCGACGGCGGGCTGGGTGCGGTGCGCGCGATCGCCGCACCGGCCCGGCTGCGGGGAGTGGAGTTCCTCGTGGCGTGCGACGTGCGCACGCGCTTCGTGGACGCCGCCCGCGTGTTCGCACCCCAGAAGGGCGCGAGCGCCGCCCAGGTGCGCTTCCTCGAGGCCCGTCTCGAGCGTACGGCGGACCTCTACCGCGAGCAGTTCGGCGTGGACGTGCGTTCCCTCGAGGGTGCGGGGGCCGCGGGCGGCCTCGCGGGCGGGCTCGCCGCACTCGGCGCGCGGCTCGTGTCGGGGTTCGACCTCGTCGCCGACGAGCTGGACTTCGACGATCGCCTCCGCGAGGCGGACTACGTCGTGACGGCGGAGGGGCTGCTCGACGAGGGCAGTTTCGACGGCAAGGTGGTGGGGTCGGTCGTCGCCGCGAGTCGCGAGCGCGGCGTGCGCGTGGGCGTCGTGTGCGGTGACCGCGCCGACCCGCTCCCGGCCGCGGCCGACGGGCTCGCCGTGCAGAGCCTCGTGGGGTGCGTCGGGCTCGACGAGGCGATGTCGCTCCCGCTGCGCAGCATCGAGCGCGCCACGGCTGCGCTGCTCGCCGACGCGCTGCGCTGACCCGCGGGCGTCGGGCCCGCGGGACCGATCAGCCCGTGGTGGTGGGGACGGCCGTCGCGGCGGGCGAGGCAGGAGCCGCGCCGAGGGGTCGCCCGGCGAGGTCGGTGCCGAGCAGCACGAGCACGGTGGCCTCGCCGAGGTTGCCCGTCTCTGTCGGGATCGGCGTCGGCATCGGCTGCGTCGACACGCCGCCCAGTTCACCCGCGATCGCCGCCGCCGCCGCCTCGCTGCCCAGCAGGTAGTACACGACGGTCACGGTCTGCTTGGGCGTGATCTCGCTCTTGTTGAGCGCCGGTTGCACGATGTAGCCGCGACCCTGCAACTCGGTCGTGAGCTGCCCCGCGCTGCCCGCGACGCCCGAGGCGTTGGTGATCTGCACCTTGAACGCGGTGAGCAGCAGCGTGGTGGTGGTGGCCGGCACCTGCTCCACGGCCGTCTCGGTCGTCGGCTCCTGCGTCGCGGCATTGCCACCCGCCGGGACGCCCTCGCCCTGGTCGCCGCGAATGTCGCGAAGCACGAAGAATCCGAGTAGCACGGCGAGCACCGCGATGATGATCGACAGCATCGAGTTGACGTTGCCGCCGCCGAGCCCGCGACCGCCGGCATCGCCACCGCGACCAGCGCGAGATTGGCGTTCCGTGGCACCCGAACGATCGGGGCGCACGGAACGCGTCGCGGGGCCCGGCTGGTAACTCATGTGCTCGGCATCCTAGACGCAGAGCCGAGGGTGGGAATCGAACCCACGACCTACCGCTTACAAGGCGGTTGCTCTGCCGCTGAGCTACCCCGGCGTGACGCGCCCCGGGCGCGCCCGCACGAGTGTACGGAACCGTGCGCTCAGCGTGTGCCGAGTCGTGCGCGCGCGACCTCGTAGCACGCGAGCGCGGCCGCGGCCGAGACGTTGAGCGACGAGAGCTGACCGAGCATCGGGATGCTCGCCACGACGTCGCAACGCTCCCGCACGAGGCGGGAGAGCCCCGCCCCCTCGGCCCCGAGCACGAGGCAGACATGGTCGGTGGCGAGCGCACCGAGGTCGAAGAGGCTGCGTTCGGCGGCGTCGTCGAGTCCCACCAGCCACACACCGGCGGCCTTCAGCCGCTCGAGGGCCGACGGCAGACCCGGCGCGAGCGCGATGGCGACGTGCTCGATGGCCCCCGCCGCGGCCTTCGCCACGGTCGGCGACACGTGCACCGCGCGGTGCTTGGGGAGCAGGACCGCGTCGACGCCCGCCCCGTCGCAACAGCGCAGCACCGCGCCGAGGTTGCCCGGGTCGGTGACCCCGTCGAGCGCCACGAGGAAGGCCCGCGTGGGGCCCGCCGACGGGATGCCCGCGAGCACGTCGTCCACCCCGAGCTCGCCGAGCGGCACCGCACGGGCGAGCACGCCCTGGGGTGCCTCGCTGCGTGCCTGGGACTCGAGCTCGGCGCGCGGCACGCGGCGCACCGTGGTGCGTCGCTCGCGTGCGAGCTCGACGATGTCCTCCACGGCGTCACCGTCGGCGTCGTGCGCGAGCAGGACCTCGTGCACGCGGCGTCGCCCGGCGAGCAAGAGCTCGCGCACCGCCTGACGGCCCTCCACCTGCTCGCCACCCACGCCGCGACTGCGGTCGTCGCGGGGGCGCGGGCCGCGTGCGGGGCCGGCCCGCCGGCGTGCGGGGCGTGCCGTGCCGCGCCGTCGCCTGCGTTCGTTCACCGCGGGTGACTCACGCGCCGCGCACGAGCACGGCGGAGGCGAGGCACGCGATGCCCTCGCCGCGACCGAGCGCGCCGAGCGACTCGGCACGGCGTCCCTTCACCGTCACGGGTGCGCCCACGGCACCCGCGAGGCGTGACTCCATCTCGCCGCGCCGCGGCGAGATGCGGGGCGACTCGCACACCACGCTGCAGTCCACGTTGCCCACCTGCCAACCCTCGGCCCGCACGAGGCGGGCGACGCGCCCGAGCAGGTCGATCGAGTCGGCGTCCTTCCACGCGGGGTCGGTGTCGGGAAAACGGGTGCCGATGTCGCCGAGGCCCGCGGCCCCCAACAAGGCGTCGGCGGCGGCGTGGGCCACCACGTCCCCGTCGCTGTGGCTCACGACGCCGCGCTCCCCCGGGAACGCCACGCCCCCGATGACGAGCGTGCGGGATCCGGGGGCGGGTTCGAAACGATGCACGTCGAAGCCCTGGCCGACGCGCACGGAGAGGCTCACGGTCGGCTCAGGCTTCGCCCCGCACGACGGCCCGGGCCCACTCGAGGTCGTCGGGCGTCGTGAGTTTGCGGTTCAGCGGGTCGCCGTCCACGACCACGACCCGCCCGCCCACGGCCTCCACGAGCGCGGCATCATCCGTGCCCTGGCCGCCCGAGGCGTGCGCTCGGCGGAGCACCTCGGCGCGGAAGGCCTGCGGGGTCTGGATGGCGCGCAGCCGACGGCGGTCGGGCGTCTCGACGACGCGACCGTCTTCGCCGACGAGCTTGATCGTGTCGGTCACGGCCACGCCCGGGATGGCGCCGTCCGCTCCCGCCGCGACCGCGTCGATCACCTCTCCGTAGACGAACTCCGAGGCAAAGGGGCGCGCCGCGTCGTGCACGCAGACGATCGTGGCGTCGGTGGGCACCCGCGAGAGTCCGCTGCGCACCGAGTCGCTGCGCGTCGCGCCCCCGGCGACGCCGCCCTCCCGCGCCGCGTCCGTGCCCGGCACCACGATCACCACGCCGTCGCTCACGGCCCGCGCGGTGGACACCGCCCAGTCCAGCACGCGCCGGTCGCCCAATTGCTCGTACTGCTTCGGTCCGCCAAAGCGCGTCCCCGCGCCCGCCGCCACCACCACCGTCCACACGCGCTCCCGCGTGCGACGCACCTCGCCGGTGACGTCGCGCAGGTCGGCGCGGGAATGGTCGGCGGTCATTGGCCCGCGCTCACGCGTCCTCAGGGTAGTACCGTCGTGCGCGTATGGTCCACGAGGCGCTGCTGGCGGACAATGCGTTCTTTGCGGACGCACCCGACGATGCGCGTTCGCGCATCGCCACCCAGGGCGTGGTGCACCAGTTGCAGCGCGGTGACGTGCTGTTCGGCATGGGGGACGCACCCGACGCCATGTACCTCGTGTTGACGGGTCGGATCGCGATCGCGGTGGGCAACCGTGCGGTCGACAACCGGGAGAGCATGCTCGCGCTGATGGAGGAGGGCGACCTGTTCGGTGAGCTCGGCCTGCTCGACGACGGCCCGCGCAGCGCGATGGCGCGCGCGATCGAGGCCTCCAGCGTCCTGCGCATCCCCTACGACGCGGTGCGGGCCGAGTTGCGCAGTCACCCCGCGATGCTGTGGGGCGTCACCCGGCTGCTCGCGGGGCGCCTGCGGGTGATGGACGAGGTGCTGGCCGACAGCGTGTTCCTCGACGTCACGGGCCGCACTGCCAAGCGGCTGCTGGAACTCTCGGGGGGCAAGGACGAATTCGTGCTCCCCATCACCCAGGAGGAACTGGCCGGCATGGTCGGCGCCTCGCGCGAGCGCGTGAACAAGGCGATCTCGAGCTTCATCCGCCTCGGGTGGCTCGAGCAGCAGGACCGTCGCTACCGCATCCTCATGAGGGACCGGCTCGAGGTGCGCGCTACCTGACGTCGGTCACCCATTCCCGCGCCCGCGCGAAGGCATCCGCGGCGTCGTCGGGACGGTGCACCGGACGGGCGGGGTCGTGCGCGAAGGCGTGGTCGGCCTCCTCGTAGAGCACCACCGTCGTACCGGTCAGCCGTAGCGCACGCACGTCGTCGGGCGGCGTGTACGGGTCCTTGCCTCCGAGGATCGCCAGCACGCGGTCGGCGTTGGTGCCGTCCGTGTCGGAGAGGTAGCCCAGCGGTTCGCGTTGGCCCGCCGACCGCCACCGCTCGGGCACGCGGATCATCCCGTAGAACGACACGATTCGGTCGAAGCGCGCGCTGCGCACCGACTTGAGGCAGTACATGCCGCCCATGCAGAAGCCCATGAGCGCCACGCGAGGCGTGCCGAGGCACTGCGCGGCGTCCTCGAGATCCCGCAGGTGTGCGTCGTCGTCCAGCGTCGGCACCTGCGCGACGCGCGGCTCGATCTCGGGACCGAGCGTGCGGCCCGGGAACGGCTCCACGGCCGCCACGGGCATGCCCCAGGTCCGCGCGAGGTGCGCGACCATCTCGTCGTAGAGCGGGCGCAGCCCGAAGATGTCGGGCGCGATCACGAGCCCCGTGCGGGCAGCCCCGTCGTGCGTCGCGCCGGCGTTGGTCGCGCCGCCGAGCGGGGCCGCGGCCACCTCGACGGGCGTCCCGGACGGAAGCGTGGCGCGCACGCACCCATTCTCGCGCGTGAGACGTGCAGTGAGACCGTCGGTGAGCCCACGGGTGAGGCCCGTGCGGATCGTGGCATGCATGGCACACACGACCCGCACGCCCGCACCGGCCCGCACGCCCGCACCGGCCCGCACGCCGGCACCAATCCGCCCGCCCGGGCGCCTGACCTGGCCCTCCACCGACGGTCACCGACGGGGTAGCACCGCCTCGCGGCTCATCGAGGAGTGGGGGGCACTCGCCGAGCGGCCATCGACGCTGCGCCGCGTCAACGCCTGGGGCGTGCCCGGCGGGCCCGTGGCGCACCTCGACGAGGTGCTCGTGCGCGCCGGCTTCGGCACCCACGCCCGCGACAGCGACGGGGACCGCGTCCTCTGGGCCCTCGTGCGCAGGGCGTCCCACGACGAGCTCGCCGCGCGCATCGTGTTGCAGCGCATCCTGCCGCCGCTGCTCGCCATCGCGCGCCGACGCGGGCGCATCGTGGCGGGCGGCATGCCGGCGGCATTCGACGACGTCGTCGCGGCCGCGTGGCGGGTGATCCGCGAATACCCCTGGCACCGTCGCCGCGCCAAGGTGGCGGCCAACCTCGTGCGCGACAGCGAGTACGTGGCCTTCGTGCGTGACGCTCGCCGGCCGCTCGTGGCCGTGGCGCTGGAGCCCGCGGCGGCTGCCCGTCTCGCGGCACCGGCGGCCGAGCCCGACGCGGGCATCGTGCTCGCCCGCCTCATCTCGGAGGGCGGCCGCAGCGGGCTCGGCGCCGAGCACCTGGACGTGTTGCGTGCCCTCGCGCGCGGCGAGGAGATCGCGACGATCGCCGCGCGGCTGGGCATCTCGTGTCGCACGGCGCGCAGCCGACGCGCGCGGGCGATCAGCGAGTTGCGTGCACGAACGCGGTGTGCGGGGTGAGCGGGCTGCGCGCGAGTCGCAGGCTGTTGCCCACCACGAACAGGCTGGACGCCGCCATCGCGGCCCCCGCCCACATCGGGTTGAGCAGTCCGGCCGCGGCGAGCGGGATGGCCGCCACGTTGTAGGCGAAGGCCCAGAAGACGTTGGCGCTGATCGTGCGCAGCGTGCGGCGCGCGAGCAGGATCGCCGTGGTCACCAGCCGCAGGTCTCCGCTCACGATGGTGAGATCGCTCGCATGCATCGCGACGTCGGTGCCCGTGCCCATCGCGATGCCCACGTCGGCCCGCGCGAGGGCCGCGGCGTCGTTGATGCCGTCCCCGACCATCGCCACGGCATATCCGCGGTCCTGCAGGTCGGCCACGACCCGCACCTTTTCCTCCGGCAGCACGCCCGCGATCACGTGCTGGTCGTCGGCCTCGATGCCCACCTGACGGGCGACCGCGAGTGCCGTGGCACGGTTGTCGCCGGTGAGCAGCAGGGGGCGCAGCCCCAGGTTCTTGAGGTCCGCGATCGCCGCCGCCGCGTGCGGTTTGGGTCGGTCCGCCACGGCGCACACGGCCCGCGCGGCACCGTCCCACGCCACGAGCACCGCCGTGTGGCCGTCGTCTCGCGCGGCGTCGAGTGCCCGGCGCAGGTCGGCGGGCACGAGGGCGCTCGCCCCGAGCAGCGCCTCGTTGCCCACGAGCACGCGACGACCTTCCACGACGCCCGTGGTGCCCCGCCCGGGCTGCGAGGCGAAGTCGTCGACCGCCGGGAGCGCGCCGCACTCGGAGCGGGCGGCGGTGGCGATCGCACGCGCCACCGGGTGCTCGCTCGCGTGCTCGAGCGCCCCGGCGAGTCGCAGCACCTCGGAGCGCTCGGTGCCGGCCGCGCACGCCACCCCCACCAGCTGCATCGCCCCCGTCGTCACCGTGCCCGTCTTGTCGAACACGATGGTGTCCACCCGACGCGTGCCCTGCAGCACGTCCACGCCCTTGATCACGATGCCCGTCTGTGCGGCACGTCCGCTGCCCACCATCAGCGCAGTCGGGGTCGCGAGCCCCAGGGCGCAGGGACAGGCGATGATGAGCACTGCCACCCCATTGGAGAATGCGCGGGCGGCGTCGCCGCCCGCGAGCCACCACGCGACGCCCGTCGCGATGGCGACGGCGATGACCGCGGGGACGAACACGCTGCTCACGCGATCGGCGAGGCGCTGCACGGGGGCCTTCGTCGCCTGGGCGTCACGCACGAGCCTGGCGATGCGCGCAAACGTCGTGTCGGCCCCCACCCGGGTGGCGCGCACGAGGAGGCGGCCCGTGAGGTTGACCGTCGCACCCGTCACCGCCGAGCCCGCAGCCACCTCGGCGGGCACGCTCTCGCCGGTGAGCATCGACACGTCCAGCGCGCTCGCACCCTCGACCACCAGGCCGTCGGCCGCGAGCACCTCGCCGGGTCGCACCACCATCACGTCCCCCGGCCGCACGAGTGCGGCGTCCAGCGTGCGCTCCACGCCGTCGCGCAGCACCGTGGCGTGCCGCGCTCCCATGGCGAGCAGGCTCCGCAGGGCGTCGCCGGCGCGGCGGCGAGCCCGCGCCTCGAAGTAGCGGCCCGCGAGGATGAAGGCGGTGACCGCCACCGCCACCTCCATATAGAGGTGCGAGGACGCCGAGCCCGAATGACCGGCGCCGTGCTCGGCGGCCTCGAGTGCCTCGCCCCATCCGATGGCCCACACCGACCAGCCGGTGGACGCCGCGATGCCGAGCGAGATCAGCGTGTCCATCGTCGCCGTGCCGTGGCGCAGACCGGCGAGCGCCGCTCGGTGGAACGGCCAGGCCGCCCAGGTGACGACGGGTGCGCCGAGCGCGAGGGCGACGAGGGGCCACGCGGCGAACTGTGCGGCCGACACCATGCTCAGCACCATCACGGGCGCGCCGAGTCCGAGGGCGACCCACAGGCGGGCCCGCAATGCGGCCACCCGCTCGGCCGCCTCGGCGTCCAGCAACTCCGGCGTCGTGTCGGCGGAGAGCCGCGCCCCGTACCCCGCGGCCCGGACGGCTGCGAGCAGGTCGTCGGGCGCGATCGTCGCGGCGTCGTAGGTGACGCGCGCCGACTCGGTGGCGTAGTTGACGCTCGCCGACACGCCCTCGAGCGCGTTGAGCCCCGACTCGATGCGCGTCGCGCACGCCCCGCACGTCATGCCCGAGAGCGCGAGGTCGGCCTGCGCGATGGACGACCCGGGGGCCCGAACCTCGACATCGGCCATGGCCCTAGTCTCGCCCCTCGCGGCCGACTTCATCGCGGCGCTCGCCTGCGGGGGCGCGCTGACCCGCCGCGATCAGCGTTCGTGGCGTGTCTGCCATGTTTGACGTGTTTGTCGTGTTTGACGTGTTTGTCCGAGGCGGTATCCCACGTTGCGCACGGTCTGGATGAGGTGCGCGTGTTCCTCACCGAGCTTGGCGCGCAGGCGCCGCACGTGCACGTCCACCGTGCGGGCACCGCCGAAGTATTCGTAGCCCCAGACCCGCGACAGCAGCGTCTCGCGGCTCACCACCTTGCCCGCGTGCATCGTGAGGAACTTGAGCAACTCGTACTCCATGTAGGTGAGGTCCAGGGGCCGGCCGTCGAAGGTGGCCTGGTACGTCTCGAGGTTGAGCTCGAGTCCGCCGAAGGCCACGATGGACTCGGGGTCCACTTCGCGCGGGTCGGCGCACAGGTGGCGCAGCCGCGCATCCAGTTCGCGGGGGTGCACCGGGGCGAGGCAGAAGTCCTGGAAGAGGTGGTCGCGGGACTCGAGGTCGCCCACCTGCGCCCCCGTCACGAGCACGAGCACGCGCACCACGGCGGGGTCGCGGTCTCGCAGCGCGCGGCAGATGCCCCAGCCACCCTCGGGGTCCTCGCTGCAGTCCACCACCGCGCCGCCCCAGCCCCGCTCGGGCTCGAGTCGCTCGAGCGCCTCGACCGTGCGCACCGCCTTCCACGCATAGCCCGAGAGATCCAGCGTGCGCGCGATCTCGATGGGGGCGGGGTCGGGAAAGACCGCGATCGGACGCGTGGGCTGCGGGTCGTCGGCGCGCGGCGTCACAGCGAACGCAGGGAGTGATCGATCTCGTACTGGCTGACGTGCGTCTTGTACCCGCGCCACTCCGCCCGCTTGTTGCGCAGGAACCACTCGAAGATGTGCTCGCCGAGCGCCTCGGCGACGAGCTCGGAACGTTCCATCGTGCGCAGCGCCTCGGAGAGCGACTGTGGCAGCTGGTCGATGCCGAGCTTCACGAGCGTCTCATCGGGCATCTCGAAGAGGTTGGAGTCGGCCTCCGCGGGCAACTCGTAGCCCTCGGTGATGCCGCGCAGCCCCGCGGCGAGGATCACGGAGAACGCGAGGTACGGGTTGGTGGCGGGGTCGGGCGAGCGGTACTCGATGCGCGTGGCGAGCGGGTTGTCGCGCTTGGGGATCGGCACGCGGATGAGGCCGCTGCGATTGTTGCGCGCCCATGACACGTGGACCGGCGCCTCGAAGCCGGGCACGAGGCGCTTGTAGCTGTTGACCGTCTGGTTGGTGACCGCGGTGATCTCCGCGGCGTGACGCAAGAGGCCGGCCATGAAGCACTTGGCGGTCGGCGAGAGGTGGTAGGCGTCGGACGGGTCGTAGAACGCGTTGTCGTCGCCGCGAAACAGGCTGAGGTGCAGGTGCATCCCCGAGCCCTGCACGCCCTCGAGCGGCTTGGGCATGAAGGTGGCGTGCACGCCGTGGAGCGCCGCCACCTCCTTGACCACCAGCCGGAACGTCATCACGCCGTCGGCCATCGAGAGCGCGTCGGTGTGGCGCAGGTCGATCTCGTGCTGGCTGGGGGCGTCCTCGTGGAAGCTGTACTCCACGGGAATGCCCATCGCCTCCAGCGTGCGGATCGTCTCCTTGCGCAGCGAACTCGTGATGTCGGTGCTCGTGAGGTCGAAGAAGCCACCCGCGTCGAGTGCCGTGGGCCGCGCACCGGGGGCGGGCGGCGCAAAGTAGAAGTACTCGATGTCGGGCGCGACGTAGCAGCGGTAGCCCAGCGCGCCCGCCGCGCACAGGTTGCGCCGCAGCACCTGGCGCGGGTCGCCCTCGAATGGGGAGCCGTCCAGGTTGGCCACGTCGCAGAAGACCCGCGCCTCTGCACCCTTGGGATCCACCCACGGGAGCAACTCGAAGGTGTCGGCGTCCGGCACGGCGAGCACGTCGGCTTCCTGCACGCGGCTGAACCCGTCGATCGCCGACCCGTCGAAGGTCACGCCGTCCTGGAGCGCGTTCTCCATCTCGGCCGGGCTGATGGCAAAACTCTTGAGGCTCCCGAGCACGTCGGTGAACCACAGCCGCACCAGCTTGATGCCGCGTTCCTCGATCGTGTGCAGCACGTACTCGCGCCGGTCGCTGCGCACCGCCGTCGCATCGCGGGCGCCCGCCGCGTCGGTCACGGGTTCGCCCACGGGCTCAGTCTGTCGCCGCGCCCGGGCACGCGGTGCGGGTGCGGCGGTGACCGCTCACGGGGGACCTACTTCTTCTTGGACTTCTTGGACTTCGCGGATTTCTTCGCGCCACCCGCCGCGCCACAGACCGTCTCGAGGATCAGGCGCGTGACGACGTAGGGATCCATGTTGGCGTTCGGGCGACGGTCCTCGGCGTAGCCGCGGCGGTCGTGCGCGACCTGCCAGGGGATGCGCACCGAGGCCCCGCGGTGGGACACGCCGAAACTGAACTTGTCGAACGGCGCCGTCTCGTGCTTGCCCGTGAGGCGACTCTCGATGTCGTGGCCGTAGTGGCGCACGTGCTCCATGACGCGGGTGCCGAGCGCCTTGCATGCGGCGTCGATCGCGGCGAAGTCCTTGCGCATCGCCTTGGTGCTGAAGTTGGTGTGCGCCCCCGCACCATTCCAGTCGCCCTTTTGTGGCTTGGCGTCGAACGACACCACGACGTCGAAGTCCTCGGCGATGCGCTGCAGCAGCCAGCGCGCGACGTAGAGCTGATCGCTCACCTCGAGTGCATCCAGCGGACCGACCTGGAACTCCCATTGACCCGGCATCACCTCGGCGTTGGTCCCCGAGATCCCGAGCCCGGCCTCGAGGCACGCCTCGGTGTGGGCCTCGACGATCTGGCGGCCCATCACGCGACCCGCGCCGACGCCGCAGTAGTACGGCCCCTGCGGCCCGGGCTCGCCCGACAACTCGGGGAAGCCGAACGGACGGCCGTTCAAGCGCATGAACGTGTACTCCTGCTCAATGCCGTAGATCATCTCGTCGTCCTCGTACCGCTTGGCAGCCGCCGCGCACGCCGCCCGCGTGTTGGTCGGGTGCGGCTCGCCGGTCTGCGCGAGGCACACCTCGCACATGACGATCAGGTTCTTGCCGCCGCGGATCGGGTCCTTGCACCAGAAGACGGGCTTGAGCATGCAGTCGGAGGACTCGCCGGTCGCCTGCTCGGTGGAGGAGCCGTCGAAGCCCCAGATCGGCGGCTTCTTCTCGTCGCCGTCGAGGATCTTGGTCTTGGAGCGCAGCATCGGCGTCGGCTTCGCGCCGTCGATCCAGATGTACTCGGCCTGATGGGCCATGTCGGGTGTGCCTTTCCGTCCGTGGATGAGAGTTACAAGTCTCGCCGACGCGACGGGGTCGCTCCGCCTCCGACCGTTAACGGCGTGTGAAAATTCGCGCATCGGTAGCCTGACCCGATGAGGCTGCGCGTCGCGCTCGCGCAGCTCAACCAGACGGTGGGTGACGTGGACGGCAACGCCGACCGCCTCATCGCGGCCTATGGCGGCGCGCAGCGCGCGGGGTGCGACCTCGTGGCGTTCCCCGAGCTCGCGATCACCGGATACCCGCCCGAGGACCTCGTGCTACGCGAGGGCTTCGTGGCCGACGGTCGAGCGGCGCTCGAGCGAGTGGCGGCGCGCACGGGCGAGACCGTGGCCGTCGTGGGATTCGTCGACGAGGAGCCCTCGGCCGCGGGGGCGCCGGCCCGCCGCTACAACGCCGCCGCCGTGTGCCGCAACGGGAAGGTCGAGGCCGTGTACCGCAAGCACGCCCTCCCCAATTACGACGTCTTCGACGAACGGCGCACGTTCACCCCCGGCGACGCGCACGTCGTGGTGGACGTGCGCGGGGTGCCCGTCGCGGTGTCGGTGTGCGAGGACGTCTGGATCCCGGGTGGGCCGGTGGTCGCGCAGGCGCGCCTCGGCGCGCGGCTCAACGTCAACGTCAACGGCTCCCCGTACCACCGCGGCAAGGGCGAGGCCCGCCGCGCGCTCGTGGCCGACCGGGCCCGCGAGGCGGGATGCCCGATCGCGTACGTCAACCAGGTGGGGGGCCAGGACGAGCTCGTCTTCGATGGCGGCTCGTTCGTGGTGGACGCGGCGGGCACCGTGCGGGCGAGCGCTCCGCAGTTCGCCGAGGACGTGCTCATCGTGGACCTGGACTTCGACGCCGGGGCCCCGGGCGGCCTGCTCGTCGAAGGCCCGCGGGCCCCCGAGATGTCGGACCTCGAGCAGGTGCGCAGCGCGCTCGTGGTCGGCACGCGCGACTACGTGCGCAAGAACGGCTTCACCGACGTGGTGCTCGGCCTCTCGGGGGGCGTGGACTCCGCGCTCGTCGCGGCCATCGCGGTCGAGGCGCTCGGGGCACAGCGGGTGCACGCGGTGTCGATGCCGTCGCGCTACTCGAGCGAGGGCTCGCGCACGGACGCCGCCGACCTCGCGAAGCGCCTCGGCGTGGACCTGCGCACCGTCTCGATCGAGCCCGCCTTCGGGGCCTACCTCGACATGCTCGCGCCGTCGATGCCGGTCCCCCCGTCCGGCACGGGATCGGCCCCCGCCGCGGATCTCACGCCGGAGAACCTCCAGAGTCGCGTGCGCGGCGCGATCCTCATGGCGTTGTCGAACGCACGGGGGTGGATGGTGCTCACCACGGGCAACAAGAGCGAGACCGCCGTCGGCTATTTCACGCTGTACGGCGATTCGGTGGGCGGCTACGCCGTCATCAAGGACCTCTTCAAGACGACCGTGTACGACCTCTGCCGTCACCTCAACGCCGTCGCGGGGCGCGAGGTGATCCCCCGGGCGATCCTCGAGAAGCCCCCGTCGGCCGAGTTGCGCCCCGACCAGCGCGACGACCAGTCGCTTCCGCCGTACGACGTGCTGGACCCGATCCTCGCGCGCTACGTGGAGGACGATCGCACGGTGCGCGAGATCGTCGCCGAGGGCCACGACGCGGCGCTGGTGGCGCGCATCGCGCGGCTCGTGGACGCCAACGAGTACAAGCGCCGCCAGGGTGCGCCCGGCGTGCGGGTGACGCACAAGGCGTTCGGCAAGGACCGGCGCCTGCCGATCACCAACCGCTACCGGGGCTGAGCCACCCCGACGAGCAGGCGGGCGGCGCCGCCGCGCCGACGAAAGTCGAGGATCGCGGCGGTGGCGGCGAGTCCCCACAGCGCCCCCACGAGCCCCGGCCACGTCATGCCGCCGTGGGCGTCGTAGAGCCAGGTCGCGCCGATGCTCATCACGCCCCGTCCGAGCGTGCCGCCCGCCATCACGAGCCCGAGGCCGCTGCCCTCGCGACGGGGCACGAGTTGTGCCGCCACGGGCAGGAGGCTCACCACGGCGAACTCAAAGCCCATGAAGAAGACGGCCAGCGCGACGAGTCCCGCGACGAGCGAGTCGTGGCCGACCGCGAGCACCACGCCCGACGGCACCATCAGCGCCGCGCCCGTCGCGACGCTCACCTCCTTGCCCCAGACGTCGGTGCGCCGGGCGCTGCCCACCGACGCGGCGAGCTCGACGAGGCCGAGGCCGAAGCCCACCGCGGCCACGCCTGCCGCGCCGAAGCCGTGGCGATCGCCGAGCCACGCGCCGAACGTCAGGAAGCCGCACTGGCTCGCGCACATCAGCCCGAACATCGTGAGCGGCACGGCCCACGCGTGCCCGCGCGGCCAGGCCCGCAGACGCGCCGCCGGCGGCGCGGGTGGTGCCTCACGCGGCATGCGCACGCGCACCGCCACCGCCCCGACCGCCACGGCGAGTCCGGCGAGCGCGTACCCGCCCCGCCACGAGCCCGCGGCCACCACGAGACCGAGCGACGACACGCCGACGAGCAGCGCGAGCGCCCAGGACGTCTCGGTGATGCCCACCACCCGGCCGCGCCGCTCGTAGGGCACGTGTTCCACCATCCACCCCGCCATCCCGAGGTCGAACATCATCTTGGCGAGGCTGATGATCGTGATGCCCGCGCCGAGCGCCACGGGGCTCGGCGACGCAGCCGCGATCCACGCACCGAGCGCGCACCCGACCAGTCCCAGCACCATCGCGGTCCGCCTCGTGAGCCGGTCGGCGGCGCGCCCCACCGCGGGCGCGAGGAAGCCCGACATCTCCGACACGGTGAGCACGACGCCGAGCGTCGTGAGCGACACGTCGAAGCCCCTGGCCACGATCGCCACGAAGGGCGGCGTGAAGCGGTAACAGGTGTTGGTCGCGAGGCGCACCAGCGTGAGGAATCCGACGTGGCGCCGCACCTCCTCGGCGTGGCCCTCCCCGAGCCAGCGGGCGAACACGTCAGTGCCGCGCCGGCGCGCTCGGTCGGCTCACAGCGTCTCGGCCGAGTCCACGGCGCCGAGCACCTGCACGAGTTCGCCCGCCGCGACCGCGCCGTCGGGGCCGAGATGGAACCAGGAGCCCCCGAGGTTCTCCAGGCGCTCGTCGTGCACGCGCAGCGCGCGACGCAGCGTGCGGATCGCACCACTGTGGCTCACCACGAGCACGTCCTCGCCGCCCGACCTGCCGACGAGATCCCTGAACGCCTCGCTCATGCGCGCCACCACCGCGTCGTTGGGTTCGAATCCCTCGGGTTGGCGTCCCGCACGCACCCATCCGGGCCAGCGCTCCTCGATCTGGGCGTAGGTGAGTCCCTGCCAGGGGCCCACGTCGCACTCGCACAGCCGGTCATCCACCACGACCTCGTCGATCCCGTGCCGGGCGGCGATCAGCTCGGCCGTGCGGCGCGCACGGCGCAACGAACTGGAGGCGATCACGTGGAAGGTGCCGAGCAGGTCGGCGGCACGCAGGGCCTGGCGCTCGCCCTCCTCGGTGAGCTCGACGTCGGCGCGGCCCTGCCATCGGCGCTGCGCGTTCCACTCGGACTGGCCGTGACGCACGGCGAGCAGACGCGACGAGCCGGGCGTGCGAGTGGAGCCCGACACGCGTCGCAGGGTAGTGCGATGGGTACGCTCGGCCCATGGCGCGCGTGAGGTTGTTCGCCTCGGCGCGCGAGGCGGCGGGCACCGCGGACGAGGTCGTGCCCGGTGAGACGGTGGACGAGGTGCTCGCCGAGGCGGTGCGGCGCTTCGGCGACGGCTTCGCCCGCGTGCTGCCGACGTGCAAGGTGTGGGTCAACGGCGAGGAAGTCCCGCGCGCCGCACGCGTGGGCGCCCACGACGAGGTCGCGGTGCTGCCGCCCGTCTCGGGGGGCGCACGGTGACCGGCGACCCGGCCGCACTCTCGCTGGCCGACCTGCGCGCCGAGCGCACACGCCTGCAGTCGGAGGAGGACGCGGTGTCCTACGCGCGGCGCATGGCCCAGGGACGCATCGACCTCGCGCGCGAAGAGCTCACGCGGCGTCGCGACGGCACCCCCGCGCTCGGCATCGACGCCCGCGAGCTTGCGAGCGTGTTCGCCCGCGAGGGAGGTGGTGGATCCTCGCGCCCGCCGCGGGAGGCGACGGTCTCGCCCGACCACCCGCTCGTGGCAGAATTGGAGCGGCTCTGCGAACGCGTGGGCTTCGGCAACATGCGCACCCTCGACGACGCGGCGCTCGCGGACGCGATCGCCGCGCTCGGCGATTACGAGGGCCGTCGCTCGGCCGAACGCAAGGCCCTCTTCGGTCGCATCGACGCGCTCACCGCCGAACTCGTGCAGCGGCTCAAGTCGTCCGGCGCCGGCGTGGCGGATCTCATCGCCGACGCCTGAGCGCGCGCCCCGCGGGTGCGCCCATGCCCCGCGGGGACCCCAGATAGGTTGCGGATCGTGCTGCGGATTGCGCTCATCTCGATGCACACCTCACCCCTCGCCCGCGCGGGCTCGGGCGACGCGGGCGGGATGAACGTCTACGTCCGTGAGATCGCGAGCATGCTCTCCCAGGAGGGCGCCGACTGCACGACCTACACGCGTCGCTGGGACCCGGGGCTCCCCGACGAGGTGGAGCTGGAGCCGCGCCACCGCGTGGTGCACCTGGACGCTGGTCCGCCCGGGATGGCCAAGGAGGACCTCGTGCGCGTGGTGGACGAGTTCACCGAGGCCACGGCCCGCGCCATCGAGGTCGCGGGCGGCGTCGACGTGCTCCACGCCCACTACTGGTTGTCCGGACTCGTCGGGCACCGCCTCAAGCACCGTCTCGGCATCCCCCTCGTGACGACCTTCCACACGCTCGCGCGGGTGAAGGGCCGCGGCGGCGACCCCGAGTCGTCCGAACGCGAGCGGGCCGAGCTCGAGGTGATCGGTTGCTCGGACGCGATCTGCGTGAGTTGCGACGAGGAGCGGCGCGATTTCCGTGCGCTGTACGGCGCTTCCCCCGGCACGCTCGTCGTGGCGGCCCCCGGCGTGCACCGCGCATTCTTCTCCCCGGGCGATCGCCGCGGCGCGCGCGACGCGATCGCCGCGGCACACCCCGGACTCGCGCTCGGCGACGCGCCCGTGCTCACCGTCGTCGGTCGACTGCAGCCGCTGAAGGGCGTGGACGTGGCGGTCCGCGCCCTCGCCGCGTTGCGCGACACGCGCGCGCGATTGCTCGTGGTGGGTGGAGCGAGCGGACCCGAGGGGGAACTCGAGTCGCGGCGGCTACGCGCGCTCGCCTCGACGCTCGGCGTCGCCGAGACCGTCACGTGGGTGGCACCGCAGCCGCACCACCTGTTGTCCACCTATTACCGCGCCGCCGACGTCGTGCTCGTGCCGTCGCGCAGCGAGAGCTTCGGGCTCGTCGCGCTGGAGGCCGCCGCGTGCGGCATCCCCGTCGTCGCGAGCGACGTGGGGGGCCTGCGCAGCGTCGTGCGCGACGGCGTCACGGGGTTGCTCGTGCCGTCGCGCGATCACGAGGCGTTCGCTCGGGCGGTGCGGGGCCTGCTGGCCGACCCGCCGCGGGCCATCGCCATGGGCACCTGTGCCGCGGAGCGCGCGTCCGCGTACTCGTGGCGTGCCACGGCGCGCGCCGTGCGCGAGGCCTACGACCGCGTCGGGGCCGACGCGCTCGTGGCCTGTTCGTGACCGACGCCTTCGACGACCAGACGCTCGCGGTGCGGGCGCGCCAGATCGACGAGTGGCTCGGGTCGGCCCGTACCGCGCACCGGCGCATCGAGGCCGTGGAACACCCCGAGGGCGACCCCCTGCGGTGGGTGGTACGAATGCGCGGCGAGGAGAAGGAGTTCACCACCGTCTGGATGTGGCTCGGCCAGCGCACGCTGCGCTACGAGACCTACGTGATGCCTGCCCCCGAGGCCGAGGCGGCCGCGGTCCACGAGGCGGTGTTGCGTCGCAACGACGCGCTGGTGGGCGCGCACTTCTCGATCGGCGCGGAGGACGCGATCTACCTCCGCGGTGCGTTGCCCGTGGGCTCGTTGAGTGCCGCCGAGCTGGACCGCATCCTCGGCACGCTGTACGCGCTCGTGGAGCGACACTTCCGCGCGCTCGTGCGACTCGGGTTTCCTCGACTGGCCGATCGGTAGCCTGTTTCGCGTGACGGGCGCCGCACACGACGCGCTCGTGATCGTCGGCGGCGGGCACATGGGTGCCGCGTTGGCCGCGGGCCTGCTGCACTCCGTCGCCGACCGCCGAAATTCGCGGGACCTCGTGGTGGTGGAGTCGTCGCCCGAGCGTCGCGCGTCGCTCGCGTCGCTCGTGGCTCCCGCGCGCATCGTCGCCGAGGTGCCCGAGTGCCGCGATGCCGTCATCGCGGTCAAGCCGGCCGACGTGTCCGCCGTAGCGGCGACGCTCGGGGCGCGCGGGGCGCGGCGGATCGTGAGCGTGGCGGCGGGCGTGACCACCGCGGCCGTCGCGGCGGCCGTCGCGACGCCCGGCGTGGAGGTCGTGCGTGCGATGCCCAACACGCCGGCGCTCGTGGGCGAGGGAGCCACGGCGATCGCCGCGGGGGCCGGCTGTGGCGCCGCGACGCTGGACTGGGCGCGGGGTCTGCTCGAGAGCGTCGGGTGCGTGGTGCAGGTGGACGAGTCGCTCATGGACGCGGTGACGGGCGTGAGCGGCTCGGGACCCGCGTACGTCTACCTGGTCGCCGAGGCGCTCATCGACGCGGCCGTCGCGGAGGGCCTCGCGCCCGTCGATGCCGACGCGCTCGTGCGGCAGCTGTTCGTCGGTGCGGCGGCGCTGTGGGCGCGGGACGATAGCAGTCCCGCCGCGTTGCGCCAACGCGTGACCTCGCCGAACGGCACGACGGCGGCGGGAGTGGCGGAGATGGAACGCGCGGGATTGCGCATTGCGGTGGCCCGCGCCGTGCGTGCGGCGACGGCGCGCAGCCGCGAGTTGGGTGACACGAAACTGTAACGCGCGTCGTCGACCTCGCGACCGTCGCGTGGGTGTCGAGTTGCAAATCGCCGCGAGTTCCCTACAGTGTCCCACCAGCCAGACGATCACCGGTCGGGGTCCGCCCCGATTGGGAGTCGCGCCCGCGAGGGCAGCGCCGATCGAGCCGGTGCCATCGGGGGGTTGGCACCGGCTCTTTCGTTTCCCGCACATGCCCTGCGTAGCGTGAGCCCACGATGGGTGCGGCCCCCCGCTACGACGTCGTGTCCTTCCTCTCCGACTACGGCACGCGCGACGAATTCGTCGGCGTGGTGAAGGGCGTGATCGCCGACATCGCGCCCCACGTGCGGGTGCTGGACGTGACGCACGAGATCCCGCCCTTCGACGTGCGCGCGGGCTCGCTCGCGCTCGCGCGGGCCGTGAGCTACCTGCCCCGGGGCGTGGTCCTCGCGGTCGTGGACCCGGGCGTGGGCACGACCCGCAGGGCGGTCGCGGTGTCGGTGGGCGACGGGCGCGGCGTGCTCGTCGGGCCCGACAACGGCCTGCTCAGCATGGCCGTCGCGCTCGCGGGCGGCTCGGACGAGGCCGTCGTGCTCACCGACTCGAGGTGGCACCTCGAGGCGCCGGGGGCGACCTTCGCCGGACGCGACGTGTTCGCGCCCGTTGCGGCACACCTGTGCAACGGTGTGCCGCTCGCCGACCTGGGTGAGTCGATCGCCACCGACCTGCTGATGCCCGGCGTGGTGCCGATCCCGCGGGTGGAGGGCGACCTGGCCTCCGTCGAGGTCACCTGGGTGGATCGCTACGGCAACTGCCAGCTCAACCTCGGACCCGCGGACCTGCCGGGCTGGGAGTCGCCCGTGCGCGTGGTGGTGACCACGCCGACGGGCGAGCGCGTGGCCCGCTCGGCCGCGGTCGCCGCGTCGTTCGCGGGGATCGGCCCGGGGATCGGGCTCGTGGTGGACTCCTACGGCATGTTCGCGTTGAGCGTGGACCGGGGCTCGGCCGCCGAGCAGTTGGGCCTCGCGGCGGGCGATGCGGTCACGCTGGAGCGCACGGGCGGCGACGGGACGACCGCGCCGCTCGAGACACCCGTGCGGATGGGTCGTCGCGACGGGGGGTCGCGGTGAGGCCCGCGACGACGCTCACGCTCGCGCTGTTGACGCTGGTGATCCTCGTCGCGGCGGCGGTGTCGCTGCTGGGCGGCTGACGGCCACGAGGTAACCGGCGAAGAGCAGGCACACGCCGACCACCAGCGTGACGGCGAAGGCGCGCTCGCGCCCGAGTCGTCCGGCCAGCGTGCCGCTCGCCGAGAGCACCAGCGTGCCGACGGCCACGAGTACGTTGCCGAGCGCGAGCCTCGAGGTGGGCGACGCGGTACGCGCGACGCCCGCGAGGGCGGGCGCGCGGCCGCGCATCACCCGCGCCGCCGACCAGAGCGCGGCCCCGAGGATGAAGAGCGCGGGCACGCCCGAGCCGACCGCGGCGAGCGTGCGCGGGAGCGTGCCGAACAACTCGCGAGCGGCGGGAAACTCGCCGTCCCCGATCTCGCGGCGCGTGGGCGCGACCGCGACGACGCCCACGGCGAAGGCGCTGGCCGCGAGCAGCCAGGTGCGGAGCCGATCGCCGAGGCGCACGCCGGCCACGAGGTAGACGTTGCCGAGGCCGAGCCACGCCACGTTGAGCACGGCGCCGGCGAGGAAGAAGACACGGAACGCGGGCATCGACCAGCCGAGCGCGCCAGCCCACCAGAACGCGAGTGCCCCGAGCGCAAACAGCGTCATCGACACGCCGAAGGCGTGGTCGTGGGGCGTCCCGCGGCGGTGCCAGCGGTCGAACGCGGTGAGGGCGAAGGCCGCGGCCACGAGGGCCGCGCCGCCGGCAAGGGCCGCGTCGAGCACGCCCGAAGGCTAGGCATCTCTCGTGAAAACCTGCACGAGAGCCGTACCCTGAGGGCATGTCGTTCCCCTCCGGTCGTCGCATTCCCGAGGCCGCCGTCGTGCGGCTCCCCGTCTACCTCCAGATCCTCGGCAACCTCGCCGACACCGGCGTGACGCGCTTCTCGAGCGACGAGCTCGCCGCGCTCGCGGGCGTCAACGCGGCGAAGGTGCGCAAGGACCTGTCGTACCTCGGCACCTACGGCACGCGCGGCGTGGGCTACGACGTGGCGTACCTCGTGCACCAGATCAAGCGCGAGCTCGGACTGCACCGCTCGTGGGGCGTGGTCGTGGTGGGCGCCGGCAACCTCGGCCAGGCGATCGCGAAGTTCACGGGCTTCGCGCCGCGGGGGTTCCCCGTCGTGGCCGTCGTGGACGTGGACGCGCGCAAGATCGGCCAGAAGGTGGGCGGCCTGGTCGTCGCCGCCGAGGCCGACCTGCCGCACCTCGTGCGCACCACCGACGCCAAGATCGGAGCCATCACCACGCCACCCTCTTCGGCCCAGAGCGCGGCCGACGCGCTGGTGGCCGCCGGCATCACGAGCATCCTCAACTTCGCACCGATCGTGCTCACGACGCCCGATTCGGTGTCGGTGCGCAACGTGGACCTGTGCGTGGAGCTGCAGATCCTGTCGTTCTACGAGCAGTTGCGGCTGGAGCCGGGCGCGGCCGTCGCCGCCGCCCCGAAGGTCGCGCCGAACACCCTCAAGGTCGTCCCGGCCTCCGTCTGATCCGCGCGATCCGCGTGCGGG
>Ga0233425_10001835_pt1 | contig 44840 bp, 26 predicted proteins | sample Watercolumn_Towu_2_FD_181712 | JGI IMG/M metagenome (GOLD analysis project Ga0233425, IMG submission 181712) | Freshwater microbial communities from Lake Towuti, South Sulawesi, Indonesia - Watercolumn_Towuti2014_140_MG | ecosystem: Environmental > Aquatic > Freshwater > Lake | place...
TTGGCGCCCTGCGCCGCATGAATGAGCTGTGGCTGGGCCTGGACGGACTGTCGCGCCGTCTGGACGTGCGCTGCCGCGCCGAAATGGGCTCGACCCCCTCGGCCTCCCAGGTCGCCGCCGGCCGCGCCGAGGGCGCCAATGTCGTGCCGCTGGCGCAATCCCAGCCCATGCCCCTGGCCACCGTGCCGCCGGTCGCCGACGGCGCCCGCGCCGTGCGCGCCGCCGGCCTGCAGGAACGTCTGACCTTCGACAGCTTCGTGGAAGGGCAGGGCAACGCCTTCGCCCTGGCCATCGCCCGCCAGGCCGCGGCCTGGGCCGACGGCCATTTCAACCCGATCTTCTTCTGCGGCCCTTACGGCTACGGCAAGACCCACCTGCTGAACGCCATCGCCTGGGAGGCCCAGCGGCTCCGACCGGACGCCCGGGTCGTCTATCTGACCGCCGAACGCTTCCTGTCGACCTTCGTGCGCGCCACCCAGGACCGCACCATGGCCGCCTTCAAGGACAGTCTGCGCGGCGCCGACATGCTGCTGATCGACGACGTCCAGTTCGTCGGCGGCAAGGCCGGCACCCAGGAGGAACTGCTGTCGACGCTGACCGCCCTGATCGAGGACGGCAAGAAGATCGTCATCTCGGCCGACCGCCCGCCGATGGCCCTGACCGAGGTCGAGCCGCGCCTGCGCAGCCATCTGGCCTCGGGCCTGACCTGCCCGGTCGAGCCGGCCGACCGCGCCCTGAAACTGGCCGTGGCCCGCAACCGCATCCAGGCCCTGGCCCAACTGGGCGTCGTCTCGGGCGAGGCCCAGGCCGAGGTGCTGGAGCATCTGGTCGACCGCACCCCCGGCTCGATGCGCGAACTGGAAGGCGCCGTGAACACCCTGGCCGCCGTCGCCGGCGCCCGGCTGTCGTCCCTGACCGTCGACGAAACCCAGGGCCTGCTCGGCTCGGCCCTGCGCGGCGGGCCCGAGCGCCGCATCACCGTCGACGAGATCCAGAAGACCGTCGCCGACCACTTCAGCCTCAAACAGGCCGACCTGCTCAGCGAGCGCCGCACCCGCGCCGTGGCCCGTCCGCGCCAGATCGCCATGTGGCTGTGCAAACAGCACACGACCCGCTCCTATCCCGACATCGGCCGCCGATTTGGAGGCAGGGACCACACCACGGTCCTGCACGGCGTGCGCAAGATCGAGGAGCTGATGAGCCTGGACGACCAGATCGCCCGGGACGTCGAAACCCTGACGCGCAAGCTGCGGGGCTGACTGTGGACAGCGGGGACGGCTTCGCCGTCCCCCGTTGCCCCGCGCCGTCAATCCGCTAGTGTCCAAGGCCCTCTATGTCGCGGTGACGCCTGAGTCGCCGCATCCGGGCGAGACGACATGCAACTGACCATCGAACGATCCGCGCTTCTGAAGGCTCTCGGCCATGTTCAGAGCGTCGTCGAGCGCCGCAACACCATTCCGATCCTGTCGAACGTCCTGCTGTCGGCCGGACGCGACAAGCTCAGCTTCGCCGCCACCGACCTCGACATGGAGATGGTCGACGAGGCCGAAGCCCAGGTGAACGTCGAAGGCCAGATCACCGCCCCGGCCCACACCCTGTACGAGATCGTCCGCAAACTGCCCGACGGCGCCGAGGTCTCGCTGTCCTACAACGGCGACGACCCCCGTCTGGTGGTCCAGGCCGGGCGTTCGAAATTCAACCTGCCCGTCCTGCCGGCAGGCGACTTCCCGGTCATGTCGACCGACACCTCGGGGACCCGCTTCACCCTGCCCAAGGAAGACCTGGCCCGGCTGATCGACAAGACCCGTTTCGCGGTCTCGACCGAGGAGACGCGCTACTATCTGAACGGCCTCTACCTGCACACCGTGGCCGAGGCCGGCATTCCGCTGCTGCGCGCCGTGGCCACCGACGGCCACCGCCTGGCCCTGGCCGAGACGCCCGCGCCCGAGGGCGCCGCCGGCGGCCCCGGCGTCATCGTCCCGCGCAAGACCGTGGATCAGGTCCGCCGCCTGCTCGACGACGGCTCCGGCCCGGCCGAGGTCATGGTCTCGCCGCAGAAGATCCGCTTCGAATTCGGCCAGGCCTCCCTGACCTCCAAGGTCATCGACGGCGCCTTCCCCGACTATATGCGCGTCATCCCCAAGGGGAACGACAAACAGGCCGACATCGACAACGCCCTGTTCGCCCAGGCCGTCGACCGCGTCGCCACCATCTCGGCCGAGAAGAGCCGGTCGGTGAAACTGGCCTTCGACCTCGACCGCGTCACTCTGACGGTGCGCAACATGGAGGCCGGGCAGGGGGTCGAGGAGGTCGAGATCGGCTATTCCGAAGAGCCCTTCGAGATCGGCTTCAACGCCCGCTACCTGCTGGACGTCGCCGGCCAGATCACCGGCGAGACGGCGCACTTCAAATTCGCCGATCCGGCCAGCCCGACGCTCGTCCTCGATCCGGGCGATCCGGGCGTGCAGTATGTGCTGATGCCGCTGAGAGTCTGATGCATTCAATCCTCCCCCATCGGGGGAGGGGGACCATGCGCAGCATGGTGGAGGGGGCCGAACCCGCGCTGCGCTCAAGCCCCCTCAGTCCGCTTCGCGGACAGCTCCCCCAGAGGGGGAGCATTTAACGATGATCACCTCGCTCACCCTCACTGACTTCCGCTCCTATGCCGCGGCGACCCTGCCCGTCGCGGCGGGGTCGGTGGTGCTTCACGGGCCCAATGGCGCGGGCAAGACCAATCTGCTGGAGGCGCTCAGCCTGTTCACCCCCGGCAAGGGGCTGCGCGGGGCCACGGCGCCCGAGATGGGCCGGCGCGAACCGGGCGAGGCGACCGGCCGCGCCTGGGCCGTCGCCGCCGTCCTGACCGACGGCGAGGGAGAGACGAAGCTGGGCACCGGCGTCCAGAGCCCCGGCGCCGCCCGCCGCATCGTCCGCATCGACGGCGAGACGGCCCAGCCCGGCCGTTTCCTCGACCATCTGCGCCCCGTCTGGGCCACGCCCGAGCAGGACCGGCTGTTCTCGGACGCGCGGGCCGCGCGGCTGAAATTCTTCGACCGGCTGGTCTTCGCCGCCGACCCGTCCCACGCCGCCTCGGTCTCGGCCTATGAGAAGGCCCTGCGCGAGCGGCTGCGCCTGCTGACCGAGGGCGCCGAGGGCCGCGCCGCCGACCCCCTCTGGCTCGACGCCCTGGAGATCCGGCTGGGCGAGGCCGGGGCCGCCGCCGCCCGCGCCCGCGCCGCCGCCCTGACCACCCTCCAGTCCGCCATCGACGCCCGGTCCGACCGCCCCTTCCCCCAGGCCGACCTCGGCCTGACCGGCGAGGCCGAGATTCTCGCCGCATCGGGGGCCGAGGAAGCCGCCATCGCCGCCGTCATCCGAGACGGCATGGTCCGCTCGCGCGCCCGCGACGCCGCCGCCGGCCGCTCCCTCTACGGCCCGCACCGCTCGGACCTGACCGCCCTGCACCGTGAGAAGAACCGGCCCGCCGCCGAGGGCTCGTCGGGCGAGCAGAAGGCCCTGGTCCTGAACCTGATCCTCGCCCAGATCGCGCGGCTGGCCGATGAGCCGGCCCCGCCCGTCCTGCTGCTCGACGAGGCGCCCGCCCACCTCGATACGGCCCGCCGCGCCGCCCTGTTCGACGAGATCGAGGCGCTTGGGTTGCAGGCCTTCATGACCGGGACAGAGGCCGAATTGTTCGCCCCGTTGCGCGGCCGGGCGCAGTTCGTGCGGGTCGCGGACGGCGGGTTCACGGCGGAAGGCTGAAACGCCCGGCGCGACGCCTTTTCAGCCGCCGCTTTTCCTCGCAATTCCGCCCTGAATTCCTATATGTTGCGGGCATCGGCGCGGATCGGATTCGCGTCCTGAAACCCGTCCGTTCCAGGCGGCCGAACCGCCGCCTTCCGAAGCCCTCCGAGAGGGCGTTTCACCGACCGAATATATGACCGACCAGACCCCGACCGCGCGCAATGTCGACACCGCCGAAGAGGCCGCCTACGGCGCCGATTCCATCAAGGTCCTCAAGGGCCTGGACGCCGTCCGCAAACGGCCCGGCATGTATATCGGCGACACCGACGACGGCTCGGGCCTGCACCACATGGTCTATGAGGTGGTCGACAACGCCATCGACGAGGCCCTCGCCGGCCACGCCGACCTGGTCCAGGTGATCCTCAACGCCGACGGCTCGGTCACCGTGACCGACAACGGCCGCGGCATCCCCACCGACATCCACGAGGGCGAGGGCGTCTCGGCGGCCGAGGTCATCATGACCCAGCTGCACGCCGGCGGTAAGTTCGACCAGAATTCCTACAAGGTCTCGGGCGGCCTGCACGGCGTCGGCGTCTCGGTCGTCAACGCCCTCAGCGACTGGCTCAAGCTGGTCATCTACCGCAACGGCAAGCGCCACGAGATGAAGTTCGCCCGCGGCGACACGGTCGAGAGCCTGAAGGTCACCGGCGACGCCCCGATCCGCACCGAGGGCCCCCGCGCCGGCCAGCCCCTGTCGGGCACCGAAGTCACCTTCTTCCCCTCGGTCACCACCTTCGCCCATATCGACTTCGACCTGAAGACGCTGGAGCACCGGCTGCGCGAGCTGGCCTTCCTGAACTCGGGCGTGGTCATCAAGCTGCGCGACGACCGCCACGCCGAGAAGTTCGAGGAAATCCTGCACTACGAGGGCGGTGTCGAGGCCTTCGTGCGCCACCTGGACAAGTCCAAGACGCCGATCCTCAAGGACGTCATCGTCATCCGCGGCAAGAAGGAGGGGATCGAGATCGATCTCGCCCTGTGGTGGAACGACAGCTACCACGAGACCATGCTGTGCTTCACCAACAACATTCCCCAACGGGATGGAGGCACCCACCTGTCCGCCTTCCGCGCGTCCCTGACGCGGGTCATGGGCGGCTATATCGACGCCGCCGGCGCCGCCAAGAAGGAGAAGGTCTCGGTCTCGGGCGAGGACGCCCGCGAAGGCCTGACCTGCGTCCTGTCGGTCAAGGTTCCGGACCCCAAATTCAGCTCCCAGACCAAGGACAAGCTGGTCTCGTCCGAGGTGCGCCCGGCCGTCGAGGGCCTGTGCTCGGAAGGCCTGTCGACCTGGTTCGAGGAGCATCCGGTCGAGGCGAAGGCCGTCGTCGCCAAGATCATCGAGGCCGCCGCCGCCCGCGAGGCCGCGCGCAAGGCCCGCGACCTGACCCGCCGCAAGACCTCGATGGACATGGCCTCCCTGCCCGGCAAGCTCGCCGACTGTCAGGAACGCGACCCGGCCAAGTCCGAACTGTTCATCGTCGAGGGCGACTCCGCCGGCGGCTCGGCCAAACAGGCCCGCAACCGCGAGAACCAGGCCGTCCTGCCCCTGCGCGGCAAGATCCTGAACGTCGAGCGCGCCCGCTTCGACCGAATGCTGTCGTCCGAACTGATCGGCACCCTGATCATGGCCCTGGGCACGGGCATCGGCCGCGACGACTTCAACGCCGACAAGCTGCGCTATCACAAGATCATCCTGATGGCCGACGCCGACGTCGACGGCGCCCACATCCGGACCCTGCTGCTGACCTTCTTCTACCGGCAGATGCCCGAGCTGATCGAGCGCGGGCACGTCTATATCGCCCAGCCGCCGCTCTACAAGGTCGCCAAGGGCAAGCAGTCCCGCTACCTCAAGGACCAGGCCGAGATGGACGCCTACCTGATCGAGGAGGGCTCGTCCGAGGCCGAGCTGGACCTGCCGGGGGGCGAGCGCCGCACCGGCCGGGACCTGCAGTCCCTCGTGCGCGAGGCCAAGGCTTTCAAGGCCGGGGTCGATCGCCTGTCGCAACGCGCACCGGCCTTCGCCATCGAACAGTCGGCCCTCGCCGGCCTGTTCGACGAGGACGCGGCCGATCCGGCCCGGGCCGCCGCCCGCCTGAACCTCTACGCCGAGGAAGGCGACGGCGACTGGACCGGCGCCCCGGGCGCCCAGGGGGCCGTCGCCTTCGAACGCGTGCGCCGCGCCGTGACCGAACGCATCGTGCTGGAAGAGGCCCTGATCCGCTCGCTGGACGCCCGCCGTCTGGCCGAACGCTCGGCCGCCTTCGAGGGCCTGTTCGACAAGCCGGCCATCTTCCGCCGCAAGGACAAGGTGGTCACCGTGCGCGGCCCGCTGGACCTGCTCGAGGCGGTCCTCGACGCCGGCAAGAAGGGCATCGCCATCCAGCGCTACAAGGGTCTGGGCGAGATGAACCCGGAACAGCTGTGGGAAACCACCCTGGACGTCAACGCCCGCACCCTGCTGAAGGTGCAGGTCGAGCATCAGGAGGACGCGTCGGACCTGTTCGCCAAGCTGATGGGCGACGTGGTCGAACCGCGCCGCGAATTCATCCAGGCCAACGCCCTGGACGCCGCCGTCGACGCCTAGGTCCGATCGTCAGGGGCGACCGGCGTCGATGAACTCCTTGATCGTGGCCCAGATCGGCGGCTGGGCGCGCGCGCCCTTGCAGACGATGTCGCTGATGAAGCCGGGGGCCGTGCGCGGGCGCACCGGCTCGAAGGGCGAGCCCTCCTCGGGATAGCGGCCGGTCTCCGCGCCGTCGGGACCGTATTCGACCATGCCCGCGGTGCGCCAGCTGCTCGCGCCGCAGTTGATCTCATAGGTCTCGATCGAATGGCTGTAATCGCCCGCTTCGCCGCGACGCGGAACCGTGGCCACGCGCACCGATTTGGCGGGGCCGTTCTCCACGATGCTGTCGACGTCGGCCATGAAGACGTTGTTCGGGCTGCTCGAAAACGGATGCCAACTCTCGGCGACCGCCGGAGTCGCGACTCCGACCGCCAGAACGGCAAGGCTCAATGCAAGATGTTTCACGATGATCTCCCCAGACCCCTGTGCGCCATGATGCTCCGCTGCGCGGCTTTGGCAAGAGGGGCCGTCCGGGGCTCAGGCGGCGCGGCGGGTCCGCTTCGCCGCTTCGAGGATCGGTTCGAACAGCCATTCCGCGAGATGCCGCACCACGGGCACGGCGACGCCGTCTCCGGTCAGCCGCCAGGCGGCGCTGCCGGACGCCGGCAGCCGATAGTCGTCGGCCAGGCCCATCAGGCGCGCCGTCTCGCGCGCCGACATCAGGCGGGAACGGACCACGCCCCGGTCGATGACCAGCACCGTCTGGCGGCTGGATCCGCCGGCCGGCGTGCGCAGGCAGCCGGCGATGTCGAACCGCACCTCCGCCCGCTGCAGCTTGCCGCCGTCTGCGTCCTGACGGGTCCGCCGGTACAGGGCCCCGACGCGCCGCCCGCCCTCGCGCCGCGCCTGCTCGACCTTGGCCAGATTGACCGGCGACATCAGGGCCAGCAGCCGCGCCGTCTGCTCGGGCGGGCTCCAGGGCGCGTCGGCCGAATCGTCTCCGATGACCGCCGCCAGATCGGCGGGCCGCGCTGCCGGCTCGGGCACCCGCCACCAGACCATCCGGGCCCGCAGGGCCTCAGGCAGCCGGTCCACGGCGCGGCGCAGGGCCGCCGGGTGAAACGGCTCCAGCGGACCCGGCGCGGTCAGGCCGGGCGGCGGCGCCAGATCGCTCCGGACGCCGATCACGAACAGGCGGGGCCGCGACTGCGGCAGGAACCGGTCCGCATTGATGATCAGGGCGCCCCAGCGATAGCCGGCGTCCGCATAGGTCTGGCAGACGACCTCGAAATCCCGCCCGCCCCGCGAGGTCAGCGCGCCGCACACGTTCTCGACCGCCACGATGGCCGGCGCCCGTCCGTCGGCGGCCAGGCCGCGAGCCACGTCCCAGAAGGCGTGAAACGTCCCGGACCGGCGTCCGCCCAGGCCGGCTCCCGCGCCCGCCAGCGAAAGGTCCTGACACGGAAACGAGCCCCACATCAGCTCGGCCGCGCCGGGCAGATCGCCGGCCGTCACCGCGCCGATGTCGCCGGGATGGAAGTCGCTGTCGCCCCAGTTGGCGCAATAGGCCCGGCCCTTGCCCGGATCGATGTCATTGGCGAACAGGCAGCGCCAGCCCTCGCCCAGCCCGGCCCGCACCATGCCGCCGCCGGCGAAGAATTCGTAGAAGCCGGGCCGCCGGTCGTCGGCCGGGTTGGCGGGCGATTCGCTCATCCCCAGACGCTGACGCCCCGGCGCCGCCAAGTCCAATAAAAGCGCGTCGCGTCTATTCGGGCGGGTGTTGTTTCGGCCTGGGCCGGGACTTGGCCGCGATGGCGCAGATGATGATCAGGAAGGCCGCCAGACGGAGCAGATAGAAGGGACTCTGCGCCTCACGCGGCACCTGCATCAGGTTGGTCAGGAGCGGCACGAGGCCCATCAGCAGAAAGGCGGCGGCGAACGCCAGGAACAGGCTGTCGCTGGTCCGGCGCCAGAATTTGACGAAGAAGAGGGCCGCGATGACATGGCCCATGATCACCGCGCCGTTGGCCAGCACCATCGCGCTCATCGATCGACCTCCCAGATGAAGCCGTAGAGCAGGACCCCCACGGCGAGGAGGGCGGTCACCACGCGCGCCGGGCCGAGATCGACCTCCCGCAGAACCAGCCGGTCCAGGAACAGAAGCAGGTTGTTGACCGCCAGCAGACTGAAGCAGCACGCGCTCCACAGGAGGAGGGGCTGGCGCGACCGTCGCCAGGATCGCACCAGCAGGACGGCGCAGATCGCACTGGTCGCGACACAGAGACCGTACACCAGCTGAGGCATCCAGTCGGTCATCCCTTCCATCCCCCCAGCCGAAACGAGTCGGCGAATCCCTTCAGCGGATCCGACCTGCGGGTCGTGATCATGTTGACGACGGCTACGGGCCGTTCGCGCCAGGCATTCTGCAATGCGTCCGCCAGCGCCGCCAGCGCCGGCGAAGCGGGCGCATACCGGACGGACCCCGATTGCTCGATGACCAGGCCGGCGCGCTGCAGAACCCTTGTGCAGTCGGCCACCAGCGTGGTGCTGGCGCGCATTTCCGCGACCAGATCGTCGCTCGCCCATGCGATTTCGGGATTCCGCTTCAGAACCAGAAGGGCCTCAAGCGCCCACACCGACGGAATGGCCGCCTCGACAAAGGCCGCCAACCCAGGATCCACGCCGCCTTGCCCTGCCGCGCTCACGCCCCGAACGCCCGATCTGGCCTCGTGTGCATGGCGCGGGAAGCTAGCTCCTGAATCCCGAATGGCAACGTCAAAAATCTTCGGCGTGGTTCGGAACCCATACCAATCCTCGCGGTTTTCAGCAGTTGGTTCGGGGGGACGTGTGGGCGTGGCCGGGGGGCATGGCGAACGCGAAAAGCGGGACGCCTCCTTACCGACAAACGGCTGGCGGAGCCTTCGGATGCGCTGCTTCTGAGCTGAAGGTGAATGATGTCGCTTGCCACCGTCGTTGAACCCACCCTCGACAACCGCCAGCTTCTCACGGCCCTGAGGGCGTTCCGGCGGGGCGACTTCTCGGTCCGCCTGCCCGGCGGTCTGACGGGCATGGACGGCGAACTGGCCGAAGCCTTCAACGACGTCGTCGAACTGAACGACCGGATGAGCCGCGAGTTCAGCCGCCTTGGCGAGGCCGTGGGCCGGCAGGGGAAGATCAACAACCGCGCCCGCGTGCCATCCGCGACCGGCGCCTGGGCGGACAGCGTCGACGCCGTCAACACACTGATCGCCGACATGGTGCACCCGACCGCCGAAATGGCCCGGGTGATCGGCGCCGTGGCCAAGGGCGACCTGAGCCAGACGATGGACCTGGAGAATGAGGAACAGCCCCTGCGCGGCGAGTTCCTGCGCATCGGCCGGGTCGTGAACACCATGGTGGGCCAGCTGGGCTCGTTCGCCTCGGAAGTGACCCGCGTGGCGCGGGAAGTGGGCACGGAAGGCAAGCTGGGCGGTCAGGCCAATGTGAAGGGCGTGGCCGGCACCTGGAAGGACCTGACCGACAATGTGAATTTCATGGCCGCCAACCTGACCGGACAGGTCCGCAACATCGCCGAGGTGACCACCGCCGTGGCCAACGGCGACCTCAGCCGCAAGATCACCGTGGACGTGAAGGGCGAGGTGCTGGAGCTGAAGAACACCATCAACACCATGGTGGACCAGCTGAACTCCTTCGCCTCGGAAGTGACCCGGATGGCCCGCGAAGTGGGCACCGAAGGCAAGCTGGGCGGTCAGGCGAACGTGAAGGGCGTGGCCGGGACGTGGAAGGACCTGACCGACAATGTGAACTTCATGGCGGCCAACCTGACGGGTCAGGTGCGGAACATCGCCGAGGTCACGACCGCCGTGGCCAAGGGCGACCTGTCGAAGAAGATCACCGTCGACGTGAAGGGCGAGATCCTCGAGCTGAAGTCGACCATCAACACCATGGTGGACCAGCTGAACGCCTTCGCCTCCGAGGTGACCCGGGTGGCGCGCGAGGTCGGCACGGAAGGCAAGCTGGGCGGTCAGGCGCGCGTGGAAGGCGTCGGCGGCACCTGGAAGGACCTGACCGACAACGTCAACCTGATGGCCGACAACCTGACCGGTCAGGTGCGGAACATCGCCGAGGTGACCACCGCCGTGGCCAAGGGCGACCTGTCCAAGAAGATCACCGTGCAGGTCCGCGGCGAGGTGCTGGAGCTGAAGGACACCATCAACGTCATGGTGGACCAGCTGAACGCCTTCGCCTCGGAGGTGACCCGCGTGGCCAAGGAGGTCGGCACCGACGGCAAGCTGGGCGGTCAGGCCCAGGTGGAGGGCGTCACCGGCGCCTGGAAGGACCTCACCGACAACGTCAACCTGATGGCCGACAACCTGACCGGCCAAGTGCGCAACATCGCCGAAGTGACCACCGCCGTGGCCAACGGCGACCTGTCCAAGAAGATCACCGTGGACGTGAAGGGCGAGATCCTCGAACTGAAATCCACCATCAACGTCATGGTGGACCAGCTGAACTCCTTCGCCTCCGAAGTGTCGCGCGTGGCGCGCGAGGTGGGCACCGAGGGCAAGCTGGGCGGTCAGGCGAACGTGAAGGGCGTCGGCGGCGCCTGGAAGGACCTGACCGACAACGTGAACTTCATGGCCGCCAACCTGACGGGTCAGGTGCGGAACATCGCCGAGGTCACGACCGCCGTGGCCAATGGCGACCTGTCCAAGAAGATCACCGTGGACGTGAAGGGGGAAATCCTCGAGCTGAAATCCACCATCAACGTCATGGTGGACCAGCTGAACGCCTTCGCCTCGGAAGTGACCCGCGTGGCGCGCGAGGTGGGCACCGAGGGCAAGCTGGGCGGTCAGGCCCAGGTCACCGGCGTGACCGGCACCTGGAAGGACCTCACCGACAATGTGAACCTGATGGCCGACAACCTGACGGGTCAGGTGCGGAACATCGCCGAGGTGACGACGGCCGTGGCCAACGGCGACCTGTCCAAGAAGATCACCGTCGACGTGAAGGGGGAGATCCTCGAGCTGAAGTCGACCATCAACACCATGGTGGACCAGCTGAACGCCTTCGCCTCGGAAGTGACGCGGGTGGCGCGCGAAGTCGGCACGGAAGGCAAGCTGGGCGGTCAGGCCAATGTGAAGGGCGTGGCCGGCACCTGGAAGGACCTGACCGACAATGTGAACTTCATGGCCGGCAACCTGACCGGCCAGGTGCGGAACATCGCCGAGGTGACGACCGCGGTGGCCAAGGGCGATCTGTCGAAGAAGATCACCGTCGACGTGAAGGGCGAGATCCTCGAGCTGAAGAACACCATCAACGTCATGGTGGACCAGCTGAACGCCTTCGCGTCCGAAGTGACGCGCGTGGCCAAGGAGGTCGGCACCGAGGGCAAGCTGGGCGGTCAGGCGCGCGTGGAAGGCGTCGGCGGCACCTGGAAGGACCTGACCGACAATGTGAACTCCATGGCCGCAAACCTGACGGGTCAGGTGCGCGGCATCGCCGACGTCGTGACCGCCGTGGCCAACGGCGATCTGAAGCGCAAGCTGACCGTGGACGCCAAGGGCGAGATCGCCTCCCTGGCCGACACCATCAACGGCATGATCGAGACCCTGGCCATCTTCGCCGACCAAGTGACCAACGTGGCCCGCGAGGTGGGCATCGAGGGCAAGCTGGGCGGGCAGGCGAGGGTGCCCGGCGCCGCCGGCCTGTGGCGCGACCTCACCGACAATGTGAATCAGCTGGCCGGCAACCTGACCACCCAGGTCCGCGCCATCGCCGAGGTGTCGACCGCGGTGACCAAGGGCGAGCTGACCCGCTCCATCACCGTCGAGGCCTCGGGCGAGGTGGCGGCGCTGAAGGACAACATCAACGAGATGATCCGCAATCTGAAGGATCAGACGCTCAAGAACACCGAGCAGGACTGGCTGAAGACCAACCTCGCCCGCTTCACCCGCATGCTGCAGGGCGAGCGCGACCTGGCCACGGTGTCCAACATGGTGCTGTCCGAACTGGCGCCCCTGATCAACGCCCAGCATGCGGTCTTCTACGTCTCGGACAGGGACGCCGACGACGAACCGATCCTGACCCTGGCCGCGGCCTACGCCTCGACCGAGCGCGAACAGCTGTCGCCGACCTTCCGCCTCGGCCAGAGCCTGATCGGCCAGTGCGCCAAGGAGAAGGAGCGCATCCTGCTGACCAATGTGCCGCAGGACTACGTCCAGATCGGCTCGGGTCTGGGGGCCTCCGCGCCGCTGAACATCATCATCCTGCCGGCCCTGTTCGAGGGCGAGGTCAAGGCGGTGATCGAGCTGGCGACGTTCGGCGAGTTCTCGGAGACCCACCAGTCCTTCCTCAGCCAGCTGATGGAATCGGTCGGCATCGTGCTCAGCACCATCGCCGCCAACATGCGCACCGAGGGCCTGCTGACCCAGTCCCAGCTGCTGACGGCCGAGCTTCAGGCCCAGCAGGAGGAGCTGAAATCCACCAACGACCGGCTGGAGCAGCAGGCGGCGTCCCTGCGTCAGTCCGAGGAGCTGCTGCGCGCCAAACAGGAGGAGCTGCAGCAGTCCAACGCCGAGCTGGAGGACAAGGCGGTCCTGCTTTCGGCCCAGAACCAGCAGGTGGAAGCCAAGAACCGCGAGGTCGAACAGGCCCGTTTCGCCCTCGAGGAAAAGGCCGAACAGCTGGCCCTGACGTCGAAATACAAGTCCGAATTCCTGGCCAACATGAGCCACGAACTGCGCACGCCGCTGAACAGCCTGCTGATCCTGTCCAAGATGCTCAGCGAGAACACCCAGGGCAATCTGACGCCCAAACAGGTCGAGTTCTCCCGCAACATCCACGCCGCCGGTTCGGATCTGCTGGGGCTGATCAACGACATTCTCGACCTGTCCAAGATCGAGTCCGGGACCGTCACCCTCGACATCGGCGAGATGGCGCTGGAATCGCTGCGCGACCAGATGCACCGCACCTTCGCCCAGATCGCCCAGGACAAGAAACTCGACTTCTCGATCGACATCGATCCGGACCTGCCGCCGTCGATGTACACCGACGACAAGCGGTTGCTGCAGATCATCAAGAACCTGCTGTCCAACGCCTTCAAATTCACCGAGAGCGGCTCGGTCCGGCTGCGCGTGGACCGCGTCGCCGAGGGCTGGAGCCCCGGCAACGAACACCTCAACAAGGCCGGCCAGGTCCTGGCCTTCTCGGTGCACGACAGCGGGATCGGCATTCCGGAAGACAAGCAGCGCATCATCTTCGAGGCCTTCCAGCAGGCCGACGGCACCACCAGCCGCAAATACGGCGGCACGGGTCTGGGCCTGTCGATCAGCCGCGAGATCACCCGCACCCTCGGCGGCGAGCTGAAGGTCGAGAGCGAGCCCGGTCAGGGTTCGACCTTCACCCTGTTCCTGCCGCTGAACTTCACCCCCGCGGCTGCGACCGGCCCCACGGCCCGCGAAGCCTCCCGCGCGGTCACCGTCCGCACGGCCTCCGAGGAGGAACAGGTCGAAACCATCGAGACCATCGCCGACGACCGCGACGCCATCTCCCCCGGCGACCCGGTCATCCTGATCGTCGAGGACGACCCGCGCTTCGGCGCCATCCTGCTGGCCCTCGTGCGGGACAGCGGCTTCAAGGGCGTCATCACCCACGAGGGCGTCGCGGCCGCGGCGCTTGCCCGCCGCTACGGACCACAGGCGATCATGCTGGACGTCGGCCTGCCCGACATGGACGGCCTGGCCCTGCTGGATCTGCTGAAGCGCACGCCCGAGACGCGGCACATTCCGGTGCACGTCATCTCGGCCCACGACCAGGCGGGCCTCGGTCTGTCGATCGGCGCCTTCGGCTTCACGCCCAAGCCGATCGACCGCGAGAGCGTCGTGGCCAGTCTGGACGAGGTGAAGAAATTCATCTCGACCGCCAACCGGCGGCTGATCCTCGTCGGTCCGACGGGCGAGGCCCAGGCCCTGCTGAAATCCGCCTTCGGCTCGGTCGTCCGGGTCGACGGGCTCAAGGGTCTGGCCAGGGCGAAGATGAAGCCGGCCGACAGCCTGATCATCGATGTATCCGCCGCGCCCATCCCCGATCTGGTCGACTGGCTGAAGTCAGGCGACCGCCCCGCCGTGGTCTATGCCGGCGACACCCTGTCGTCGCTGGACGAGCGCCGTCTGCGGCTGGCCGTCTTCGCGGGCCACGCGCGGCTGGCCCGGACCCCCGAACAGCTGCTGGAGCAGGCCGCCCTGCTCTTGCACGAACCCACGGACCGGCTGTCGGAAACGGCCCGCAACACCCTGGCCCAGACCCGCAAGGAGGACGCCATCCTGACCGGCCGAACGGCCCTGGTCATCGACGACGACATCCGCAACATCTTCTCCATGGCCAGCGCCCTGGAGGAGTTCGGGGTCGATCTGCTCTATGCCGAAAGCGGCCGGGCGGGTCTCGATCTGCTGGCCCAGCATCCCGAGACCGATCTCATTCTGGTCGACATCATGATGCCCGACATGGACGGCTACGAGACCATGCGGGAGATCCGGGCCCTGCCCCGGTTCGCCCGCATCCCGATCATCGCCGTGACCGCCAAGGCGATGAAGGGCGACCGGCAGAAATGCATCCAGGCCGGAGCCTCGGACTATGTCTCCAAGCCGGTCGACATCGACTATCTGATCTCGGTCATGCGGGTGTCGATCCAGCGGGCTGACGCAGGCCGGCTGAACGTTTCCGAACAGGGCGCCCTTCCCGCGCCGGCGTCCGTCTGATGGGGCGTCGCGTCAAGGCCAGACCCCTGACCGCTCGCGTCCTCATCGTCGATGACGATGAGCGCAACGCCTTCGCCGCCCGCGAGGCGCTGGAAGTTCTGGGGCATGAACTGCTCATCGCCCGCTCGGGCGAGGAGGCGCTGCGCCTGCTGCTGCACCACGAGTTCGCCGTCATCCTGCTGGATCTGCACATGCCCGGCATGGACGGTTACGAGACCGCCAGACTGATCCGCGAGCATCCGCGCACGCGCGACACGCCCATCGTCTTCGTCACCGCCGTGTTCCGCGACGAGGCCCATATCTTTCAGGCCTACACCGCCGGCGCCGTCGACGTGGTGTTCAAGCCCGTCGACCCCTTTATCCTGCGCTCCAAGGTCGCCATCCTGGTCGAGCTGCATCTCAAGACCCTGGAGGTGCGCCGCCAGGCCGAGGAACAGCACGCCCTGCTGGAGGCCAACGCCCGCATCAGCGAGGAGAAACTGGCCGCCGAACTGGCCCTGCGCGAGGCGAGGGAACGTCAGGACACGATCCTGAAATCCCTGCCGGTGGTCTTCACCTCCCGCGCCAGCACCCACCCGTTCCCGGCCCTGTTCGTCAGCGACAGCATAATGCCCCTGACCGGCTTCGCCCCCGACCGGTTCGTCAGCGAACCCGAAATCGGCCTCGGCCGGATTCATCCGGAAGACGTCGAGAAGGTGGCCGCCTGCCTGATGCAGGCCTCGACCAGCGGCGCCTATGCCTGCGAATACCGCTGGCAGTGTTCCGACGGGACCTACCGGATCTTCCTCGACCAGGGCGTCTGGGTGCCGGATGCGAACGGCGGGGGCGGCGAGATTCTCGGCACCCTGCTGGACGTCACCGACCGCCGCCAGCTGGAGGAGCATCTGGCGCAGGCGCGCAAGATGGAGGCGGTGGGCCAGCTGACCGGCGGAGTCGCCCACGACTTCAACAATCTGCTGACCGTCGTCCTCGGCAATGCCGACATCCTGCTGCGCCGGCTCGGCGACGACGAGCCGCGCCTCACCCGCCAGCTGTCCGCCATCCGCGCGGCGGCGGAGCGCGGCCAGACCCTGACCCGCCAACTCCTGGCCTTCTCGCGACGGCAACAGCTGAACCCGCAGGTCATCGACCTGAACGCCCTGATCAAGGGCTTCGCCCCGCTGATGCAGCAGGCGATGGGCGAGGGGGTCACCCTCATGCTCGAACTGTCCGGCAGCCCGCTGCACGCCTCGATCGACGCCACCCATCTGGAGACGGCCCTGCTCAATCTGGCGGTCAACGCCCGGGATGCGATGGAGGGCGAGGGCCGGCTGGTCGTGACCACTTCCGAGGTCGCGGGGGGCGACGCCGGACCGATGGCGCTGATCCAGGTGCGCGACACCGGCCCCGGCATGGCCGAGGACGTGGCCCAGCGGGTCTTCGAGCCATTCTACACCACCAAGGAGGTCGGCCGGGGCACCGGTCTGGGCCTGTCCCAGGTCTATGGCTTCGTCAGCCAGTCGGGCGGTCGCATCGAGGTCTCGGCCACGCCGGGCGAGGGCGCGATCTTCGAACTGACCCTGCCGCTGACCGACGAGCCTCCCGCCGCCGCCGCCCAGGCGGTCGAGGCGGCCGAAGTGGAGGCCGGCTCCGAGCGGGTGCTGATCGTCGAGGACGATCCGGCGGTCCTGAGCCTGTGCCTCGATATGCTGACCAGCCTGGGCTACCGCTGCGACGTCGCTTCGGATGCGGGCGGAGCCCTGCACCGGCTGGACAGCGACCCGGACTACGACCTGCTGTTCTCGGACGTCATCATGCCCGGCGGCATGAACGGCATCGAACTGGCGCAGAAGGCGCAGGAACGGCGCCCCGATCTGAAGGTGCTGCTGACGTCCGGCTATCTCGGGGAGACCGGCAACCAGATGCAGCACGACTTCCCGCTGATCGACAAACCCTACCAGTGCGCCGAGCTGGCGGCGCGGTTGCGCGCGGTCCTGGGCGCGCCCGCCGTGGCCGAAACCCGGGCCGCCGAGGCTCGGCGCCGGTAGATCCGGCCCGCGCGCGCTCAGCTCCAGCTGTAGGCGGTCTTGGTCTGGGTGAAGAACTCCACCGCGGCGAAGCCCTGCTCGCGCGCGCCGTAGCTGGACTTCTTCGAGCCGCCGAACGGCACGTGATAGTCGACTCCGGCGGTGGGCAGATTGACCATCACCATCCCGGCCCGGGCGCGCCGCTGGAAATCGCGGGCGTGCTTCAGCGAGGTGGTGACGATGCCGGCGGACAGGCCGAACTCGCCGCCGTTGGCGATCTCGACCGCCTCCTCATAGCTGCCGACCCGGATGGTCGAGGCGACGGGGCCGAACACCTCTTCGGTGTTGATGCGCATGTCGGGCAGGGTGTCGGCGATCAGGGTCGGCTGGACGTACCAGCCCGGCTTTTCGAGCTGCAGCCGCTCGCCCCCGGTGACGATGCGGCCACCGTCGCCGCGCGCCACCTCGATGTAGCGGTACGAGGTTTCCATCTGATCCTCGGACACCGCCGGGCCCATCTGGGTCTCCGGATCCAGGGCGTCTCCGACCCGCAGCGCCGCGACCCTTTCCGCCAAAGCGGCGACGAAGCGGTCGTGGACGGCGTCGTGCACGATCAGGCGGCTGGAGGCGGTGCAGCGCTGGCCCGTGGCGAAGAAGGAGCCGTCCAGCGCGATCTGCACCGCCCGCTCCAGATCGGCGTCGTCCATGACGATCAGCGGGTTCTTCCCGCCCATCTCCAGCTGGACGCGCGCCTGCCGTTTGACGGCGCCCAGGGCCACGCCCGCGCCGACGCCCTGCGAGCCGGTGAAGCTGATGGCGTCCACCTCCGGGTGGTCGACGATGGCCTGACCGACCCGGCCGCGCCCGACGACCATATTGACCACGCCCCCGGGCAGGCCGGCCTCATGCAGGATGGAAACCAGGGCCTCGGCGGTCGCCGGCGTCGGCCCGGCGGGCTTGATGACCACGGTGTTTCCGAAGGCGAGCGCCGGCGCCATCTTCCAGGCGGGGATGGCGATGGGGAAGTTCCACGGCGTGATCAGGCCGTAGACGCCGACCGCCTGACGATAGGTCTGGATCTCGACGCCGGGCCGAACCGACATCAGGTTCTGGCCATGCAGGCGCAGGGCCTCGCCGCCGAAATATTTGAGGATGCGGGCCGCGCGAACGGTCTCGCCGATCCCCTCGGGCAGGGTCTTGCCCTCCTCGCGCGACAGCAGGCGGCCGACCTGTTCGCGGCGTTCGAACAGGATGTTGGAGGCCCGGTCCAGCACGTCGGCGCGGACCTCCGGCGAGGCTTCCGACCATGACGGGAAGGCCGCCCGGGCCGCCGCCGCCGCCGCATTGACCTCGGCCTCCCCGCCATCGGGCGTGCGGGCGACGATGTCGCGCGTATCGGATGGATTGAGGCTCTCGCCGGGCCGCTCGGTCGTCACCTTCTCGCCGTCGATCCAGTGAGAAAGTTCAAGCGTCTCGGTCATGGGCCGTCCTTTGTCGTTGGAAATTCCGGCGGCGGAGGGAGCCCCGCCCGGTCAGTCGTCAGCCGATGTAAACCCAGCCGGATCGCGATGCTAGAATCCGGGGAATCCTCCGGGGCCGGGAACGACGGCCCCGACGACTCCGGCCGCCAGCAGGATCAACGGCGGGGCGAGTTTGCTCTTCCACAAATAGAGGGCGATCAGCGCGGCTGTCGCGACGGCGATCAGCAAGGGCGCGCGATCCGGGGGCGTCAGGAGGCCGCGCGCCAGTTCGAGGGTCGTGGCCGCGATCAGGCCGACCACGCCGGCCGCCACCCCTTCCAGCATCGTCCTCACCCCGGACGCCTCCACGAGCGCTTCGAGCCGGTCGTAGAAGATCAGCGAGAAGGCGAAGGCCGGCAGGAAGACGCCGGCCGTCATGGCGACGGCGCCCCCGGGCCCCCCGGCGACATAGCCGACGAAGGTCGAGAAGATGATCAGGGGCGCGGGCAGGACGCCGGACAGGCCGAGACCGTCGAGGAACTGGCCGTCCCCCATCCAGCCGCGACCGACCGCGTCGGCCCGCAGGAAGGGGATCGCCGTATAGGCCCCGCCGAAGGTCAGCAGGCCCGCCTTCAATCCGGACAGGAACAGGATCAGCGGCGCGACCGAGCCCGGCGCCTCCGCGACCAGACCGGTGACGGCGCCCGCAGCCCTCTCCGGCGTCACCGTGGCCGCCGCCATCGCGACCGCGACGGCGAGGGCGGCGACCCCGAGCGCCGGACCCCGGCGTCCCGCCCCGGCCAGCACCTGGACGGCGCCGGAAGCGGGCAGGGTGATCCAGAAGCTGACGCCCGCGAGAGCCGCGACGCAGGCGACGATCCCTATGCCCCACAGCCAGCGGTCGACGAGGACGTGTTCGCCGATCCGGTGGACCGCCCGCGCGATCAGGGCGACCACCGCCGCCTGGACGCCCAGAAAGGCCGCGCCGACCCAGGAGCGATCGAAGTCGATGCGGAAGTAGAGCCAGGACAGCAGCATCATCAGGACGAAGCCCGGCAGCATGAAACCGGCCCCGGCCAGGACGCCGCCCCACCGCCCCTTCGCCCGCATGCCCAGATGGACGCACAGTTCGTGGGCTTCCGGTCCGGGGAGGACCTGCATCACGGCCAGCAGCCGGTTGAACCGGGCGCTCGACATCCAGCGCTCCTCGTCGACCAGTTCGCGCCTGACCATGGCGATCTGGGCCACCGGACCCCCGAAGGCGAGGGCGCCGAACCCGAGGAAACGCAGGAACAGGCCCCCATAGGTCATGGCGGGGGGCGAAGGCTCTTGCGCCGCCGGGAGATCAGGGGAAGCCGGGGACACGGACAAGACACGCTCCTTGCGCGCAACAAAGGCCCGGAGGCCCCTTCCAGGTCAAGCCGAAGGATCAAAAGGGTTCTCCGCCGGAAACCCTGAGTGCGGCCTCGGGATAATTCTGCGACATCTGCCGGCCAGGTTCGCGGCGGCGCATCTTCGCGCCGTGAAAGGACAAGCGCATGAAACCCTCTCTCAAGGCTCCGCTTCTCATCGGCCTGGCCTCGCTGGGCGTGGCGACCGCCGCCCACGCCTGGCAGGCGGCGCATGGATTCGACCCCGCCAGCCTCGACACGGATCGCGATGGCGCGATCTCGACCTCGGAACTGGACGCGCACGCCGACCAGCTTTTCGCGCGCGCCGACCAGGATCGAAACGGTCAGGTCTCGCCGGACGAGCGGCGCGCCTTGCATGCATCGATGCAGGGCGCGATGCACGGACGCCCGCCGATGGACCACGGCGACGGGCACGGGGCCGCCTCCATGTCACAGGCCGGGTTCCGCGAGGCCCTGCGCCGGCACGCCGCCGCGCTCGATGCCGACAGGGACGGCCGTCTGACTGTGGCGGAGCTGGGCGCCGCGATGCACGGCCCGGCTCATTGAGGCGGGAAGCCGGAAAGTCCCGGACGGACGTCCGGGGCGGGGATGCGGGCCCGACGGTCCGCACCCTGCCCCGGGTTCTAGTCGTCGAGGATGAGGACGACATCCGTGAGCCGCTGGCGCGATACCTGTCCAGAAGCAGCTTTCAGGTGACGGCCGTCGACAGCGCCGAAGCCGCCCGGCGCGCCCTGGCGGCGACCGCTTTCGACCTGCTGATTCTCGACATCATGCTCCCCGGAGAGGATGGCCTCTCCCTCACCCGGGAAGTCCGGATGACGACGGAGATTCCGGTCGTTCTGGTCACCGCGCGCACCGAGACCGCCGACCGCATCGCGGGTCTGGAGCTGGGCGCGGACGACTATGTCTGCAAGCCTTTCGACGTGCGGGAACTGGCCGCCCGGATGCGGACGGTGCTGCGTCGCGTCCGTCACGCGCCGGATCGGGCCGAGCCCCGGGCGGGGGAGCGCTACGCCTTCGGCGACTGGACGCTGGATGTGGAGACCCGCTGCCTCCGGCGCGGCGAGGAGGAGCCGCGTTTGCTGACCACCGGGGAATTCCGTCTGCTGCACGCCCTGGTCCGCCATCCGGGAAGGATGCTCAGTCGCGACCAGCTTCTGGATCTGACGGCGAGCCGGGAGGCCGAGCCGTTTGATCGCAGCATAGACAACCAGATCAGCCGGTTGCGGCGACGTCTGGAAGACAATCCGCGTGATCCCCGGTGGGTGAAAACGGTCTGGGGCGCCGGCTACATGCTGGCGGCCAGGGTCGTTCGGACATGAAGCTTCGGCCGCCGGACCTTTCCCTGCGCGCGCAGCTGTTGCTGATCGCCGTCGGCGGCTTCGCCGTCGGGCATCTGCTCAACTGGGGGCTGGTGGTCGGGTTGGGGCGCCTGCACGGCGCCCATCATTTCCTGGCGCCGGTGAGCATGGTCACATTTCTGGCCTTGCTGGCGACGGTGGCGTGGCTGGCGGCGCGCGTCACCCGACCCCTGCGCCGCCTGACGGAGTCCGCCGACCGCTTCTCGGGTTTCGAACCGATGCAGCGCCTGAAGCCCGAAGGCCCGCCCGACATGCGTCGCGCCATCCACGCGTTCAACACGATGAGCGACCGCATCTCCGGCCTCCTGGATGAAAAGGACCAGATGCTGGGCGCCCTGGGCCACGATCTGCGCACGCCGCTGGCCTCGGTGAGGATCCGGGCGGCGTCCATGAAACCCGTGAGCGAGCGGGCCGCCCTGTTCGCGACGGTGGATGGCATGGAGCGGATGATCGACGACATCCTTACGCTCGCCCGCACGGGCCGATCTTCGGAGCCGCTGGCGCGGGTCGATGTCGCGGCCTTGATGCGCGCCATCCTCGAGGAGTTTTCGGCGCAAGGGGCGGCGGTCGAACTCAAGTCCGGCCCCGACATCGTCTGGACGCTCAGACCGGAACTCCTGACGCGCGCGGTTCGCAACCTCGTGGACAATGCGATCCGCTACGCCGGGGGCGCACGGGTCGGGGCGGCGGTCGAGGACGATCGTCTGATCCTCACGATCGAGGACGACGGTCCCGGCGTGCCCGGGGCGCAGCTGGAGGCTGTGCTCCGGCCATTCGCGCGCCTGGACCGGTCGCGAAACCGCCGAACCGGCGGCGCCGGCCTCGGACTGGCCATCGCTGCGTCGGTGGCGCGTCTTCACGGCGGCGGCCTCAGTCTGGGCAACCGCCCGGAAGGCGGTCTGTCGGCGGCCCTCTGGCTCGCCGCCGCCGACGTGACCGGCGACCGGGGGGACTAGGCCCGGCGCGCGGACGCGGCCTTCCCGCGCCGGCGCTCGTCCTTCGTAAGGCGCTGAAGGACAGGCCCCGCCCAAGGCGACGGCTCCCGGGGAGCGCTGCAATCCGAAGACATGACCCGTGACGCCATCGATCATTTGACCGAGCGGGAGCCTGGCAGGTGGTTTCAAGATCATGGCGAATAAAGACAGTTAAGATATACACAATAAGAGAATAGTTATAGTTCAGGCCGCACCTATTAACTAATCGAGCAGGCACCTAAACAAATCGTCCCGCCGAATTGCGATCACGGCATGGTGATGTTGACGAGTTCCGCAATAAGTAACTGGCAAAATACGCAATCAGATGTTTCAGTTATCCAATAGAGTCCAATCTATTGGTGCGGCGGACCGCCCATTTCGGGGAGGCGATGAGTTTGACCCGTTTGTTCGCGCCAGTGACGGCTGCGACGGCGCTGGCCATGAGCGGCCTGTTCCTGACGGCCGTGAACGCGCAGGCCCAGGTGGCCCCGGTCGACCCGGGCCGGCTCGACGAGCGCTTGCGCGAGCGTCGCGATCTGCCGCCGGTTTCTCCCGTGGAGGCGCCGCTGCCGCCGCAGCAGGAGGCGGGTCCCCGGACCGATCTGTCGGTGACCCTGCGCGAAGTGCGGTTCGAGGGCGCGACCTCGGTTCCGATCGGGACGCTCGACGCCATCGCCCAGCCATATCTCGATCGGGAGATGCCGCTGTCTGGCGTGTTCCAGCTGGCGGAGGCCGTCACCGCTGAATACCGCCGGCGCGGCTTCGTGCTGTCGCGCGCCGTGGTGTCGCCGCAGCGGATCGAGAATGGCGTGCTCACCGTTCAGGTGCTCGAGGGCTATGTCGCCGGCGTGACCATCGAGGGCGAGGCGGGCGGGTATCGCCCCTTCCTAGAACGGTACGCGGCGCCCGTGACCGCTTCGCGCCCGACCGACGGACGCGTCCTGTCGCGGGCCCTGCTTCTGGCGCGCGACCTCAAGGGCCTCGATGTCCGCTCGGTCATCACCCCTTCGGCCACCCTGCCGGGGGCGGCCGACCTGAGCCTGGTCGTCGAGCGGCGGCCGGTCGAAGCCTTCTTCGCCATCGACAACCGCGGCTCACGCTGGCTGGGGCCGGTGCAGGTCTATGCCGGCGTCACCTTCAATGACGGCCTGGGTCTCGGCGAACGCATCTCGGCCACCGCCGTGGCCGCGCCCAAGGACTATGAACTCGGCTTCGTCTCGGCGGTCTATGACCAGCCGCTGGGCGGGTCGGGCCTGCGCTTCAACGGCTTCATCAGCTACGCCCGCACCCAGCCCGGCGAAGAACTGCGCGCCCTCGGCCTTGAGGGCGAGAGCACGACCGCCGGCTTCGGCCTGGAATATCCCTTCATCCGCAGCCGCGAACTGAACCTGGTCGGCCGCACCGCCTTCACCGTACGCAACGCCAGGTCCAGCAACGACCTCGTCGATCCGATCTTCGACGATCGCCTGCGGACGCTGACCACCGAGCTGGGCGGCAATTACGCCGACCCTGGCGGCGGCCTGAACAGCGCGCGTCTGACCTTGGTCGCCGGCTTCAGCGTGTTCGACGGCACCGTCCTGGCCGATCTCGACAAGTCCCGCGCCACCGGCAGCGGCGTCTTCATCCGGCTCAATTTCGAGATGTCCCGCGTCCAGCCCCTGGCGGGCGGCGTCTATATCCAGGCGGCGGTGGCCGGCCAATGGAGTTCGGACAGCCTGCTGGCCTCGGAAGAGTTCGGCCTCGGCGGGTCCAGCTTCGGCCGCGCCTTCGACCCGTCCGAGATCACCGGCGACAAGGGCCTGGCCGGCAAGGTCGAGCTGTTCAGGACCATCTCCCTCGACGGGGTGTCCTCGATCGAGCCCTACGTCTTCTACGAGGCCGGCTACGTGCGTCAGCTCGATCCTCTGCCGGGCGAGTCCGTCCGGGACAATATCGCCGCCGCCGGCGTCGGCGTGCGCATCGCCGCCAACGACAACTGGGCCGCGACCCTGGAATACGCCCAACCCTTTGAACGGGACATCTCGTCCCGAAGCGACCGCGACGGCCGCCTCTTCTTCTCGATCTCGGCCGCCTTCTAAGGCTCGACAAAATCTGCGCCCGCCCCGGGCGAAAACGGGTTCTGGAGACGATCATGAACAAGCGCACCGCCCCAGCCCTCCGTCGCCGCCCCGTCCTGATGGCCACGGCGGCGGTTGTCGCCCTGATGGGTCTGCCGACCGGCCCGGCCCGGGCGCAGGAACCGGGAGCGGCCTTGCAGGACGGCGGCGCGTCGGCGCCTGCTGGCGGAGCAGTTCGTCCGCACGGCGAAGATGTCGCGCGCGCGCCCCACGCCTCGAATGGAACGGCGCGGTTGCCGCGCGGCGAAAGCGCTGTGCGCGAGCCCCGGAGCGCGGCCCTGCCCCGGATCGCGCGCGACGCCCTGCCCCGGAACCCGAACGTGGTCGCCGGCGGCGCGACCTTCGCCGAGGACGGCTCGCGCCTCGACATCGATCAAGCCACGGATCGCGTGGTCATCGACTGGCGCAGCTTCGACATCGGCCAGGACGCCGAGGTCAACTTCCACCAGCCGGTTGCGAGTTCGATCGCCGTCAACCGCATCTCGCGGGGCGGCGTGCCCAGCCAGATCCAGGGCGTGCTGCGCGCCAATGGCGCGGTGGTGATCCTCAACCCCAACGGCGTGATCTTCTCTGCGACGTCGCGCGTCGACGTCGGCGGCCTGATCGCCTCGACCGGCAGCATGGACGTCAGCCGGTTCATGGCCGGCTCGAACCGTCTCGACTTCACCGGCGCGACCGCGGGCGAGATCGTGATGGGCGGCGCGATCAACATCGCCGACGCCGGTCTTGCGGCCTTCGTCGCCCCGCACGTGCGCAACGACGGCGTCATCAACGCCCGCCTCGGCCGCGTCGCCCTGGCCTCGGGCGAAACCTTCACCCTCGATCTGGCCGGCGACCGGCTGATCGAACTGGGCCTGGGCGCCCATTCCCCCCTGGTCGAGAATTTCGGCTCGATCCTCGTGGACGGCGGACGGGTGCAGCTCAGCGCCGCGGCCGCGGGCGCCGTGGTCGATCAGGTCATCAACGCCGGAGGTCTCATCTCGGTCGCCTCGGCCCGCGCCGAGGGCGGCGCCATCGTGCTGGAGGGCGCCAATGGCGGCGTCACGGTCAGCGGCGAGCTGAACGCCTCGGGCGCGACCGGCGGCGGCGACATCACCGTGAGCGGCGCGACCGTCCGGACCACGCCGAACGCCGTCATGCGCGCCGATGCGACCGGCGCGGGTGACGGGGGTTCGATCGTGTCGATCGCCCAGCGCGCGGGGACCTATGCGGGGACCCTGTCCGCGCGCGGCGGCGCGGCCGGCGGCGACGGGGGCTTCGTCGAGACCTCGGGCAAGACCGTCAGCCTCGACGCCGGCCTGCGCGTCGATACGACGGCGGCCGAAGGCGTGAACGGCTCGTGGTCGATCGACCCGGAGGATCTGGTGATCGGCTCCGGCGAGGCCGCGGCTGTGGTCGCCAGCCTGTCCACCACCAACGTCGTCCTGCAGGCGCAGAACTCGATCACCATCGACAGCCTGATCAACAGCTCGGCCCAGTCGAACGCCAACACCCTGTCGCTGAACGACGAAGGCGGCGCCGCCGGCCTCACCGCCAATCTGAACGCGGCCATCCGTCTGGGGGCGAACCAGCGCCTGCTCGGTCAGGCGACCCAGGTGAACGTCCGCAACGGCGGCGTGATCCAGAACGCGGTGGACGTGGCCGTGGCCAACGCCGGAATTGTGATCGGCGCCGGGGACTATGTCGGCGGAACCATCATCAACAAGAACGGCCTGACCCTGACCGGTCAGGCCGGCGCCCGGATCGTCATGCCGGAGACGCCCGAGCTCAACGGCGTCACCATCAACGCCGACAACGTCACCGTCCAGGGGCTCGAGATCGTCGGCCCGGCGACCGGCCAGTCCTATCTGACCTATGGCTGGTCCGGCATCACCCGCGGCATCTTCGCGATGAACGGCGCCGATAATTTCACCATCGCGAACAACAACATTCATGGCGTGCGCACGGGCGTCCTGGTCGACGGCCGCAACGCCGGCGGCTCGATCACCGGCAACATCATCGACAGCACCAAGAGCGGCGTCTCGGTCCAGTACACCGACGCCGGCCTGCTCAACGCCGAGGGCTTCGCGGTCAATATCGCGGACAACAGCGAAGGGCCGTTCGGCAACGAATGGGGGTTCAACTTCCACCTGAACGGCCACCAGACGCCGGGCGGACTCGTCGGCAACGCGGTCAAGATCGCCCCGACCGCATCGACCGCCGTGCAGCAGGCGCTGCTGGCCGTCGCGGCCGCCAACGGCGGCATGTCGGCCCAGGACCAGGGGTACAGCTTCGCCAACCGCACCGCGGTGTGGGTCGGAACGGCCGGCAATGACGCCAACCGGGGCAGCCGCCTGGCCCAGCTCGCCTCGATCCAGGCGGGCGTCGACGCCGTTGTCACCGGCGGCAAGGTCAATGTCGGCGCGGGGACCTTTGTCCAGCCGACCGGCTCGCCGGCCTATCTATGGGTCAACAGGTCGGTCGAGATCGCCGGCGCCGGCCAGGGCCTGACCATCATCGACGCGCGCGCCGCCTCGACCTACGGCATCCGTGTCCAGGCCGACAACGTCAACCTGCACGACTTCACCCTGTGGGGCGTGGCGGCGGCCGGCAACACCTATGGCATCAAGGTCGAGCCGCTGCAGACCGGCCCGAACAACCCCAACGCCCGCCTGCTGAATTTCACGCTCGCCAACGTCACCATCCAGGGGTCGGGAAAGACCGAGCTGGATCTGAACGGCGTCGTCGGCGCGACCCTCGCCAATGTCACGGCGAACGGCATGGTCGTCGGGGGGACCGCCATCACGGCCGGCAATGGCGTCTCGATCACCGACAGCGCCAATATCACCCTCACCGGCGTCACCACGCTCAACAACCGCTGGGGCGGTCTGGCTCTCTATCAGACCAACAGGAGCTTCAATCAGCAGCTCGACAACATCTCAGTCGGCGCGTCGAACACCTTCAACGAGGCCAACGGACTCTATCTCGAGGACGAGTCCGATGGCGGAGCCGGCAGCGTCGTCGGCGGCGTGGGGCTTGACGCCGGCGCCCTCGATATCGCCGGCTACGACTACATCGTCAGCGACCGCAGCAACCCGGCTGACGTCTACACCTGGTTCCGGCGGGATGAGGCCGACGCCTTCGACTGGCTGGGCCTGACCGGCCGCGCCGCGACCGGCTTCATCGAGGGCTGGACCGGAACGGCGGGGAACAACGTCTTTTCCGTCGGCGTGGTCGGCTCGACCGCCATGTCGATCAACTCGGCGATCAGCGCCGCGCGCAGCGGTGGAACCATCAACGTCGGCGCGGGGACCTATGCCGACACCGTCCGGATCTCCAGGGGCGTCACCCTCGCCGGCGCCGGGATCGGCCAGACCAACCTGACCGGCGGCATCCTCATGTCGGGCGCGTTCGGCGACCTGACGCTGAAGGGCTTTACCGTCACCGGCGACGCCGGCGGCAATTTCGTCGTCCAGGGCGGGCAGGTGACCAACCTGACCGTCGACGGCGTGCGCATCGACGCCCAGGGCGTCGCCGGCCGCCACGGCTTCGGCAGCGGCCAGTACGGCGGTGCGATCTCGATCACCCACTCGCAGTTCGCCAACATCGACGGCTGGGTGGTGTTCGACACCCGCAGCGGCGCCGGCGCCGGCGGCGGGACCCAGATCGCCAGCGGCGTCTTCTCGAACAACACCATCGACAACTCGCACGGCAACGTGAACTTCCGCCAGCAGACGGGCGCCTTCGCCTATCCGGACATCGTCATCGCCGACAACACGGTGACCAACGTCGGAAGCTCGAGCAATTCGTTCGGCGCCGTCTTCAAGGTGTTCAACGCCGGCACGGTCGACTTCACGGGCAACAGCGTCAGCGGCGTCGGGACCAGCGGCTTCAATCCGGCGGGCGAGGCCCCCTACGGGGCGGTGCTGATGACCCGCGGGGTCAACCAGCTGAACATCGTCGGCAACACCTTCGCCAACAACAACCAGGTGCTGGCGATCGAGCCGGGCCGCGGCCTGTCGACCAACACCTTCCTGGCCGGGAACACCTTCACCAACAACCGCTACGGCATCTACATGCCGAACAACGCCGTGGCCGGGGGCGCGGTGACCTTCGGCGCCGGCAACGATTTCATCGCCGGCGCCGATACGGTGCAGCACATCGTCTGGCGCAGCGCGTCAGGCCTCGACCTGACCAATGTGGCGTTCAACGGCAAGCTCGGATCGGCGATGAGCCTGGGCGAGCTGTTCGACGTCGAGGACCTGATCAGCCACGGAACCGACGTCGCCGGCCGCGGCTTGGCCCGCGTCAAGGCCGGCGAGATCTTCGTCACCACCGGCTCGGGTTCGGTCCAGCGCGGCGTCGATGTCGCGGCGCAGGGCGACACCGTCCACGTCGACGCCGGGACCTATGCGCTTCCCGGCGAACTGAGGATCACGAAGAGCCTCAGCCTTCTGGGCGCGGGCGCCGGCGGCACGATCTTCAACTCCGCCTCGACCGGCTACGGGGTGTTCGTGGCGGCCGACGACGTGACGCTGGGCGGCTTCACCTTCAATGGCAATCCGGCGGGCAGCTATGGCGTGAAGGTCCAGCCGAACTCGGCCGATCCGGGCGCGCGGCTTCGCCGCTTCGCCATCGCCGACGTGGCGATCAACGGCACGCGCCGCACGGGTCTCGACCTCAACGGGGTCGTCGGGGCGGTGATCGACGGCGTCACCGTGACCGGCGCCATCGCCGGCAACGGCGTTTCGATCACCGACTCGGCCGACGTCATGGTGCGCAACACCACCACCTCCGGCAACGCCTGGGGCGGCCTGGCGCTCTATCAGGCCAACCGGTTCTTCGATCAGCAGGTGGGCGACATCGTGGTCGAGGCCGGCAACGTCTTCGGCGAGGTCCGCGGCCTCTACACCCAGGACGAGTCGGCACTGTTCGACTTCGGCGGCCTGACCCTGTCGGGTTTCGACTTCACCGTCCGGAACGACGACTTCCAGCCGGACGCCGCCGGATACACCTTTTACATGACCACCCTCCAGGGCGCGCTGGACTACGGCGTCGTCCTCGGCGCGGCGGGCAGCTATGTCCAGGGCTGGAACGGGACCCAGGGCGACGCCCACTACTACGTGGGCGGCGGCGACGCCGGGGCGGGGCGGCGATACCTTTCGATCCAGACGGCCTTCGACAAGTCCTCCGCCGGGTCGGTGATCGACATCTTCTCGGGCGACTACACGGGCGTCGCCACCCTGACCGGCCAGCGCGACCTGCGCTTCGGCGTGGTCACCCTCGGCGGGCTCGACCTGACTTCGGGCGCCTCGGGCACGGTCCTCTCGGGCGACATCACCGCCACGGGCGGCCTCGACTTCGACGGCGGGATCGTCCTGGGGGGCCACACCCGTCTGGCGGCGGGCGGCGACATCAGCCTGATCGGCGTCGATGGACATCAGTCGCTGTCGGTCGAGGGCCAGGGCTTGGTCCACGTGGGTCAGGTCGGGGCCTCGGTCGCCCTGGCCTCCCTCTCGGTCGTGGGATCCGACGTCACCGTGCGCGGCGCGACGACCACCGGCGATCAGTCCTTCGCCGGCGACGCCGTCCTGCTGTGGGGCGGCTTCGACGCCGGCGGCGACTTCACCGTCGACGGTTCGACCACCCTGGGCGGCGACAGCGTCGTCGACAGCGACGGCGACATCCGGCTGGGCTCCATAGACGGCGCGTACAACCTCTCGCTCAACGCCGGCGGCGACGTCGATCTTGGCGCGATCGGCGCGGTGGAGGCCCTGAACGGCCTCAACGTGCTGGGCGCCGCCATCACCTCGCAGGGCGCAACCACCGAGGCCGGCCAGAGCTGGAACGCGGCCGCGGTCGGCCTGTCCGGCGCCTACGCCGCAGGCGGGGACATCACCGTCAACGGGGCCGCGAGGCTGAACGGCTCGACCAGCCTGACCAGCGACGATTATGTCGCCCTCGGCTCGGTCGACGGCGCTCATGACCTGACGGTCCAGGCCGCCAATTTCGCGGTCCTGGGCCCGGTCGGCGGAACCACGGCCCTGGTCGATCTGGTCGTTGGGGCCGGCCAGATCACGGCCGCCGGCGCCCGGACTACGGGCAGCCAGGCCTTCTCCGGCGCCCGTGTCGGCCTGTCCGGCGCCTTCATCGCCGGGGGCGGCTTCACGGTCGACGGCGCAATGGACCTGAATGGCGACGTCGAGATCGAAGGCGACGACGTCACCCTCGCGTCTGTCGACGGCGGTCACGATCTGACCGTCGACGCCGACGGCGCGGTGACGCTCGGCGCCCTCGGTTCGACCACGGCCGTCGGCTCGCTGGACATCTCCGGCGCCTCGATCGCTTCCCAAGGGGCGGCGACCACGGGCGGCCAGACCTTCCAGGCGGCTTCGGTGGCCCTGTCAGGCGCCTATGCGGCCGGCGGCGACTTCACGGTCGACGGCGCGGCGGACCTGACGGACGATGTCGCCATCGACGGCGACGACGTCGCCCTCGCCTCGGTGGACGGCGCCCACGATCTGGCCATCGACGCCGGCGGCGCGGTCAGTCTGGGCGCCGTCGGTTCGACCACGGCCCTGGCCTCGCTGGACGTCGCCGGCGCCTCTATCGCGTCCCAAGGCGCGATCACGACGGGCGCGCAGGCCTTCACGGGCGCCTCGGTGGGGCTGTCGGGCGATTATAGATCCGGTGGCGACTTCACGGTCGATGGCGAGACCCATCTGACTGGCGACACCTCGATCGAGGGCGACGCCGTAACCCTCGCCTCGGTCGACGGCGCCCACGATCTGGCCATCGACGCCGATGGCGCGGTCAGCCTGGGCGCTGTGGGTTCGACCGCAGCCCTGGCCGCACTCGATGTCTCCGGCGCCTCCATCGCCTCCCAGGGGGCGGCCACGACGGGCCGCCAGACCTTCCAGGCCGCTTCGGTGGGTCTGTCGGGCGGCTACACCGCTGGCGGCGACTTCACGGTCGACGGCGCGACGAGCCTGAACGGCGACGTCGCCGTCGAGGGCGACGATGTCATCCTGGCTTCGGTCGACGGCGCCCACGATCTGACCATCGACGCTGAGGGCGCTGTGACCCTGGGCGCGGTCGGTTCGACCATGGCCCTTGCCTCGCTGGATGTCGCGGGCGCCTCGATCGCCTCGCAGGGCGCGTTCGCCAGCGGCGATCAGGCCTGGCGCGCGGCCACGGTCGGTCTGTCCGGGGCCTATGCGGCCGGCGGCGACCTGGTCGTCGACGGGGCGGCGGTCCTGACTGGCGACGCCGGCCTCGACGCGGGCGGAAACGTCGTTCTCGGCACGGTCAACGGCGCTCATTCGCTGTCGATCGGCTCGGCCGGCTCGGCCATCCTGGGGGCGGTCGGCGGGTCCACAGCCCTGACCAATCTGGACGTGACCGCGGCGGCCATCGTCTCGGACGGCGCCGTCACCACCGGCGACCAGTCATACGACGCGGCGACGATCGGCCTGTCCGGCCTCTATGCGGCCGGCGGCGACTTCGTGGTCGACGGCGCGGCGAACCTGAACGGCGCGGCCTCGATCGAGGCCGACGCCGTGGCCATGGGAACCGTCGACGGCGCCCGGCATCTGTCGATCGCCGCCGACGGCGCGGTCGGTCTGGGCGCCATCGGCGCGACCACGGCCCTGACCGGACTGGACGTCTCGGGGGCCTCCATCGTCGCTCGCGGCGCCCGCACGATCGGCGGCCAGTCCTGGACCGGCCAGGCGATCCGTCTGGCCGGCGGCTTCGCTACCGACAACGGCGACTTCGGCCTGATCGGCCTGACCACCCTGGACGGCGCGACCACCATCGCCACCAGTGGCGGCGACGTCGTCGCGGAGACCATCGACGGCGCCGGCGCCGGCGGCCAGTCGCTGTCGATCGACGCCGGCGCGGGCGCGGTCTCCGTCGGTTCGATGGGAGCGGGCGGGCGCCTCGGCGCGGTGCTGGTCCGCTCGTCCGGCACGGTGCTGAACGGCGCGACCTACGCCGGCTCCAGCCTGGCCTTCCTCGGCTCGGGCGCCGGATCGACCGTGCGTCTGACCCAGGCCTCGACCAGCTTCGACACCGCCCCGACCGGTTCGGCCGCCGGCGGCATCGTCGTCCAGCCCGACCTGATCGGCACGGTCAACGGCGCCCAGAGCGTGGTGTTCAACGCCGGTTCCGGCCTGGGCGCCGACAACGGGGACGTCACCCTCGCCAATGCGGGCAGCCAGGCGCTGCGTCTCGGCTCCATGACGGTCACCGGCGGCGACTTCTCCGCCCGGACCGTCAAGCTGGCGGGCGACTTCACCTCGGTGCTCAGCGGCGACCAGGTGTTCAGCGCAAACACCCTGGACACCCTGGCCAATGTCAACACCACGGTCGGCGGCGACGACAGCGGACCGGTGATCGCCGGCGGCGCGGTCACCCTGGCCACGGCCGGCTCCAGCACCGGCTCGATCGCCGCAGGCGGCCCGGTCAGCGTCGTCGCGGGCGGCGCGGTCAATCAGAACATCGCCTCGACCGGAGCGGTCGCGGTCACCTCGACCGGCGCATCGGTGACCGGGGCCATCCAGGGCGGCGGCGTCGCCGTCACCGCCCAGGGCGCGGTCAACACCAATGTGACCGCCACCGGCGCCGTGGCCGTGACCTCCACGGGCGGCGCGGTGAATGGCGCCATCCAGGGCGGCGCGGGCGTGTCGATCGCCGCCCAGGGCCCGATCACGGCCAATGTCTCCACCCCCGGCGTTGTCACCGTGACCTCGCCCCAGCCGGTCACCGTCGTGGTCAACGCCGGCTCGGTGGTGGTGAACGCCCCCGGCGGCAAGGTTGACGGCACATTCGGGAGCATCGCCACCGATCCGAACGGCACCATCGACGTCAACGGCCAGACGGTGATCGGCGCCGGATCCACCGACGCCCGGCAGATACTGATCGACCAGTTCCTGGCTCCGGTCGGCGGCGTGGTCGGCGCCGGTGGTCAGATCCGGCTGCCGGTCAACCTGGCGGTGGCGCTGATCCCCCCCGCCGGCCAGGGCGACCGTCGGCCGATCGTGGTCAACTCGATCGATCGTCTCGGCGAGCTGCTGCGGCTCGGCTACACGGCCATCATCGTTCAGCTCGATTCCGGCGCAGCCTATGAGCAGGAGATCGATCTGGCGGCTGCAACGGAGGCCCGCCCCGCCGGCTGATCCTCGGCGAGCAGCCTCCTGCCCTTTGGCCCCGACAGGCCAGAGACCTTGCGCGGAGTCCCGCCCCTGAAGATTCGGGAACCGGCCGGCCGGCCGGAACAGGCTTAATTTCGGCACGCCAACCAGCAACTGCCGTCGCAGACGATCCCGTCGAACGCTTCCTCTTCGGGAGGGGGCGGATGCCCGGCGCCGGAGGATCGCCGCAAGCGCCCGGGTCGACCGGCGACTGTCCCGACGATCCCCGCCGTCTCCGACCCGACCGCCGCCGGACTAGGCTCTGTCCTGATCGGCGGCCTTTTCGAGCCTCGTCGCGGCCTCGAAAAGCCGGCAGGCGAGGGCCTGCGCCGCCGCGACGGTGTAGGCCGCATTGACGTGGGGACCGGTGATCACGATCTCGCCGTCGAGCGCGTGAACGTCCGGCGGTTCGTCATACGCCTCGAGATGCGAGCGATCTGATGTCATGGCCGCACCCTCTCATCGCGCGACTGAACATCGTCCCTGACGATCGATCAGGCTTCATTCATGAAGTGGAGGAGGGCACAGCGCATCACGCCGACGCTCAGGTCCGTGATTTTCCGGAGAAAATGGCGCGCCCGGAACGATTCGAACGTCCGACCCTCAGATTCGTAGCCGACCCGGGCAGTAAAAAAAGGCATCAAAGGGTAATCACCGGGAAGCACTCATCCTGTTGTTCTGCAACAGAAATATGGTGTCTTTGGCGTTGCTGTCCATTTCCGCGAATGGACGCGAAATCCCGCCTCCTGGGTCCCATGCGGGTCCCAGGATTCGGGCTCCGGATCGGGAGCAGCGCCCATGCCTAAGCTCACCAAACGACTGATCGACGCCTTTACGACCGGCGCTCCCGAAGCCTTTCTTTGGGACTCGCTCGTGCTCGGGTTCGGGGTTCGGGCCCGCCGGTCGGGCACGAAGAGCTTCATTGTGAAGTACCGGATGGGCTCGGCCGTGCGCCGCCACACGCTCGGCAAGGTCGGCAGCCCTCACACAGTTGAGGAAGCCCGTGAAGCCGCTTCGGAACTGCTGCGTCAGGTCAAAGCTGGCCACGATCCGATGCAGGCAAAGCGCGAGATCAACGAGGCCGTCACCGTCAACGAGTTGATCGAGGCATACCTTCACGAAGGACGTATCGCGAAGCCCAACAAACGGGAGTCGTCGTGGGCGGGCGACGCTTCGGTTCTGCGACGGCATGTCGGTCCGTTGCTGGGGCACCGGTTGGCGCGCGATCTCACCCGCCGGGATCTTGAAAGGCTCCAAGCCGACGTCCTGAGTGGCAAGACCGCCAAGGACGTTCGGACGAAGGCGCGAGGTCGCGCCATCATCCGGGGCGGACCCGGCGCAGCCGGCCAGACCATCCGATCCACGTCGGCGATGCTGTCCTGGGCCGTGATGCAGGAAATCCTGCCGCATAATCCGGCGATCGGCGTCCAGAAGATCACGCCCCGTCGCCGAGAGCGGTTTCTGTCGACGGCCGAGGCCAAGCACATGATCGAGACCTTGGCGGAGCTGGTCGCTGCGGAGGAGATCCCGGACAGTCACGCGGCCATTATCCGGCTCCTGCTGTTCACCGGCGCCCGGAAGTCGGAGATCCTGAATCTGACCTGGGGCGAAGTCGACCTTGAGCGGGGCCGTATCCTTTTGCCCTGGCATCGGTCCAAGACCGGCGAAAAGATGATCCCGCTGAACTCGGCCGCGCTCGCGGAAATCATGCGTCGGCCGCGCGAGGGTCCATACGTGTTCCCGGCCGCTCGCGGGGAGGGCCCGACCGTCGGGCTCTACAAGACCTGGGATCGGGTGCGGGAGGCCGCGAAGCTGGAGGGTGTCCGGCTTCATGACCTGCGTCACTCGTTCGCGAGCTTCGCCGCGGCCGACGGGGCAAGTCTGTATCTGATCGGCAAGGCGCTGGGTCACCGGCAGGCAAGCACGACGGAGCGCTACGCCCACCTGACAGATGATCCGGTCCGCGCCGTTGCGGAATTGGTGGGGCAGCGCTTTCTCCAGATCACAGCAGGCGAAGAGGTCGCTCCTGAGGGGTCATCGGCTACCTGTGATAACTAGGCCCGGTTATTACCAAGCACTTGGCAGTTGAACCGTTGGAGATAATCGCCTCATTTTGATATATAATGAGATATCTAGCGGGCTCTTTGATGCCTAGTTATATATCGGTCCTCGACTGGCGCTTAGGGAATTGATATATAGCTCTGCATCAGAGTGACATAGAGATGCAGAATAAGATATCAAAACGGTACGGGTTGGAATCGCTCACGGAAGCGATCCGTCAAGCACGTCTGGCCAAGGGCTGGAGCCAGCGCGACCTCAGCGCGCGTGCGCATCTGACCCAGGCGCAAATCTCCCGGATCGAAAACGGAGAGGTGGATCTGCAGGTATCGACCCTGATCGAACTGGCGCGCTCGCTTGATCTCGATCTCCAGCTCGTCCCGAAATCCGCGCTTGTCGCCGTCGAGGCGGCGGTTCGCTCGGCCGAAGAGCGGTCGGACGAGAGATCGGCCAAAAACCTTCTGGCGGCGCTGCGCCGCCTTGCCGAGGAAGCCGGGAAGGCCGCGCCAGAGAGGGAGGACATCGCCTCGATCGCCTCCACCCTTCGAGATCTGGAGCCGCATGCATCGGCGTTTCGTGGGCCCTTCCTGATCGCGGATCTGGAACGGCTGAAGACCAATCTCGAAGGATTCCTGACCTATCCGCCCGCGTCTCGCCCGAGCCACGCGAAACCAATCCGCGACGCCGCGACCTGGCTGAAGAACTTCAGAAACACCCTGATGCACGTGCCTCATGCGGAGCGTCCCGCTTACAGCCTTGATGACGAGGACTAGCGATGGCCGCCGACGCCCTTGAAGTCCTGCTCAATGACCGGAAGGTCGGCGTGATCACCGCCTTGGGCGGGGACCAGTCGATCTTCTCGTTCGACGACGCCTATGCGGACGATCCCGATCGTCCGACCCTCAGCCTTTCGTTCAAGGGCGAACAAGGCGGCCTGTTGCGCGATCACAGGCCGACCCAGACACGGGTGATGCCCTTCTTTTCGAACCTCCTGCCCGAAGGCACGCTTCGCGACTACCTGGCCAAACGCGCGGGCATCAAGCCGATGCGGGAATACCCGCTACTTGAGGTGCTGGGACCGGATCTGCCAGGCGCCGTGACCGTGCGCCCGCTGGGCGAAGGCGTGCTCGATGACGACGATGAAGATCAGCATGAGGACGAGACCGATGGAGTTGCAGGTCAAGGCGCTCTGAGGTTCTCCCTCGCGGGAGTGCAGCTGAAATTCTCAGCGGTGGAGAAGGCCCAGGGCGGTCTGACGATCCCGGCGAGCGGTCGGGGTGGAGACTGGATCATCAAGCTGCCGTCGATCCGGTTTCGCGGCGTAGCAGCCAACGAGTTCTCGATGATGCGGCTGGCCAGCACCATGGGCATGGACATCCCCGACGTGGAACTGGTGCCGCTCGATCAGATCGAGGGGCTGCCCGAGGGGATCGGCAAGATCGAGGAGGAGGCGTTCGCCATCCGGCGGTTCGACCGCCGCGAGGATGGCGGACGCATCCATATCGAGGACTTCGCCCAAGTCTTCGGCGTTTATCCGGGCGAGAAGTACGACAAGGGATCCTATCGCTATCTGACGAAGGTTCTCTGGCTCGAAACCGGCGAAGCCGGGGTGCGCGAGTTCATCCGGCGGCTGGTGTTCAACACCCTGATCGGCAACGCCGACATGCATCTGAAGAACTGGTCGTTGATCTATCCGGATGGCCGGACGCCGCAGCTGTCTCCCGGCTACGACTTCCTGTCGACGACCGTCTACATCCCCGATGAGAATGCGGCTTTGAAGTTCGCCCGCACGAAGCGGATGGCCGAGGTGACCTTGGACGAGATCGGCTATATGGCGGCCCGCGCCGGCCTGCCGGAGGCCATGGCTCGTGACGCGGCGATCGAGGCGGTGGATCGCTTCCATGAGGTCTGGGGCGCGGAACGCGCGCACCTGCCGATCGCGGATGACCTCGCCGCCGAGATCGAAAGGCTGCTCGGCGTCGTGCCGCTTGCTCAGGGACGTTAGGGACGCCGGCGTTGTGCCCAGCGGGCTTCATTATGGCCCGGCTCCCCAGCCCTCCCGAACCCTGATCACACCGGCTCGGCCAGTTCGAGGTAGCGGCAGAGCGCGTTTACGAGCTGCATCTGTCTCGGCGTTCGACACTCGGCCCCCAGAAGATGCGGCGACGCGACGAGAATGCACAGGGCCCTGGCACGCGACGTCGCCACATTGAGGCGGTTCAGGCTGTAGAGGAACTCCATTCCACGAGGCGCCTCCGTCCCGCTGGAGGTGGCCATCGAGTAGAAGACGACAGGCGCCTCCTGACCCTGAAACTTGTCGACGGTCCCGATGTGCACGTCGGGCAGTCTGTCCCGGAGTTCGGCGACCTGGGCGTTGTAGGGGGTGATGACCATGATGTCCGCGGCGGTCAGGGGACGGACATCACCCTCATCGTCCGTGAACTGCGCTCCGGTCGCCAGAAGCTCAGCGATGAGGTCAGCGATCACGGCGGCCTCCTCACGAGAGGCGTTCTGGTTTCCGACATGTGGGACGCTGACGAAGCGTAGCCCGCTGCCGGTCAGACGGCCGCCGGCCCGGATGGTCTGGCGGTCCAGATTGTCGCGAGGATGCAGGCGATCCTCGTAGAACATCTCAGAAGTGAAGGCGCAGATATCAGGGTGCATCCGCCAAGTCTGGTCGAGGAACAGACCCTGATCCGGCGTGATGGTCTTCGCGCCGTCGAGCAGATGATGGAGCGCCGAGACGTCGGTGCCCTCCGGGTGAGCGCCCTGCATAGGCTGATCGAGTTGCTGGGGGTCGCCGAGCAAGACGACCGTTCGGGCTGCCTGGGCCACAGCGAGGACGTTTGCGAGCGACATCTGGGCGGCCTCGTCGACGAACAGCACGTCGACGCACTCGAATGCTTCCGGGCGCGACCAGAGCCATGCCGTGCCGCCGGCCACTGGGCAGTCCGGCCCGATCGCCGCGAACAGCGCGGGGTTGTCGCGCACGAACCGCAGTCTCGGCTGGTCCTCCTCCATCTCCTTCGGCTTCTGAACGCAGCGAATGTCCAAGCTCCGCTCCTCAGCCGCCTCGACGACCTTGTCGAGGAGGTTGCGAATGACCTTGTGACTATTGGCGGTAATCCCGACCGTCCGGCCCGCCGCGACGAGAGCGGCGATCATTCTCGACCCGGTGTAGGTCTTGCCAGCGCCGGGCGGACCCTGGATCGGGAGCACGCCGAACGGCAGGTCGGCCGCCAGTCTCAGAGCGGTGTCCAGAACCCTCTCGTCCTCTCGCTGGATTGACCCGTCATGGCCCGGCAACCGTTCGCGCAGCAGAAGCGCGCGGGCGGCGCGATAGGGGCCGTCCCCTTCCAGACCGTGCTCGGCGACATGACGACCCAGGCGCAGAAGAGACTCCTTCATCTCGCCCGCGCCGACGAATCCGTGTGCGAACACCGCTTCCGGATGCACCTCTGCCGCGTCAGCCCGCTTCTTGATCTCGATCCAGCCTTCCTCGACCGAGAGTCCGACGATCTTGCCGACTTGAGCCCCGCCCTCGGCACGGACATCCTCGTCCCCGCGAACTGCGATCTCCTGTGGCGGGAAGGCGTATCGGTGGATGGGGCATTTGGCCGTCCCGCCGACCGTCTCGACCAGACGGAGGCCCGAGAAGCCCGCGCGATCTTCCAGCAAATCTTCGGCCGCGAGGTCCGCGAGGCGGAAGAACTCCCACCAGACAGCCTTTTCCTCCCGCCGATGCCAGTCCAGCATCTGGGCCAGGAGCCATCGGCCGTGTTGCTCGGCGGATCGATCCTCGGGGTCGGCAGGAACACCGTCCAGCAGTCGATCCATGACCGGCGTGATCAGCGCCAACCACGCAGCGACGTTTTCCGGCGCAGCTCCGTCCACGGGTTCGGGCCTGGGCACGTCCGTTCCGGAATCGACGAGTTCGGATCTGCGATCCTCAAGCCAGTCGCGGAGACGGAGAGTGGAGACGCAGTCGTCCCGATTGTAGGCGGTGACGACGCCGCGATCTTCGTCGGAAATCGTTGCGGCATCATCGAGTTCTAGACAGGCCTGAACCTTCGCGAGCGCATGGTTGGCTGCGTGCAGCGGCACCGTCCGCTCGAAGCCGTACAGCGGCTCCAATCGCTTGATCGAATAGCTCTCCACGCTGGCGCGCAGGGATTGTCTGACCACGCCATACAGGTCCACGAATACCTGGCTTCTCAGCAGCCGATCGACTTCCTCTTCGCGCGAGGCGAAGCGTCCCATGAGCCGCTTGAGCGCGCCGGGTTCATAGGGCGCGAAATGGTAGACGCGCAGGTCGGGCCAGATCTCCAGGCGTGCGATCAGAAAATCCACGAAGCCTTCGAAGGCGGCTTTTTCATCGGCGCGGTTCTCCACCCACTGCGAGGCGTACCTGACCTCGCCGGCCTCCTGCCATGCGTGGCCGAACAGATACTCAAGACCGCCCTCGCCGACGAATGGGTCCCCTTCGAGATCGAAGAAGACATCGCCCGCAGAGGGAGCTGGAAGACGGGTGAGCCCCAGCCCGGGCTCCACGGGTAGCATTTCGTGCAGAAGACCGGGCGCTGCCCGTCCAGCCACCTGAATGCGCGCCTGTTCGCGGACCCGTTCGTAAGACTGGCGTGAGCCTCGCTCTGGCCGCCAGTCGAGGGGCAACGGAATGCCCGCGACCCGTTCCACGGTGTCGAAGCCGCGCGAGGCGAGTTCGGCGATCTGCAGCGAGCTGATCCCGGCAATGAGGCTCGGATGATCGTCGGCGCGTCGCCTCTGATCACAGGGGCTCTGCCACCGGCAGGTTTCGCAGTGCGCGACGGGATGAGGATAGGTGGCTAGCTCACCATCGTCCGCGACGACCTGTTCGAAAGCCTGCTGAGACTGCCGAAAGAAGGCCGCGTAGTCCTTGATGCGGAAAGCGGCCGGAGCCTCCTCAGAGCCCGGGGAGACGATATACCCATTCTCCGGCAGTACGCCCTGAACAGCCTCCAGAAGATGAGCGTAGAGGCAGAGCTGGAGAACCGCCCCGCCCCGGGTCTCGCGCGCCAGTTTGGTGTCCAGCGGTTCATAGGACCAAGCGCCCAGGTCGCTGGGCCGGTCGACCTTGAGAAGGATGTCGGCCCGGCCGTGCCATTGGCCCGACCGAAGCGCGCCCTGGACGATCACCTCGCGACCGGCGCCCATGGCCTCCCGCGTGTCGGCCACAGCCTGATCGCTGACGTCAAATCCTTCGATCCGGAGGCAGTCTGCCCCGGACGCTTCCAGGCGTTCGATATAGGCCTGCTCATGCCGGACGCCTCGCTCCCAGAGCAGATCAAGGAGCGGGCTCCAGTTGGCCGGCTTCTCGCGCATCCCGCGGGCGACCTCCCGGTCGAGCTGGGTCAGGTGCTGGCAATTGAGATGCCCGACGAGATCGGTCGCGCTTAGCAGGTTGGCAGCGGAAGCCATCAGGCGCCTGACATCCCGTCTTTCGTGCAGTTGTCCAAGTTCCGCCTCCCCGCGATGGACGATGTTGCGTTTAGTCGACCGCCTGCCGGACAAACGCAAGGCTTGGAGCAATCACTGGCAACGTCGGGAATCGAGGCGCTCAGCGACAGGGTGGCAGGGCAAGATAAAATCCGGCCTGCGATCCTTGAACATCGCCGGCCGGGTACATCGGTGAAGGGGCGGTGCGGGACGCCGGAGCCCGCCCATGACCGAACCGCGCGACCCGGACCTGTTCGACTGGCGTCCGCCCCTGACCGCCCGGCGAGAGACGCCTCCGGTCGGGCGGACCGCTGGCCTGGTCGGCCGGGCGACCCCGGGGATGCCGCCGCGCGCCCGGGCGCGGCACTTCTCCACCAAGGGTTCAGCCCGGAGTGTCCGGCCGGTGCGGTCGGCGGCCGGCGGGCAACGCCGGGTGATGGTCAAGGCGCGGGTGGTGCGCATGACGCCGGGCGCGAAGAAGGCGCTCATGACCCACGTCCGCTATGTGGCGCGCGAGGGCGCTGGGGCGGACGGAGAGCAGGGGCGGTACTTCGACGGCCGGAACGATGACGCCGACGCTCGGGCCTTCGCCGGCCGGTGCGAAACGGACCGGCATCATTTCCGGCTGATCGTGAACCCGGAAGACGGTCGCGACCTTCCCGACGTCAAGGCCTATGCGCGGTGCTTCATGGCCCAGGTCGAGAGCGACATGGGCACGCCGCTGGACTGGGTGGCGGGGGCGCATTTCGACACGGGCCGGCCTCACCTCCACATCCTGCTAAGGGGCAAGCGCGACGACGGCCGCGACCTCGTCCTGCCTCGGGAGTATGTCAGCCACGGCCTGAGAGGCCGCGCCCAGGAACTGGCTACCGAGATCCTCGGACCGCGGCAGGAGAAGTCCTCCGACATCGAGCGGGAGATCACGGCCAACAGGTTCACGCGGCTGGACCGGATGCTGCTGGCTGGGGTCCGCGACGGACAGCTGGCGCTGGAAAGCATCCCCGCCGAGCAGCAGTCGGACGCGCTGCGCCGGTTGGTCCATCTGGAGACGCGCGGATGGGTGACGCGGGAGGGGCCGGAAGGGTGGTCGGTGCCCGTGGACTTCCGGGAGCGTCTGCAGGCTCACGGCGAACGGGAGGCCCGGGAGCGGGCGGCGGCCAAGGCGATGTGGGGCTCGCAGTGGTCCGGTCAGGTCGGCCGCCTGGAACCGCTGGAACCGGCGGCGGGAGAGACTGTGACCGGCGCTTATCTCGGGGTGCAGTCGATCGGGCCCTATGGCTCAGGACCCCAGGCTCTGGTGCTGGAGACCTTCGACGGCCGGCTGGGGCATGTGCGCCTGCCCAGCCTCGATGGGGCTCTGGTTCTTGACCGCATCCCGCTTGGGGCCATCGTCCAAATCCATGCGCAAGCCCGCCCCGCTCGCGCATCCGATCAGACCATCGCGGAGGTCGCGGCAGAGAGCGGCGGGGTGTACTCGGCGGCGGCGCACGGGGCGCTGCGTCCTGAGGACAGCCCGACCTTCATCGACCGTCACCTGCGGCGGCTGGAGGCCATGAGCCGCGAGGGCGCCTGCCGGTCTTGGGGGGAGGGGCGGTTCGCGATCGGGGCGGACTACCCCGAGGCGGCGGCCGCCGTCGATCGAGCGAAACTTGGGGCAACGGAACTAAGGGTCCGGGTGCGGGATCCGCGCCCGCTGGCGGCCCAGGTGCGGGCGCAGGCGTTCACCTGGCTGGACCAGTGTCTGCGGGTTCAGGTCGACATCGCCACGGGCGGCCCCTTGGCCGAGGAGATGCGCATCCGGCTTCAGGAGCGCGCAGGCGTGCTGAGAGCCTGGGGCGTCGGCTCGGGCGAGCCGCTCAGACTCGGCAAAGCCGACGAGACGGTCTTGCGGGGGATGGAGGTGAAGAGCGTGTTCGAGCGGCTCGGCGCCCACGGCAAGCCGGTCGATCTCGCCAGGACGGGCCAGAGCTTCTCCGGGGTCTACATGGAGAAGGTCCATGTCGCGGGTATGCCCTATGCGGTCGTCGAGGGCCGCTACGGGATCACCCTCGCGCCATGGCGGGCGGCTCTGGAGGCCTGCCGGGGCCAGGCGATGACCGGCGTCCTGCAGGGCGGCTCGGTGGACTTCCGCTTCGGTCAGCAGCTCGGTCGAGGGCAGGGGCTGGAGCTCTAGGCGCCGGGGCGGTCGTCATGGTCCGCAGCCTGCCACACGCCCATGCGGCGCGGCTGGCTGGAGGAGGAGCGCAGGTCGGTGAGCTGGCTGCGCGCCCACTCATGAAGCTTGCTCCTGGGGTAGTAGGGCGTTCGGCCTAGATGCAGGCACGGCGGCCCATCCGATCGCGTGCAGAAGATCTTGGCGAGGGTGGAGGGCGCTCTTCGAATGCCCATTGTCGCCAGTTCGCGCGACGCCTCCTTGCGGGTCAGGAGGGTGTCTTCGGTCGGTCCAAGTTGCAGGCCAGGCATGGGGGAACTCCACAGAATGTTCCCCGACCGTGCGATTCTGCCGGGGACAGTCAATGGAGCCCGTCCAAGGCGATCACGACGGACTCTGTTTCACCGCTGTTCAGGTCTTTTCAGGCGTTCTACCCGCTCACGACCGGTCGAGCGATTGTGATCGGACGGGTGACCTCAGGCCTTCAGTCGCACGCCTGGGCCGCCTTGGGCATCGGCGGGGATGAAGACGACGCCGGCGTCCTCAAGCGTCTGTTGAACCTTGTCCAGAGTTCGCGACTGCATTCCGCCGCGCCCGGATTCATATCTTTGGACCGTCGAAGGCGCGACGGAAGCCTTTTCCGCAAGTTCGCGAACCCCAAGTCCAACAGCGGTCCGAGCGAGTTTCAGCTGTAACGGGGTAATTGTCGGCACAGTGTACTCCAAAATGCGCACACCGTGTTGACTTTGTCGGTTCGGTGTGCTCACTTTCGCGCACCTTGTGATCAAAATCTAGCACAGTGCTTGTCTGTGGCGCGAAGCGAGCCGTTCTATGCCAGCTGATAAGAGGCCCCGAACCAGCGTGACACGCCGCTTGATCGTGGGAGCCGTCACTGCGGTCCCGCTGACCACGCGCGTTACGGCCAAGCCTGACAGTGTCGGTGGGGACGTCCAGGCTTGGCTACAAGCCGACGACCGACTTGAGTCGTTGACCTTGGAATGGAGCCGGGCCGAGGCCGACCTGATCGCCAAGGCCGTCGCGCCCGCTTCCTTCAATCCGACAAACCGGATGCAGCGATTGGAGCGTCAGATCGCACTCATCGATCAGAGGCGATCCATTCTGCTCGACCGCATAGTGAGAAAGCCTGCGGGGAACCCCGAGGAGGCGGTGGACAAACTCTTGGTCGCCAAGAGGCTGCTGGAAGGAGAGGGTGGGGCGGAGCACGATCTCCTAGCGGACGCAGTCACGCGTCTGGCGACCGTCCATGGGCTGGTCGATTGATCAACGTCGACTAGGTGCCAGAGGCGGACATTGGTCACTTGCCGAAATCCGGGCATCAACCGATGCGGGCGGAACGCATCTTCTGTCCGCCGACGAATGCGCTCACAGGGCCGCGAGGCACCTTCCACCTGCACCTACGGCTAACCCAGCTTCGTCATGACCGCAGAGAATGAGATGCCGGGCGCTTGGGGCGATGAGCCCTTCATCACAGCGCTGTCGCCGGTCGACGTGCCCGTCAGGTTGAT
>Ga0233425_10001836_pt1 | contig 44834 bp, 43 predicted proteins | sample Watercolumn_Towu_2_FD_181712 | JGI IMG/M metagenome (GOLD analysis project Ga0233425, IMG submission 181712) | Freshwater microbial communities from Lake Towuti, South Sulawesi, Indonesia - Watercolumn_Towuti2014_140_MG | ecosystem: Environmental > Aquatic > Freshwater > Lake | place...
TGCCACACGGTCTTCAACTCCATCGTCGCGGTGACGGCCTGCGCGTGCTGCGCGGTGGTCCAGTCGGGATTGCGCCCGTAGGGGCGGACCAGTCGCTTGATGTCGTCGGCCGCGGCGCGCTCGCACTCGCCGGCGAGCGCGGCATCGTCGATGCCCGTGAGGTCGAGCGCGTCAACATCGCCGTGCGCGGCGAGGACCGGCGCGAGTTCGCCGTGGTGGCCGGTGAGCACGTTCACGACGCCCGCGGGCACGTCGCTCGTCGCGACGCACTCTGCCAGGTCGACGGCGACGAGCGCGGCGCTGCCCGGTGCGACGACGATGGTGGTGTTGCCGGCCGCGAGAGCGGGCGCGAGCAGCGAGACGAGACCGAGCAGCGCCGGACGCTCCGGCGCGCAGATCGCCACGACCCCGGTGGGTTCGGGCACGGTGAAGTTGAAGTAGGGCCCAGCCACCGGATTCGCCGAACCCGCGACGACCGCGATCTTGTCGGTCCACCCGGCATAGTGGACGAAGCGGTCGATCGCGGCGGCGACCTCGGCGGCGGCGTCGGGGGCGCCGGTCGCCCGCAACTCGGCCTCAAACTGCGCGGCGCGACCTTCGATCATCTCGGCGACGCGGTACAGGATCTGGCCGCGGTGGTAGGCCGTCGCCGACGCCCACCCGGCGAAGGCGTCGCGGGCGGAGCGCACGGCGTCGCGCGCGTCCTTGCGCGAGGCGTGTGCTGCCCAGGCGAGCCTTCCGCCGTCCGCTCCCACGACCGGGTAAGACCGGCCGCTCTCCGAGCGTGGGAACGCGCCACCGACGAACAACTTGTACGTCTTGCGCACAGGTTCGCGCTCCGACGGGTTCATCACGACGCCTCGAGGTAGGGGAGCAGCCCCGCGGCGCCACCTTCGCGACCGAAGCCGGATTCCTGGTAGCCGCCGAACGGCGAACCGGGGTCGAAGCGGTTGAACGTGTTCGCCCACACCACCCCCGCCCGCAGGCGTTCGGCCATCCACAGGATCTTCGAGCCCTTCTCGGTCCACACTCCGGCCGACAGCCCATAGGGCGTGTTGTTCGCCTTGGCGACCGCTTCGTCGGGAGTGCGGAACGTCAGCACCGAGAGCACCGGCCCGAAGATCTCCTCGCGGGCGATGCGATGCGATTGCGCGACGTTGGTGAACACCGTCGGCGCGAACCAGTAGCCACGCGCCGGCAGGTCGCAGGGCGGCTGGTACGGCTCGGCGCCCTCGTCGATCCCGGCGGCGTACAACTCGCGGATCTTGTCGAGTTGCGCCTGCGAGTTAATCGCGCCGAGGTCGGTGTTCTTGTCGAGCGGATCGCCGACGCGCAAGGTGGCAAGCCGTCGTCGCAGCTTGTCGATGACGGTAGCTGCGACCGGTTCCTGGACGAGCAGGCGCGACCCGGCGCAGCACACATGACCTTGGTTGAACCAGATCGCGTCGACGATGCCTTCGACGGCCTGGTCGAGCGCGGCGTCCTCGAAGACGATGTTCGCGGCCTTGCCGCCGAGTTCGAGCGTAAGCCGTTTGCCCGATCCCGCGACGGCCGCGCCGATGTGACGGCCGACCTCGGTGCTGCCCGTGAACGCGATCTTGTCGACGTCGGGATGGTCGACGAGGGCCGCGCCGGCGGCTCCCGCACCCGTGACGATGTTGACGACGCCGGCAGGCAGCCCGGACTCTTGCGCCAACTCGGCGAACAACAGCGCCGAGAGGGGAGTGGTCTCCGCGGGCTTGAGGACGACCGTGTTACCACAGGCGAGCGCGGGCGCGATCTTCCACGCGAGCATGAGCAACGGGAAGTTCCACGGGATGATCTGGCCGCACACCCCGACCGGTGCGATCTCACGGCCGGGCACGGCATAGGGCAACTTGTCGGCCCAGCCGGCGTAGTAGAAGAAGTGCGCCGCGGCGAGGGGTACGTCGACGTCGCGACTCTCCCTGATCGGCTTGCCGCCGTCGAGGGTCTCGAGCACCGCGAACTCGCGGGAGCGCTCCTGCAGCAGGCGAGCGATGCGGAACAAGAACTTGCCGCGCGTGGCACCGGGCAGCGCTGCCCACTTCGGGAGCACCGAGCGTGCGGCACGTACGGCGGCGTCGATGTCGGCCGCACCTGCCTCGGCGACTGCGGCGATCGACTCCTCGGTGGCTGGATTGAGCGTCACGAACCGTTGCCCGCCGGCCGCGGGCACGAAGCGGCCGCCGATGAACAGGTCGTACTCGTCGCGCAGGCGAAGGATCGAGGTGCTCTCGATCGAGGGCGCGTAGTCGAGCGGTACACCCTGCGGATTCGACGCGAGGCGTTCGAGGTCGGTCATGCGGTCATCCGGTCGTCCGTTCAGTCCTGCGAGAAGTCGTCGGGATCGGCGTAGCGGCCGCTGCGGAGCCGCGCGCGTTGCATCAACACATCGTTCAGCGCACTCGACGCACCGATCCGGAACCGGTCGGGGTGCAACCACGCCGGTCCGAGCGTCTCGTGCACGATGACGAGGTACTGCCACGCCTGCTTGGCGGTGCGCACACCGCCCGCGACCTTGAGCCCGACCGCGCGTCCCGTCTGCCCGTGGAACTCGCGAATGGCCTCACTCATGCAGAGCGCGGTAGGCAACGTGGCGGCGACCCCGATCTTGCCGGTGCTGGTCTTGATGAAGTCACTGCCCGCGGCCATCGCAAGCACCGAGGCGCGTCGAATCTGGTCGTAGCTACCGAGTTCTCCCGTCTCGAGGATCGTCTTCAGGTGCGCCGGGCCACAGGCGCGCTTCGACGCGGCGATCTCGTCGACCGCACGGCCGTAGTCGCCCGCGAGGAACGCCGAACGGTTGAGCACGATGTCGATCTCGTCGGCGCCGGCGTCGACCGCGCGAGCGATCTCGTCGAGCCGTGACTCGAGTGGCGCGAGCCCGCTCGGGAAGGCACCGGCGACCGAGGCGACCTTGACCCCGCTGCCGCGCAGCGCCGACGCCGCGACCGCAACGAGTTCGGGATAGACGCACACCGCGGCGACGCTCGGGGTCGTGGGGTCGTCGGGATCGGGGTGCAGCGCCTTGGCGCACAGCGCGTGGACCTTGCCAGGCGTGTCGATTCCTTCGAGGGTGGTGAGGTCCATGCACGAGATCGCGAGCTCGAGCGCCGCGCGCTTGGTCGCCTGTTTGATCGAGCGGCCGCCGAGCGCGGCCGCGCGCGCCTCGAGCATCACCGCGTCGACGGGCGAGACGCTGATGCCCTCGGCGCGGGCGTCGTCCCAGGCCGGGATCGTCACCGCAGTGTTCACCGGAGCATCATGCCAGGCGATCCGGCAGTCCGGTCACGGCCAGTTCGGGCACCGGCAGGCGGGGCACCGGCAGGTCAGGCCCTGGCACTCAAGGCGCTGGGCGCGCTCCCGCGAGCCCGAGGTGTAGGGCGAGCGCGGTGGCGAGTTCGTCACAGACCGCGAGGAGTTCGGCGCGCGTCCGCTCGTAGCGCTCCGCCGACGGCGGGTCCGGAGCACCCGCGGCCACGGCTGAACTGCCGACGGCCTCGATGTAGCACTTCAACTTCGGTTCGGTGCCGCTCGGGCGCACCATCACTCGGTGGCCCGCGACGCACAGCAACTCGACGAGGTCGGTCGCCGGCAGCGCGTCGCGGCCCGACCCGCTCGGGCGGTCGCGATAGTCGCGCACCGAGGCGATCTCGTACCGACCCAGGGCTGGGGGTGGCGAGGTACTCAATCGGTCGATCGCGGACTGCATCGCCGTCGCGGCCCCCGCACCCGCGAAGCGCGCCGAGCGCTGGCTGGTGGCACTCGCCAACCCGCGGCTGTGGCGGTCGAGTTCGGCGAGCAGTCCGCCCGATTCGCGCACGCTCGCCGCCAGTTCGGCGGCGACGAGCGCCGCGGTCAGCCCGTCCTTGTCGCGTACCGCGCCGCTCACCGCGTAACCGAGCGCCTCTTCGTAACCGAACCCCCACGGAGCACCGGATGTGCCCGCGCGCGCGATCCACTTGAAGCCGGTGAGCGTGACCACGGTCGGAAAGAGACGGTCGAGCCAACGCGACGACACCACCGAGCGCGCGACGACGCGGCCACGGCCGTCGGCGCGGTCGGCGTCGGTGTCGGTGTCGGCGTCGGAGTCGTCCGCATCGTGTCGCATGACGTGACCGGCGAGCAGCACGCCGAGTTCGTCGCCGCTCAGCATGCGCCAACCGGCGAGCGGGGAGTCGACGCACACCGCGAGGCGGTCGGCGTCGGGGTCGTTGGCGATCACGACGTCGGCGTCGATCCGGCGGGCGAGCGCGATCGCCGCGTCGAGCACCCCGGGTTCTTCGGGGTTGGGGAACGGCAGGCCCGGAAAACTCGGGTCGGGTGCGAACTGCTCATGGACGACGCGCACGTCGTCGAAGCCGCAGTCAGCGAAGAGGCGCACCATGATCGCCCCGCCAACACCGCACAGCGGCGTGTACACGATGCGCAGCGCCCGGGGACCATTCGCGGCGACGACCCTGCGGGCGACCGCGCGATACTCGGCGACGAGATCGTCGCCGAGTGAGGGCGCGACCACCCCCGTCACGATGTCGGACGCGCCGGGTGCGGCCGCGATCGCCGCAGCGATGCGCTCATCGTCGGGGCCAACGATCTGGACCCCGAACCCGTCGTAGACCTTGTAGCCGTTGTCGGCCGCGGGGTTGTGGCTCGCCGTGACCTGGATCCCCGCGTCCGCGCCGAGGTGACGCACCGCGAAGGCCGTGATCGGGGTCGGCCACGGCCGGTCGGAGAGCAACGGCACGAGACCGGCGCCCGCCAGCGTCGCGGCCGCGTCGTGGGCGAACTCGCGCGAGTGCCGCCGGGCGTCGTAGCCCACCACCACACGCGATCCGCCGCGCGCTCGTACCCAGTCGGCGAGACCCGCGGTCGTGCGGCGCACCACGGCGAGGTTCATGCCGTTGGGACCGGCCCGCAACGGAGCGCGCAACCCGGCGGTCCCGAATCGGAGCGGCCCCGCGAAGCGCTCCGCCAGATCGGCCCCCGCACCGCGGGCGAGCAGGTCGCTCAGTTCGGCCCGGTCGTGCGCGTCGGGATCGGCCGCGATCCAGGCGTCCACCTGCGCCCGCAGCGCCGCGTCGATCACGACGCGAGCAGCGGGGCCGCCAGGGCATCGAGCGCGACTTCGGGCCGGGCGCCGAGGTGGCCGATCACCTCGGCGGCGGCGAGCGACCCGAGCCGCCCGCAGGTCGCGAGATCCCTCCCGGTGGTGTAGCCGTACAGGAACCCCGCCGCGTACAGGTCTCCTGCGCCGGTGGTGTCGACGAGATGCTCGATCGGATGTGCGGGGATCACGTGCACGTCGTCGCCCGCGACGACGACCGAGCCGTGCGCGCTGCGCGTGAGCGCGGCCACGCCGACTTCGCGCCGGACGTGTTGGAGCGCGGTGTCGAAGTCGCAACGGTAGAGGGTCGTGATCTCGTGTTCGTTGGCGAACAGCACGTCGACCTGCTCGCGTACCAACTCGCGCCAGGCATCGAAGTGGCGTTCGACGCAGAACGAGTCCGAGAGCGTGAGCGCGACCTGACGGCCGGCATCATGGGCGACGCGTGATGCCTTCCAATAGGCGTCCTGCGCCGGCGGCAGGTCGAACAGGTAACCCTCGAGGTAGACGACCGCGGCCGATGCCACAAGCACCTCATCGACGTCGTCGGGGCCGAGCCGCGACGACACGCCGAGATAGGTGTTCATAGTGCGTTGCGCGTCAGGGGTGACGATGATCAAGCAGCGGCCCGTCGACGGGCCGTCGGCCGCGAGCGGGTTGTCGAACTGCACGCCGTTCGCCCGGATGTCGTGGCGGAACACCTCGCCGAGTTGGTCGTCGCGCACCTTGCCGATGTAAGCCGCCCGGCCGCCGAACCCGGCGACCCCCACGATCGTGTTGGCCGCCGATCCGCCGCTGATCTCGATCGCCGGCCCCATCGCGTCGTACAACGCGTGGGCGCGGTCCTCGTCGATGAGCGTCATCGCGCCACGGTTGAGCGCGAGCCGGGTCACGAACTCGTCGCCCTCGTGCGAGAGCACGTCGACCAGGGCGTTGCCGATCCCGACGACGTCGAGGGTGGTCGGTGCTCCTGGTCGCGGGTCGCTCACGGCGTCGGTGCTCCTGGTCGGTGGGTCAGCGGTCCAGCGGATCAGAAGGGTCAGACGGGCAGGACCACGGGCTTGCGGCTCACGAACACCGGCGTGGCACTTCCGCCTGCCCGCGAGCGCGCCAGCAGGCCGTCGTCGTCGACCGGACGCAGCCGGCGGCCGACCGTCGTCGTGCGTCCGTACAACGTGGTGCGCTGCGCGAGGCGACGGCCGATCGGTTCGACGATGCCAGCGAACTGCGCATCGTCGAGTTCTTGGCCGTGATGGGCGCCCGCGGCCCGAGAGATGTTCTCGTCCATGAGCGTCCCGCCGAGATCGTTGGCCCCGGCGCGCAGGATCTGGCGGGCGCCTTCGATCCCGCACTTGACCCAACTCGCCTGCACGTTGTCGATCCAGCCTCGGTAAGCGATGCGGCCGACGGCGTGCATCAGCAGCACCTCGCGCCACGTTGGGCCGGGACGCGATCGGTGTTGCAAGTAGATCGGTGTCGCCATGTGCACGAACGGCAACGGCACGAACTCGGTGAAGCCACCGGTCTCCTTCTGCAGTGCACGGGTGCGGGTGAGGTGACGGGCGACGTGCACCGGTCGCTCGACCGTCCCGAACATGATCGTGACGTTGCTGCGCAATCCGACCGAGTGCGCGGTGCGGTGCGCGTCCAGCCATTCGTCGGTACTCACCTTGTCCGGGCAGATGACGGCGCGCACCTCATCGTCGAGGATCTCGGCAGCCGTGCCCGGCAACGTGGCGAGCCCCACGGCCTGCAGCCGGCGTAGGTAGTCAGCGAGCGGGATGCCGAGGCGGCGGGCGCCCTCGGTGACTTCGAGCGCGGTGAAGCCGTGAATGTGGATCTGCGGCGCGACCTCGGTGATCGCCCGCGCGACGTCGACGTAGAAGTCACCGTCGAAGTCCGGGTGGATACCGCCCTGCAGGCACACCTCGGTGGCACCGCACTCGACCGCTTCGAGCACGCGCCGCTGCACCTCGTCGAGATCGAGCAGATAGGGGTTGCCGCGCAGGTTGAGCGACAGCGGGCCCTTGCTGAACGCGCAGAACTTGCACTTGAACGTGCAGACGTTCGTGTAGTTGATGTTGCGGTTCCGCACGAACGTGACCTCGTCGCCGACGATCTCGGCGCGCAACTCGTCGGCGAGTTCGCACACCGCCGCGACTTCGACGCCGCGCGCCTCGAGCAGGACGACGATCTCGTCGACATCAACCTCGTCGCCGTCGCGCACACCGTCGAGGACCTCGCCGAGGCGACTCCCGGCGCGGGCAGGTCGCGCGAACGGCAGCAGCGGCGGGGGAGGGTCGTCACCGCCGCTCGCCCAGGTGTCGTCGCGGGTCAGGCCTTCGGAGTCGGAGACCTGGAGCACCGTGAAGTGCAGGCCGGGATCGATCCAGCGGGCCGCGTCGCGGACGAACTCGGGGTAGATCGTGAGGCGCGGCGCAAGCACGAACCCCGCTGCCTCGGTGGCATCGCGCAAGCGGTCGAGCGCCGGCCACGGCCGCTCGGGGTTCACGTGGTCGATCGTCACGGGCGACACGCCGCCCCAGTCGTCGATGCCGGCAGCGAGCAGCGCGCCGAGTTGGTGCGCCTCGGAGAGGTTGGGCGGGGCCTGGAGGTGGACCTCGGCGGGCAGGACCAACCGTGCGACCGCGATGGTGCGGACGAACTCGTCGTGATCGCAGGCCGACTGATCGTGCATCTTCGTCCCCGGCTTCGGCAAGAAGTTCTGCACGATGACCTCTTGCACGTGGCCGTGCCGCGCGTGGCTGGCGGCGATCGCTTCGAGCGCGTCGATGCGTTCTCCGGCCGTCTCGCCGATGCCGACGAGGATGCCGGTCGTATAGGCGACGCGGGCGTGCCCCGCGGCCTCGAGCGTGGCGAGGCGGCGCGCCGCGGTCTTGTCGGGGGCGCCGAAGTGAGGGCCGCCCGGTTGATGCAGCCGCTCGGCGAGCGACTCGAGCATCATTCCCTGGCTCGGCGCCCACCGGCGCAGCGTACGGAGTTCGTCCTCGCCGAGCGCGCCCGGGTTGGCGTGCGGTAACAACCCGGTCTCCTCGACGACGAGTTCGCACATCGCGACTAGGTAGTCGACGGTGCTCTCGTAGCCGTGGCGAGCCAGCCACTCCTTGGCCTGCGGGTAGCGCGCCTCGGGTGCCTCGCCCAGGGTGAAGAGCGCCTCCTTGCAGCCGAGCGCCGCGCCCTGGCGGGCGATCGCGAGCACCTCGCGCGGCACGAGGAAGGGAGCGTCGAGCCGTGCCGGTGGTTTGGCGAAGGTGCAGTAGCCGCACTTGTCGCGACAGAGCATCGTGAGGGGGATGAACACCTTGGGCGAGAAGGTGATGCGCGCGCCGCTGCGGGCATCGCGGCGCGCGGCCGCGGCCGCGATCAGCTCGTCGGTGGGAGCGGAGAGCAGGTCGGCCCGGGTCCATATGCGCGCCACGCGCGGGAGCCTAGGGGAGATCTTTCGGCGCGCCGCCCGCGACCTCGTTCACCGAAATCGCCGCGGCCGGCGCACGAACGCGGGTAGTGATGGGGTATGGAACCAGCCCGCTGGCAGGTGCTCGACACCGAGCCCGTCGACGTGTCGGCGCTCTTGCGGGACGAGCGCGCGACGCTGCTCGACCTGCTCGGTGGGCTCCGCGACGGCGAGTGGGCGTCCCCGACCGACTGCCCCGGTTGGAGCGTCCGCGACGTGGCCGCGCACCTCGTCCACGACGACCTGCGGCTGCTCGCGCACCTGCGCGACGGCTATGCGGGCGTGTGGTTCGACGGCAGCGCAGCCGATCTCGGGCCGTGGCTCCACGACCGCAACCAGCGCTTCGTCGACGGCACCGCCGACCTCTCGCCGCGTCTGCTCGTCGACCTGTTGTCGTGGACGGCACCGCGACTCGATGCGGTGTACGGGTCGCGCGATCCGACCGCGCTCGGCGACGCGGTCGCGTGGGCCGTCCCCGACGGGCCCTGCCCCAACTGGCTCGGTACTGGGCGCGAGTACACCGAACGCCTGGCCCACCAGAACCAGATCCGGCGCGCCTGTGGTCGTGACGAACTCGCCGGTGCCCGCTGGCTCGGCCCGGCGCTCGACATCTGGCGCTGGTGTCTGCCGGTCGCGCTCTTGGGGACCCGCGGCAGCGCGCGCCTCGAGGTCAATGACCCCGACCGGACCTGGACACTGCGTGACGGTCGCTTCGTCGAACCGCGGCCCAGCGCGAATCCTGACGCCGCGGCGTCGCTGCACGCGGCGGGGCTCGCCCGGCTGTGGACCGACGCCCCGGGCGCCGATCTCGCCACGACGACCGGCGATCCGTCGCTGCTCGAGGCGCTGCGGCGCGCCCGCGCGATCGTCGTATGAACGGGCGGCCCGATTTTGGTGCCGGACGAGACACGCCGCGGTGCTCGCTGCGGCGCGCGACGATGACCGCATGACATCGCGCCTGCGGGTTGCGTGCGGGCAGGTCGAGGCGCGCGACCTGGACGACGCGGCGCTCGCACTCGACGAAGCACTGGCCATGTGCGACGCCGCGGCCGGCGTCGAAGCCGACTTGATCGTCCTTCCCGAGGGGACCTATCCGGGGTACGTGATGGGTTCGGTCGAGGCGGCGCGCGAGGCGCTCGCGCGCGGCCCCGACGCAGAGGCTGCGTTCGCCGCCAAGGCCGCGCGGTACGGCATGGCGATCGTCGTCGGTCTGGTGGTCGACAGTCCCGCCGGTCTGCTCAATGCCGCGGTGCACTTCGACGCGACCGGAGCGGTCAGGGCACGCACCGCAAAACGATTCTTGTGGCACTTCGACCGTTCGTGGTTCGTGCCTGGCGGCGCGACCTCGATCGTCGACGGCGTGGGGACGCTGGTGTGCGCCGACGGCCGGCTGCCCGAGATCACCGCCGACCTTGCGGCGCGCGGCGCGCGGGTGTTGGTGAACTCGACCGCGTGGGTCACGCCGTGCGCGCCACCCGAAGGATCCAACCCGCAGGCCGAGTTCTTGTGGAGGGTGCGGGCGCTCGAGTCGGGCCTTCCCGCGATCGCCGCCACCAAGGTCGGCACCGAAGCAGGGGTGTGCACCTACTCCGGAGGCTCGCAGATCGTCGCCGCCGACGGGCGGATCGTTGCGGTCGCGTCGACGAACGACGCGGAGGTTCTCGTCGGGGAGATCGACGTTCCCGCACGCGCCACGCCCCACCACACCGGGGTCGAGCTGCCCGCCCAACCGGTCGCGCCGGTGCTGCGCGCCGGGCACGCGTACTGTGTCGTCGTGAGCGACGGCAGCCTGCTCGGCGCGCTGCAGGGGCACGGCGCCGACCTCGTCGTCGGTCCCGACGGTCTGGTCGACGCACTCGACGCGGTCGACGCGGTCGGCGTCACGGTGGAGTGCGTCCACGACGACGCCATGCTCGACCCTTTCGTCGCCCGCGCCGCAGCGATGCGCGGCTGCGAGTTCGTCGCGTGGGTCGCCAGCGAGACCGGCACACCGTTCGTCGAGGCCATCGCCCGGGCCCGCGCCATGGAGAACCGGGTGTTCGTGCCCGTGTGGCGACCGGCCGGCGCCGGTGGTCCGTTCATCGTCGCCCCGAGTGGTCGGGTCGTCGCCCGGACTCCCGACGCCGCGCGCCCGTACGCGGTCGGTGCCCCGTGCCTCCTTGCCGAGGCCGCCACCAAGCAGATGGCGCCGGGGACCGACGCGTGGGCGGGCGCGCTCGAGATCCGCACCACGAGCCGCACCTGAGCGACCGCTGATGGACGCCACAACGATCGCGACCTATGAACATTCGGCCGATCGTTGGATCGTCGCGCGCGCACCGAGAGCCACCGACGTGGCACGCGCCCTCGCTGACCGCGTCGGCGAGGGCGACTGGCGCGCCGACCTCGGCTGCGGTCCGGGTTGGCACGTCCCGCATCTCGGCGAGGGCGGCCCGGTGCTCGCGCTGGACGCGACCTGGGCGATGGCGCGGCGGGTGCGCGAGTTCGCTCCGGGTACGCCGGTCGTGGTCGGCGACCTCGAAGCGCTTCCGGTTCGCGCCGGCGCGCTTGCCGGCGCCTGGGCGAAGGCGAGCTACCAGCACCTCGCGATGGAACGCCTTCCGCTCGCGCTGGCCGATCTGCATCGCGCGATGCGTGTCGGAGCGCCCGCGACGCTCTTCGTCACCTCCGATCGCCGCGCGGGGGTGCCGTGGGACGACCCCCTCGGCCCGCGATACTTCGCGTACTGGCCCCGCGAACGACTCCACGACGTCGTGCAGGGAGCCGGGTTCACCGTCGAGGCGATCGAAGACGACGGGATCGAATGGCTCACGGTGCACGCGCTGCGCGAGCGCACGCTCGCCGACATCGTCGGCCCGGAGCTGCGACTGTTGATCGTCGGGCTGAACCCGAGCCTGTACGCGGCCGATCACGGTGTCGGCTTCGCGCGCCCGGGCAACCGCTTCTGGCCGGCACTCCTCGCGAGCGGTCTTGCGTCGCGCGATCGCGACCCGCTCCACGCGTGCGCGGTGCACGGCATCGGGTTCAGCGACCTGGTCAAGCGCGCGACCCCGCGGGCCGACGCGCTGGCGCGAGACGAGTACATCGCCGGCGCCGCCCGAGTGGCGCGCCTCGTCGAGTGGCTCGCGCCGCGGGCGGTCTGCTTCGCCGGCCTGAGCGGCTACCGCGCCGCGATCGACCGGCGGGCGACGACCGGATGGCAGCGTGAACCGTTCGGCGGGTGCCCGGCCTATGTGATGCCCAACCCGAGCGGCCTGAACGCTCACACCGACGTCGCCGACCTCGTCACCCACCTCCAGGCCGCCGCCGCCCCCAAACCACCAGCAACTGGCGGACAACCGCGCGACATCGGCAGTTGAGAGCCAATCGCGGGGTAGTTCAGCGGAGGGCGGCGGCGAGGGCGTCGAGGCAGGCCCGGTAACTCTGCGCGAACGCCTCGACGCCGTCGCGCTCGAGCGTGGCGGTGACGTCGTCGTAGTCGACCCCTGCGTCGGCGAGGCCGTCGATCACGGCGCGGGCGCCGGCGAGGTCGTCACGTACGCTGTCGGCGCGCAAGCGGTCGTCGTCACTCAGCGCGTCGATCGACGCGGGCGCGAGCGTGTTGACGCTGTTCGGCCCGACGAGTTCGTCGACGTAAAGCGTCGGTGAGTATGCGGGGTTCTTGGTCGAAGTGCTCGCCCACAAGGGTCGTTGCGGTCGGGCGCCGGCGGCGGCCAGGCCCGAGAACGGTTCAGCGGAGAAGCGCGCCTCGAACAGTTCGTAGGCGAGTTTGGCGTTCGCCACCGCGGCGCGGCCGCGCAGCGGGTGGCCCTCGGCAAGACGCGCGTCGGTCTCGGTGTCGACCCGGCTCACGAAGAACGAGGCGACACTCGCCACTGCCGACGGGTCGGCGAGACGAGCGAGTCCGTCGAGGTAGGCATCGATCACCGCGCGGTAGCGGTCGAGCGAGAAGATCAACGTGACGTTGACGTTGACGCCCGCGGCGATGACATCGCTGACTGCGGGGAGACCGGCGGGCGTCGCCGGGATCTTGATCATCACGTTGGGCTTGGCGATGCGTGTGAACAACTCCTGGGCCTGCGCGACCGTGCCCGCGGCGTCGTGCGCGAGCAGCGGTGACACCTCAACCGACACGTAGCCGTCGTCACCGCCGGTCGCCTCGAACACGGGGCGCAGGCGATCGGCGGCCTGACCGATGTCGTCGACGACGAGATCCCAGTACGCGACCTCGGGGTCGATGCGACCGAGCGAGCCGAGTTGCTCGGCATAGTCGCGTCCGGCCGTGATCGCCTTCTCGAAAATGGTGGGGTTGCTCGTGACCCCGCTGATGCGATGCCGTTCGACGAGTTCGTCGAGCCCACCGCGCGCCAACGGACGCGTGAGGTTGTCGTACCACGCGCTCTGCCCGAGCGCGACGAGGCGGGCGACACCCGACGTGGTCGCTTGCAGGGTCATCGCGACACCAGGTCGCGCGCGGCCGCGACGACGTTGTCGACGGTCATGCCGAGTTCTGCGAGCGCGATGTTGCCGGGCGCCGACGCACCGAAGCGATCGATGCCGACGCAGCGATCGGCCCACCGCTCCCAACCGAACGTCGCGGCCGCCTCGACCGCGACGCGCGGCACGCCGTCGGGGAACACCGAGGCGCGGTGGGCGTCGTCCTGCGCGGCGAACAGGTCCCACGACGGCATCGATACGACCGCGGCATCGATCGCGCTCGATACGAGCGCTTCACGCGCTTCGACGCACAGCGCAACCTCGCTGCCGGTGCCGATCAGCACCAGGTCGGGTCGCGGTCCGCGCGCGTCGATCAGCACGTAGGCGCCGCGAGCGACGCCGTCCACGCCGCGCTCGGCGGTGCCCTCGAGCACGGGCAGGTTCTGGCGCGAGAGCACGAAGACGGTGGGCCCGTCGCCGTCGACGTGGACGTGCCAGGCGTGCGCAACCTCGTTGGCGTCAGCGGGCCGCACGACCCGCAGGCCGGGCATGCAACGCAACGATGCGAGTTGCTCGACAGGCTGGTGGGTGGGCCCGTCCTCGCCGACACCGACCGAGTCGTGGCTGAACACGAACGCGACCTTGGTTCCCATGAGCGCGGCCAAGCGAATCGCCGGACGGCAGTAGTCGGCGAAGACGAAGAACGTACCGACGTAGGGGAGCACACCCGACAGGGCCATGCCGTTGGCGATGGCGCCCATCGCGTGTTCGCGCACGCCGAAGTGCACCGTGCGCCCGATCGCCGAGCCGCTGTGGACGCGTTCGAGGCCCTTGACGAGCGTGCCGGTGTTGCCGGTGAGGTCGGCGCCGCCGCCCATCAGCCCGGGGACGACTTCGGCGATGGCGCCCAGCACCACTTTGTTGGCGTTGCGCGTGGCAATCGACTCGCCGACCGAGAACGCCGGCAGCTTCGCATCCCAACCCAGCAGGCCCCTTCCGGCGAGCGACGCGTCGAATTCGGCCGCACGCTCCGGGTGGGCGTCCTTCCATGCGATCACGCGATCGGCCCAGGCGAAGCGTTCGGCCTGGCCGCGCTCACCCGCGGCGAGGTAGTACGCGCGCACGTCGTCGGGCACGGAGAACGCCTCGTCCGCCGGCAACCCGAGGAAGCCTTTCACCACGGCGACCTCGTCGGCACCGAGCGGCGAACCGTGCGCCTCGGCGGTGTCGGTGAACCTGGGCGAGGGGTAGCCGATGTGGCTGCGGAGGATGACGAGGCTCGGGCGGTCGTCAGCGGCCATCGCGTTGCGCAGTCCGGCCTCGATCGCGTCGAGGTCCTCGGACGCCTCGCCGAGGTCGAGCACGTGCCAGCCGTATCCCTCGAAGCGACGGCGGGCGTCGTCGGAGTACGACAGATCGGTCGGGCCGTCGATCGTGATGTGGTTGTCGTCGTAGACGTAGACCATGCGACCGAGGCGCAGGTGCCCGGCGAGCGACGCGGCCTCGTGGCTGATGCCCTCCATCAGATCGCCGTCGCCGCAGATCGCGAACACCCGATGGTCGCAGACCTCGGCGCCGAAGCGCTCGCGGCGGTGGCGCTCGGCGAGCGCGATCCCCACGCCGTTGGCAAAACCCTGCCCGAGCGGGCCGGTGGTGACCTCGACCCCCGCGGTGTGGCCGAACTCGGGGTGGCCCGGAGTCGCCGAACCCCACTGGCGGAAAGCGCGCAGGTCGTCGAGCGTGAGCGCGTAGCCGAGCAGGTGCAGGTAGCTGTAGAGCAGCATCGAAGCGTGCCCGGCTGACAGCACGAGGCGGTCGCGATCCGGCCAGTCGGGTGCTGCCGCGTCGTGGCGCAGGATGCGGGTGTACAGCACGTGGCCGAGCGGCGCCAAGGCCATCGGCGTGCCGGGGTGGCCGCTGTTCGCCTGCTGCACCGCGTCCATCGCCAGGGCTCGCACAACATCGATCCCGCGCCGTTCCACGGCGATGTTGTCCGACTGCGTCACTCCAACCCCCGGGGATCTCCGGCCCTGCTCCGTCGAGCGAGGCTAGGCGCGGGCCCGGTGCGATTCGTTGATCAACTCAGGCGACGCAGGCCACTCAGGCGAAGCAGGCCACTCAGGCGAAGCAGGCGATGCTCGCGACGCCCGACTGCACGAAGGTGCGGCCGCGCACTCGACCGATCTCGCCGGCCGCGGCCATACCGAGGAGCGGCAGTCGGCCGAATCGCGCGCTGAGGTCGCTCGCATGCCGTGCCGGTCCGCCCAGCCCGCTCGCGTCCGCGCCCGGGGAAAACACCAGCGCGCCCTTGGGCATGGCGACGTCGGGTGGATCGGCGGGGCCGTCGTCGGGGAGATGGAACTGCACGGTCTGGCCGGGCCGGACGATGTTGCTCAGCGAGATCGCACCGTTCCGCTGGTCGATGTGGCGCACGTCGCGCAGCACGAAGTCGCCGGGGCCGAAGTCGCAGCGTTGCTCGTCGACCACGACACCGACCCGGACCGAGTGCATCATCTCGGCGATCGCGGCGTCGCAGTCGTGGTCGCGATCGCGGTCGGCGCCGCGGCGGTCGTGATGGGCCACCACGGCCTCGCGGAGCCGCGCGAACGGTGCGCGGCCGGCGAGTTCGGTGATCACGGTGTGCTCGGCGCGGGTGACCGTGAACGGGCTTCCGATGGGCCGGCAAGCGGGTGCCAGGTGGGCTCGGACGCCGACGCTCGGGTCGAGCAGCACACCGACCGCGCCGCGCTCGTGGACGCTGTCGTCGATCGCGAGCGCGCCACGCCCGGAGAGGGGCATGAGACCACCGACGATCTCGAGATCGGGCGCATGCTGCGCACAGATGGCGATCAGGTCGTCGACCGGGAAGGTCAGCGGATCGGCGAACAGCACGAGCGTCCCGCTGGCCGGTAGGTCGTCGGGCCAGCCGCTGATGCGGCGATCGGCGCCGGTGGCAGTCGCTTCGAGCCGCAGTGGCCGGGCGCGTCCGCCGCCCCAGTCGGCGGCGAAGACGGCGAACCCGGCCGCTCCGCCGGGTCCGGGCGCATCGGTCAGGGCCACCGCGACCTCGCTCGACACGGTGCCGACGAGGGTGTCGCACTCGAGCAACTTGCGCAATCCCGCGCTGACGTCGGCCAAGTCGCGCCGATGGGGCGGCGTGCAGGCGACCACGACCAGGTCGGGACGGTTGCCGTCGAGTTGTTCGAGCACCTCGCCCGCGCATTCCGCCGCGGCCTCGAAGCTGTTCGGATGCACGGACATCGTCGCGGCGAACTGGGGCATGATGACCCCTTTCGGCCGGTTACTGGGGGTCCTATAGAGGATGTCCGGTTCGGGGGTTTCAGGGCAATGCGGTGAGCGGAACCACGATCGTGCTGCCGGTCTCGGGGATCTCGCAGTGCGCGTCGATCGTGCCGGGCTCGTCGAAGGACAGTTCGGGTCGCACCAATTGGTAGAAGAACTGACCCGGCGGCGAGATCATCTGCGGTTGGCGATGACGGCCGACCTCGTCGCCCGAGTCGCGTCGCACGAAGCGCACGTCGACTGTGCCCGATCGGCCTTCCTCGCTCTCGGCTCGCAACAGCACGAGCAAATGGGGTGTCAACGTCGCGGGGAACTCACCGAGCTTCGTCGAGAAGTAGGCCCCAGTGATGTCGATGCGGGTGGGGCCGCCGGGCGGGTCCTGGCGGAAGTTGACGTTCTCGATGAACAGCGCCGCGACGATCTCCATGGGGACCGACCCTACCCAGGCGGGGCGCGACTCAGATCCGCGGCGCCGGGAACTCACCGGTCTGCACCGAAGCGGCGCGCGAGCATGCGCAACCCATGGCCGTCCGACGCTCACAGCTGCCGAGCACGTTGGAAGGGACACACCGCACCGCATTCGGTGCGATCGACTGGCTGGGGCTGGCAGTGCCCGCACTCATCTGGGGTTGCTCGTTCGTGTTCATCGCCGAGGCCCTCGACGCGTTCTCGCCGGGATTGATCGTCGCGGGACGCATCGGATTCGGTGCGGTCGCCCTGAGCCTGGTTCCGAGCGCGAGACGGACCCGGATCCCGCGTTCGGAGTGGGGCCGCTTCGCCCTGCTCGGGTTGACTTGGATGGCGCTCCCGTTCGCCTGCTTCTCGATCGCGCAGCAATGGATCGACTCCGCGCTCGCGGGGATGCTCAACGCGACGATGCCGCTCATCACCTGTGTCATCAGCGCGACGATGCTGCGCCGCGCTCCCCGCCGTCGCCAGACCATCGGGTTGCTCGTCGGGTGCGTGGGCGCGGTGCTGATCGCCGCGCCCGAATTCGCTGCGCCCGAATTCGCTGGCGCGGGTTCGCGTGTGAGCAGCGGCGTCGCGCTGGTGATGCTTGCGGTCTGTTCCTATTCGTTCTCGGCGAACGTGTCGATCCCGCTCACGCAGGCCTACGGATCGGTCGCGGTGATCTGGCGGACGCAGCTCGCGGCGATCGTGTGGAGCGCTCCCTTCGGGCTGCGCGGCCTCGACGACATCGACTTCGCTTGGCTCCCACTGCTCGCGCTCATCGCACTCGGTGTCGGCGGCACCGCAGTCGCGCAGCTGCTCGCCGCGCACCTCATGGCACGTGTCGGCGCGACGCGTGGCTCGATGATCACCTACGCGATGCCGATCGTGTCGATTCTGGCGGGTGTCGTGCTGCGGTCCGAAACCGTGGCGGTCGTGTCGCTCGCCGGGATCGCGATCGTGCTGGTCGGCGCGGCGCTCGCGAGCCGCAGCGAACTCTGAGTCGCTCGTCATCGCACCCGAACGCCACCGATCCACACGGCGCGGACCCTCAGGTCGTCGCGCCCGAGGACAACGAGGTCGGCCCGGAACCCGAGCGCGAGCCGACCGCGATCAGCGAGACCTATCGCTTCGGCGGGAACCGAGGTCGCCATCGCGAGCGCGCGCGCCGGCTCGACGCCCCAGCGCACCAGATTCCGCACCCCGCCGTCGATCGGCAGGGTCGCGCCGGCCAGGGTGCCGTCCGTGAGTTCCGCGGCGCCACCGGCGCGCCGGCGGAACCCGACCGGTCCCGCAGTCGCGGCGTCGACCGCGACCGCGTCGCTCACGAGCGCCAGCTTCGGTTTGGCGCGCACCGCGATCCGCACGGCCGTCGGATGCACGTGAATTCCGTCGGCGATCAGCGACGCGGTGACCGCGTCGTGCGCGAGGGCCGCGCCGACCGGCCCGGGCTGGCGGTGGTGAAACGCAGCCATTCCGTTGAAGAGGTGGGTCGCCATCGACGCTCCCGCACCGATCATCGCCGACACCGCGTCGTAGGTCGCGTTCGTGTGCCCGAACGCGACGGTGATCCCGCGCTCGGTCAAGGCGCGCGTGGCGCCCAGGTCGGGATCGGCCTCGGGTGCGAGCGTCACCAGGCGCACGAGATCGCGGTGGCGGTCGCACCAACGCGCCAGCGCGTCCAGGTCGACGGGGCGCACGAGGTCGATGGGATGGGCGCCGGGTGCGCCGCCCAGGAACGGACCTTCGAGGTGCGCGCCGGCAGCGTGGCACCGCAGCGCCGCGCCCTCGACGTGACGCGAGCCGGCGATGGCATCGAGCATCGGCCCGTAGGCCGCGTCGGGTGCGGTGACGAGCGTCGGGAGGCAGGTGGTGCAACCCGAGTCGGTGATGCGCTCCAGGGCCGCGGCCGCGTGGTTGGCGTCGACCGCGGCGAAATCGAACTCGTCGATGCCGTTGATCTGCAGGTCGACGAAACCGGGTGCGAGCACCGAGTCGGCCCACACCTCGGCGCCGCGCGGCGGGCGCCCGGCTCCGATCTCGCTGATGACGCCGGCGTCGACGCCAACCCAACCGGGCGTGGTGATCGCGTCCGGGGCCACGTCGCCGGCGAGCGCGATCCCGTCGGCCGCGATCAACACGGGGCCGCTCTCACGCGTGGGGCCGGTCGCGCAGGGCGCCGCGGAGGCGGACCAGGCCGACGAGGGTGCGCGGGACGCGCCGCAGGATCGACGTGCGCGCCGGCCGGAGTTCCTCGACCGGCACCGCGATCTCGGCCGTCGGCAGTCCGGCGCGTTCGACCCGCAGGATGAGTTCGGTGTCGAACAGATCCCGTCCGAGGCGGCAGGCCCGGGCATGATCGATCACCGCGGCGCGCCGCAATGCCTTCATCCCGTGCGTATCCGAGACGGTGAGACCGAACCCGGATCGCAGGATCGTCGCGAACACCGCGGTGACGAGGCGCCGCGGGAGCGCCCGCCGATCGTCGCTGCCTGGCCCGCGCTTGCTCCCGACGACGATCACCGGACCGCCCGGGCGGAGGACCTCGCCGACAGCGGCGTCCAAGAAGTCGAGGTCGTAGTAGTCGGTGTCGAAGTTGACGACGACGTCGCCGCGTGCGCACAGGAGCCCGTGGCGCAGCGCCGCGCCGTAGTCGGCGCGCGGGAGTGACTCGACCCGCACCCGCGGATCCCGGTCCGCGAGGCGACGGGCGATCGCAAGTGTGTCGTCGCTTGATCCGTTCTCGACCACGATGATCTCAAACCCGGTGACCCCGAACCCTGTGCTCTCGACAGCCGCGCCGCCCGCGGCACCGCGTTCCAGCGCGGCGGCGACCGTGCCGACCGAGCGTTCGAGGATCTCGGCCTCGTTGTACGCGGGCATCACGACCGACACGCGGACCGCGGCGCCGGCCACATCGCGCACTTCCCCCACGTCGGACACGTCGGGCACGTCGGGCACGCGGGCCCTATCGGTGCCCGCGGACATCTCGTTAGGCTCCCCAGCGTGAATCAGCCTCTCGACCTCCTCGCTCAACACGCGACCGCCAAGGCGGATCAGGCCGCGGTCATCGTCGACGGTAGTGGCGGCGCGCCCGCATCGACGACGACCTTCGCCGAGTTCAACGCGATGGTGAATCGCCTGGCGAACGGTCTGGCCGCCGCCGGCGCGCGCCACGGTGAGCGACTCGTATGGTGCGGACCCAACTCGCTCGAGGTGTTGGTGGTGATCCACGCGGCGCGCAAGCTCGGGCTCGTCGCCGTGCCGCTCTCATACCGCTTCAACGCCGACGAGATGGCCTTTGTCATCGACAATTCGGATGCGACGATGGTGCTCGCCGATGCCGAGTTCGCGCCCCTGATCGCCTCGGTCGAAGCCGAATGCCCCAAGGTGCGGCTGTTCGCAGCGTTTCTCGGCGAGGCCCCGGCCGAGGGTTGGACGACCATGGAAGCGCTCGGCGCTCACCAGCCCGACTCGGAGCCACCACTCGCGCCCGGCGCCGACCTGAGTGCCGGCGCGCAGATGATCTACACGTCCGGGACGACCGGCAAGCCCAAGGGTGCGTTGCGCACGCGCACCGACCCGGTGCTCGTCGGCGCGCTCCTCGTCGAACTCGGCTACTTCCACGACAACCCGGTCCACCTCACGACCGGTCCGCTCTACCACTCGGGACCGCTCGCGTTCGCGACGCTGGCCCAGACGCTGGGTGCGCCGATCGTCGTGTTGCGCAAGTTCGACGCCGAGGCGTGGATCCGGTTGGTCCGCGATCACCGCGTCACCAACACGTTCTCGGCGCCGACGCAGTTGAAACGGATCGTCAGCCTGCCCGACGAGATGCTCGCGACTGCCGACATGTCGTCGATGAGGGTGCTGATCGCCAACGCCGCACCAGTACCGTACGCACTCAAGGTCGAGATCATCGAGAAGCTCGGCGAGGGCTTCCTGTACGAGGTGTACGGCAGCACCGAGCTGGGTGTCGACACGGTGTTACGCCCCGAGGACCAGCTCCGCAAGCCGGGGTCCTGCGGCAAGCCGTACGGCGGCATCCAGCTCAAGGTCGTCACCGACGACGGCCGCGACGGCGCGGTGGGCGAGCGCGGCGAACTGTTCGTGCGCACCACACTCGCGATGGACGGGTATCACGCCACCGACCAGCAGCTCGCCGAGGTCGAGGGCGAGTGGAAGAGCGTCGGCGACGTCGCGTACTTCGACGACGAAGGCTTCGTGTACATCTGCGATCGCAAGAAGGACATGATCATTTCCGGCGGGGTGAACATCTACCCGGCGGAAATCGAGGCCGTGCTCTACGCCCATCCGCAGGTGCTCGACGCCGCGGTGTTCGGGATCCCCGACGACGAGTGGGGCGAACGTGTCCACGCGATCGTGCAGGCGAAACCGGGCGCCGTGATCGACCTCGACGAGTTGCGGGCCTTCGCCGAGGCGCGGCTCGGTGGCTACAAGCGCCCGCGCGCCTATGAGCTGCGCGACACGCTGCCCCGCACCGACAGCGGCAAGCTGTTGAAGCGGGTGTTGCGCGACGAGTACTGGACCGACCGGAGCAGCGCGGTCTGAGCGGCCCGGTCTGAGCAGCGCGGCGGGCACGGGCGCTGCACGCGATCCGCCCATGCGGTGGCTCGCCGTTCGGTAGCGTCGGGCGCTCTATGGCGACCTTGTCGGAAGCGGAGTCGAAACGGCGGCTGGCTGCCTACGGGATCACGCTCCTCGACGAGCGGGTGGTCGCCACCGCGGCCGAGGCCGCCACCGCGGCCGAAACCATCGGCTTTCCGGTTGTCGTGAAGCTCTGCGGCGACGCGATCGCCCACAAGACGGAGCGGGGCCTCGTGCGGCTCGGCCTCGCGACCCGCGACTCGGTCGCCGAGGCCGCAGCGGACCTGCTCGCGCGTGCCGTGCCCGGTGACGGCGAGGTCGCGCTCCTCGTCGCGCCGATGGTGCGCGGTACCCGGGAATTGATCGCGGGCGCGACCCGCGACGCGCAGTTCGGACCGTGCGTGATGCTCGGAGTCGGTGGCGTGCTCGCCGAAGCGATCGCCGACGTACAGATCCGCCTGGCGCCGATCGACGAACTCGACGCGCACGAGATGATCGAACAACTCGCCACCCAACAACTGCTCGGCGAGTTCCGCGGCGAGCCCGCCGTCGATCGCGCTGCGCTGACCGCCGTGTTGCTCGGGCTATCGTCGATCATCAGCAGCGACGGCACGGTCGCCGCGGTCGACCTCAACCCGCTCGTTGTCGCACCCGACGACGGCCGACCCGTCGCGGTCGACGCGCTGATCGAACTTTCGGCCCCGACCGCGCCCGCCGGCGGAGCAGAACCGTGAGCCCGACCCAAGCGCAGTTCGACGCGCTGTTCGACCCGCGCGGTGTCGTCATCGCCGGCGCGAGCAGCCACCCCGGCAAGTTCGGCTTCGTCGCGCTCCACAACATCCTCGCAAGCGGCTACCGCGGCGCGATCGCGGCGACCAACCGCGATGGCAGCGACGTGCTCGGCATCGGGACCGTCGCCACGATCGACGACCTCTCGGCCGACTGTTACGACCTCGTGGTCGTGTGCACGCCTGCGAGCGCCAACCCCGAGTTGCTGCGCGCGGCCGCACGCAAAGGCATTCGCGCCGCGTTCATCACCAGCGCCGGCTACAGCGAGGCCGGAGCCGACGGCCGCGCTGGAGAACGTGCGCTGGTCGCGCTCGCCGACGAGTTGGGCATCCTGCTCGCGGGCCCGAACGGCCAAGGCGTGATCAGCACCCCTTCGCGGCTCTGCGCGCAGATCGTCGCGCCCTACCCGCCGGCCGGCACGATCGGCATCGCCAGTCAGAGCGGCAACTTCGTCAGTTCGTTCAACAACCTCGCGCTCGCCACCGGCATCGGTGTGAGCAGGGCGGTGAGCGCGGGCAACGCCGCAGCGGTGACGATCGCCGACTACCTCGACTACTTCGCGCACGATCCGCACACCTCGGTCGGTCTCGCCTACCTCGAAGGCGTGAGCGACGGTCGGGCGCTCTTCGAGCGGCTACGTGCCGTGACGGCGGTGCAACCGCTCGTCATCCTGAAGGGTGGCGCGACCGCCGGAGGAGCGCGCGCCGCGGCGAGCCACACCGGGAGCCTCGCGGCCGACGACCGCGTGTTCGACGGCATGTGCCGGCAGGCGGGGATCGTGCGGGCCGCAGATCTCGAAGACGCGTTCGAAGCGGCCGCCACGTTCGCGACGCAGCCGCGCCCGCGAGGTCCGCGTACCGTCGTGCTCACCACGGCCGGCGGTTGGGGCGTGGTCACGGCCGATGCCATCACGCGCAGCGAACTCGAACTGATCGCGCTTCCCGACGACCTGCGCGCCGCGATCGACGAGAAGCTCCCGCCGAGATGGAGCCGCAGTAACCCAATCGATCTCGCCGGCGGTGAGACGCGCGACACCATCCCCGAGGTGATGGAACTCGTCGCCCGTCACCCCGACGTTGACGCGATGGTGTACCTCGGACTCGGCATCCAGAGCAACCAAGCGCGACTGCTGCGCGCCGGTGGCTTCTACCCGGACCACGGGATCGAGCGCATCGTCGCGTACCACGAACGCCAAGACATGCGCTTCGCTCAGGCGGCGGCGCAGATCTCGACGGAAACGGGCAAGCCGATCCTCACCGCGACCGAACTCGCAATCGCCGATCGCGACAACGCGGGGCCGACGGCAGTCCGCGCGTCTGGCAGGGTGTGCTATCCGAGCGCGCACCGCGCGGTGCGCGCCCTCGAGCACCTGTGGTGGGATGCGCGCTTCCGCCAGCGTCGAGGGCGCTGACCCGGTGCGCCTCAGCCGATGCGACTGACCCGATGCGACTGACCGTTCGCGGTGAGCGCGTTGCCGCCACGACCGGCGCTGTGTTCGCGATCGTCGGTGCAGTGCTCGCCGCCGGTGTGCTGCGCGACGGAGGGGGGACGGTTGCACCGTCCGACGCGGCGACGGTCGCGGCGAGCCGCGACCACACCCCGTTGCTCGACCTGCGGCGCGCACCCGAACTCGCCCGCGCCGCCGTCGCGGGCCGCCGGCTCGATACCGCCCTCGCCGCCGCGGTCGGTGACACGCAGAGTTGCGTCATCGCGCAGATCGACGGACGCACCGTCGGGCGCATCGCTCCGACCAGTTCGCTGGCGCCCGCGTCGACCATGAAGATCCTCACCGCGTTCGCGGTCCTCGCTCGTCGCGGCCCCGACTTCCGGTTCACGACCACACTGCACGGGCCCTCGATCGATAGCGACGGCGTCGTCGCGGGAGACGTGTTCCTGGTCGGTGGAGGCGACCCGACCCTTGCCACGCCGCGCTACGAGGAGTACGTGCGCGGGACGCCGCGCCTCGCGCAGGACCCGTTGACCTTGCTCCAGGCGATGGTCGACACGCTCGTTGAGCGAGGACTCGAGCGGATCGAGGGTGCGGTCGTCGGTGATGGCAGCCGCTACGCAGGACCCGAGTTCCTCGACAGCTGGAAGCCGAACTACCGCTCCGAAGGCCAGGTCGGACCGATCGGAGCGCTCACCGTCAATCATGGGTTCGCCGACTTCCCGCCCCCGGTTCCCGTCGACGACGCCGCGACCTATGCCGCCGGACAGCTCACGACCCTGCTCCAGCGCGCCGGTGTCGAGGTGAGCGGCGCGCCGCGCGCGGGTGTGGCGCCCACGCCGCCGCCGAGGGCTCTCGCGACACTCGAGTCGCCGGCGTTGCGCGACATCGTCGCGGGAATGTTGACCGCGAGCGACAACACGACCGCAGAGATGCTGCTGCGCGAAGCGGCACTGGCCGCGGGCGCCGAACCGACGACCACCGCCGGCGTGGATGTCGTCATCGCCACCATCCGGCAGGCCGGGCTGCGCGTCGATGGCGCTGCGCCACTCGATGGCTCCGGCCTGTCACCCGACGCGCGGCTCACCTGTGCGACGCTCATCGACACGCTGAACCGGCGGGTCCCTGCGATCGATCGCGGGCTCGCGGACGCGGGCGAGAGCGGCACGCTCGCCGAGCGCTTTGTAGGCACCCCACTCGCGGGAGTGCTCCACGCGAAGACAGGTCAACTCGCCGGCGTCGTCGGCCTCGCCGGGTTCCTCGACCCGGTCCCGGGCCGCACCGAGATCCGCTTCGCGTTCCTCGCCGCGGGCGAGTTCCCGAGCGACGAAGGGCAAGCACTGCAGCAGGCGATCGTCGACGCCCTCGCCCGCTACCCCGACGCGCCGCCGGCCGATGTGCTCGTCCCGGCGCCTCGATGAGCGCCGCCGCGGTTCGCAACCACATCACCCTCGGCCGCGCCGCTACCGTCGCCGGCAGCGTCGCCACCAGCGCCTTCGCGCTGTGGTCACGGACGACCGGGCTGAGTCAGAGCCTCTGGAAGGACGAGACCCGCGCCGTTGCCGAGGTGATCAGGCACGGTCCGGGCACGATCCTGTTCCACGACCTCGCGCTCGACGACCACGTGCTGTTCAACCTCGTCGCATGGGTGCTGTCTGTGGTCCCCGGCGACGACGAGATCGGCTATCGCCTCGGCGCAGTCCTGCCGTCGATGGCGGGGTTGTTGGTCCTCGCTATCGGACTCCGTCGTCGCCTCGGCGCGGTCACCGCCGCGGTCGCGACGATCTTGCTCGTCGCGTCACCGGTGCACATCGACCTGTCGAAGCAGGCGCGGGGGTACGGGCTGGCGTTCCTCGCGATGAGCCTGCTCGTCGTGGCGGCGATCGATCTCGCCGGAAGCCCCGACGCGCGGGAGCCTGCGGCGGCGCCGACACGGGCGGCGCTGCGAACATTCACCGCGGCGGGTGTCATCGGCTGTCTCGGGTTCGTATTCTTCGCGGTGCCGTTCATCATCACCGCGCTGGCCCTCGTCGCCGGCCGGACCATCGACTTCACCCGGAGGATCGCGGCGCGCGTGGCAGTGGTCGCTGTCACGACCGCGGTCGTGTACGCGCGCGGCATCGACCAACTCGCCCGCTCGGCCGGCGACTTCCGCGACCACCGTTCGCTCCCGCGGGCAACACCGTCGCTCATCGTCGCGGGGCCGCGCATCTTCTTCCTGCCGACGTTCGACGCCGCGTCGAACTCGGTCGGCATCGTCCCGTCGGAGTTCACGCGCGTCGCGCTCTACGGGTTGCTCGTTCCCTCGATGGTGCTCGGCTGCTTCGCCGTCGCCCGGGTCCAGCAGCGCCCGCGCGCAGCGTGCGTGCTCGCGCTCGGTGTCGTCGGCACGCCTGCGGTGATGGTGCTCGCTCGTCTGGCGATCGCTGAGCGCTATTGGGCGTGGTCGATGATCCCGATGAGCGTGCTTGCAGGCGTCGGCGTGCAGCAGGCCTTCGGGTTCGTGGGCGGACTTGGCCCACGCCGCCTCCGCGGCATGATCGCGGCGCTCACGGCCGTCATCACCGTCGCCGTGATCGGTGCCGTGACGCTCGGCACCACGCGTGCGACGCGGCACAACGCGCACGTGCCGCTCGAAGACTTCAAGCATGCCGGCGCGCTGATGGACGACTTCGAATCTCGCTACGGCCCCGTCGGCCTGCTCGTCGCTACCGACAACGCGGCGGGTCTTGACTACTACGTGCGCGCACCCGACGTGCTCATCGGTCGTCGACGCTTCGATGGTGAACGCGAACTCGACACCGTACCGCGCCGACATGCCGGCAAGCTGGCGTGCGACCCGGCGACGAGCGTCGCCTTCGTGCTGTTCAACGACGACGACGAGCAGGTCGACCTCGATTGCGTGGCGAGCCGCGGCGGAACGGTGATCGAGTTCGCGCAGCACGACCGCGGCGGGCGCATGATCGTGGCACTCGTCGCCGCGGGAGGGCCGGCGCGCGCCCGAGCGGCCGTCGTGTCGCCGCGGTTCCGTGGGTAAAGTGCCGCCCGTGCCGGACAAGACGCCGAAGCGCCAGGCCGAGGACCTCAAGGACCTGCTCGTCGCGTACCTCAAGCAGGAGACCCTCGATCCCCTCAGGAACTCCGGCCGCTACCTCGCGCGCGGCATCGGCGGGGCGTTGCTGATCGGGCTCGGGGTCGTGTTTCTCGCCATCGGTGCGCTCCGGGCGCTGCAGACCGAGACGCGCGACGGCCTCGACGGCAACTGGACGGCCGCCATCTACCTCATCGTCCTGGTGTTGCTCGCGGGTGGTGCCGCCGCCTCGTTCCGCGCCGCGCGCCGCCATCTCTCGAAGGGCCCCCGATGACGTCACCGCGCGCCAAACTCGAACGGCCCAAGCGCGAGCGGCCCAAAGGCGACCGGCCCGGCGTCGATCGACCGATCACCAAGGACGACATCCGCGCCAGCCTGCGCGACATCGCCGGACCGATCGACCGCGGGGTCGACCAGGCCAAAGGGGTCGGACTCGCCGCCGTGGTCGCCGTCGGCGCGATCCTCGCGATCGGTGCGTACCTGCTCGGCCGCCGGCGCGGGCGCAAACGATCGACGCTCGTCGAGATCCGACGAATCGGATGAGCGCACGGGGTGCCCGGAGTACTCGGGGTGCACGGGGTGCAGGGTCCCGGGTGCATCGCCTCCGCTCGTCGATGTGGCGGCGCGGGCTCTCCGGGTCGCAGGTCTCGCTCGCCGTCGCGTTGTTGCTCAGCGCCGTGCGCCTGTTCCGACGGATCGCGACCCCGAAGCCGACCGTGCTGTTCCGCCACAAGCTCCGGGCCGGCGAAGTGTGGCAGATCACCGCGAGCGCCGCGACGTCGAAGAAGTGACCGGTAGCCTCGCCAGGCGATGAAGGTCAGGCTGCGCAACCCGACACGAGACGTCGAGATCAGCGGCCCGAAGACGGTCGGCGCGCTGCTCGAAGCGCTTGCGATCGTCCCCGAATCGGTGATCGTCATCCTCAACGACGAACTCGTGACCCGCGACGCGAGGATCGCCGACAGCGACGACATCGAAGTCCGCGCGGTGACATCGGGCGGCAGCGCGTGAAGTGCCGCCGTTGCGCTGCGCCGGCGATCATCGAACTGCGCCGCCACAACGCCGCGTTCTGCTCCACCTGCTTCGTCAATCACTGCCACGAGCAGACCCGCCGGGCGATCCACGACTACCGCATGCTTGAACCGGGCCAGCGGGTGCTCGTCGCCGTGTCGGGCGGCAAGGACAGCCTGGCGCTGTGGCACCTCCTGCATGAACTCGGCTATCGCGCTGACGGCCTCTACCTGGGCCTCGGCATCGCCGAGTACAGCGACGAGTCCGCCGCACGGGTGCGCGACTTCGCTGCGCGCTTCGGGTTTCAACTCCACGAGATCGACCTGCCCACCGATGTCGGTTTCGACATCCCCGGCGGTGCGCGGGTCGCGCGCCGCGCGCCGTGCAGCGCCTGCGGACTCTCGAAACGGCACCTGTTCAACCAGGCGGCACTGCGCCTCGGATATCCCGCCATCGCGACAGGGCACAACCTCGACGACGAGGCGGCGGTGCTCCTCGGCAACACGCTGCGCTGGGACGAGGCGTACCTGGCCCGGCAGTATCCGGTGCTTCCCGAGTCTTCGGGGTTCGCACGCAAGGTCAAGCCCCTCGTTCGGCTCGGCGAACGGGAGATGGCCGCCTACTGCGTCGTGCATCGCATCGACTACATCCTCGACGAGTGCCCGATGGCAGCGGGGAATCGGCACCTCCACTACAAGGAGTTGCTCAACTCGCTCGAAGCGAGTTCGCCCGGCGCCAAGGCCGCGTTCCTCTTCAACTTCCTCGACCGGGCGCGTGGACGGTTCGCCGACGTGGTGCTCGAAGAGCGCGCCGCGCTCGCAGCGTGCGCGGTGTGCGGCGCGCCGACGCCGGGCGACGTGTGCGCGTTCTGCCGACTCCAGGAGCGCGCCAGCGGATCGTCCGGCGAGCCGGTGATCCTGCGGAGCCGGACACCGTGAATCGTCCCTTCGCTGCGGGTGAGCGGGTGTTGCTCATCGACTCAAAACGACGCCGTCACCTCATCACCCTCGCGGATGACGGCGCGTTCCATTCGCACGCCGGCGTCCTCGCTCACGCGCAACTGATCGGCGCCGACGAGGGCATCACCGTCCGAACGACGATGGGCCAGCGCCTCATCGCGGTGCGGCCGACGCTCAGCGAGTACGTCCTCGAGATGCCGCGCGGCGCGCAGGTCATCTACCCCAAGGATCTCGGCCCGATCCTGATCCTCGCCGACATCTTCCCCGGCGCGCGCCTGCTCGAGTCGGGCGTCGGGTCGGGCGCGCTCACCACCGCGCTGCTGCGCGCGATCGGTCCGACCGGGCACGTGACCGGCTATGAGATCCGCGACGACTTCGCCCAACGCGCTCGCCGCAACGTCGAGGCGTACCTCGGTGCCGATCAGCCACTCGCGATCGAAGTCCGCGACATCTACCGCGGCATCGACGAACACGATCTCGACCGCGTGTTGCTCGACCTCCCCGAGCCGTGGTTGGTGATCGATCACGCGGCCAAGGCGCTCCGCCCGGGTGGGATCCTGCTGTCGTACCTGCCGACCATCGGTCAGGTCGGCCGGTTGCGTGAGGCGCTCGCCAACTCACCGTTCGGGATGGCGGAGACACTCGAGGTGCTCCAACGGTCATGGCACGTGGAAGGCCAGTCGATCCGACCTGACCACCGGATGGTCGCGCACACCGGCTTCCTCACCCACGCTCGTCTCTTGACCCCGCCCGACTGCTGACTCCCGGAATCGACCCCGAACTCCACGGCCCGTGAACCAACTCGACGTCGCCATCATCGTCGCTGCCGGCGCGGCAGCGATCGGGGGGTGGCGACTCGGGTTCGTCGCGCGGGCGCTCGCGTGGGTCGGCGTCGCGATCGGGTTGGTCGGTGCGGTGCCGTTCGTCGCCACGGTCGTCACGAACTTCGGGGGCGACGACCCCGACTCGCGTGTCACCGTCGCGCTCGTGTTCCTAGTGCTGTGCGGCGCGGGCGGACAGGCCCTCGGCATCCTGATAGGCACCCGTGTCGGTCGCCTCCGCGCGGGGCGACCGCGCGGCTCGCTCGACCGGGCGTGCGGTGCGCTCGCGGGTGCCCTCGGCGTGCTCGTCGTCGTGTGGATGCTGCTGCCCTCGCTCGCCGTCGCGGCCGGTTGGCCGGCACGCGCGACTCGCGAGTCGCGCATCATCGAGATCATCGACACGGTCGCGCCGACGCCACCCGACGCGTTCGCGCGCTGGGGACGGGCCGTCGCCGACGCCCCCTATCCCAGTGCGCTCGATCCCCTCGACGAACCCCCCGATCCTGGAACAGCGCCGCGCGGCACCGTGCCCAACTCCCTCGTCGCCAAGGTGCGACGGTCGGTGGTGCAGGTGACCGGGATCGCCTGCCGCAACGTCCAGGAGGGCTCCGGCTTCGTCGCCCGCGACGAGATCGTCGTGACAAACGCCCACGTCGTCGCGGGCGAGAGCGCGACGAGCGTCGTCGATGCCTCAGGCCGACGCCTGGATGCGACGGTGGTTGGGTTCGATCCGGAGCGTGACCTCGCGCTCTTGCAGGTCGACGGCCTGGGCGCGCCGCCGCTCGCACTCGGCCGGCCGACGCGTGACGTTGAGGCCGCGGTGCTCGGGTACCCGGGCGGGGGCGCGATGCGGGCGACGCCGGCTCGCGTCGGCGACACCATCACCGCACGCGGCACCGATATCTACCGGCGCGGGCGTTCGACCCGGGCGGTCGTCGTGCTCGCGGCGCGTCTCAAGCCCGGCGACTCGGGAGGTGCAGTGGTCGGCGCCGACGGCGCGGTGGTCGGCGTGGCGTTTGCAATCGACCCCGGATCGCGCACCACGGCGTACGCCCTCGCGCCGAGCGAGGTCGAAGCGACCCTGGCGTTGCTCGAGGTCGGCAGCACGCCGCGGCCGGTCGGTACGGGTCGCTGCCTGAGCTGAGGACGCGGGTCAGCTGCGCCGCCGGCCCAGGGTGATCGAGCTCCGGCGTATCGAGGCCCGGCGTATCGAGGCCCGGTGCGATCGGGGGTCAGTCGGCCTCGATGAAGATGCACTCGCCGGGGCACTCCTCGGCCGACTCGACCACCGCGTCGAGCAGGTTGTCGGGGAAGCTCGCAAGACCTTCGGCACCGCCGGGGTTCGAAAAGACCTTGTCGCCTTCTTTGACGTAGGCGAGCCCGTCGTCGAGGAGGGTGAACACGTCGGGGGCAATCTCCTCACAGAGCCCGTCACCCGTGCACAGATCCTGATCGATCCAGACCTTCATCGCCTTCTTCCTCACTTGCCGCCAACACGGCCGATAAGAGCTGCACCCAACTCGAGTGGATCGAATTTAACACAGGAATCCGCGATAAATCCAGCACCCGAAACAACGTATCGGACGCCGCGGGCCGACCCTGAACCGAAACGCCGGATGCCGCTTCGGGCCCTGGGCATCGGCCTAGGGTCGAGAGCGTAGGCAAGGAGGTGCTCCCATGGCGCCGGATCGAAGCGGCGACGAGACCGACAGCGACGCACCCTCCGAGGGCGCGGGGCGCCCCCCGAGAATCGACGCGAGCGGCGTAGTCGACGCGGGCGCCGACACCGAGGCGGATTTCGAGGTCCAGGATCAGGTCGAAGCGCTCCAGGAAGAGATCCTGGTACTGCGACGCCGCCTCCAGGACGCGCCCAAGCGGGTCCGTACGCTCGAGGAGCGGTTACTCGAGACCAAGGGACAACTGCAGCAGGCGGTGTCCCAGAACGAGAAGCTGTCTGCGACGCTGCGCGAGGCACGCGAGCACATCGCCGCGCTGCGCGACGAGGTCGAGAAACTCACGATGCCACCGAACGCCTACGGGACGTTCCTCGGCACCAACGACGACGGCACCGTCGACATCTACACCGCCGGGCGCAAGATGCGGGTGAGCGCACATCCCGAGATCGAACTCGACGATCTCGCGCGCGGCCAGGAGGTCGTCCTCAACGAGTCGCTCAACGTCGTCGAGGCCCGTCCCGTCGACGGTTCGGGTGAGGTAGTCACCTTCCGCGAGCTGCTCGACGACGGCCGTCGCGCGCTGGTCATTGGACGCGCCGACGAGGAGCGAGTCTGCGAGCTCGCAGACTCGCTCCTCGACACGCGGCTGCGGGCCGGCGACCATGTGCTCCTCGACTCGCGCTCGGGTCTGTTGCTCGAGAAACTGCCGCGTCCCGAGGCCGAGGAGCTGGTGCTCGAAGAGGTCCCCGATGTCAGCTACAGCGACGTCGGTGGGCTCGACGACCAGATCGACATGATCAAGGACGCCGTCGAGCTTCCGTATCTGCACGGCGACCTGTTCAAGCAACACGGACTGCAGCCGCCCAAGGGCATCTTGCTCTACGGCCCGCCCGGTTGCGGCAAGACCCTCATCGCCAAGGCAGTCGCGAACAGCCTCGCGAAGCGGGTGGCCGAAAAGACCGGCAACGAGCGCACGAAGAGCTACTTCCTCAACATCAAGGGCCCCGAGCTGCTCAACAAGTACGTCGGCGAGACCGAGCGGCAGATCCGCCTGATCTTCCAACGGGCGCGCGAGAAGAGCGAAGAGGGCGTGCCGGTCATCGTCTTCTTCGACGAGATGGACTCGCTGTTCCGCACGCGCGGCACAGGCATCAGCTCCGACATCGAGAGCACGATCGTCCCGCAACTGCTCGCCGAGATCGACGGCGTCGAGAGCCTGAAGAACGTGATCGTGATCGGCGCCTCGAACCGCGAGGACCTCATCGATCCGGCGATCCTGCGCCCCGGCCGTCTCGACGTGAAGATCAAGATCGAGCGACCCGACGGCGAATCCGCGAAGCAGATCTTCTCGCAGTACCTCACCACGGCGCTGCCGATCGCCGAGGACGAGGCCAAGAAGTCCCGCGGCGACCTCGGCAAGGCGGTGAGCCGCATGGTCGACCTCGCCGTCGAGGCGATGTACGACACCGGCGACGACAACAAGTTCCTCGAGGTCACCTACCAGAACGGCGACAAGGAGATCTTGTTCTTCAAGGATTTCGCGTCGGGGGCCATGATCGAGAACATCGTGCGGCGCGCGAAGAAGCTGTCGATCAAACGCGCGATCGCCGGCGGCGGTGTGGGGATCTGCACCCAGGACCTCCTCGACTCGATCAAGCAGGAGTTCCGCGAGCACGAGGACCTGCCCAACACGACGAACCCGGACGACTGGGCGAAGATCTCGGGCAAGAAGGGCGAGCGCATCGTGTACGTGCGCACCATCGTCCAGCGCGGCGAAGAGGCCAAGGGCGGTCGCCAGATCGAACGGGTCACCACCGGCCAGTACCTGTAGCGCCGCACCCCCGGACCCGGGGCCTCACCCGGCAGCCCGGCCTAGGCTCCGTACGTGGCGGTGCCGAAGCTGTGCGGGATCGAGACCGAGTACGGCGTGGTGCTGCGAGGGGCCGCCGACCCCAACCCGGTGCTCGCGTCGTCATTGCTGATCAACGGCTTCGTTGACGAGCGCCGGATCGGCTGGGACTTCGAGGACGAGACACCGGGCACCGACGCACGCGGTTTTGCCCGCGAAGGCGCGCAACCGCCCGAGATCGAGACCCATCTCGTCAATGCGGTGCTCACGAACGGTGCGCGCTACTACGTCGATCACGCGCACCCGGAGTACTCGACCCCCGAGTGCAGCGACCCCGTCCAGGTCGTCGTCTACGACAAGGCCGGCGAGCGGATCCTCGCCCGTTCGATGCAGGCGGCGCGCAACCTCCTGCCGGAAGGCCAGGAGATCCTCGTCCACAAGAACAACTCCGACGGCAAGGGCAACAGCTACGGCTGCCACGAGAACTACCTCGTCGACCGGTCGGTACCGTTCGTGCAACTCGTGCGCAACCTCATCCCCTGGTTCGTCACACGCCAGGTGTTCTGCGGTGCGGGCAAGGTCGGCAGCGAGAACGGTGCCGAGCCGGCCGAGTTCCAGATCACCCAACGCGCCGACTTCTTCGAGGAGGAGGTCGGGCTCGAAACCACGCTCAAGCGCCCGATCGTCAACACCCGCGACGAACCGCACGCCGATCCGCAGCGCTACCGGCGGCTCCATGTCATCGTCGGCGACGCCAACCTGTGCGAGGTCGCGACGCTGCTCAAGGTTGGCACGACCGCGATCGTGCTCGCGCTCATCGAGGACGGCTTCGTCGACAAGGACCTGTCGCTCGCCGCGCCCGTGCCCGCGATGCGCGCGGTATCGCACGACCTGACGCTGCGCCGACCGATCGCCATGGCCGACGGCTCCCGCCTCACCGCGCTCGAGGTGCAATGGGAGTTCCTCCGCCTCGCCCGTAAGTACGCCGACGAGTGCGGCCTCGACGCCTGCGGCGGTGACGAGATCGGCAAGATGGTGCTCGAACGCTGGGAACAGACGCTCGGCGCGCTCGAACACGACATCGACTCGCTCGACGGCGTCCTCGACTGGGTCACCAAGCACCGCCTCATCCGCGCCTATCGCGAACGCGACGGCTTGGCGTGGGGCAGCGCCAAGCTCGCGCTGCTCGATCTGCAGTACCACGACGTGCGCCCCGAACGCTCGCTCTACGAGCGGCTCGTCGCATCGGGCAAGGTCGAACGGATCGTCAACGAGTCCACCGTCATTACCGCCATGCATGCGCCGCCCCCGACGACGCGTGCGTACTTCCGCGGCACGGTGCTGTCGCGCTGGCCCGACGCGGTCGTCGCCGCGAACTGGGACAGCCTGATCCTCGATGTCGGCTCCGATCCGCTGCGCCGGATCCCGATGATGGAGCCCACACGGGGGACCAAAGAGCATGTCGAGGCGCTGTTTGCGGCCGCCCGCACCCCTCGTGACCTGGTCGATCGTCTGCAGGGATGATCCCCGTCGCGAATGCGTGCCGTATCGCGATGATGCCACGGCCAAATCAGCGAAACCCGCAACTCGCGCCGGTACGGTGCCGATAGGTGCATAGGATCGCCAGCGGTCCGCCGAGGAGGATCCCCCCGCCATGGCCGAACGTGAGCGCAAGCAGAAGCCTGCTCCGGCAAAACGCGACGAAGCGGTCGCCGAGGCCGCCGCGCCGAGCGAGCGCGGTGAAAAGCTCAAGGACGAACTCGACGAACTGCTCGACGAGATCGACGCGGTGCTCGAGTCGAACGCCGAGGACTTCGTTCGTTCTTACGTCCAAAAGGGCGGCGAGTAGCCGCGCCCGCGACTGACGCGGGCACCGGCGATCCCGAATGCGACGGTAGATTCCGCGCCGATGCCTGACAGCCCGCTGCCGTTGTTCGCCCCGAGTCTGGACCCGGGTCCCTCGTTTCTCGACCTGTTACGCCGGGTCCAACCCGATGCCCTCCCCGGGGCCGGGCTGCCGGGTTCCGCCGGTTTCTCGGGTTCCAGCGCGCTCGCCGCCGACGTCCCGCACGGTACGACCGTGGTGGCGATCCGCTGCGCCCACGGAGTCGTGATGGCAGGAGACCGCCGGGCGACCGCCGGCTTCTCGATCGCCGGGCGGCGGGTCGAGAAGGTGCAGCCGGCCGACGACTATTCCGGGGTGGCGATCGCGGGGAGCGCCGGTCCTGCGATCGAGATGATCCGGTTGTTCCAGACCCAACTCGAGCACTACGAGAAGGTGCAGGGCGATCACCTGAGCCTCGAAGGCAAGGCCAACCAACTCGCGCAGATGGTGCGGGCCAACCTCCCCGCCGCGATGCAAGGCTTCGTCGTCGTCCCCATCTTCGCCGGCTTCGACCGCCGGCGGGATCAAGGCCGCGTCTTCACCTACGACGCCACCGGCGGGCGCTACGAAGAACTCGACTTTGCCACCAACGGCAGCGGCTCGGTCCACGCGCGCAATTGGATCAAGGCCGGTTGGTCCGAGGCGCTCGAGATCGACGGCGCGGTGAGTCTCGCGATCCGTTCGCTGTTCGCCGCGGCCGACGAAGACGTCGCCACGGGCGGCCCCGACCTCGTACGCCGGATCTACCCGACCGTGGCGATCATCGACACCGACGGTTACCGCGCGCTCGACGACGACGATGTTGAGTCGCGTAGCCAGGCGTTGCTCGCCGGGCCTGAGCGCGGCGGCCCGGAGAACGGGACCAACGGGGGAGCGACCACATGAGCACGCCGTTCTACGTTTCCCCTGAGCAGGTCATGAAGGACCGCGCCGAGTACGCGCGGAAGAACATCGCTCGTGGTCGCGACCTCGTCGCGATGTGCTGCGCGCCCGGGGTGTTGCTCATTGCCGACAACCCGAGCAAGACATTGTCGAAGATCAGCGAGATCTACGACCGCATCGCCTTCGCCGCGGTCGGTAAGTACAACGAGTTCCAGATGCTCAAGGTCGCCGGGATCAGAAGCGCCGACCTCAAGGGCTTCAGCTACTCGCGCGAAGACGTCTCGGCGCGCGAACTCGCCAACGCGTACGCGCAGACGCTCGGCCAGGTGTTCACCCACGAGATGAAGCCGTACGAGGTCGAGTTGCTCGTGTGCGAGGTCGGCGCGACGTTCGAGCGCGACGAGCTGTACCACATCTTCTACGACGGTGTCGTCATGGACGAGCAACGGTTCTCGGTAATCGGCGGGCACGCCGAGCAGGTGTCCGAGGCCTTGCGCGAGGTCTACGACGCCGACGCCGACCTCGCTGCCGCGGTCAAGATCGGCGCGAAGGTCCTCGGCGGGGGCGAAGGCGCGCTCGCGGCCGAACAGCTCGAGGTCGCGCTGCTCGACCGCACGCGCAGCCGCCGCACGTTCCGGCGCCTGCGCAACAGCGAGCTCGACGAGTTGCTGGCCTGATCAATGGACCGGCGGATTTTCGGCCTGGAGAACGAATACGGCGTCACCTGCACGCTGCGGGGCCAACGCCGATTGAGCCCCGACGAGGTCGCCCGCTACCTCTTCCGCCGGGTCGTGTCGTGGGGTCGCAGTTCCAACGTGTTCCTCGAGAACGGCGCGCGGCTGTATCTCGACGTCGGCAGCCACCCCGAGTACGCCACGCCCGAATGCGACTCGCTCATCGACCTCGTCGTCCACGACAAGGCGGGGGAGCGGATCCTCGAGAACCTCGTCGCCAGCGCCGAGCAACGACTGCGCGAGGAGGGGATTCGCGGCGAGGTCTACCTGTTCAAGAACAACACCGACTCCGCGGGCAACAGCTACGGCTGCCACGAGAACTACCTCGTCGAGCGGGAGGGTGACTTCGCCAAGGTCACCGACGTGCTGATCCCGTTCCTGGTGTCGCGCCAGATCTACGCCGGTGCCGGCAAGGTCCTGCAGACGGCACGCGGCGCGATGTACTGCATCGCACAGCGGGCAGAGCACATCTGGGAAGGTGTGTCGTCGGCGACGACGAGGTCGCGCCCGATCATCAACACGCGCGACGAACCTCACGCCGACGCCGAGCGCTTCCGCCGCCTGCACGTGATCGTCGGCGACTCCAACATGAGCGAGTACTCGACGTACCTCAAGTGCGGGACGACGTCGATCATCCTGAAGATGCTCGAAGAAGACGGTGCGCCGTGGCGCGACCTGACCCTCGAGAATCCGATCCGCGCGATCCGCGAGATCAGCCACGACATCACCTGCAAGCGTCGGGTCCGCCTCGCCAACGGGCGCGAACTCAGCGCCTTCGAGCTGCAAAGCGAGTACCTCACCCGCGCCCAGAAGTTCGCCAAGCGGCGCGGCCTGCCCGACCAGGAACAGCGGGCGCTCGACATGTGGGAACACGTGATGCTCACGCTCGAGCGCGACCCGCTCGATCTGCGCACCGAGGTCGACTGGGTGATCAAATACCACCTCGTCGAGGCGTATCGCGCCAAGCACGACCTGCCGCTCGCGCACCCGCGTGTCGCCCTGGTCGACCTCGCGTACCACGACGTCACCCGCAGCCGTTCGCTCTACTACAAGATGGCCGAGCGCGATCTCGTCGAACGCCTCGTTGACGACGAAGCGATCGAGCAGGCAGTCGATCACCCCCCGCAGACGACGCGGGCCCGGCTGCGCGGCGCGTTCATCAAACGCGCCAAGGAACGCAAGCGCGATTACACCGTCGACTGGGTACACCTGAAGCTCAACGATCAGGCCCAGCGCACGGTGCTCTGCAAGGACCCGTTCAAGAGCCGCGACGAACGCGTCGAGCGCCTCATCGCCTCGCTGTAGCGCCGGGGCCAAGGCGACTCTGTTGGTCAAACTCGCGGTCAGGGCAGCGGGTTTTGATGTAGAAGCCGTGGGTTGGTTCGTAGGATGCCGGGATGCCGGCGTTTCGCAGTGGTGTGGTGCGTGCGATCCTCGCCGAGCGCAGCGGTTTGCAGAAGGTGACCGTCGATCTCGGCGGAGCCGAACCCGAGCCGAGCTACGTGCTCACCCAGTTGATCGGACGCGTCGAGTGCGGCGACGATGTCGTTGTCAACACGACGGCTGTCGATCTCGGGCTCGGCACCGGGGGTTGGCACTTCGTGCACTGGAATCTGGCCCGGCGGGCGCTCGACGCGCCGGGCCCCGGGCACATCATGAAGCTGCGGTACACGCCGCTGCAGTGCGACACGGGCAGCGCCGAGGAGCATCGTCCTGAACTCGGCGACGTCGACGGCATCGCCGGGCTCCCGGTGGTCGTCGCCGGACTGCACTCCCAACTCGCGGGCGCGGCGCTCGGCGCCCGCCTCTCCCGACCCGACGCGCGCATCGCCTACGTGATGACCGACGGTGCGGCGTTACCGCTCGCGCTGTCGGATCTCGTCGCCGCGCTGCGCGAGCGCGACATCATCGACGTGACCGTCACCTGCGGGCATGCCTTCGGCGGCGATCTCGAGGCCGTGACCCTCGCCAGCGCCTTGGCCGTCGCCCGTCATGTCGCCGAGGCCGACCTCGCGATCGTGACGATGGGACCCGGCATCGTCGGCACCGGCACCCGTCTGGGCCACACCGGTATCGAGGCCGGTCCTGCGCTCGACGTCGCGGGCGCCCTGGGCGGCCGGGCCATCGCCGCGCTGCGCGCGAGTGCGGGCGACCGGCGCGAGCGCCATCGCGGGCTCAGCCACCACACGGTGACCGCGCTCGGCCGTCTCACGCGCAGCCGCTGCGAGATCGCGCTGCCCGCCGACGCCACCGAACTGCTCGCCGAGATCACGCAGACGGGACTGGCCGGGCGCCACGACGTCGTGCTCGTCGACATACCCGACATCGTGCGCGCCTTCGCCGCGGCGAAGCTCGAGGTGAACTCGATGGGTCGCGACGCTGCGGTCGACCCGATACTGCACCGCTGTGCCGCCGCCGCGGGCGTGCGCGCGGCCCTCACCTCTGATCGGAGCTGTCGGTGAGCGAGGGTCCCAGCCGTTCGGAGCGCGTCCTCAACCTGCTTGCGCTGCTGCTCGACCGCAGCCAGCCGATCACGCGCCTCGAGATCCTGACCCAGATCGGCGGCTACGCGGGCGACAGCGACGCGGGCCGGCGCGCCTTCGAGCGAGACAAGGAGATGTTGCGCAACATGGGCGTGCCGCTGCGCGTCGTCCAGGCCCGCGACTCCGACGAACCGGGCTATACCGTCGATCCCGACGAGTACTACCTGCCCGACCTCGGTCTCAGCGACGCCGAGACCGCGGCGCTGCGGGTCGCGGTGTCGGCCGTCGCGCTCGGAACGGGCGCGGGAGAGGGCGCGTTGTTGAAGCTCGGCACCCTCGCCGACCACGCGACCGCACCGATCGCCGCCCTGCCGCTCGTACCGCAACTCGCACCGCTCTTCGAGGCGGTGCGGCGGCGTTGCGCCGTCAGATTCTCGTATCAGGGTGCCCGTCGCCACGTCGAGCCGTGGGCGCTCGTCAGCCGGCGCGGTCGTTGGTACGTGGTGGGCCTCGACCGCGACCGCGCCGCACTGCGGACCTTTCGCGCCGATCGCGTCGGACGTGACGTGAAGCTCGGGCCGCCCGGCGCGTACGCGGTCCCCGCCGACTTCAGGCCCGACGACGTCGCCCAGGACGCGCCCTGGCAGTTCGGCGAGGATCGCGTCACGGTGCGGGTCGCGGTCGACGCTGCCCGCGTCGACGACGTCGTCCGCGCGCTCGGACCCGACGCCGACACCGAACCGGGTCGCGACGATGGGCGCCAGTCACTCCAGGCACCCGAGGCGCGGCCGGCGCGGGACACGCGGGTCGTGCGGGTCGAAGCAGCCAATCTCGCGGCCCTGCGTTCGCTGCTGCTCGAGTTCGGCGACAGCGTCGAGGTCTTGGAGCCGCTTGCCTTTCGGGCTGACATGATCGCCTGGCTCGAAGCGGTCGTCCGCCATTCGGAGCGCCGTCGGTGAGCCCCCCGAAACCCCCGAATGCTGACATTCAGCGCATCCTTGCGCTGGTGCCCCACCTGGTCGCGCACCCGGGAGCCCGCAAGGCCGACGTCGCCCGCCGCTTCGGCCTTTCAGTCGAGCAGTTGGAGGCCGATCTGGATCTCGTGCTCATGATCGGCGTCCCACCCTTCGGTGGCGGCGACTACATCGACGTCGACGACGACGGCGACCGCGTGACCCTGCTGATGGCCGACTCGTTCCGCCGGCCCGTGCGGCTCTCTCCCGCCGAGGGTCTGGCACTGCTTGCGGCGGGTCGGGCGCTGCTGGCCGTGCCCGGCGCCACCGAACCCGGGAACGGCCCGCGCCGGATCGCCGACGCCGATGACCCTCTCGCGGGGGCACTGGCGAAACTCGAGACGGCGCTCGACAGCCCCGAGATCGTCGTGGCGCTCGCCGCGCCGCCCGAACTCGACGTCGTTCGCCAGGCGGTCGACGAACGACGCCAGGTGCGCATCGAGTACCACGGTGCCGGACGCGACGAGATCACCGAGCGCGTCGTCGATCCCCACGCGGTGTTCAGCGCGGGCGGTGAGTGGTACCTCGATGCGTACTGCCATCACGCGGCGGCCGACCGCCTCTTCCGCGTCGATCGCATTCGCCGCGCCCAGTTGCTCGACGAACACTTCGTCGACGCCGACGACCAGAGGGCCGGCGCGACCGACCTGGCGACCTACCGGCCGCGGCCCGATGATCCTCGCGTCACCCTCGACCTGGCGCCCGCGGCGCACTGGGTCGCCGAGCGGTTCCCGACCGAAACCTCGCTTCTGCGCGACGACGGCACGCTGCGGGTGACGCTCGCGATCACCGAGCGCGCGTTCCTCGAACGACTCCTGGTGCGCCTTGGACCGGATGCACGCGTCGTCGAACCCGCGGCGTGGCGCGCCGTCGCCGCCGAACCCGCGCGCCGCATCCTCGACCGCTACCGTGATCGACCGACATGACCGTTGACGATCTCGCCGACCCGGACCGGGCCCGCGGCGCCGCGCGCCCGACGACGGCGCTCGGCGCGACGACCCTCGGCCCGCCTCCCGACGATCTCGGCGCGCCCGACGGCGCCGACGAGTTCGAACCCGAACTACTTCCGGATTCCGACACGCGCCGCAAACGCAAGGCCACCAACGGTTCGAAGCTCGCGATCGAGTGGGCGATCCTCATCGTCGCGGCGCTCACGATCGCCTTGCTCATCAAGACGTTCCTGTTCCAGGCGTTCGTGATCCCCTCGCCGTCAATGACCCCCACCCTCTGTGGCGGCCCAGATTGCGGTACCAACGATCGCATCCTCGTAAACAAGCTCTCGTACAAGCTCCACGATGTGAACCGCGGTGACATCGTCGTGTTCGCCACGCCGCCGGGCATGGAACAGGAGGGCGTCAAGGACTTCGTCAAGCGGGTCATCGGACTTCCGGGCGACCGGATCGAGGCGAGGAACGACCAGATCTACATCAACGACGGCCCGCTCCAGGAGCCCTACATCAACCCCGACTGCGGGCTCGCGGGCGCAGTATCGGGCGAGGCGCTGACCGCGCAGACGATCCCGCCCGATCACGTCTTCGTGATGGGCGACAACCGCTGCGCATCCAAGGACTCGCGCGTCTTCGGCCCGATCCCGGTCGACACGATCGTCGGCCGGGCGTTCGTGCGGATCTGGCCGCTCGGTCGCTTCAAGTTCCTGTAGCGCGGTCCTCTCCTGTGGGCGCGTCCCGCCGCGCGCCGAGCGTCGCCGTCAGCCGTTCTGGCCGGTCGCAGTAGAGCGCGTCGATGCCGATGGCGAGCATCGCCTGAAGGTGGCGCTCCTCTTGGACATCCCAGGCGAACGCCCGCACCCCGAAGCGATGGAACAGCGACACGAGCCCGCCGCTCCACTCGCTGTGGTGGAAGTTCATCGCCTCGATCCCGAGCCGGGCGAGGTCGTGGGCGTGCCGCTCGATCGGTGTGCTGATCGTGCCCCGCAGCCGGCTGTGCACGAGGTGAGCGGTCGTCGCGCTGCGGTGCCCAGCGAGCACGGCATGATCGGGGTGACACAACCACAGGTCGTCGAGGGCGTCCGCCGCGGCGCACACCTCGAGCAGCGGCTCGATCACCTCGTCGTGTTTGGCGTCGATCGAGATTGCGAAGGCGCCGAACTCGGGCCGCAACCCGGCCAGGACCTCGGCGAGGCGGGGCACACCGCTCGCGGCCAACTCGGACGCCGGCGAGTCGCGCACCGAGAGCTTTCGCCGGCCCCGCAGACTGCGCCCGGCGGAATCGGGCACGGTGGCGTCGTGAGCGCACACGACCTCGCCGTCGGCGCTCAACCAGCAGTCGGTCTCGATCCCGTCCACGCCCGCCTCGAGGGCACGTCGGAACGCGGGCATCGTGTTCTCGGGTTCGTCGAGGCGCGCGCCACGGTGAGCGAACCCGACCGGCCTGCCCGAGCTGGGCATTTCCGACATTGGTCACTCCGAACTCGGTGCCCTTGAAGTTCGCTCGCTTCGATCCTCAAGAGGCCCCCGGCGCCTGCCGAAGGGATAGCCACACCGGCCGGGAAGGGCGGTGCAGGGGCGTACCAGGGACGGTAGACGGTGACCACGATCAGGGCGAACTGTCCGAGCTGCGGCGACGTACAACTGAAGGCGAGCGACCTCGTCGTGCGGGTGTGTTCCGACGACGAGCGCGGCTCGTACTCGTTCCGCTGCCCCGACTGCGACATGCCGGTGGCGAAGGACGCCAGCCGGCGCATCGTTGACCTGCTCGTCGGCAGCGGCGTGCGGATGCAGGTCTGGCGCCTGCCCGCCGAACTGCAAGAGACCCGCAGTGGCCCGGTGCTCACCCCCGACGACCTGCTCGACTTCCACCTGTTGCTGCAGACCGAAGGCTGGTTCGACGACGTCGCCGAGGTCGTGCGTCGCACGATCGACAGCTGAAGGGGATAGGTTCAGGACCGATGCTCGCACTCTGCGCCCTGTTCGTGACGGCTACGTCGATGCTCGCGGTTCTCGCCGCGGCGGCGCGAACCCGCCGCGAGGTCGACCCCACGCTGCGCGCACTGAGCCGCCTGCGCGGCGATCTCGCACCGGCGTTGCTCGTCGTGCGCAGCGACCGTGATCGGGCTGGCCGCCTGCGCGAGCGTCGCTGAGTCCGCGGCGCGGCGAGCCACGCGTCTCACCGTGCGTCGACCTCGCCCCGCGAACCCCGATCGGTAGGCTCGAACCCTGTGGGCAGCCTTGGCGGACTCGAGATCGTCGTGATCGCGGTGGTCGCCCTGCTCGTGTTCGGCCCGAAGCGCCTGCCCGAGGTCAGCCGCCAGATCGGGGGAGCGTTGCGAGAGCTGCGCCGGGTCCAGACCCAGGTGAAGTCCGAGATCGACGACGTCCTTCGGGTCGACGAGACGAAGCCCAGCAAGGCACGTGCCCAGCTCGAGTCGAAGCCCGTCGTTCATCCCGGTCGGCCCGAACCCAAGGCGGTCGACACGGTCGAGGTGACCGAGGAGCTCGAGGTGACCGAGGAGCTCGAGGAGGCCGAGGAGCCCGTCGCGACAGCCGAGGCCGACACGTTCGCGACGGCGGAGCCGACCGAGATCGTCGACCCACCCTCGTCCGACACCGACTGAGCGCGGCGCGTGGCCCCCGATGCGGCCGACGACGGCCGGATGACGCTCGTCGAGCACCTGACCGAACTGCGCCGGCGCCTCTTCATCTGCCTCATCGCGGTCGCGGTCTGCTCGGTCGTGGTCTTCGCGTTCTACGCACAGCTCCTCGACTTCTTGTCCGACCCGTATCGCGAGGTGACCAAGGACATCGCCCGATGCCGGCCCCGCGGCTGTGATCTGACCGCGATCGACCCGCTCGCGCCGTTCCTCACCCGGATCAAGGTCGCGACCTGGGGCGGCATCGCGCTGTCGTTGCCGGTGACGATGTTCCAGATCTGGCGTTTCGTCACGCCGGGCCTGCACCCGCACGAACGGCGCTACGCGATCCCGTTCATCGTCTCGTCGGTGATCCTGTTCGCGCTCGGCGCGACCCTCTCGTGGTTCACCCTCACCAAGGCACTCGACTTCTTGTTCACCCAGGGTGGCGACATCGAACCGAACATCGTCATCGACAAGTACCTCAACCTGGTGACGTTCATGGTGCTCGCGTTCGGCGCCGCCTTCCAGTTCCCCGTACTGCTCGTCTTCTTGTTGCTCGTCGGCGCGGTGTCGACCTCGCAATTGCGTCGCAGCCGGCGCCACGCCGCGGTCCTGATCGTGACCACCGCGGCCATCATCACACCGAGCCAGGATCCGTACTCGCTGTTCCTGATGGCGCTGCCGATGTACGTGTTCTACGAGGTGTCGATCATCATCGGTAGGGTGTTGAAGCGATGAGCCAACGACGGCGCCGGATCCGGCGCACCGCCACACCCATCGGTCCGAGCCGGCGCGAGCGCACGATCGCCTACCTCGGCGCGGCCGCGGTCGTGGTGTTGACCGCGGTCACCGTCTGGGCGTTGCGCCCCGGCGGACCCCAGCCGGGCAACCCGGGGCAGCCGCTGACCGGTGGGATCGCCAACCGCCAGCCCAAGGCGACCTGGCTCGTCGTGCTCACGGTCGCGGCCCTGCTCGGAGTGGTCGTTTGGGCGGCGCGGCGCCGGGCCAACCGCGGCGGTTCGCAGCGTGCCTGGGTCGTCAGCGCATCGGCGATCGTGCTGATCGCTTCGGTGACGGCCGGGTTCTTGTGGCCGGGTGGGCTGGTGTTCCATTTCGACCCGCCGCCGGCGCTCGACCTGCCGACCCCGACAACCCCCGCGCCAGCCGACTCCAGCGCCCCCACCGACTCCAGCGCCCCCACCGA